>Ga0209027_1000062_pt1 | contig 28617 bp, 25 predicted proteins | sample GraSoi013_1_20cm_3_FD_185821 | JGI IMG/M metagenome (GOLD analysis project Ga0209027, IMG submission 185821) | Grasslands soil microbial communities from the Angelo Coastal Reserve, California, USA - Sample 09_27_2013_1_20cm (SPAdes) (version 2) | ecosystem: Environmental > Terrestrial > Soil >...
GACTGTTAGGCGTGGGTTGTCCGCCGGCGAAAGGGTAACCCGGATAGTTACACTGGTAATAGCCCGCGAACTGGCCGCGCGAGTAGTTGGTGTAGTCCTGCTGCTGCGTGATGTTGCGATCGAGATAGGCTCCCGTGTAGACGGCCTGCAGGAAGCCGAGCCGGCCGTTGAGCGTCCAGGCGGTATTGGTGAACTTGTCCTTGTCATAGGAGGGGTTGTACATCTGCACGGACAGATCCGGCAGCACGGTGTGCACGCCGTCGTAGGCTTCCTGCCAGAACACGCCCTCCGCGTCCATGTTCTGATAGGACTGCGTCAGCAGCAGATTCCAGTCGTCGTTGAACTGGTAGAGGAACTCGCCGCGCACGCCCTTGTACGTGAGCGGGTTGATGGCGCGCGCGATCTGAGAGTGGTTGTCGATCGGACCGCTGTTCGGCGGCACCGTGTTGTTGAAGTAATACGCGACCCCGTCGGTCGCGGCCCGGGTGAAGGTGCCCGGGATGTTGTTGATGTAGCCGCCGCGGCTGTCGTTGTAGGCCACGAGGCGAACGGCGAATTTATCGGGGATCACCGGGACATTCAGCACGCCCTCGACCGTGGTGCTCGGATCGCCGTGCGCCGTGACCGCATAGGAGCCGCTGACATTCGCCTCGACCCGATCCAGCTTCGGCTTGTTGGTGATGTAGCGAACCACGCCAGCCTGGGCGCCCGCCCCGAACAGTGTGCCCTGTGGGCCCTCGAGGACCTCGATGCGCTCGAGATCGGCGGCGTAGATATCGAGGTTACGGCCGGGGACCTGGCCCGATTGATCGTCGAGGTAGGTCGCGACGTTCGGGAAGCTGCCGGTCGCGCCTACACCCTGAAGACCGCCGATGCTGGTGGCCAGGCCACGGATGAATATGTTGCTCTGGCCGGGGCCTATGCTGCCCGCCGTCACGTTCGGCAGATACTTCACGAAGTCATCGAAGGTCCTGACGTTGAGCTGCGTGAGCGTCTCGGAGGTGAGCGCCTGAATGGTGATCGGCACGTCCTGGATGCTCTCGGCTCGGCGCTCCGCGGTGACGACCACTTCCTGCAGCTCGGTGCCCGTGCCGGTCGCGGTTGCCGTTTCTGCCGCGGCAAACACGACCGCACTGGCCGGGGCACTCAGGATTGCGGCCACCGCTGCAGAGATCTTCGGATTAGGCTTCATCGCGCATCCCTTCAAGGGTTGATTGTGGTTTTCCCACCGCACGCGTGCCGCCCGGTCCGGACGGCGCCCAGTCGACCTTCTATACCACTCGCCCCGATGGCGCTTGAATAAAGGCGTCATCCGGAGAGGACGCACCCACTCTCCGCCGCAGCTTCAAAGCCGCCATGGGAGTGGAAATTGCGCCCGAATTCATAGTTTTTCACACTTGCAGCAGCGCTGAAAGTCTAGAAAGTCAATGGTCCCATCTGAAATAAGGAATCGGACCGGCAGCCGCTGCCGCCGCAGCCCGCTGCCCGGGCAATGTTGTTGCCGCGAAGCATCAATCCTGGACTCGTGCTGCTACGCCCTCTCGCCTTAGGCTTGAAGTCCATGAGCCGTCCCTCGTACGTGCTGGCGATCGATCAGGGGACCACCTCGACGCGGGCGATCGTATTTGATGCTCAGGCACGCGCGGTCGCCATCGCGCGGCGCGAGCTCGCGCAGCACTACCCCGCTTCCGGATGGGTCGAGCACGATGCGCAGGACATCTGGCGCGACACGCTTGCGGTCGCTCGCGAGGTCATCGAGCGCACGGCTGGCGGCGTGGCGGGCATCGCGGCGCTCGGCATCGCCAACCAGCGCGAGACGGCCGTTATCTGGGAGCGCGCCAGCGGTAAGCCGATCCATCGAGCCATCGTCTGGCAGGACCGGCGCACGGCCGATGCCTGCGCCGCGCTCAAGGCCGCGGGCGCCGAGCCCCTGGTTCGTCAGAAAACCGGCCTGCTGCTCGACCCGTACTTCTCCGCCACCAAGGTCGCCTGGCTGCTCGATCACGTGGCGGGGGCGCGCGAGCGTGCCGAGCGCGGTGAGCTGGCGTTCGGCACCATCGACAGCTTTCTGCTGTGGCGCCTCACGGGCGGGCGGGTGCACGCCACCGACGTCACCAACGCCTCGCGAACGCTGCTGTTCGACATTCACGCCCAGTGCTGGGACGAGGAGCTCCTAACCCTGCTGCGCGTGCCGCGCGCACTGCTGCCGCAGGTTCGTGACAGCAGCGAGGTCTATGGCGCGACCGAGGCGGCGCTCTTCGGGCGCGCACTGCCGGTGGCGGGCATCGCCGGTGATCAGCAGGCAGCCCTCATCGGACAGGCCTGCTTCGCGCCCGGCATGGCGAAGTCCACGTACGGCACCGGCTGCTTCCTGCTGCTCAACACCGGCGAGGCGGCGGTCCCCTCCGGGAACCGCATGCTCACGACACCGGCGTACCGCATCGGCGGACGCATCACCTACGCCATGGAAGGATCCATTTTCGTAGCGGGTGCCGCGATCAAATGGCTGCGCGACGGGCTCAAGGTCATCCGCGACGCGGCCGAAACCGCCGCCGCCGCGGCACGAGTGCCGGACGATCACGGGGTGTACCTGGTGCCGGCGTTCGTGGGGCTCGGGGCGCCGCACTGGGAGCCCAACGCCCGCGGGCTGATCTGTGGCCTGACGCTGGATGCCTCGGGCGATCATCTCGCGCGTGCGGCGCTCGAGTCCGTGGCGTTTCAGACGCTCGATCTCACGGAGGCCATGCGGCGCGATGGGGCCCACCGCGCGGAAGCCATTCGCGTCGACGGCGGCATGGCGGCGAACGACTGGCTCTGCCAGTTCCTCGCCGATGTGCTCGAAGCACGCGTCGAGCGGCCGAAGGAGCTCGAGACCACCGCCCTCGGCGCCGCGTTTCTCGCGGGACTCGCCACCGGAGTGTGGAGCGATGTCGCTGCGCTCGCGCGCACGTACTCCACCGCTGCCGTGTTCGTTCCGAAGATGACCGCGGCACGCCGCGCGACCCTCATTGCGGGCTGGCGGCAGGCTCTCGCCCGCGCCCTGCACACGCCGTTCAGGCCCCTGCAAAATCCAGCAGCGTCTCGCGGATCCAGCCCATGAGGTGCTCGGTGTAGGCACGATCCACCACCAGCAGCGTCTCGCCCGCCGTGAGCGATACGGCCACAACCGGCACGTCGGCCATGCGGGTGCGCCGCGCCTCCCCGGGCTGCGGGATCGATCCGGTGCCGCCCAGGCGGCACAGCAGATCCGCGATCCCCTCACCCGTGACCCGCAACACCTTGAGGCCCCCGCTGAGGTTCACGAGGCACCCGTCTGCGGCCTGCGCCAGCCGGGCTTCGAGCTCCGACAGCGCCGGCTCGCCCGCGAGCAGCAGCGTTTCCGTGGGGCTGCGCCAGGCCAGGATGAGCTCCCCACCGCGTGCGGAGGTGGCGCGCAGAACTTGCGGCAGCGCTACGCCGGTCGCCTCGTGCACCGCTCGCGCGAACGCTCCGCCGGCTTCGAAGTAGCGCAGCGTCGCGACCTGCAGCGTCTCATCCCGGTGCACCGTGAGTCCGGCGCCCTGGAGCGGCTCGATCTGTGCGGTCGCTTCTTCACCCACGAACCCGCTCCCCGGCCGGATCGACGAAGGGCAGCTTCACGACCCGCGCCCCGATACTCGTTCCCAGATGATGCACGCGCAGCTCCTCGCCCGTGCGCTGCGAGCCGCCTTTGAGCATGGCGAGCGCCACCGGGACTCCGAGCTCGGGGCTCAGGTAGCTCGAGGTGACGTGTCCTTCGGTGAGCGCGGGCGGCGGGTGAGGGGCAATCTGCGCGCCCACCGGCAGGGGCGTGCGCCCATCGAGGGGCATCAGGCCCACGAGCTGCAGGCGCGTCGGATCGCGGGAGGCCGGCCGCAGGAGCGAGCGGCGCCCGACGAAGGGCGCCGCCTTGCGCTCGATACCGCGCGCGAGGCCCACATCGCCGGGGAGCGTGGTGCCGTCGGTGTCGGTGCCGATATGAATGTAGCCCTTCTCGACCCGCATCACCTGCAGCGCCTCGATGCCGTAGAGGGTCGCGCCGAGATCCCCGGCATGCGCCCACAGGCGTGTGAGCAGCGCGCCCGCATGATCGGCCGGCAGGTTCACTTCGTAGCCGAGCTCGCCGCTGAAGCTCGCGCGCAGGACGCGCAGCGGGTGGCCGTCCCACACGCTGTCGCGCAGGCTCATGTGCGGCATCGCCGCCGGGGCGAGCGCGGCCTCGAACCCGAGCTTCGCGAGCCACTCCCAGGCGCGGGGGCCCGCGACCGTGACGTTGGCCCAGCGCGAAGTCACCGGTGTGACGAGCACCTTGAAGTCGACATACTCGCACTGCAGCCATTCCTCGAACGCGGCCGCGGTGCGATCGAAGCCGGCGGTGCTGGTATTGACCCAGAAGCGCTGCTCGGAGAGGCGCGCCACGATTCCGTCATCCACCAGGGTGCCGTTCTCGTTCAGCAACACCCCGTAGCGTGCCTGGCCGACCCTGAGCGTCGACAGGGTGCCGACGTACATGAGATCCAGAAAGCGCGCCGCGTCCGGCCCGTACACCTCGAGCTTGCCCAGGGGGGAGCCATCGAAGAGCCCGGCGCACTTTCTGACCGTTGCCGCCTCGCGCTGCGCGGCGGCGTCGAGCGTCTCGCCGGTGCGCGGGTAGGCGGCCGGGCGGCACCAGTCGCCGAAGGTCTCGAACAGCGCGCCCTGCGCGGCGTGCCAGGCGTGGGCCGGCAGGCGCTTCAAGGGCCGGTACAGCGCGCCCACGCGCCGCCCGACGATCGCGCCGAGCGTCACCGGCGCAAACGGCGGCCGAAAGCGCGTCGTCCCCACCTGCGCCGGCGCCTGGCTGGTGTATTCGCCCATGAGGATGAGTGCGTTGATGTTGCTCGTCTTGCCCTGGTCGGTTCCCATGCCGGTGGTGGTGTAGCGCTTCAGGTGCTCCACCGAGCGGTAGTTCTCGCGGGCCGCGAGCGCCACGTCCTCGGCCAGCACGTCGTTCTGCAGATCGACGAACTGCTTGCCCCGCACGTCCGGCGCGCGGGTGATGGCATCCGACCTGCCTGCCCCGCCGACCGGCGCCTGAGGGGGCACGCCACCGCGCGCCAGCGCCTCGCCGACCTCGGCGGCGTGGCTCACCGCCGGAGCGCGCGCCAGCACACCGGCGCACGCACCCACGCTCGTAAGGCCCGGCGCCGCGCCGTCCGGCACGAACATCGCGCTCTCGGCAACCCAGCGCAGCTTGCCGCCCGCCTGGGAGTGCAGGTGCACGGCCGGCGCGTAGCCCCCCGCGTTCAGAATGAGATCGCAGTGCACGCGCTCGCCGCGCCCGCCCGCGAGCGGCGAGACCGTGCAGCCACGCACCGAGCGCGCGCCGTGCACCGCGGTGAGCGCCGCGCCCGTCAGGACGCGCAGGCCCGCGGCGCCCGCGATCGGCGCGGCTCCTTCGCGGCGATCGACCACGGCGAGGATCTCAACGCCCGCGCCAGCGAGCGATGCGGCCACCCGGTAGGCGCCGTCGCAGTTCGCGGCGATCACCGCGCGCTGTCCACACGCGACGCCAAAGGCCTGGGCGTACTTGTGCGCCGCGGATGCGAGCATCACCCCGGGACGGTCGTTGTCCGGGAACAGCAGCGGGCGCTCCAGGGCGCCGGTGGCGGCGATCACCGCGCGGGCGCGGATCTTCCACAGCCGCTCGCGCAACACACACCCGGGCAGAGCGGCGGCGCCCTCGGCACTGACGCTCTCGACGGCGCACACCAGGTTGTGGTCGTAGACGCCGAACGCGCTCGTGCGCAGCTGAATCCGAACGCCGAGTTCCCGCACGCTCGCCGCGAGCGCGGCCACTTCCGGATCGGGGCCCCAGGAGAGCGCGCCCCCCATCTGCGCACCGCCTGCGAGCAGCAGGGTGCGCGCACCGGCGCGCGCCGCCGCCGCGGCGGCGGCAAGTCCCGCCACACCCGCGCCGATGACGAGCACGTCGGTGTCCGCCGCGACTTCCTCGTAGTGATCGGCGTCGGGCGCGGTGGGGGCCCTCCCCAGGCCCGCCATGCGCCGGATCGCCGGCTCGAACCAGCGCCAGCTCGGCCACTTGAAGGTCTTGTAGTAGAACCCGGCCGGCAGCAGCGCCGCACACGCCCCCGCGAGCGCGCCGACGTCGAACCCGACGCTCGGCCAGCAGTTCACGCTCTCGGCGGCGAGTCCCTCGGCGAGCGGCAGGAGGGTCGTGCGCACATTCGGCGTGCGGCGTGCCCCCTGACCGATATCCACCAGCGCGCTCGGCTCCTCGACGCCGCAGGACCAGACGCCGCGCGGGCGGTGGAGCTTGAAGCTGCGTCCCACCAGGCGTACGCCGTTCGCGAGCAGTGCCGAGGCCAGGGTATCGCCCCTGAAGCCCGACAGCCGCCGCCCGTTGAACGTGAAGGACACGGGATGCGAGCGATCGATCCAGGTACCCGCAGGCTGCGGCAGGCGTCGGCTTGCCATGGCGCGCCGCCCCTTCAGGAATGAGCCGGCGGCGGGTCGGTCATGGCGTAGACCGACAACACCTCGTGTGTGACGGTGTGGCGCGCGACATTGAACCACTGCCCGCAGCCGTACGCGTGCCGCCAGCGCTCCAGATGCACCCCCTTGGGATTGTCACGAAAGAAGAGGTATTCGCCCCAGGTCGCATCGTTGGCGGTGAGGGCGGGCCGGATGAGGTGAGTGGTGCCGCCGCAGACGAACTCGCTCTCGTCGCGCGATCCGCACCACGGGCATTTGAGCTGCATCATGGCGGCGAGGCTCCCGCGAGCATCAGTGCGCGATCCCCGCGGCGGCGGCCTCGTCGATCAGGCGCCCGGTGATGAAGCGCTCGAGCTGGAAGGGCTCGGCGAGCTCGTGATTGCGTCCGGTCGCCAGCACGTGCGCGAGCGTCCAGCCGCCGGCGGGGATCGCCTTGAATCCCCCGGTTCCCCAGCCGCAGTTGATGTACAGCCCCGGGACCGGAGTGGGCCCGATGATGGGGCTGGAGTCGTGCACCACATCGACGATCCCGGCCCAGTGCCGCAGCAGCCGCAGGCGGCTGAAGGAGGGAAACAGCGCCAGCGTCGCGGCGATGACGCCCTGCAGCACCGCAAAGCTGCCGCGCTGGGCGTACGAGGGAAACAGGTCCAGGCTCGCCCCGATCACCATCTCGCCCTTGTCCGACTGGCTGACGTAGGCGCCGGTGCCCGGAGAGCTGACCACCGTGTCGAGCGCGGGCTTCAGGGGCTCGGTCACCATCGCCTGCAGGGCGTAGCTCACGACCGGCAGGCGAAAGCCGGCGAGCTTCGCGAGCACCGAGCTGTGGCCGGCGGCGGCGATGCCGATGCGCTCGGCCCGTATGCGGCCGCGGCTGGTCTCGACGCCGACGACCCGTCCGCCGGCGCCGCTGAGGAAGCCGCTGACCTCGCAGTTCTGGATGATGTCCACGCCCAGGGCATCGGCGGCGCGCGCGTAGCCCCAGGCGACCGCGTCGTGCCGCGCCGTGCCGGCTCGGCGCTGCGTGAAGCCGCCCAGCACCGGGAAGCGCGCGTCGGGGGACATGTCGAGGAGCGGCGCGCGCGCGGCCACCTCGTCGCGCGTGAGGATCTGCGCGTCGATGCCGTTCATGCGCATGGCATTGCCCCAGCGCGCCATCGAGTCCAGGTCGTGGCGGCTGTGCGCGAGCAGCACGATTCCGCGCTGGCTCAGCATGATGTTGAAATTCAGCTCGCGCGACAGACCCTCGTAGCACTTGAGCGCGAAGTCGTACAGCCGCGCGCTCTCGGGGAACAGGTAGTTGGAGCGCACGATGGTGGTGTTGCGGCCGGTGTTGCCGCCGCCGATCCAGCCGCGCTCGAGGAGCGCGACGTTGCGCACGCCGTGGTTCCTCGCCAGATAGTACGCGGCGGCCAGCCCGTGGCCTCCGCCACCGACGATCACGACGTCGTAGGCGGGCTTCGGCTCGGGCGAGCGCCAGGCCGGAACCCAGTTGCGGTGCGCCGAGAGCGCCCCGCGCAGCAGCGCCAGGGCCGAGTACTTCACGCCGGCTTCAGGCCTTGTCCTGGTAGTCGGTCTGGATCTTGCGAATCTTCTTGTCGGTGCCGAAGAACGCGTGCCTGGACATGTCAACGCTGTAGCGGCTGGCCGGCGGGTGCCTGCCGAGGCCCTCGGCGAGCGCGCGGATGTGGTGCGGACCCGCGCCACAGCACACGCCCAGATAGCGGATGCCGAGCGCGAACGCCTCGCGTCCGAAGTCGGAGATCTCCTGCCGCGTGCACACGAACGGATCGAGCCCGACGGGAAACGCGCGCCGATCGCCGCAGCAGGGATCCGTGAGGGACATGAACGAGGGTTGCTCGCGGGTGGTGCGATACGGCACCGGCAGCGCCGCCACGTGACACTTCACCGCCTGGCGGATCTCCTTGAGCAGCGGCATCATGGTCGCGGGGCCGCGGTGGCAGTTGAGCCCGACCACATCCGCCCCCGCCCCTTCCAGGCGCCGGCAAGCTTCCGCCGGAGTGAGGCCGTCCCGCGTCAGCTCCTCGCGGTGCATGGCGAAGGTCACGACCGCCGGCACCTTCGAGTGCTTGCGGATCGCCTCCAGCGCCATGAGCGCCTCACCCGCCCACCCCAGGGTCTCGGCGACGAAGTAGTCGACGCCCGCCTCGACCGCCCAGCCCACCTGCTCGTCAAAGATCCGCTCCACCTCCTTGATCGAGCCCTTGTCGGCCGGATCGTAGATGTTGGTGTTGCACAGGTCCCCGGCGAACAGCGTTCCGGTCTTGCGCGCCACCGACTTGGCGATCTTGAGCGCCGCCCGGTTCATCGGCAGCAGATCCTTCTCGCGCCCGATGACGCGCAGCTTCTCGCGATGCACGTAGTAGGTGAGCGCCTGGGTCACGTCCGAGCCGGCGTGCACGAAGTCCAGGTGCAGCTGCTGCACCACCTCGGGGTGATCGAACAGCACCTCGGGCACGAAGGCGCCCGCCTGCAGGTAGCCGCGGCGCTCGAGCTCGAACACGTACCCTTCGGCGCAGATCACCGCCCCTCGCTTCAGGCGTGCCAGCAGGTCGCGCCCGGCGCCGTTTCCCTTGCCGGCGCGGGTGCCGCCAGCGGTTCTCGCGGTTGATTTCGCTTTTGCCCTGGATGCCATGGGTTTCTCCCTTCAGGCGAGCTACATTCTAATATCGGCCCTTGCGGCCCCGATGCCTCTTTTAGATGGGACTATTCATGAGCCCGAACGCATCCCCCTCCGCGATTGGCGCAGCGCGACGTGCCCCGGCCCCGGACGAGCCCCTGCGGCAACACGTGGCCTCGCTCCTCGCCTCCTGCAAGCCCGGCTTCGCCCTCCCCGGTGCGTTCTTCACCGATGAGCGGCTGTATGCAGCCGAGCTCGAATACCTCTTCGGCCGTCACTGGCTGTTCGTGGCCTGCGAGGCCGAAATCCCCGAGGGCGGCGACTACCGCACTTTCCAGATCGGGCCCTGGCCGATCTTCATCGTGCGACGCGATGACGGCTCGATCGGCGCCTTCCATAACACCTGCCGGCATCGCGGCTCGCGCATCCTGCAGCAGGACCGCGGCATTGCCGGCGCGACCCTGCAGTGCCCGTACCACCGCTGGACCTACGACCTCGAGGGCCGGGTCATCGGTTGCGGCGCCACCGGCGAGGCCCCGGCGGCGCAGCGGCGCCTGAAGCCGGTGCACGTGAGGACACTCGCGGGCCTGATATTCGTGTGCCTGGCGGATGAACCGCCGGCGGATTTCGACGACCTGGCGCAGCGCATGACGCCGTATCTCGCACCCCACGCTCTGGCTCAGGCCAAGGTCGCGAAGCAGGTCGACGTCATCGAGCACGGCAACTGGAAGCTCACCATCGAGAACAACCGCGAGTGCTTCCACTGCGCCGGGCACCCGGAGCTGCTGTGCTCGCTGTTCCATTTCTTCGGCGAGATCGACGAGCAGCGCATGTCGGCGCCGGAACGCGCGGCCTATGCGCGCTACCAGAGCGCCCGGCGAGAGACCGAGGCGATCTGGGGGCGCCTGGGCCTGCCGTGGCAGCGCATCGAGGAGCTGCACGGCCGGCCCACGGCCTTTCGCACCGAGCGGCTGGTGCTCGACGGAGCGGGTGAGTCCATGACCCCGGACACGCGCGTGGCTTCGCGCCGTCTGCTGGGTGAGCTGAGCGAGGCGCGCCTGGGGACGCTGCACTTTCATACCCAGCCGAACGCCTGGTTCCATTTCCTCTCCGACCATGCGCTCACCTTCGCCACGCTGCCGCTCGAGCGCGGACGCACCCTGGTGCGCAGCACCTGGCTGGTGCACGCCGACGCGCAGGAAGGTCGGGACTATGATCTGGAGAAGCTCACCAGCGTGTGGAACGCCACCAACGCCCAGGACGCGGCGTTCGTCGAGGAAACGCAGCGCGGCGCGTCCAGCCCCGCCTACGAGCCCGGCCCGATCGCCGCCAGCGAATACATGGTGCAGCTGTTCCACGTCTGGTACGAAGAGCGCCTGCGCGCCGAATTGCGGCTGTAGAGAGCGCCTACGTCAGTGGCTTGGCGGCCATGTCCAGGTGCAGCTCCTTGCCGCGGTAGGGGTGGCGCGCGATGAGCTCCTCGTTGAGCTCGACGCCGAGCCCGGGCTCCGTCGGCGGGATCACGTACCCCGCCTCCCAGCGGATGGGTTTGACGAGCACGTCGGCATGAAACCCCTGCCAGCGCTCGATACCCTCGAGGATGAGGAAGTTCGGGCTGCAGGTGGCGAGCTGGATATTGGCGGCGCCCACGACCGGCCCGCAATACAGGTGTGGCGCGAGCTGCACATGGTGCACCTCGGCGAGCGCGGCGATCTTCTTCGCCTCGAGGATCCCGCCGACGCGCCCCAGATTCATCTGCAGGATGGCCGCGGCCCCCGCATCGAGCACCCGCGCGAAATCGTACTTGGTGGCGAGGCGCTCGCCGGTGGCGATCGGGATGCTGGTGGCGCGCGCCACGCGCGCCATTTCCTCGGGCGCATCCGGCGGCACCGGTTCCTCGAACCACAGAGGATCGTAGGGCTCGAGGCGCCGCGCGAGGCGAATCGCGCCCGCGGCGGTCATCTGCCCGTGCGTGCCGAACAGCAGGTCGGCGTCGGAGCCCACGGCGGCGCGCAGCTGGCGCATGAAGCGCTCGCACAGATCGAGCGCCGCGAGCGACAGCTGCCGGCCGTCGAAGGCCGAGTAGGGTCCGGCGGGATCAAACTTCAAGGCGGTGAAGCCCTGCGCGAGGTATTCGACGGCGCGCTCGGCCGCGAGATCCGGGTCCTGGTACACGTCGCTCCGGTCCCCGGGACGCGCGTAGATGTAGGTGTAGCTGCGCAGCCGCTCGTGTACCCGGCCCCCGAGCAGGTTGTAGACGGGCTGGTTCGCTTCCTTGCCGATGATGTCCCAGCAGGCCATCTCGAGCGCACTCAGCACCGCCATGAGCGAGAGGTCCGGGTGCTGCGTGTAGCCGGCCGAGTACACGCGCCGCCAGAACCTCTCGATGTGGTGCGGGTCCTCGCCCGCGAGGTAGCGCTCGAAGACGTCGCTGAGCATGCGCGTCACCACTTCGGGATGAAACGGCACGCAGTACGCTTCGCCCACCCCGTGAACGTTGCCGTCGGTGGTGAGCTTCACGAACACGAAGTAGCGCCCGCCGGTGCCCGGCGCCGGGTTGCCGGCGATGAAAGTCCTGATGTCAGTCAGTTTCATCGCGCGATCCTTTAGCACACATGACCGAGTATGACTACATCATCGTAGGCGCCGGCTCCGCCGGGTGCGTGCTCGCCAACCGCCTGAGCGCGGGCGGTGAGCATCGCGTGCTGCTGCTCGAGGCCGGCGGCAACGACCGCTCGATGTGGATCCGGGTGCCGATCGGCTACGGCCGCACCTTCAACGATCCGCGCTTCAACTGGATGTACCAGGCGGAGCCCGATCCGGGTCTGGATAACCGCCGCGCCTTCTGGCCGCGCGGCAAGGTACTGGGCGGGTCGAGCTCCATCAACGCCATGGTGTACGTGCGCGGACAGCCCGCGGACTTCGACGACTGGCGCGCGGCGGGCAATCCCGGCTGGTCCTTCAGCGAGCTGCTGCCCTACTTCAGGAAGCTCGAGGATCACGCGTGGGGTCTGTCCGAATTCCACGGCGCCGCAGGCCCGGTGCACGTGAGCGACGTGTCGGGGAGCGTGCATCCCTTGTGTACGAGCTTCCTCGAGGCGTGCACGAGCGTCGGCATCTCAGCCACCCGCGACTTCAACGGCGCGCAGGCCGAAGGCGCGGGCCTGTGGCACGTCACCATCAAGGATGGCGTGCGCGTCTCCAGCGCCACTGCGTACCTGCGGCCCGTGTGGCGGCGCGCCAATCTCGAGGTGCGCCTGCGCTCGCACGCCACGCGGGTGCTGTTTTCGGGCTCGCGCGCGGTGGGGGTGGAGTACCTGCGCGCCGGTCAGCGGCAGCAGGTGCGCGCGCGCCTGGAGGTGCTGCTGGCGGCCGGTGCGATCAACTCGCCGCAACTGCTCGAGCTCTCGGGCGTCGGGGACGCGCAGCTGCTGCGGCAGTTCAACATTCCGGTCATCGCCGACTCGAGCGCCGTCGGGCGCGGCCTGCAGGACCACCTCGCGGTGTCGTATTTCTACCGCTCGCGGGTGCCGACCCTGAACGATCAGCTGGCGCCCTTTCTCGGCAAGGTGAGGGCGGCCCTGAGCTACGCGCTCGCACGGCGCGGCCCGCTCGCCATGAGCGTCAATCAGGCCGGCGCCTTCCTGCGCAGCCGCGCGGAGCTGACGCGTCCGAATCTGCACATCTACTTCAACCCGGCCAGCTACAGCACCACCACGATCGGCGCCAACCGGCGCCTGCTGAACCCCGATCCGTTCCCGGGGTTCCTGATGTCCTTCAACACCTGCCGGCCGAGCAGCCGCGGCAGCGTGCATATCCGCTCGAGCGATCCGTTCGCGAGTCCCGCCATCGTCCCGAATTCCCTCGCCACCGAAGCGGACCTGCGGGACGTGTACGACGGCGCGCGGGTCGTGCGGCGCCTCGCCGCCGCCCCGGCGCTCGCGCAAGTGACCGAGAGCGAGCGCGAGCCGGGCGCGCAGGTGCAGTCCGATGCCGAGGTGCTGGCGGACTTCCGCCGCCGCGCCGGCTCGGTGTTCCACGCCTGCGGGACCTGCGCCATGGGCTCGGATCCGCGCACCTCGGTGGTCGATCCGCGGCTGCGGGTGCGCGGGGTGAGCGGCCTGCGCGTGGTGGACGCCGCCATTTTCCCGAACATCAGCTCAGGCAACATCAACGCCCCGACCCTCATGGCGGCGGAAAAGGCCGCGGATCTCATTCTCGAAGACAGCTCCGCCGCGGTAGCGTAACCTGAGCCGGTGAGCATGCAGAGCCCGACCCCGTGAGCGAGCTGCAGTCGACCGTGGCATCCGACGCCGCGGTGCTGGGCGTCGCGCCGCTGCAGTCGGCCTCCCTCATGGAGCGCTGGTACGTGCTCATCATGATGTGCCTGGTCTACACCCTCAGCATCGCCGACCGCTACGTGGTGTCGACGGTGCTGGAGCCGATCCGGCTCGAGCTGCACCTCACCGACAAGGGTGTCGCCTGGCTCACGGGCGCGGCCTTCGGACTGTTCTACATCGTTTTGGGGTTCCCGCTGTCCTGGCTCATCGACCGCAAGAACCGCCGCAACATCGTCGCGGTCTGCCTGGTGCTGTGGTCGATGATGACCGCCGTGTGCGGGCTGGCGCGGACCTCGTGGGAGTTTTTCTTCGCCCGCGTCGGAGTCACCGTCGGAGAAGCCGGCGGCACACCGGGTGCGAACTCGCTGCTCTCCGACTACTTTCCCGCCACGCGGCGCGCCATGGCGCTCACGGTTTTCTCGCTCGGCGCGCCGATCGGCGCCTGGGTGGGCTACAACGTTGCCGGCGCCATCGCCGATCACTACGGCTGGCGCGCGGTGTTCTTCGCGCTCGGGGTCCCGGGCGTGCTGGCCGGGTTCGCGGTGTGGCTCACGGTGCGCGAGCCGCGGCGCGGATGTCTCGATGCCGGCGACGACGGCGAGGCGCCATCGGTGCTCGAGACGATGCGCTTCCTGTGGCAGCAGCGCTCCGCGGTGCACGTGATGATGGGCAGTGCGGTGTGCGCGCTGTGGGGCTGGGGACTCATGTTCTGGACACCCGCCTTTCTGCAGCGCACCTACCACATGAGCGTCGGCGAGGCGAGCGTCGTGACGCAGAACATGCACCTGTGGGGAGGGGGTCTCGCGACCGTCGTCACCGGGGTCCTGATGGCCCGCAGCGGCATGACCGATGCGCGCCGCATCGTGTGGCTGCTCGCCGGCGGTATCGGCCTCGCAACTCTCGCCTCGGGGGTGGTGTACTACACCCGCGACCTCGCGCTTGCCAAGGCGATGTTGTGGATCTTCATCCCCGCGATCTACTTCTATATCGGTCCGGGCTTCGGGCTGCTCAACAATCTGGCGCAGTGCCGCATGCGGGCGATGTTCTGCGCCATGGTGCTGTTTCTGGCGAATCTCGGCAATCTGGTCATCGCACCTCCGCTGATCGGCTCCTTGAGCGACTGGTTCGCGCCCAATCACGTCGCCAATGCCGAGTCGCTGAGGCTGGCGATGCTGTGCCTGGTGCCGACCGGATTGTGGGCCACTGCGCACCTGTTCCTCGCTGCGCGCGACATCCTCAAGGACCAGGAGCGCGCACGGAGCTTTCCACTCTAGGCCACGGCCCCCGCCGCAACCATCCGTAGCGATCGAAGCGGCCGGTCGCAGGCCTGCAGGGGGCCTTGCCCCCCTTCACAACGCAATATGTTATCTGTAGCCGGTCGCAGACGTCGGAGATGCCTGACGAGCTGCTTCGCTGTCAGCCGACCCAGAGAAGGGGCTTTGTCGGTCTTGGCGTGCGTAATTGGGTCGCTATGCTGGCCCCGATGGAAGCTGTGACAACGGTCTGGCTTGTAAAGCCGGACGCTCCGCGGGGCGCTGAGAGCGTTGACGTCATGCGTTGGGCGATCGCACAAGATGGCGCTCGACCCGGCAGCCTGATCGGTGAATGCCTCGAGGTCGCCCAAGCCCGCGGGCTCAGCGAGGAAGAAACCTACGTATTTCTCGCCTATCAGGCGCTTCTGCGGCTGGAAGAAGCGCAGCAGCGACACCTATACCTGAGCGACATCGCCCCGTTCGTCGAAGGCGTCGCCCCGCAGCCAGCCGCCCCGGCGCGCAAGGCGCCGAGACGGATGAGAATGCGCGTGAAGCGGCTCGCGCGCAGTGCGGTCAAGCAGGCTTTGCGTTTCGAGCGGGCAGTGGCCGAGCTGGTGCGCATCGCCCGTGCGCAGGACTCGAGACTGCAGGCGCCGATGAAGGCCCAGGCGGCCGGGCGCGTTCACCACACGGCAGCGCGTTAAGGGAACGTCGCGCCCACCCAACCTCGGACATTCGCTGGCGCGCACGAGCCGCGCGGCGCCTGACGGGTACGCCGCTCCCGAGGGCATACTTACGCTCGCCCCTCGCGCGGTGATTCGAAAGGCAGGGAACCATGCAACCCGGGCTGCCCCGCATACTCAGCGTCAATGCGGGATTCATGGACACTGCGGCTTATCTCGCACTGAAGGGTCTCTTCACAGCCCACGTCACCGGCAATTTCGTCACCCTGGGCGCCGCGCTCGTCCTGGGAACCTCAGGCGCGCTTGCCAAGGTTCTCGCCCTGCCGGTCTTCTGCATCGTCGTGCTCCTGGCAAGATTCTCCTCGCATGGCCTCCGCGTCCGCGCTCGCCCCATCCTGAGCACTTTGCTGCTGGCGCAGCTCCTGCTGTCGATTCTCGGTGCGCTGCTCGCCACCTCGTTTGGGCCGTTCGACAATGCAGACGGGTATGTGGCGTTGCTGACCGGGATGATCCTGGTCGCCACCATGGCGATTCAGAACACCGCTCATCGGGCTCATCTGCCAGGCGCGCCCCCGTCAACGATCATGACGGGTAGCACCACCCAGATCATGATGGACCTCGGGGACCTGATGCAGGGGCTGGCGCCCGAGAAGGCAAATGCCACTCGAGCGCGGCTCACGCACATGGTGGTGAGCGTTCTGGCCTTCGCCATCGGCTGCACGCTCGGTGCACTGCTCTACGCGTGGCTCAGCGTCCTGTGTCTGTGGGTACCCCCGGCTCTGCTGACCGGGGCGCTCCTGATGCGCAAGGCGCTCGCCGAGGCCGACATGCAGCGATGAGCCGCGGCTGCTCGTCCACACAGACATACTCAATTACATGGGACTCCTCGGGACCAGCAGCCCGTTCTCGACGCTGTTGTCGCTCGCCGCGGAGCGACTGTGTTTTGCGGTCGAGCGATCCCGCGCACCCCACGGCCTGCGGTACACTTCCGATCGGGGAGCTCGGGATCGTTCCCGTGGGAGCGCGGCAACGACCCTGATCCCCCGTACAAGGGCCGCGGGATCCATGAAGCTACTCTATAAAATCCTGGGCGTTCTGGTAATGCTCCTGGCACTGGGGGCGCTGTCGCTGGCGCTTGCAATGAGCCACACGTCTGCGTGCGGCCCCGTGCCCTCAGCCCCTGCTGGCGTCACACTGATGAAGGGCATGGTCCATCGTTGCTACGGTTCGCCCGACGTTCTCAGGTATGAGGACATTCCCAAGCCTACCCCCGCAGACAATGAAGTCCTGGTCAGGGTGCACGCAGCGTCGGTCAACCCTCTCGACTGGCACCACATGGAAGGCACCCCGTACCTCGTGCGCCTGGACGACGGCTTAGGAAAGCCCGAAAACCCCCGCCTGGGCGTCGACTTTGCGGGAACGGTCGAGGCCGTCGGCAAGGACGTCAAGCGGTTCAAGCCAGGCGACGAGGTATTCGGTGCGAGGTCCGGAGCCTTTGCCGAGTACGTCACTGTCCGCGAGCAACGGGCAGTCGCACTGAAACCGAGCAACGTCTCGTTTGAGCAGGCAGCTGCCGTACCGATCGCGGCAATCACCGCACTGCAGGCGCTGCGCGACAAGGGACGGATTCACGCCGGACAGAAGGTCCTCATCAACGGCGCCTCCGGTGGTGTGGGTACGTTCGCCGTGCAGATCGCCAAGTCATTCGGCGCAGAGGTGACCGGCGTATGCAGCACACGGAATGTCGATCTGGTCCGGTCAATCGGCGCTGATCACGTCATTGACTACACCCGAGAGGATTTCACCCAGGGCGCGCAACACTACGACCTGATTCTGGACAATGTCGGGACCCACTCGTTGCTGGAATACAAGCGCGTCCTGAATCCCAGGGGCATCTACGTCATGATCGGCTCGACAACCATCGGCAATTGGTTCGCTTGGCTCGCGACTCCGATCGAGGGCCTGGTGCTGTCGCCGTTTGTGAGCCAGAAGTTCGGCATGTTTATCGCGGAACTCAATAAAGAAGACCTTGCGACCCTGGGCGATCTCATGCAGTCCGGTAAAGTGACACCGGTCATCGACAGGCGTTTCAAGCTAAGCGAGACCCCCGAGGCGCTGCGGTACCTGGAACAAGGGCACGCCCGAGGGAAGGTCGTACTGAGTGTGGAATAGACCCTCGAGGCCTCGCAGCGCTATCGCCCGGCACTGATATGCATCATTCCCGTCTCTGCGCCGTGCTGATCGATTGCCGGAGCTCCGATTTGGACGGCGCCGCCCGCTTCTGGGGCGAGGCGCTGGGTCGTCCCGTGGATCCCGGCCATCCGGGCAGCCGCGGCAACTACCGCATGCTGCAGACCCCGCCCGACGAGCCTATCGTGGAGATCCAGCGCGTCGAGCACGAGAGCCGGGTGCACATAGACATCGAGACGGACGACATCCCTGCCGAAGTGGCGCGCCTGACGAAGCTCGGAGCCAAGCTGGTGGAGCGCCTCGAGCGCTGGGTGGTGATGGAAGCCCCGACCGGCCAACGCTTCTGCGTCGTCAGGGTGCAGCGTCCGGGTTTCCCGAAGAACGCGAACCGCTGGGACTAGGACCGTCCGCTCGGCAACCACTAGGGCACGCTGCGCCGTGCAGTACGGGAGTTCCTGGCCGCGGCGAGGACATTAGCTTGTGCCAGAGCCCCAGCCAAAGTGTCCTGCACGCAGGCAGCCCAGCTCGGCTGATACGCAAGGCCTTGCCGTCTGGCAAGCTCGCCGCAAAGACGCCGGGCCATCGCCTCTAACCGCTCGCTGGCGATGCGGGCTCCCTCCAGCGTCGACAGGTCGAGATCGGCGAGCGACACGTTTGCACTGCCTGTCACCGAATTGCGCACCGTCGTATTGGCCCGTCTGAGCGCTTCGATCTGCCGGAGGGCGTTTGCCAACGTGCTATCCACGCACACAGCGAAGGTCGGCTGCGAGGAGGGTTCGCGGCTGCCGCCGCGCTCGGCGCAGACTCGCTCCGCCACAGCGTGGAGGCGATCGCGTGCCCAGCGCATACCTTCCGGCGTCGAGAGATTGAGGTCGGAGAGCGATACGTCTGCGACGCTGCTGACGGCCGTTGTCACAGCGCCCTGATCCGCAAACGTGCTAACGGGCACAATTCCAAACGACGCCGTCAGGATGACAGCTGCCGACGCAGTGTGCCAGGCACCAAAACGGCCCGACGGGATGGACTGGGTATTCATATGGCAACCTCCGTTGGGTATCCCTCATTTCGGTCGTTGACGGTCTTCCGGAGCGGGAACTCCCATTCTTGGGCGAGTTCGGTTGGCCAGCGGACGGCACCCCGGATAGAGTCACTCGATTGATACGCGCCTGCGGGCTGCGGGGTTTCACCTCAGCTGCGAAAAAAGATCTCAACCCTGAAACCCAGAGAGCCGCCTACGCGTATCAACCCCTGTGACGCGCGAGAATGGCTACGCCAGAAAAATGCGATGACCGATACCCTGTCAGCTGCCGTGATCGGTACGATCGCCGGCTATCTCATCGCGCGGCACTCTCCCGAGATCGAATGGTTCCTGCACCTACTCATCGGCTGAAACGAGGTTGTGACCATGGCACAGGAAGTTCTAATTCCAGCATTGTCCATGCTGATTCCCATTGCCTCGGTCACGATGAGTTTGGGTGCACTGATCGTCTGGATCGTGGTGTGGTACCGACGCAGGAAGCACGAGATTGACTGCCGCCATAAGGAGCGGATGGCGGCCATCGAGAAGGGCCTGGAGCTGCCGCCGGAGTTACTTCCGCAGCCCGAGCAGATGCCGCCGCGCTCACGCTATCTGCTGCGCGGTCTGATCTGGCTCGGTGTCGGCCTCGCCATTACATTTGGCGGCCGCAATTGGTTGCAGGCTCCGATGGGGGGATCCGGCTGGATCGCGGTCGCCGTCGGCGCCGCCTATCTCATCTTCTATTTCGTGGAAGGGCGCAAGGCAGTCCCGAAACGCGAAGCGCCCGCGTCCGGTAACGATCAGACGCCTTGAAAGGAGAGTGAGAGCATTCGGGGTCGGACGAAACGGGCGATGCGACGCCGTGTTGACCGATGCCAGAGTCCTGGAGCTCGTGCGCTCGGAGCGCCGCGATGAGGCGATCACCCTGCTGCTGCCTGCCTTCCGACGCAAGGTTTTTGGGTTGGCATACAGCTTTCTTCGCGACCGTGAGGCGGCAGAAGACGTGACCCAGGACGTCTTCATCAAGGTCTGGCGGGCTCTGCCCGGATTTGACGGGCGCGCCTCGTTGTCCACGTGGATTTACGCGATCGCCCGAAACGCGAGCTTGTCAGCGCTCCGTGCACGACGCCCGCAGTCCTCTCTCAGCGATCCGGAGGTGATGGACGCGGTGGAAGCGATCGATCCTGCTCCATCAGCCGATGCCATCCTCGAGCGCGCTGCGCTCCTGCGGCTCGTGGATCAGCTCCCCACGAAGCAACGGCAAGTCATCATGCTCTTCTACATGGAAGAGCAATCCCACGAGGGGGTCGCTAATATGTTGGCGATGCCCGTTGGAACCGTGAAAACATTGCTGCATCGCGCGCGCGCCCGGATGAGCGCTGCCGCCGGGAAATGAGTGCGACCGCATGAGCACACCTGATTCCGAGCTCGACAAACACCTGCGGGCGCTCTTTGCTGGGCTCGACACACGAGCAGACTTCGACGCCCGGCTCATGGCGCGTTTGCGAGCCGAATCGCAGATAGACGCTACCGAGCGGGCTGTGCGCGCACGGCAGCAGGAACGGGCACGTCATCGAAGAGCCCTCTTGGAGCTGCAGAACTGGCGTCGCTCGATGCTGCGCCTGCTGACGCTCGACACGCTGGGAATCGCACTCTTGCTGGTGGTTGCCGTCGTCACGGCTTGGCCGCATCTCAGCCGGGATGTCATGGACATTTCGCGTCAGTACGGCCCATACATCGTGACCTTGCTTGGTGTCCTGATCGCAGCCGTGCCGCTCCTGGGAATGTGGGCAGAGCATTCTCGCAGACCGATCCGGCTGCTCTGAGTCGGGCGGATGCACTGCGAGGCTCGAGTCGACATCGGCAACTAGGGGAAACACCCCCAGAGGCTTGTCGGCGGCGGGGCTTCGCTGCATAGTGAACTCCGTTGCAGGGTAACAAAAGAGAACAACGCGTCGATTGCGATGCCCGCAGCTGCCCGAGCCGGCTAGCGCGGGCGACTCCCGCCAACCATCAATACAAAGAGGAGCGAGGAATGTCTGCAGCGAACGTGACGGCATCGAGTCTTTTCGACAAGCAGCGCTACATCGCCAAGGCCGGCTTCAACCGCTGGCTGGTGCCGCCGTGCGCTCTCGCGATCCACCTGTGCATCGGCATGGCCTACGGGTTCTCGGTGTTCTGGCTGCCGCTGCACAAGGCCCTCGGCATCAGCAAAGCGATCGACTGCCCAAAGGACATGGAGTTCCTCGCGACGGTATTCACCACCACCTGCGATTGGAAGATCTCCATGCTCGGGTGGATGTACACGCTGTTCTTCGTGTTCCTCGGGACCGCCTCGGCGATCTGGGGCGGGTGGCTCGAGCGTGTCGGACCGCGCAAGGCGGGGTTCGCGGCGGCCTTCTGCTGGTGTGGCGGACTGGTGATCTCTGCGATCGGCGTGATTGCTCACCAGATATGGCTGCTCTGGGTGGGCTCCGGCATCATCGGCGGGCTCGGACTCGGCCTCGGGTACATCTCCCCGGTCTCGACCCTCATCAAGTGGTTCCCCGATCGTCGCGGCATGGCGACCGGCATGGCCATCATGGGCTTCGGCGGCGGCGCCATGATCGGCGCACCGCTCGCCGACTGGCTGATGAAGCTCTACGAGACCTCGACGTCCGTCGGCGTGTGGCAGACGTTCCTCACACTCGGCGCCATCTACTTCATCTACATGATCGCCGGCTCGCTCGGCTATCGCCTGCCGGCGCCGGGTTGGAAGCCCAAAGGCTGGGAGCCGAAGGCCGGCAAGGCGCTGATCACCACGCGCAACGTGGATCTGAACGTTGCCACGTTCACTCCCCAGTTCTGGTTCGTCTGGGGCGTCCTCACCCTGAACGTCACGGCCGGCATCGGTATCCTCGGCATGGCCTCGCCGCTGCTGCAGGAAGTCTTCGGCGGACGCCTGATCGGCGTGAACGAGCCGTTCGAGAGGCTGACTCAGGCGCAGCACGCCGCGATCGCGACGCTCGCCGCGGGCTTCACGGGGCTTATCTCGCTGTTCAACATCGCCGGGCGGTTCTGCTGGGCGTCCTTCTCGGACTACATCGGCCGCAAGCCCACCTACATGGTGTTCCTGCTGCTCGGCATTGCCCTGTATTCCTCGATCCCGTGGACCGCAGCAACAGGCAATCTCGCGCTGTTCGTCGGTTTCATCTGCATCATCATCTCCATGTACGGCGGCGGCTTCGCCACCGTGCCGGCGTACCTTGCGGATCTTTTCGGCACGCGCATGGTCGGCGCCATCCACGGTCGGCTCCTCACGGCCTGGTCGGCGGCGGGCATCTTCGGCCCGGTGATCGTGAACTACATTCGCGAGTATCAGTTGAGCCACGGTGTGCCGCATGCGCAGGTCTACACCATCACGATGTACATCCTGGCCGGCATCCTCGTAATCGGGCTCATCTGCAACATCCTGGTCCGCCCGGTGGCGGACAAGTACTTCATGACCCCGCAGCAGGAGGCAGAGCTCGATGCCGCGGGAACGCGGGCCGGCGTCGCCACTGCGCCCGCGGGCCCCCGGGGAGACGGTGCATCCTCGCCCGCCTGGATGGTGACGGCGGCGTGGCTCGGGGTCGGCATCCCGATCGCGATCGGCGTGTGGGTGACTCTCCGGGAGGCAGCCAAGCTCTTCGGGCTGACGTAACTCGCCGGGCAAAGCGCGCCCCGTTGCGGTGCACAAAAGCCACGGCTTGCATCAGCGGGCGTTGTGGGCTCAACCTTGGCCGCAAGGGTTTGGCGAACGGAGAGGCCCGATGGTTGGCGATGAAGTCATTCCCATTTTGAAGTCCCGGCCAGACAACGGCGCCGGCGCAGGACTGGAAACCGCCTCGGCTCCAGCGCCGCACGAGGGCGTGAACGGGTCCGGCGCGCTGCCGGACTCTCAGGAGCTGATCGACCTGGTCGACGGCATCAAGGACCTCGTGGATGTCGCCGCACAGCGCCTGCTGCGGAATCGTGACGCCCATCCGGAAAACATCGGCAATGCGCTTCGGCTCGCGGTCGAGGAGCTTCAGCGGCTGCGCGAGAAACTGTGAACAACTCGGGACGCAGGGTCGCTGACGGCGAGCTCGCCTGTTTTCCAGACGGCATCAAACATCGCCTGATGCGTGCGATCCGCGTTCCGGCCCTCGCGCTTGCCAGACGCCGAGAGCGAGCTGCCGACGCGGGTCGTGATAAAGCCGCAAGGCAGCGAGATCGCGGCGACCGCCAACATATCCGGCGCAAGCCTCACGGCGACCCTGGCTGTCGCCAACCTCACCGCCGCGCGCGGCTAGCCGTCGAGGCGCTGCGGATCGGTTTGCTAGACTCCGCGGCCGCCAGCGCGGAGCGCGAGCTACCTACCGAGCGAGCCGCTGCAGTACGCTAGCGGCCCGGGGGCTCCTGCAGCTCAAGTCGCACGGGTCTCCGCGAAAGCTTATGTTGGACCAGGGCTGCGAGAGGAGCGCACGGGCACATTGCTTATGGATCCGGAGTCCGGGCGAGAACTCGCGCTTGAGCAGGCGTTGCGCCGAACGCGGCACGCCTTGATCCAAACCGTCCACGCCGTCAGCGCCATGGTCGCGCACCGGGACCCTTACACGGCTCGTCACCAACGGCGCACGGCCAGCGTCGCCCTCGGTATTGGGCGACAGCTCGGTCTCGGAGCTGACCAGCTCGAGGGCCTCTATCTAGGCGCCCTGGTGCACGATTTGGGCAAGATAGCCATCCCTTCCGACCTGCTTAGCAAACCCGCCCGCCTGACGCCAGAGGAGTTTGGGCTCGTCAAAACCCACGTCCAGGTCGGCTGCGATATCCTGCAGAACGTCGAATTACCGTGGCCCGTTCATGCGATCGTCGCCCAGCACCATGAGCGCCTCGATGGTTCGGGCTACCCCAAAGGGCTCACCGCAAGCGCGATCGTAATTGAAGCGCGGATCGTGGCCGTCGCCGACGTATTCCAAGCCATGAGCGATGATCGCCCGTACCGCGCTGCACTCGGCTGCGATGCGGTGCTGCAGGAACTCGAACGGGGCGCACGAGTCACCTTCGATGCGGAGGTAATACGGGGGTTGCGAGCTGTCCTAGCTGCCAAACCATCTGCCAGCGGTGGCGAGCTGTGGAGCGCCTTGGAGTCCGAGGAGGCGCAGAGTTCCACCGTAATTCTCCCGTCCCTGCCCCTGAGTCGGACCCCGTGACCGCACGCGCTGTCCCGAATATCGTCCAGAAACGCGACGGCGAGCTCGCATCCGTTACGCGCGCGCATGCGAATCAGCGTATAGGTTTCCGACACCACCGCATTCGTCGTGATCAGCATCCAGGATTCTCGTGCGGCCTTTTCAAAGAGCGCGCAAACCTGAAGGCGGTGGCGATCCTCGGTGATGAGGGCGCAAAGAAGGCGCTGGTGTCGACGAAGACCCGTCTCACGGCTTCGTCGCGTAGATCTCCGCCAGATGCCGGTTCTTGTGACTCGAGACGTCGCCAACGTCCCCATAGCCCATGGCAACGGGGAAGCAACGAGAACACGAATGGGCTACTGCGACAGTACTACCCGAAGGGAATGGATCTCTCAGCTGTTAGCCAAGCTCAACTGGATGTTGTGGCCAGGAAATTAAATATCCGACCGCGAGAGACGCTGCAGTGGAAAACCCCAGCGTATATTCTAGACACAAGTATTTCGACGACCCATTGAGGCCAAGTTACCCATGTGTCCGGAATGGACCCGGAATGGACATCGGAGCGCCGAGATTTGAACTCGGGACCCCTTGCACCCCATGCAAGTGCGCTACCAGGCTGCGCCACGCTCCGACACGATTGTTCTTGTTTGGCTAAAGACTCTCGCGCGCCGGCCGGGGATGTACCGCGCGCTGAAAACATGATACGCCGTTTTCGGCTCGCCGCGACGCTCAGCGCCGCAGCACCTTCATCAGCTCCTCGAGCTCGACCCGCACCTGCCTCACGATCTGCTGGCTCTGCGTCACGTCGGTGCGCGCTTCCTCGCCGGTGAGCTTGTTGCGCGCTCCGCCTATCGTGAAGCCCTGGTCGTAGAGCAGGCTGCGGATCTGGCGGATGACGATCACGTCCTGGCGCTGGTAATAGCGCCGGTTGCCGCGTCGTTTGACGGGCTTCAGCTGCGGAAATTCCTGCTCCCAGTAGCGCAGCACGTGTGGCTTCACGCCGCACAGCTCACTCACCTCTCCGATGGTGAAGTAGCGCTTGCCAGGAATCGCCGGTAGCTGGGCGTTATTCTTTGGCTCCAACATAGGCTTCGACCCGTGCCTTGAGTTTCTGCCCCGGGCGGAAAGTCACCACGCGGCGCGCGCTGATCGGAATCTCCTGGCCGGTCTTGGGATTGCGACCGGGACGCTGGTTCTTGTCGCGCAGGTCAAAGTTGCCGAAGCCGGAGAGCTTCACCTGTTCCCCGCCGGACAGCGCGGCACGGACTTCCTCGAAGAACAGATCCACCAGCTCACGCGCTTCACGCTTGTTGAGCCCGAGCTGGTTGAACAACGCCTCGGCCATCTCCGCTTTTGTCAGGGCCATCGCCTTTATTCTCGAATTCTCGCGTTCAAGTTCGCGCGCAGATCCGCAATCACGGAGCCCACGAGGCGCTCCACATCGTCATCTGTAAGAGTGCGAGAAATATCCTGGAAAATCAAGCCTAAAGCAACACTTTTTCGACCTTTTTCGAGGCCAGGGCCCCGATACACGTCGAAAATGCGGAGATCACGCAGCAGGCTTGAGGCCGCCAAGGTTACACGCTCGGCCAGGGTACTTAAAGTCACCGACTCGTCCACGACGATGGCGAGGTCGCGACGCACCTGCGGAAAGCGCGAGATCTCCTCGTAAGTGGCGCGCTTGACGGCCAGAGCTGCGTCGAAGTCCAGCTCGAACAGAGTTGGCGGGTATGTAAAATCCAGCGTCTGCACCAGCGTGGGATGCAATTCCCCGAGCCACCCCACTTGCTGCCCGCACCGCAGCACGCGCGCCGTGCGCCCTGGGTGCAGCGCCGGCTGCGTTCCCGCCTCGAACCTGAACGACTGCGGTGCTCCCGTCGCCGCGAAGAGGGCCGCGAGATCACCCTTCATGTCATAGAAGTCCGCGCCAGCGCGCATGTCCTTCGGCACGCCCCACTGCTCGGGCAAGCGCGCCCCGCACGCCAGTCCCGCGAGCGTATCGAGCTCGCCCGTGTTGCCGCCGCTGACCTCGAAGCGCGTGCCGTGCTCGAACAGCCGGATGCGATCGGCCTGGCGGCGCTGATTCTCGAGCGCCGCGTGCAGCAGCCCCGGCCATAGCGACACGCGCATGACGGACAGGTCGCTCGCGATCGGATTCGAAAGGGCCAGCGCCTCTTGCCCGGGGAATAACCTCTCCTGCAGCACCGGATCGACGAAGGCGAACGTGATGGCTTCTTCGTAGCCGCGCGCCGCGAGCATGCCGAGCACCGCCTCCTCGGGCGGGTGCTCCTCGGGCAGGCTGCGAAAGCGCTGTGGCACCCGAGCATCGGTCTCCGGGATCGCCTCGAAGCCCACCACGCGGGCGACCTCCTCGATGAGGTCCGCCTCGATCCCGATATCGAAGCGGTGCGCGGGGGGCGTGACCTGCCAGCCGCTCGCGCCGCGCGTCACCTGCATCTGCAGGCCCGCGAGCGTCGCCTCGATGCGCTGCGCGGGCAGCTCCACCCCCAGCAAACGCGTCAGTTGCTCTTCCCGCAACGGCACAGCGGGACGCTGCGGCAGGTGCGGCGCGGACTGCGTCACGTCGATGGGGCCGGCGGCACCGCCGGCGATCGGGGTGAGCAACGCAATCGCGCGCTCGATGGCGCGCCCCTGCTGGGTCGGATCGACGCCGCGCTCGAAGCGCTGGCTGGCATCGGTCTGCAGGCCCAGGCGGCGCGCGCGCCCCAGGACCGCATCGGGCGCGAAGTACGCGGACTCCAGGAACACCTCCGTGGTCTCCTCACTCACCGCGGTGCGCAAGCCCCCCATGATGCCCGCCAATCCCACCGCGCCCTCCCCGTCAGTGATCAGGAGGGCCTCGGCTGGCGCGCTGACGGTAGTGCCATCGAGGAGTGTGACCGGCTCAGCCGCGCGCGCCAGCCGCACCCGGATGTCGCCCCGCAGCTTCTTCAGATCGTAGGCGTGCATGGGCTGTCCGAGCTCCAGCATCACGTAGTTGGTGACATCCACCACCGGGCTGATGGCGCGCACACCGGCGCGCCGCAACCGCTCACGCATCCACAGCGGCGCCGCGGTGCGATTGTTGACGCCGCGCAGGATGCAGCCCGCGAACCGTGGGCATGCCGCGGGCGCTTCCAGGTGCACCGCCAGCCGCAGCGCATGCCCGGCGGGCGCGCCGCCGATCGCGGGGCCTGAGACTTCGGTGCCGGTAAGGGCCGCCACCTCGCGGGCGATGCCGATGATCGACATGGCATCGCCCCGATTGGGGGTGACATTCAGATCGAGCACGGGCTCATCCAGCGTCAGGTACTCGCGCAGCGCTCGGCCGAGCGGGGCATCCTGCGGCAGCTCCAGGATCCCGGCCGAGGCGTCCGCCAGGCCGAGCTCCTTCGCGGAGACGAGCATGCCCTGGGACTCCACCCCACGCAGCTTGGCCGCCTTGATGGTGAGGTCGCCCGGCAACTGCGCACCCACCAGCGCGAGCGCACTCTTGAGGCCGGCGCGCGCGTTGCCGGCACCGCACACGATCTGCAGCGGCGCACCGCTCCCGGTCGACACGCGGCACACCTGCAGCTTGTCGGCCTGCGGGTGCGGCTCGGCGCTCACGATCTGCGCGATCAGCACCCCGGTGAAGGACGGCGCCGCGGCACCGAGCGCCTCGAGCTCGATCCCGGCCATGGTGAGGCGTGAGCCGAGCTCGGGCGCCGGCCACGGCACCTTCACCCATTCGGCGAGCCAGGAGTACGGGACCTTCATGCGCCGAGCGTCCGGAACTGCCTGAGGAACCGCAGATCGTTCTCGAAGAACAGCCGCAGGTCGTTCACGCCATAGCGCAGCATCGCGAGGCGGTCGATGCCGGCGCCGAAGGCGTAACCGCTGTAGCGCTCGGGGTCGACACCGCTCGCGCGCAGCACGTTCGGGTGCACCATGCCGCAGCCGGAGATCTCCAGCCAGCCGCTGTGCTTGCAGGTGCGACAGCCCTTGCCGTCACAGAACACGCACGACATATCCACTTCCGCGGACGGCTCGGTGAACGGGAAGTACGAGGGGCGCAGCCGCATGGCGAGGTCGCGCTCGAAGAAGGCCTGCAGAAAGCCGTGCAGCACTGCCTTCATGTTGGCGAAGCTGACATTCTCGCCCACCGCCAGACCCTCGAGCTGATGGAACATCGGCGAGTGGGTCATGTCCGAGTCGCACCGATAGACGCGGCCCGGCGCGATCACGGCGAGCGGCGCCCCGTGCTCGAGCAGCGCGCGGATCTGCACCGGCGAGGTGTGGGTGCGCAGCAGCCGACCGTCGGGAAAATAAAAGGTGTCGTGCATCGCCCGCGCCGGATGATCGGGCGGGATGTTGAGCGCACCGAAGTTGTGGAAGTCGTCCTCGATCTCAGGTCCCGAGGCGACATCGAAGCCGGCGCGGCGGAACAGGGTCTCGATGCGCAGGCGCGTCTTGGTCACCGGATGCAGTCCGCCCGGCTCCTCGCCCCGGCCCGGCAGCGTCACGTCCATGCGCTCGGCGACCAGCTTCCTTTCGATGTCGGCGCGGCTGATCTCGGCGCGCCGCGCCACGATTGCCACTTCCAGGTCAGCGCGCGCCTTTTGCACCCGTGCCACAGCCTCGGGGCCTGCGCTCGCAACCAGCTTGCCCGCCGATTTCAGAAGCTCGGTGATGCGCCCCTTCTTGCCCAGCCAGCGCACGCGCGCGTCCTCGAGCGCCGCGAGATCGCCGCACGCGGCCACCTCGTCGAGCGCCTGCCGGGTAATGACCGCCAGGTCTGCCAAGACCGA
>Ga0209027_1000063_pt1 | contig 28557 bp, 9 predicted proteins | sample GraSoi013_1_20cm_3_FD_185821 | JGI IMG/M metagenome (GOLD analysis project Ga0209027, IMG submission 185821) | Grasslands soil microbial communities from the Angelo Coastal Reserve, California, USA - Sample 09_27_2013_1_20cm (SPAdes) (version 2) | ecosystem: Environmental > Terrestrial > Soil >...
CCATCGGGTTCAACCCCGCGCCCGCCGTCACTGTGAACGCGATGAAGCAGGCGGGCCTGGTCAATACGCTCGCGAGCCCGCGCATCCGGGCGCGCAACAAGGAGAAGGCCAAGATTCTCATCGGCCAGCGAGAGCCGGTCATCACCAACAGCGTCACCCCGACCGCCGCCGGCGCCCCGGTCGTGACCGGCAGCGTTCAGTATCTGGACGTGGGTCTGACGCTGGAAGTACAGCCGACCATCTACCTGGACACCGACGTCGCCGTCAAAATCAGCCTCGAGGTGAGCTCGATCCTCAAGCAGGTCACGACGGCCTCCGGCACGATTGCCTACGAGATCGGCACGCGTAACGCCAACACGCTGCTGCGCCTCAAGGACGGGGAAACGCAGATTCTGGCCGGACTGATTCAGGATACCGACACGCGCAATTTCAGCAGCATTCCGGGACTGGGCGACATTCCGATTCTCCGCCATCTGTTCGGCGAGCATCACCTGGACCGGGAAAAGAGCGAGATCGTGCTGTCCATCACCCCGCGCATCATTCGCATGCAGCCGCGGGCGGCGAGCGACACGACCGAGTTCTGGTACGGCAGCGAGTCGCGCACCCGCTCGCGCCCGTACACGACTTCCGAGCGCGGCGCCGACACCCATCCGGGGCGGCCCGAAGCAGCGGCGCCGAGCCCGTCACCCGGGATCAATACGGCCCCGGGGGGCGCGCCGGTCCCGAGCAGCAGCCCTCAGCCGGTCAACCCTTCCGTGGCGCCAAGCAGCGTGTCGGCACCCTTGAGCGGCCCGGGCGTGCAGAACCAGAGCGCGCCGGCCCCGCAGGGGTTGCCGGTGACGGCGCCGCCGGCCCCCATCGTGGCGGCCGCGGCCAGCGGAGCCGCGTCTCAACAGACGCAGGCCGGAGCGGCGTCCGGGGCCCCCTCGGCGTTGACCCTCGAGGGTCCGGCCGAGGCGAAGGTGGGCGAGGAATTCGACGTGCGCGTACAGCTCTCGAGCCAGGATCCCATCACGCATCTGCGCTCGCAGTTGCGCTTCGACTCCTCGGCCCTGCAGATCGTCAGCGCCAGTGTGGGGGAGGTGGTGCCCGCCAGCGCCGGGGCTCCTACCGTCAACACCCGGGGCGTCGGGGCCCAGCTCGACGTCACGACGCCGGCCGAGGATCCGGTCCTGGGCAGCGGGACGCTGATGACGGTGCGCTTCAAGGCGCTCGCGCCGCGACCCTCGAGCAACGTCGCAGCCATGCTGAACGTGCTGGGCACCACGGGAGGGGCGGTGGGCAGCAGCGCGGCGCAGCCGCTCGCGATCGTCATCCATCCGTGATATGCGCCAGCGCGGCTTCACCCTCATCGAGCTCGTGATCACCTTGGCGATCATCGGCCTGCTCACGACCGCGGCCATGCCGCTCGCGCAGCTGGTGGCGAAGCGCGAGAAGGAGGCGCAGCTGCGCACCGCGCTGCGCGATATCCGCACGGCACTCGATGCCTATCGGGTCTCGGCGCAGACCGGCCACATCAAGCAGGAGCTCGGGGCGACCGGCTACCCGCCGGACCTCAAGTCCCTCTATGCGGGCGTCGAGGATCAGACGAGCGAGAAGAAGGTCAATCTGTACTTCCTGCGCCGCGTCCCCCGCGATCCCTTCTATCCGGATGGCGCGGTGCCGGCGGAGGAAACCTGGGGACTGCGCAGCTACCAGAGCCCGCCCGATGACCCGCAGCCCGGAGACGATGTGTTCGACGTGTATTCCCTCTCGAGCGCCAAGGGTCTGAACGGGGTTCCCTACCATGACTGGTAGCACCCCAGGCCTTCGCCGGCGAGCGCGCGCGGACTGCGGCTTTACCCTGATCGAGCTGCTGATCGTCATGGCCATCATCGGCACGCTGCTCAGCATCGCGGTACCGCGGTATTTTCGCTCCCTGCAGCATGCGCGCGAGACGGTGCTGAAGCAGGATCTGTCGATCCTGCGCGAGGCGATCGACAAGTACTACGCCGATCTCAACCAGTATCCCGAAAAGCTCCCCGACCTGGCCGACAAGCACTACGTGCGCGCAATCCCGGTGGATCCGTTCACCAAGCTCGCGGACACCTGGACGCTGGTGGCGTCGGAGGACCCGGATCACGCCGGCATCCGCGATGTCCATAGCGGCGCCGCGGAGGTTGCCTCCGACGGCACGCCGTTCGCGTCCTGGTGAAAGTAATGCGCAGCCGCTTCGGCCCACAGCGCGGATTCACCTACGTCGGCCTGCTCTTTGCGGTCGTCATCATGGGGCTCATGCTGACCGTGGTCAGCCGGGTGTGGAGCACCACCGAGCAGCGCGAGCGTGAGACGCAGTTGCTGTTCGTCGGGCATGCCTACCGGATGGCGATCGCCTCGTACTTCGCGACCGGTCATCAGTACCCGCACGCGCTGCAGGATCTCCTCCAGGACGAGCGCTTTCCCGTACCCAAGCACCACCTGCGTCGTCTGTATCCGGACCCTGTCACCGGCAAAGCCGACTGGAGCCTGATTCCGACTCCGAGCGGTCAGGCCATCATGGGCGTGGCCAGCAGCTCTCAGGGCGTGCCCATAAAACGCGACGGATTCGACACGATCGATGAAGCGCTGAAAGGCGCGGACTGCTACTGCGCGTGGAAGTTCGTGTATTACGCCAACCGCTGGAACCGCGGCGTCGGCACCGGCGCGACCAACCCGGGCGCGACCAACCCGCCCGGGACGCCGGGCACGATCCAGCCGGGCAACCCCGGTACTTTCACTCCCGTGCGGCCGGGCTCCGGCGGGGCGCCGGGCGTCATGCAACCGGGCAGCCCTGACAGCAACCCCAACCTGAACTGAGTGTCGACTCCTGACGCGGCCCGCGCCGGCGTTCAGTGAGGGCGTCAGTGCGCCAGGGTAGAGCTGGCAGCATCGTTGCTAACACTAACATTCGCCGCGTACCTCGCCCGGCCGGAGCGCGGCTAGCAAATTTCTTCTGCGCTGTCCACCTCACCGTAGGTGTCCGATGAAGCTGTTGGTTTCCGCCGCAGCGGCATACGCCAGCGGCCCGCACGGGCCCAGGGATTGCATCCGCTCAGCTTAAGCCGACGCCTTCGGCCCGCTCCACTATCCCCACAGGCAGGTAGGGTCTTGCGGTAGACGGCATAAGGTGTTTGGACGCGGAGCGCAGGCATTGTCGGGAGTGTTTTTCGACCGCGGCGGTTCTATGGTTCGCACCGCTTGTTTGAACCGCATGACGTCAGGGCGATGTTATGTGGTGCGTTGACAGGTCTCAGGGCCAATGCCCACAGGCCACGTGGGGAGTTCGTATGCTCAGCACACAGCTATTGTGCCGCGGTTTTGCGGCGCTGATGTTAGCCCTCATCTCTCTGCCGGCAGCGGCGCAGAGCTTCAGGGTGCAGTGTCCGACCAGCACGGTCACTCACCCGACAGCGGCCAACAACAATTCGGAACCCGCCTATGTCGGTCCGACGTACGCCGGGACGGCCGGGTATCCGGCGGCCCCGGCTCACGTGAACGGCGCCATCAAGTGCCAGCAGATCTCGGGGGGCGACGGTTACGCGTCGATGGGCGACGGCACCCAGACCTACATGTTCTCCTTCGGACCGCTGTCCGGGCTCGCGGACATCGCCGCCGGCCTGCCCGGCACGCAATTCCCGAGCGTCTTCAACACCCTGTATTCGGGCGCGCCGCTGCAGCCGGGCGCTCCGGACGGGTCGGGTGGGTCCTACAACGGCGCTGTCGGCCAGGTTCCGGACGCGGATAACGGGAACGTGATCAACGGCCATGTGGATCCGCGCCCGATCATGGATGTCGGCGTGATGAACGGCAACATTCCGGCGCCGCTGATGGCGATCGATGAGGACGACGAGTTCTTCCTGACGCTGACCAACGTCGGGATGATCATGCGGCCGGACCTGTTCGAGCAGCACACGGTCCACTTCCACGGTTATCCCAACGCCTCGTCGTTCTACGACGGCGTGCCGGACGCTTCGGTGGCGATCAACATCGGCGCCAGCTTCACGTACTACTACATGGCGCCGGACGCCGGCACTTATTTCTGGCACTGCCATATCACGCCTCCGGAGCACTTGCAGATGGGCATGGTCGGGCAGATCTATGTGCGTCCCCGACAGAATCGGGTTGCGGCCGGCGCCAGCCTCTATGCCGCTCTCCAGCAACAGCAGGGGGATCTACGCACGGCCTGCAATTCGGCCGCCGATATCCTGTGCAGCAATCCTCTGCCGACGGTGAACAGCGGCGCCGCGCGCGCGGCAGCTGGCAAATACGCCTACAACGACGGCGACGGCTCGACGTACTACGACGTCGAGTATCCGCTGCAGATTCACGGCTTCGACCCGAACTTTCACTTCGTCGGCATGACCTTCAATCCGGAAGGATTTGCGGACATGAAGGACAAGTACTTCCTGCTGAACGGGCGCAGCTACCCGGATACGGTCACGCCCGGCCCGCTGGAGACGCAGTCGGCCGATGGCGTCAATCATTACGCGCAGCCCCTGCCGGCGATCATCAACATCACTGCCGGTCAGAGGGCACTGCTGCGCATTTCCGATCTGGACGTGACCGAGTACCAGACGCTCGCCTCGCTGGGGATTCCGATGACCGTCATCGGCATAAACGCCAAGATGCTGCGCGACCAGTCCGGCAACAATCTGTCCTACGAGACCAACTCGATCACCCTCGGCGGCGGCGAGTCGCTGGATGTCATCCTGGATAGCTGTGCAGTGAGGCCGACACTGGCCAGCGGGACACCCGACTTCACCACCTGCACGACCACGCTTCCGGCGGGTACGTACTACCTGTACACCCCGAATCTCGACCACCTGTCAAACGACGCCGAGAACTTCGGCGGCCTGATGACCGAGGTCCACATCAATTAAGGGAGCGACCATGAGCGCGGCGACCATGAAAGAGGCGATGTTGATGACGCGGCTGCTTCCGCTCCTGATGTTGGCGGCAGCCCTGTTGCTCACGGCTGCGGCGCACGGCGCCGCTCCCGGCATCAAAGGGACCACGTTCAATCTGACCGCGGGGCCGGCTTACATCAGCCAGCCCGATGGCCAAGCGGTCTACTCGTGGGGATATGGCTGCACCGGCGGCACGCCGGGGTCGGCAGCCTTTGCCCCGCCGGCGACCCTGATGCCCGGCGCGACCTGCCCGACCATGCAAATTCCCGGTCCGACGCTGATCGTCACGCAAAACCAGACGGTCACGGTGACCCTGACCAACAATCTGCCCACCGCGGCCGGCAACACCTCGATTCTGTTTCCAGGCTTTCAGGTAACCACCACCAACGGGGTCGTCGGCCTGCTGACGCACGAAGCGGCGCCCGGTGGCACGGTGACTTACACCTTCACCGCCTCATCGCCCGGGACACACGCCTACTACAGCGGAACCCAGGGCGACCTGCAGGTCGAGATGGGCCTGTACGGGGCGATCATCGTGCTGCCGGCCAGCGTCCCGGCCGCTTGCACGACGGGACTCCACGCCTCGAATCTGACAGCAGAAGCTCACTGGCATGAGAGTGATTTTCGGCTGGCTGCGGCCGCGTACAACCACGCCCGGAGCTGCTACGACCGGGAATACCTGTTCCAGTTCTCCGAGATGGATCCCAACATTCACAACCAGGCGCTGGCGCAAGTCACCGCCAGGGGAAACTGCGCGGCGGGCGCCGTGGGCTGCAGTCTCGAGGTCGCGACCGAGCCTTACCACCCCGCGTACTTCATGATCAACGGCCGCTCCATGCCGGATGACATGGACACCAACTACGCGTTCCAGTATCCGCACCAGCCTTACAACGGCAATCCTCACATGCATCCGGGCGAGCAGGTGCTGCTGCGGGTCATCGGCCAGGGCCGTTGGCAGCACCCGTTCCACGAGCACGGCAATCACGTGCGCATCCTGGGGCGCGACGGCAACCTGATCCTGAGCGCGACCGATCCCAACAGTCTGGCCGGCCCCCTGCTGTTCACGACCACCACCACTCCCGGGCTGGCCTTCGATGGGATTTTCTACTGGACCGGCAGGGGACTGAACTGGGATCCGTACGGGCACAATCCCGCCTCCCCCGACCCCAGCGCCAAGCTCTCCTGTACTCCTGACGCCAACGGTTACAACACCGGTGCGCCCACTGCGATCAACTATTTCGAGTGGTGCCAGGACCACAACAAGCCGCTGCAGGCCAAGCCGTTCGGCGATGTCGCGGGCGGCGGCCCGGTAACGCTGCCCGATCCGAACCTGTTCACGAACGGCGCGTGGTACGGCGGCAGCCCCTATCTGGGCCCGAACGCGACGGTTCGAGCCACGGGTCCGACCGGAACGACGCCACCCTCGGGCACGATCGCCAACTCCCCGACGGGCGAGGCCGGGTTCGCCTTCATGTGGCACTCGCATAACGAGCGCGAGATCACCACCAACAACATATTCCCCGGCGGCATGCTGATGATGATGCTCGTCGATTCGCGTGAGTTCGTGATTGACGAATCGAACTAGAGCGAGGAACACCGCAATGCGCTCCAACAACTCCAAGTCGCGCCTGACCCGATCGGGACTGGCGGCTTCCGTTCTCCTCCTGGCCGGCGGCGCGGCCTTCGCCCAGCAGCAGATCAACCTGACCGCGGGGCCAACCAGCCTGACGCTGCCGGATGGCTCGGTCGTGCCGATGTGGGGCTACACCTGCGATGCGACCCAGGTCGCCGGCTCGACGGCGACGTGCGCCAAGCTGAATCCGAATGCGCCGGCGGCGACGGCGACGACACCGGCGGGCTGGTCCCCGGTCGTGATTACGGTGCCGACCGGACAAGACCTGACCATCAACCTCACGAACAATCTTTCGTTTACGCCGGTGGGTGGCACTGCGAATACGGTGCCTACCTCGCTCGTGATCGTGGGTCAGCTCGGCGGCGGTCTCGGGACGACGGCGAACGCCGTGCCGGGGCCGGACCACACCAACGCCCAGCCGCTCACTTGGCCCATCGCCGGGGATCCGCCAGGTCAGCCGCTGAGCGGCGTTGGTACGCCGCCCCCGCAGGGGCCACGCGTGCAGTCGTTCTCCACCGAGGTGGCGGCAGTGGCCGCGGGCACGGGCACCGCGACCCCCCTGTGCTGGGGAGTCTGCGGCACTGGAGGGCCTGCGCTGAAGCCCGGCACGTATCTGATCGAGTCCGGCACGCACCCCTCGATCCAGGGTCCCATGGGTCTGTACGGAGTACTGGTGGTCACCTGTGCACCCGGCTCCGCGGCTACCACTTGCGCCACTCCGGGCACCGCTTATCCCGCCGTGGGCACCACGGTCGCGGCAGTGACCTACAGCGCCGAGATTCCGCTGTTGCTGAGCGAGATCGACCCGGTGCAGAACACCGCCGTCAACGCCGCGGTCAACACCTCGGGATTCAACGAGACGAACGTATGGTCGGGGCTGCCTGGCGGTTGTGGGAACCCGTCCTCGGGCGCCGGGGTTTACCAGACGTGCTATCCGCCGGCGGTGAACTACACCCCCCTGTATTACCTCTTCAACGGCGTCGCGTTCGACAAGACCCACGCCTCGGCCTCGCTGTTCCCGACTTCGCCAGCCACGGGTGCCGCCCCCGGAAGCGTTCTGCTGGTGCGCTTCGTGAACGCCGGCTTGCGCATCCACGTGCCTTCGATCGTCGGATCGCAAACAGGCGTTGCGGTTGCTCCGGCTACCGTAGCTCCCTCCGGACTTTCGCTGATTGCGGAAGACGGCAACCGGCTGCCCGGCCTTCCCCGCGTGCAGAGCGAGGTGTTTCTCCCGGCCGGCAAGACCCACGACGTGACGGTGAATGTACCCGCCGCCGGCGGGTCGACGCTTGCGGTGTTCGACCGCCAGTTGAGCCTGTCGGCCGACGCCACCGGGCGCGATGGCGGGATGCTGGCCTACATCGGCGTCAATGGCGCGGGAGTCCCGGCTTCCCCGGCAATCGCCGGTGCGGTAGCCAGGCCCGATACCTACAACTCCTTGCTTGCGGGCCAGACGTTCGCAGTATCGGATCCTGCCAGCGGCGTGATCAAGAACGACACCAATGTCTACGGTGTCCGGCTCCTGACAGCGCCGACCGCGGGCACGCTCACCCTGAATGAGAACGGCACCTTCACTTATGTTCCCAGCGGCACGGGTACCTCGGACTCCTTTGTCTACTGCGCGAACGGCTCTGTTACGACGACGGGCACGACGACGCTATGCTCCTCCGGCTTGACAGCCGCGGTGACTCTGGGTCCCGCTGCGCTCGAGGCGGCCAGCGGCATCGTGATGAACCCCATCACGTACACCTCGACCATGGCGACGTCCCTGGTCATCAACTCTCCAGGCGTCCTGTCGGTTGACAGGGACAACGCGGGCTATCCGCTTACGGTGGCCATGTCGGCCGGGAATGCCCCCGTGCCCTCATCGGGCCTGACGCTTTCCGTGGACAAGAGCGGCGCGTTCAAGGCGTCGGTCGCCGCCCCCGGCACCTACACCTTCACCTACAAGGCGCAGAACTCGCAGGGCACGGTCAGCGCCTCATCCGCGACCGTGACATTGATCTTCCCGCCCGGGAGCGGTCTCGTGGTCAACGTCGTGGACGGCAAGAACAAGACCACCGCGATCACCGACTATCGCTGGATCATCGAAGAGGACCGCACTTTCTACGTGGATCCCAAGTGCACGGCGAACCCGCCGCCGGCGGGCTGCCCGGGCGCGACTACGCCCGGTCTCGCAACCACGGGCATCGTCCCGACCTTCGGTACCAACTTCCATACCAGCTACATGCCGCTGGTGGCGACCGGCTGCGTCGGGCCGGCGGGCACCGCCGTGGCCTGCGAAGCGGGCCAGACCATCGTCGATCCGGCCACCGGGAACCACGTGGCGGCGGTCTGCGATGTCGGCGATGGCGTTTGCAGGCCTGGCACGGCACAGACGCCCGTAAGTCCTGCCCAGGTTGTCCTGAATCCGGCCAAGCGCTACTACATCTCGGTCCTGTCGGGCGATGCGGCCATTCCGTTCCAGACCGCCAACGCGCGCCCCGGTCACGGCATGGGCGGCGCGCCGATTCCTGCCGCTTGCACGCCGGTGCCGCCGGCGACGACGTGTACCGGCACCCGCTTGCCCGTCACCGTGTTGGTTCAACCCACGCCGCTTCCCCCGGCGAAACTGTCCGTGTTCGTGTACGAGGACGATTTCCCCCTGAACGGCGAGAACGATGCCGGTGGCGGAACCGGCACGACCGTCGCGCCCAACGAGCCGGGGCTGGGGCAGTTCAACCTCATCCTGTTCGATGATGCCGGCGGCACGGGGGACGCGACCGGGCAGATGACTTACGACATGTTCAACCAGCCGCTGTCGAACGGCCTGGCGGGAGTCATCGATCCGTCTACCGGGAAGGACGCCTGCCCGATTTCGAAGAACGCGCGGACCGGGGCGAACGACCCGACTCAAACGGGCATCACGGGCACGATCGTGACCTGCCCGAAGTTCGAAGCGGACGGCACGACGCTGTCGCCGCTCGCGGGCCAGGCCGTGATCGCGAACCTGATGCCGGGAAGGTACGGCGTGGTGGCCACGGCTGGGGCCGACCGGATTGCCAGAGGCGAGGAGTGGCTGCAGACCAATACCCTGGATGGCCAGAAGGCGCACGATTCTTTCATCCGGGTCGGCGAGCCGAACTTCTTCCAGGAGTACGGGCCAGCGGGCTACCACGTGGCGATCGGCTTTGCCAACCCGGCGATCATCAACGGCCGCTTGAGCGGCGTGTGCGCCGGCACCGACCCCAACATCACGGGCGCCAACTGCAGCAATACGGTGACCGGCCTGGTCACGGGCGAGCGCATGAGCCGCACGCCCGATGAGCGGCTCTACAGCAGCGGCACGAACGACAGCTTCGCCTTCACCCAGTGCTACGTGAGCATCGGCGATCCGGACGGCGAAGATTTCGCGTTCACCAAGTGCAAGGCCGATGGGTCCTTCAGGCTCACGGGCCTTCCCGATGGCAACTGGCGCATCACGGTCTTCGACCAGTGGAACGACATGCTGGTGGACGGTCTGTCGACGCCCGTGCGGCTCGTCCACACCAACCCTGCCAGCGGCAATATGGGGCAGATTGCCATGAATCAGTGGCAGGCGAACCTCTACACCAGTACGTTCTTCGACCGGAACGGCAATGGTGTGCAAGACGCCAACGAGCCCGGACTCACCCTGGTACCGACCAACATCCGGTTCCGCGACGGCAGCTACTCCAACTTCAACAACACCGATCTGGCCGGCGCCGCGGGTTTCAACGAGGTGTTCCCGCTGTTCGCCTGGTACGTGGTCGAGTCGGATTCGACCCGCTACAAGAACACGGGGAGCCACGTGGTCTACGACGCGGGCGGCCCGGCCGACGGCACCTGTACTTCCACGACGGCGCCGTGCGGACACTCCGTCATTGGCGCGAACATGGCGAATACGGCCGAGCAAATCCCGCTGCCCGCAGCGCTGCGCGTACCGGGCGCCAGGTACTGCGCGTCGGCGGATTGCCCGACGGGCGATGCAGGCGGAGGATCAACGGGGCGAGTCGATCCAGCGTGGGTCACCAGCGAGGGTTGGCAGGGCTTCCCCGGACAGAACTCGTTCATCGAATTCGGCAAGAAGCCCTACGTGGCCGGCGAGAACGGCGGCATCCGGGGTGAGGTGATTTACGCCTCGACGCGTCCGTTCGATGACCCGCAGATGCTGCTTCATACGAGCTGGACGCCGGACGTGCCCGGCGTGACGATCAACCTCTATCAGGTGGGGATCGGGGCGGATGGCATCAGCCAGACGCTGAAGCTGGTGGACACCACCAAGACCAGCAGCTGGGACAACTGGGCCCAGGGCTTCCGGTCCGACGGCAATCCCAACATGAACTGCCCGGGGCAGGGTAGGGACACGGGCACAGCCGCGGATCTCTTCTTCTTCACGCTGTACAACCAGCCGATGTACCTCGACGTGTACAACAGCGGTGGCACGCCGGCCCATACGATTCCGAACAACTCGCAGTTCAAATGCTACGACGGCATGCACAACTGGAATCAGGTGCAGCCGGCGCCCTACGACGGCATGTACCAGTTCCCCAGCATCATCGGCAGAAACCCGACGACCGGCGCGCCGACCGGGGCAGGATCCGTCAACGGCACGCCCGGCACGCGCCCCGGTTCGAACTGCACGATCTGCGTTGCCAATCCGAACGACGGCACCCCCATGCTGCCAGCCGGCAAGTACGTGGTCGAAATGGTCATGCCGCCGGGCTATGAGCTGGTGAAGGAAGAGGACAAGAACATTCTGATCGGCGACAACTACATTGCGCCGGCGACGGTGGAGTTCCCCGGCCTGGGAGGAGCCATTTACATTCTCCCCGACCAGGCCGAAGTCAGCGCCTTCTACAACGCCAACAATGCCCAGAATTCGACCCAGACTCTGGGGCGGGTAGCGACACTGTCGAGCCACGAGGGCGACACCGGCAGCGTCGAGTCCTTCTGGCCCTGCGTGGGGCAGGCGCGCATCGTTCCCGACTACATCAGCCTGTTCCCGCAGTCGAAAGAAGTCGCCCCGTTCGCCGGAGCGCTGCGCAATCTGTGCGACCGCAAGCTCGTGACACTGGATGACCAGACCTCCGCGCTGGCGAAGTTCTGGGTCTTCACCTCGACTCACGCCGCCGCCCACTACACCGGCATCATCACCGACGACTTCACCTCGGAATTCGATCCGTTCTCGCCGACATTCGGTGAGAAATTCTCGCCGGCCAACCTGCCGGTATCCATCAAGGATTGGACCGGAACCGAGATCTCCCGCGTGTATACCGATCACTGGGGCGCCTACAACGGCTTGACTTACTCGACCTGGGAAGTCAACCCGCCCAATCCGACCGGGTATGCGCCCACGATGATGGTCACGTGCATGAACGACCCGGGCACAGCCAGCACCCCGGATCCGCTGTTCAACCCGCAATACAGCCAGTTCTGCTACGAGATCCCGTTCATGCCGGCGCAGACCCAGTACATGGATACGCCGGTCACGCCGACGATCGCCTTCGCGGGTGCCGGGTACAACAACCCGGACTGCGCCTACCCGAATGCCACGCCGGCGGTCGGCGAAGTCGACGGCGATGGAATCGGACCCTATGTGAGCGCGGCCGGTCATGCGCTGCACATTTACACCATCAACGGCAAGCCCCCGGTCGCGGCGGGCGTGATACCCGGGGACATGGCGGTCCCGAACTATGGCTATTCCGGGCCCTCGGCCACGGTGAGCCCCTTCAACCAGAAGATGGTGACCCGCCACTATGGGTTCGGCGGCACGGCCGGGACTGTCGCGCTGGTCGGGTCGGACGGCGTCGCGCGTCCTCTCACGGGCGTGTCATGGTCGGATACGACGATCACGGGAACGGTTCCGAGCGGCGTGCCGAACTGCGCCATTCAGCAGCAAGCGCAATTCGGCGGCTCGACCGCGCAATGCGGTGAACTGGTCATCACGACTGCGCCCTCGGCAGCCTATCCGCACGGACAGCAGTCGGTCGACACGGTGACGGTTACCATCGGCGGCAAGGGGCCGACCCGGCTGGCTGCCGGGCAGACGATTCAGTCCAGGATCGATGCCGCCCTGCCGGGCGACCTGATCATCGTGCCGCCCGGCACCTACAATGAGATCCTGCTGATGTGGAAGCCCGTGCGGCTGCAGGGCGTGGGAGCCGCCTCCAGCATCGTCAACGCCAATACCCATCCCGCGGGCAAGTTGGATGTCTGGCGCCGGCAGGTCAATTGCCTGTTCGGACTGGCGCTCAATGGCTATCCCATCAGCAGCAGCAATGCTTATGATCCGACCCGGGCCTTCACCTGCCCGGCGGCGATGCAGTTCCAGGTGGATCGCTTGCCGCTGGAAGCCGTGATCGGCTGGGACGTCACGCAGAACGGCAACCTGGCCGAGCTGCTGCAGGAGCCGAGCCTGATGGGCGCGCTGGAAGGGGCCGCCATCACGGTGCTGGCGAGAGGAGTGAAATATCCGCCCGGGACGGATCCGTTCGGAGTCGGGCCGACGGCCGCCGGCACTTTCCCGGCTGGCACGACGCTGCTGACGGCCGCCAATTGCACCACGAGCAGCACGAATACGACCAATCCGTTCCGCAGCAACTTCTGGTGCAACCCCTCGGCCATCGACGGCCTGGGCATCACCAACAGCTCCCAGGGGGGTGGCGGCATCTTCGTGCACGGCTGGGGGCACAACATCCAGATCGCCAACAACCGGATCGCCAACAACTCCGGAACGCTCTCGGGCGGCATCAATATCGGCCAGGGCGAGTTCCCTCCCGGCTACACGGTCGGGAGCACCACCAACGCGGATCCGGGCTCCTGCCAGAGCCAGACCGGCCTGCCCGCGGGTACCCAGCTGCAGTACTGCCTGGACCTGAACGTGAACGTGCACCACAACGCGGTCACGTCGAACATTTCCACCGGCGACGAACTGTTCTCGGCCACGCCGGCGGGGGCGGGCGGGGTCACGTTCTGCGACGGTTCGGACTACTACAAGTTCAGCTACAACTGGGTGTGCGGGAATCTGAGCACCGGTGACGGCGGCGGCGTCGGGCACGTCGGGTTCAGCTACAACGGCACCATCGAGCACAACGCGATCCTGTTCAATCAGAGCACCAACCCGACCATCCCGGCCAACGGCGGCGGGATCCTCGTGATGGGCGCCCCCGACGTCGATCCTCCGTGCGGGCTCACGACCGACGCGGATTGCGTGCCGCCCACGCCCAATATTCCGGGCGACGGCACCGGTCCCGGCCTGGTGATCAATGCCAACCTGATCATGGGCAATGCCGCGGAAAGCGGCAGCGGCGGCGGCCTGCGCTTGCAGAACGTCAACGGCTCGGACGTGATTGCGTTCCCGACGACCCCGTCCAACTGGTACTCGGTGAACATCACCAACAACATCATCGCCGACAACGTTGCCGGCTGGGATGGCGCTGGAATTTCGCTGCAGGATGCGTTGGTGGCGAACATCATCAACAACACGATCATCTCCAACGACACCACCGCCTCCTCGGGAGTGCTGTTCAATACGCTCGGGGCGCCTCTGGCGAGCTCGTCGGGGCCGACGTGCACCTCGAACTGCGGCACGACGTCGGCGCCGCAACCGGCTGGACTCGTGGCCATTCAGAACAGCTCGAACCTGACCGCGAATATTCCCGCGACCATCACCTGCCCGGCGGGCCACTACGCCGGCACCACGGCCAGCAACGGAACCTGCCGGACCGTCTCCTATCCGGAGCTGTATAACAACGTGTTCTGGCAGAACCGTGCGTTCTACATCGGCGTGGGGTCGCTCGGTACGGGCACCCAGAACCAGCAGAACGTCGTCGCGCTGTATAACGCGTTCAGCGGGACGGCGGCGGCGAGCCAGCCGTCGGGGGACGCCACGGCGCCCAACGCGTCCGGGGGCGTGCACATCACCGGGGGCACCGGCGCCTGCGTGTCCGGCACGAGTTTCTGGGACCTGGGTGTGCGCGGCGATACGGGGCCGACCAACCATAACTCGACGGTGACACTCAACCCGATGTACTCGTTGCTGACGAACGTCACGGGTTACAACGGCGCCACCCAGCACAACGCGCAGGCCGACCCGTCGGTCGTCAGCCAGTACTGCAACGGCTCGCGAGTGCCGCCGGAATTCAAGTCGATGGGCTACCAGGTGCCTCCGGGCATCTCGGACGCGACCGTGCCCAACCCGGTCTTCAACCTGACGCCGGCCGCGACCGTGGACGAGGGCAACAACTGGATCAACATCAGCTGGGGCCCGCTGGCGACGACGAACTCGTCGAACGGTACGGCGAACGGCGTCACGCTCGGCAACTACGCGCTCGCGACGGCCTCGTCGCCGGCCGTCAACTACATTCCGGCCATTGCGCCCACGTACGCGCCGGCGCCGAGCACCGACTTCTTCGGCAACGCCAGGAAGACCGACAACTTCGTTGACGCGGGTGCGGTCGAGTTTGCCGGCGGTCCTGTTGCTACGGCGGCAGCGGTCGTGAGTGCGATTTCTCCGGCATCGGGGGCCAGTGGCTCGCTACTGGTTCCAGTGACGCTTACCGGCACGAACCTGACCGGTACTACGGCAGTCACGGTGTCCGGCACGGGACTCTCGTTCGCTGGCGTTACTAACGTGAACGCCACCACGGTCAGGGCGTTCTTTACGATCACGGCTGCCGCTGCACAGGGGCCCAGGACCGTCACCGTCACGACGCCGGGCGGAACGAGCAACCCTGTGACGTTCACGGTGGTTCCGTCGTCGGGGACGCTCAGCTTCACCGCTGCCACCAATGGGACGCTGGCGACGTTGCTGGGCCTGCCCACCCTCACATTCACGATTCCGTCGCCGCGCGCTCCGGTCACCAGCGTGGTGACAGTAAGCAACGCGGGTGCCACGCCGCTGCAGCTCACGGAAGAAGCGCTGACAATCAACATAGGAGGCTTGTATAGCCTGACGGGCACCAGCTGCTCGTTCACGACGCCACTGGCGCCCGCCGGCACATGTACCGTCAATTTGACGTATGCGACCGCGGCCACGCAGCCCGCTTCGCCTGCTCTCGGTGCACTCGGCGTCATCAACCTCGGCACTACACCAAATGGTGCACTTGGCCTGTCCGCGCGGTAGGGCGGTAGCGGATCAGGCGGAAAGCAACGACGCTGCTCGCAGAGAAATCTGCGAGCAGCGCCCCTTTTTTGGGGAACTCGACTTGTATGGACCAGTCGAAAGTATAAGAAGAGGCGGCACAAGCCGCTCGGAGTAAAAAAATGAAACTGATGACTGCGCGTATCCAAGGCAGGGTCGGCGCTGCGCTGATGTGCACCGGGCTGCTCGCGGTGGCAACGGCGTCCGCGGTCTCACGTTCAACCGTGTCCTACGAGGCTCCGGACGTCACCCTGGTGCGCGCAGACGGCAAAAGCGTCTCACTCCCGCGCGAACTGGATGACGGACGGCCGGTGCTCCTCAACTTCATTTTCACCACCTGCTCCTCGATCTGCCCGCTGACCAGCCGCACGCTGGAGGAGTTTCAGCGCAAGCTGGGACGCGAGGCGTCCCAAGTGCACCTGATGTCGATCTCGATCGACCCGGAGCAGGACACGCCGGCGCGCCTCAGCGTGTACGCGCGCAAATTCCATGCAGGACCTGAGTGGCAGTACTACACCGGCTCCGTCGCGGCGAGCATCGCGGCCCAGAGAGCCTTCGACGTCTACCGCGGCGAGAAGATGAGCCACACCGCGGTGACGCTCATGCGATCGGCGCCGGGTAAGCCCTGGCTGCGGATCGAGGGCTTCGTGACGCCTGACGAGCTTTTCGACGACTACCAGAAGCTGCTTGCTTCCCCCTAGGATCACCGTTCCGGTTCCTGGCAATCTGAACGGGCAATAGCCCCGCTCGGGGCATTGTCGAATCACGCGCACGTCCTGGCGGCTTCCCCGCGCCAGCAACCCTCTGAAGGCCCGATTTCGGGGGCCCCGCTGTTGGTTGTTGCAACTTTGTTGCGGCGCACGGGGCCAAATAGGGTTTAACGGTAGGAAGACTGGGTATTCAAATATACGGATTTTAGGAATGAGGGGTATTACGTACGGGCGCACACGGATCTATTTTCGACTCTGACGATAACGAGATTTAGGGCCGAGCAGGTCTGACAGGGCGGACGGTTCATCGAGGGGGGGGCTGAGGGCGCGAGGGAATCCGGTGCGCACGCCCCCAGCCGCCACAGAAGATCGGTCTTAGAAGCAATAACAGAAACCGAAGCAAACAGCAGCGCTGGCAAGAATCGAACTTGTACCTGCACACAGAACGAACAGCGGGCGCTACACGCCCTTACGGTCACTCACGGGTGTTCACCGCGCTCCGCCTGCTGGCGGATCTGCTTGGAGGCGTTATGTTTAATACACGCGGTTGGGTTGCATTGGGCTTGCTGAGCGCTTTCGCGGTACCGGCGATGGCTCAGTCGTTTCGCGTCCAATGCCCGACCAGCACCATCACTCACCCCGGCGCCAATAACAATTCGGAGCCCGCGTACACCGGACCCACTTATACCGCACCGAGTACGGCCTACACGGTCGGTAAGAACGGGCCGGTGAACGGCGCCATCAAGTGCCAGCAGATCTCCGGCGGCGACGGCTACGCGACCATGGGCGACGGCACGCAGACCTACCTGTTCTCGTTCGGTCCGCTGTCGGGGCTGGCGAACATTGCGAGCGGTCAGCCCGGCTCGCTTCCTCCCAGCGCCTTCAATACCCGGAACGACCCGACGGCGAATCTGCTGCAGCCCGGCGACCCGGCGACCACCGTCGCGCCCGTGACGACTCAGCAGTTCATATCGCCGCTGGCCACCACGCAGATGACCGCGCTAGGGAATTTCTACAACGGCGCGGTGGGTCTGGATTACGACGTCGCCAACACGGTCAACATTTTCGACATCAGCGAGACGGGAAACACCGTAACAGCCGTTGCCAACTCGCCGTTGGACCTTAATCTGCAGCCGGGTGCCACCGTCGTCATCGCCGGGGGGGCCGACGTGCCGGCCGGCTACAAGGGCAACGTGACGGTGACAGCCGCCAATGTCCCCAACGCCTTCTTCCCGCCGAGCTTCGCTTTCCAGTACACCGTCGGGACCACCGGGCTGGCCGAGGTGCAAGCATCGCCGACGGCGACCGCATCGACCCCCAAGGCGATCGACGGTCACGTCGACGCGCGCCAGATCATGGATGTGGGGGTGATGAACGGCAACCTTCCGGCGCCCCTGATGGCGATCGACGAGGATGACGAGTTCTTCCTGACCCTCACCAACGTCGGGATGATCATGCGGCCGGACCTGTTCGAGCAGCACACCGTGCACTTCCACGGCTACCCGAACGCGTCCGCGTTCTACGACGGCGTGCCGGATGCGTCGGTCGCGATCAACATCGCCGCGAGCTTCACCTACTACTACCTGGCGCCCGATGCGGGCACCTACTTCTGGCACTGCCACATCACGCCGCCCGAGCACCTGCAGATGGGCATGGTGGGCCAGCTGTACGTGCGGCCGCGGCAGAACCGCGTCGCCCCCGGAGGCAACCTGTACGCCGCGCTCCAGAAACAGGAGGGGGATCTGCGCACGAAATGCGATTCGACCACGGACATCCTGTGCTCGAACCCGCTGCCCGCCGGAGGGTCGCCCACCACCGGCGCGACCCGCGCACCCATCACATCAACCAGCGGTTACGCCTACAACGACGGCGACGGCTCGACCTACTACGACGTCGAGTACCCGATCCAGATGCACGGCTTCGATCCGAACTTCCACTTCGTCGGCATGACCTTCAACCCCGAAGGCTTCGCCGACATGAAGGACAAGTACTTCCTGCTGAACGGCCGCAGCTACCCCGACACGGTGACGCCCGGCCCGCTGCAGACCCAGTCGGCCGACGGCGTCTACCACTTCTCGCAACCTCTGCCGACCATCATCGACATTCCCGCCGGCAAGCGGGCGCTGCTGCGGATCTCGGACCTCAATACGACGGAGTACCACACGCTCGCTTCCCTCGGCGTGCCGATGCAGGTGATCGGCTACAACGCGAAGCTGCTGCGCGACCAAGCCGGCAACAACCTGTACTACGCGACCAACTCGATCACCCTCGGCGGCGGGGAATCGCTGGACGTCATCCTGGATAGCTGCGTGACTCGCGCCACGCCCTCGGACCCGTCCTCCTCGTGCACGACTCCGATTCCGGTCGGCACCTACTACCTCTACACGCCCAATCTCGACCATCTATCGAACGACGCGGAGAACTTCGGCGGCCAGATGACCGAAGTCCGGGTCCACTAGGGGAGCGGCCATGAGCGCACCGACCACAAGAAAGGCGACGACGATGAATCGCATGCTTCCCCTCCTGGCGGCGGCCGGCTGGCTGCTCGCGACGGCGGCGCAGGCCGCGGCCCCCGGCATCACTGGCACTGGAGCGGCCGGCACGTTCAATCTGACCGCGCAGCCGGCCTACATCAGCCAGCCCGACGGGCAGGCGGTGTACTCCTGGGGCTATGGGTGCCGCACGGCTCCTACGACCTCGAACTTCGTTCCGGCGTCCTTATCGACCACCGTCCCGGGGAACATTCCGGTCACACCGTTTTGCAGCACTATGCAGGTGCCGGGCCCGACGCTGGTCGTCACGGAAGGTCAGCCGGTCACGGTGCAGCTGACCAATAACCTGCCCACTTCCGCCGGCAACACGTCGATCCTGTTCCCGGGCTTCAATGTCACGGCTACCGGCGGCGTGACCGGCCTGCTGACGCAGGAGGCGGCGCCCGCCGGCACGGTGACCTACACCTTCACCCCGTCCTCGCCCGGCACGCGCGCCTATTACAGCGGAACGCAGGGCGACCTGCAGGTCGAGATGGGCCTGTATGGAGCGATCATCGTCCTGCCGAGCGGCGCCGCACCCAGCTGTCCGACGCATAACCGTGCGGCGGGGCTCAACTCCGCAGGCAACGCACTCATGACCGGGGGCGAGCCCGACTACCGCCTGGCCCTGGCGGCATATCACGTGACGCAGAGCTGCTACGACCGCGAGTACCTGTTCCAGTTCTCGGAGATGGATCCCAACATCCACATCCAGGCGCTGGCGCAGGTCACGGCGAAGGGTGCCTGCACGGCCGGGGCTCCGGGATGCAGCCTGAACGTCCCGACCGAGCCCTACCGCCCGGCCTATTTCATGATCAACGGCCGCTCGATGCCGGACGACATGGATACCAACTATGCCGCCCAGTACCAGCACCAGCCTTACAACGGCAATCCGCACATGCATCCGGGCGACCTGACTCTGCTCCGGATCATCGGCCAGGGGCGCTGGCAGCACCCCTTCCACGAGCATGGCAACCACGTGCGGGTCCTGGCGCGCGATGGGAACCTGATCGTCGCCGGCACCAGCGGCACCGCTGCGACCCAACTTGCCGGGCCGCTGCTGTTCACCACCACCACCACGCCGGGCCAGGCGATGGACGGGATCTTCTACTGGACCGGCAAGGGCCTGAACTGGGACGCCTACGCCCACCATCCGGGATCCTCCCCGGATCCTCTGGCCCACCTGGGCTGCACCCCGGACGCGAACGGCTACAACACCGGAAATCCGACGGCCGTCAACTATTACGAGTGGTGCCAGGACCATAACAAGCCGATGCAGGCGGCTCCCTTCGGCGACGTGGGCGGCGGCGGCCCGGTGACGCTGCCCGATCCGAACCTGTTTACCAACGGCGCGTGGTACGGCGGCAGCCCCTACCTGGGCCCGGATGCGACGCAGCGCTTCGCGGGTCCGACCGGCACCACGCCGCCCTCGGGCACGATCGCGAACGGGCCGGGGTCGGAAGCCGGGTTCGCCTTCATGTGGCACTCGCATAACGAGCGCGAGATCACCACCAACAACATATTCCCCGGCGGCATGCTGATGATGATGCTGGTCGATTCGCGTGAGTTCGTGATCGACGAAGCGAATTAAGCGAGGACAATCTCAATGCGCTCCAACAACTACAAGTCGGTCCTGAAGCACGCGAGACTCGCGGCCTCCGTTCTCCTCCTGGCGAGCGGCACGGCCTTCGCCCAGCAGCAGGTCAGTCTGACCGCGGCGCCGGCTACCGCGACGATGCCCGACGGCACCGCGGTGCCGATGTGGGGCTACACCTGCGGCACGCTGCCCACTGGCACCACGTCCACGGCCACCTGCACCGCGCTCAACAAGGCGGTGGCGGCCGCCGCGTTGACGCCAACGCCATTGGTGGGCGTCTGGTCGCCGGTCGTGGTCACGGTTCCGACCGGACAGACGCTGCAGATCAACCTGACCAACAGCCTGTCGTTCTTGAACGGCAACACGGTGCCCACCTCGCTGGTGATCGTGGGTCAGTTGGGCGGCGGGCTGGGAACGGGCGCGACCTCGACTCCGAGCCCCGACCACAGCAACGCCCAGCCGCTGACCTGGCCGATCGCAGGCGATGCGCCCGGCGGCGGGCTGAGCGGGGCCGGGACTCCGCCCACCCAGGGACCGCGCGTGCAGTCCTTCTCCACCGAAGTGCCGGCCGGCGCGACCGCGGTATCACTGACCTGGACCGCGCCGCGGCCGGGCACGTACCTGATGGAATCCGGCACGCACCCGTCGATCCAGGGGCCGATGGGCCTGTACGGGATCGTGGTGGTCACCTGTGCGCCCGGAGCGGCCGCCGCCGCCTGTACGACGCCGGGAACCGCCTATCCGGCGGTCGGGACCACACCGGCCGTCACATACGCCGCCGACATCCCGCTGTTGCTGAGCGAAATCGACCCGGTGCAGAACGCCGCGGTCCGCGACGCGGTCAACACCGCCGGCTTCGCCGAGACCAACGTGTGGTCCGGCCTGTCCGGCATGCCGAGCGGCTGCGGCAATCGGTTCAACTCGGACGGAAACTCGAACCCGACCTACAACACCTGCTACCCGCCGGCGGTCAACTACACTCCGCTGTATTACCTGATCAACGGCACCGCGTTCGACAAGACGCACGCTGATGCCTCGCGGTTCCTGGCTGCGCCCGCCAGCGGGGTCACGGGCACGGTGCTGGTGCGCCTCGTCAATGCCGGCCTGCGGATGCACGTGCCGTCGATCGTCAGAGCGCAAACCGGCACCCCCACGGCGGTGCCCGGCTTCTCACTCATCGCCGAGGACGGCAATGTGCTGCCGGGCGTCCCGCGCGTGCTCAGCGAAGTGTTCATGCCCGCGGGCAAGACCTTCGACGTGATGATGAACGTTCCGACCGCCGCGACGGCCCTCGGGATCTTCGACCGCGAGCTGAGTCTCTCGGCCAACGCGACCGCGCGCGACGCCGGCATGCTGGCTTACCTCAGCGTCAACAACGCCGGGCTGCCAGCCGCTGACGCATTCACGCCCGCGGTGGCCAGGCCCGATACGTACAACTCGCTCGTTCCCGCCGGCAACACGCTCGTCGTGTCGGATCCGGGCAAGGGCGCGATCGCCAACGACACGAATGTCAACGGCGTCACGCTGCTGGCCCCACCGGCCAACGGCACGGTCACGCTGAACAGGGACGGCACGTTCACTTACGTTCCGTCGGGCACGGCTACCTCGGATTCATTCAGGTACTGCGCCAACGGTACAGTGACGGCGGGGGTTTGCTCCTCGGGCGTCTTCGCCACGGTGACGCTGGGCGCGGCGACGCAGGAGGCGGCCGCGGGCATTACCGTCGCGAACGATTCGTATACGAGTGCCACCGGGCCGCGGACGACGTCGCCCGCGCGACTGGCGATCAGCCCGCCGGGCGTGCTCGCCAACGATCGGGACGCCGCCGGTTATCCGCTGACCGTGGACCTGACGACGCTCACCCCGGCCACCCCGGCCGGTGCCACCGTCGTGATACAGCCGGACGGCTCGTTCGTCGCGACCGCCACGGCCGCCGGCACCTACACATTCACGTATCACGCGAAGAACTCGCAGGGCACGCCCAGCACCGCCGCCGCGACCGTGTCGCTGACCTTCCCGGCCGCCACCAACCTCGCGGTAATCGTGAAGGATCCCTCGGGAGCCACGATCACCGACTACCGCTGGATCATCGAGGAAGACCGCACGTTCTACGTGAACCCGAACTGCACCACGAACCCGCCGCCGGCCGGCTGCCCGGGCGCCGCGACGCCCGGTCTCGGCACTACGGGCGTGGTTCCGACCTTCGGCACCAATTTCCACACCAGCTACATGCCGCTGGTGGCCACCGGATGCACCGGGCCCCTGTCGTGCGAGTCCGGCCAGACGATGTTGGATCCGGCGGGCAGCGGCGCCCATATCAGCGCGGTGTGCGACATCGGCAACGGCGTGTGCAAGTCCGGAACCCAGCAGACGGCGGTCAATCCCGGCCAGGTCGTGCTGAATCCCACCAAGCGCTACTACATCTCGGTGCTGCCGGGCGACGCGGCCAATCCGTTCGAGAGCGGCAATGCGCGATCGGGCCATGGCATGGGTGGGGCGCCGATCGCAGCGGGGTGCACCCCGGTGCCGCCGGCGACGACCTGCACCCCGACCGCCGCTCCGGCCGTCACGGTGGTGACGCAAAAGACTCCGCTCCCGCCGGCCAAGCTGTCGGTGTTCGTGTTCCAGGACGACTTCCCGCTGAACGGCGAGCAGGACGGCGGCGGCAGCAGGGCCGTGCTGTCGCCCAACGAGCCGGGCCTGGGAGGCTTCAACATCACGGTGTTCGACGATGCCGGCGGCACCGGGGATGTGACCGGACAGATGACCTACGACATGTTCAACATGCCGCTGGCGAACAGCCTGGCCGGAACGATCGACCCGGCCACCGGCCTGGACGCGTGCCCGCTTTCAAAGGTCTCGCGGCAGAACCCGAGCGACCTGACCTCAACCGGGATCACCGGCACGATTGTGACCTGCCCGAAATACGAAGCGAACAACACGACGCTGTCTCCGCTCGCCGGCCAGGCGGTGGTGGCCAACCTGATGCCGGGGCGCTACGGCGTGGTGGCGACGCCCGGGGCCGACCAGATCGCCCGCGGCGAGGAGTGGCTGCAGACCAACACGCTGGACGGCCAGAAGGCTCACGACTCGTTCCTGCGCGTCGGCGAGCCGAGCTTCTTCCAGGAGTACGGGCCGGCCGGCTACCACGTGGCGATCGGCTTCGCCAACCCGGGGATCATCAACGCCCGTAAGCGGAGCGTGTGCAGCGGCAGCGACCCGAACGCGCCGAACTACCCGAACGGGGTCACCTGCACCAACAACCTGAGGGGCGTGGTCACGACCGAGCGCCTGAGCCGTACACCCGATGAGCGGCTGTACAGCAGCGGCGACAACAGCAGCTTCGCCTTCACCCAGTGCTACGTGAGCTTCGGCGATGCGGACGGCGAAGACTTCGCCTTCGCCAAGTGCGCCGCCGACGGCAGCTTCACGCTGTCGGGCCTGCCCGACGGAGAGTGGAGACTGACGGTGTTCGACCAGTGGAACGACATGCTGGTGGACGGTCTGTCCACGCCCGTACGGCTGGGCAGCGCCACCAACGGCAACTGCCCGGGCCCGAATTCGGGCTCTGGAACTTGTGACATGGGCGATCTCGCGACCAACCAGTGGCAGGCGAACATCTACACCAGCAGTTTCTTCGACGCCAACGGCAACGGGGTGCGGGACGCGAACGAGACGGGACTGACGCTGGTGCCGACCAACATCCGCTTCCGCGACGGCAGCTACTCGAATTTCAACAACACGGACCTCGCCGGCAACGCGGGCTTCAACGAGGTGTTCCCGCTGTTCAGCTGGTACGTGATCGAGTCCGATTCGACCCGTTACAAGAACACGGGCACGCACGTGGTGTACGACGCCGGCGGTCCGGCCGACGGCAGCCCGTCGTGCGGGGCCAGTGGAACCTTACCGTGCAAGAGCTCGAGCATCGCCGCCATGATGGCAAACACCGCCGAGCGGGTGTCGGTGCCCGTGGCTCAGCGCGTGCCGGGCTCGGTGTACTGCGCCAACGCGGACTGCACCGGCAAGTCGATCCTGAATCCGGTCAGCGATCCGCCCAGCAATTGCACGACGAGCCCCACGACGGGAGCCACGAGCTGCTCGACCGTTCTTTCGAGCGGCCGGATCGATCCGCCCTGGGTTCTGAGCGAGGGCTGGCAGGGCTTCCCGGGGCAGAACTCGTTCATCGAGTTCGGCAAGAAGCCCTTCGCGGCCGGCGAGAACGGCGGCATCCGCGGCGAGGTGATCTACGCCTCGACCCGCCCGTTCGACGACCCGCAGCTGCTGCTGCATACCAGTTGGACGCCGGATGTTCCGGGCATCACCATCAACCTGTACCAGCTGGGGACGGCGGCCGACACCATCACCCCGACGCTGAAGCTGGTCGACACCACGAAGACCAGCAGCTGGGACGACTGGGCGCAGGGCTTCCGGTCCGACGGCAATCCGAACATGAACTGCCCGGGCCAGATGCGGGCTCCGACCACGTCGGCCTCAGGTGACTTCTTCTTCTTCACGATCTACAACCAGCCGATGTGGCTGGACCTGTACAACAACGGCGGCACGCCGGCGCACACCGTTGCGAGCAACTCGCAGTTCAAGTGCTATGATGGCATGCACAACTGGAATCAGGTGCAGCCTGCGCCCTACGACGGCATGTACCAGTTCCCGAGCGTGACCGGCATCAACCCGACGACGGGCAAGCCGGCCGGCACCAACTGCACGATCTGTGCGCCGAACCACGCCGTGGCGACCACCGACTGGAACTATGGACTGCCGATGCTGCCCGCCGGCAAGTATGTGGTCGAAATGATCGTGCCGCCCGGCTACGAGCTGGTCAAGGAAGAGGACAAGAACATCCTGATCGGCGACAACTACATCGCGCCGGTCACGCAGCAGTTCGGAGGCCTGGGCAGCATCTACATCCTGCCCGACCAGGCGACGGTGTCCGCGGTCTATAACGCGAACCAGCCGAGCTCGGTTTCCGGCTACAACGCGAGCAACGCGCAGAATGCGACGCAGACGCTGGGAAGAATCTCGAATCTGCCGAGCCACGAAGGCGACACCGGCAGCGTTGAAACGTTCTGGCCGTGTGTGGGCGCCACGCGGATCGTTCCGGACTACATCAGCCTGTTCCCGCAGTCGCAGGAGGTCTCGCCATTCGCCGGAGCGCTGCGCAACCTGTGCGATCGCAAGCTGGTGCAGCTCGACGACCAGACCTCGGCACTGGCCAAATTCTGGGTCTTCACCTCGGCGCACGCGGCCGCCCACTTCACCGGCATCATCACCGACGACTTCACGTCCGAGTTCGATCCGTTCTCGCCGTCATGGGGAGAGAAGTTCTCGCCGGCCAACCTGCCGGTCTCGATCAAGGACTGGAGCGGAAAGGAGATCTCGCGCGTGTATTCGGATCAATGGGGCAACTACAACGGCCTGACCTACTCGACCTGGGAGGTCAACCCGCCCAATCCGACCGGCTATGCGCCCACGATGATGGTCACCTGCATGAACGACCCGGGCACTGGAACGACGCCGGACCCGCTGTACAACCCGATCTACAGCAATTTCTGCTACGAGATCCCGTTCATGCCGGCGCAGACGCAGTACATGGATACGCCGGTGGTGCCGACCTCGGCCTACGTCGGCGCAGGCTACAACAACCCCGACTGCGCCTACCCGGATGCCACCCCGGCGGTCAGCGAGGTGGATGTCGACAGCAATATCGGACCGTGGGCGCCCAACCCGGGCACCACGCACATGCTGCACATCTTCGCGCTGGGCACCGTGCCGGTGAACAACTACGGCTACTCGGGACCTTCGGCCACGGCGGCCCCCTTTAACGCGAAGATGGTGAGCCGGAGATACAGCTTCGGCGGCGGGGGGACGGTCGCGCTGGTCAGCCCGAGCGGTAGTACCTCGGTGAACCTGGCGGCGACCTGGGGTGACACGGCAATCACGGCCACCGTGCCTGCGAACCTGGTGAGCGCGTTCAACTGCCCGGTCCAGCAGCAGGTGCAGTACGGTGGCCCGGTCACAACGGGCATTGGCGCCAATCCCGCCAAGTGCGGCCAGCTGGTGATCACGTCCGGCAACGGCAAGCAGTCAATCGATGCGGTCACCGTCACGATCGGCGGCAAGGCGCCGACCCACGTGACCGCCACCGGCGCCAACAGCAGCACCTGCACCACCGGCTCGTCGTACACCAGCATCCAGCGGGCGATCGACTGCGCCTCACCCGGTGACATGATCATGATCGACCCGCTGACCCGTGGCACCAGCGCGGCGGCCGCCGTGCCGGCTGTTCACTCGGAAATGTTGTTGATGTGGAAGCCGGTCCGCCTGCAGGGTGTCGGAGCCCCCGCCAGTGTGATCGACGGCAACCCGCACCCGGCCGGTAAGCTGGACGCGTGGCGCCGGCAGGTCAATTGCCTGTTCGGTTTGGCGCTCAACGGTCAACCCTTCCCGACCGCCAGTGGCAGGGTCAATCCTTTCGATCCGGACCGCATCTACAGCTGCCCGAGCGACTCGTCGACGACCCCGTTGACGACCGCGACTGCGAATTTCAACGGAACCAACACGACGCTGCGGTACTTCTCGGGCCGGCCCGACAGTCCGCAGATCGACCGGCTGCCGCTGGAAGCGGTGGTGGGCTGGGACGCCACGCAGAACGGCAACATGGCCGAGCTGCTGCAGGAGCCGTCGTTGATGGGCGCATTCGAAGGCGCCGGCATCACGGTGGTGTCCAAGGGCCTGCTGTTCCCGGCCGGAGCGGAACCGTACGGGCTGAGCCTGGCCGAGGAGGGTTCGTTCCCGGCCAACACGCTGCTGCTGAACAACAGCACCGGCGCCACACCGCCGGCAAGCCCCGCAGCAGGGACGACCTATTCGACGCCGCAGGGCTGCGGTCCAAACACCAGTGGCGCCCACAACCCGTACCCGAGCAACTTCTACTGCAACCCGTCGTCGATCGATGGCCTGACGGTCACCGACAGCTCGCAGGGCGGCGGCGGTGTGTTCGTGCACGGCTGGGGGCATGACCTCCAGATCGCCAACAACCGAATCACGAACAACGCCGCAACGCTCGGAGGCGGCATCAACGTCGGCCAGGGCGAATTCCCGCCCGCGTACACGATAGGAGGCCTAATCACCGCTCCGGGTTCATGCCAGAGCGCGACCGGCCTGCCGACCGGACAGCAGCTGCAGTACTGCTTCGACGTGAACGTGAACATGCACCACAACGCGGTCACGTCGAACTCCTCCACCGGCGACGAGCTGTTCTCGGCCACGCCGGCGGGGGCGGGTGGGGCCAGCATTTGCAGTGGCTCGGACTACTACAAATTCAACTACAACTGGGTGTGCGGCAACCTGAGCACCGGCGACGGCGGCGGTTTCGCCCAGATGGGGTTCAGCTACAACGGCGACATCGAGCACAACTCGATCCTGTTCAACCAGAGCACGAACCCGACCATTCCGACCAACGGCGGCGGCATCCTGATCATGGGTGCACCGGACGTCGATCCGCCCTGCGGCGACCAGACCGACGCGGATTGTGTGCCGCCCGCGCCCGCTACTACGAGCGACGGCACGGGTCCGGGCCTGGTGATCAATGCCAACCTGATCATGGGCAATGGGGCGGAAAGCGGCAGCGGCGGCGGCATACGTCTGCAGGCCGTCAACGGCGGCGACGTGCTCGCGTTCCCCACGACGCCGAGCAAGTGGTACGGGGTGACCGTCACCAACAACATCATCACCAACAACGTGGCTGGTTGGGATGGTGCGGGCATCTCGCTGCTGGACGCGCTGAACGTGAACATCATCAACAACACGATCGCGTCCAACGACACCACGGCCTCCTCCGGCGTGCTGTTCAACACGCTGGGGGCACCGCTCGCCAGCAGCCAGGGGCCCTGCGCGGTTGCCCGCAACCCGGACGGCACCTGCCCGGCTCCGTGGACGACCTCGACGCGCCAGCCGGCCGGCGTGGTCGCGATCCAGAACAGCTCGCAACTGTTCGCGAACCTG
>Ga0209027_1000064_pt1 | contig 28287 bp, 26 predicted proteins | sample GraSoi013_1_20cm_3_FD_185821 | JGI IMG/M metagenome (GOLD analysis project Ga0209027, IMG submission 185821) | Grasslands soil microbial communities from the Angelo Coastal Reserve, California, USA - Sample 09_27_2013_1_20cm (SPAdes) (version 2) | ecosystem: Environmental > Terrestrial > Soil >...
TGAGAAAGGCAATGACGGCCTGGGCCATCGTCACACGCTTTGTTGCCTGCTCGTTCATATTCGTTCTCCCATCATTCCAGGCGCGATACATCGGGTCCTCAAGGGTAGGTTTTTGGCGATCTGCCTCAAAAAACCTACCCGCGTAAACCCCAGTGCATTTGCACTTGACCTCTTCGGGTTTGGTGTGTATACTTGCCCTCTGGGGGCAGCAGGAGCCATGTCCTTTCACGACCCGCTTGAGGGTACTGAAACTAGAATCCACCGTGGTTTGCAATAAACGCCATCACCTCGTCATGCGTGGGCATAAAGTTGGCACAGCCATGCTTCGTGACTACGATTGCGCCACAGGCATTCGCCAGGCGCGTGGTCTTGTACCAGTCCCAGCCCTTAACGAAACCGTAAAGGAAGCCCGAAGCAAAGGCATCGCCGGCCCCCAGGATATTACTCACCTCGACGGGAAAGCCTGGCACGTCAATCTTCGTGGGAGGGCCTCCGTTTGAGACGAGATGGACTGTTGCACCGGCCGCGCCACGTTTCTGCGCGAGTACTCGTGGGCCAAGATCAAGCAGTGACTGGATGGCGATGTTGATATCCCCGCTGACACGTGCGTCCGAGACCTGAGAGTGCGTCAGGCTTACCTGGCTCGGATCGACGAGCATCGCGGCGTTGATTTCATCGTCGGTGCCGACCACGATATCGACCAGGCGCAAGACCGAGCGCAAGATAACGCCGAAGGCGCGAGAGTCGTCCCACTGATCGGGACGGAAGTCGATATCGAGCGCCACTGGTGTACCCATCTCGTGCGCCGTCTCGGCAGCGAAGAGCGTCGCGCTGCGGCTTGGCTCCTTGCTCAGGCCGGTGCCGCTTATCAGCAAGACGCGGCTATCGGCTATCGGCGAGGCCAGCACATCGTCAATGTTCAGTTGAATGTCGGCACAGTTGTCGCGGTAGTATGTCAGTGGGAAGCGATCCGGGGGCTCGATGCCCAGCACAACTGCACTTGATCGTCGCCCTGGTTTACGCGGGATGAACTGTGTTTCTACATCCTCGCGCTGGAGAAAATGCAGGATAAAGTTCCCTACCTGATCATCTCCTACCGCAGTCAAGAGCGCTGAGCGCAGCCCCAAACGCCGCGTTCCCACACTGATATTCGTCGGGCAGCCCCCGACATAGGCAGCAAAGCTGGTGATCTCTACAAACGGCGCACCGATGTCGTTAGAGTAGAGGTCAATTGAAGATCGCCCCATGGCGATCACATCATATAACCTGTTGGTTGCATCCATGTCTGACTCCTGTTGTTCTCCTACTGTTCATGATGACTTTTAACAAATAATCTGGCCATACAGTAGGTGCCGATTGATCGTGCACCCGATTGATCGTGCACCCGATTTATCGCGCACATCGCCGATTGATCGGCCCTGCGTGGATGGTCCACTATCCGATGTATTTTATGAAAACTCATTATCGGCCTCCGGTTGATGTTCCGGTATCCGAATTATTTTGTTAAAACTCATCATCGGCCAATTGCCATGATTGCTTTGCTGCTACAAGTCACTGCAACTCAGCCCTCTTTCCCTCCAGCTGGACGAACGATCGAACCGGTGATCTTGCCCGATGGGGGAAGCAGGCGATGGAATGCGGGATCGACCTGGTAATGCCACTCGCGATGTGGGCCAGCCATCACATTGAGATAGTAGAGATCACAGCCGGGAACCGCAGACACAACGTGATATCCCTTAGGAACCAGGACCAGGTCCCCATCGTGGACAGCGACCGTTTCATCAAACCCCTCGTAATTGTATACACGCTGGAAGGCAAACCCATCGGCTGGCTGAACGTGATAGTAATAGGTTTCCTCAAGATAGGCCTCATACGGCGGGTTCTCGGTATCGTGTTTGTGTGGAGGGAACGAGGACCAGTTGCCAGCCGGAGTGATCACCTCGACAAGGATCAAGCGCTCCGCTTCCTGATCGGTATCCAGGATGTGTTGGACGCGGCGCTGCGTGTTGCCCTCGCCACGTAGTTCAACGCTCACATCTTGCGGGCGAATCACACGGATCGGAAGATGCTGGTGCGTGGTTGGAGCGCTGGCTACAGCGATCTCCATGTCATCCGAGGTACATTCTACCTGGCAGCTTGCATCATCAGACAGGTAGAGCGCATATGGAGCTTTGTTTTCAAAGACGCTGAGCCGCTCTCCGATTTGCCCCACTGGCCGGCCATTGAGTTCTGCTCTGCCTACGCCATACAACACGACGAGCGCTGTCTCCCTGCCTTCTGCTGCGCCGCGAAATGTCTGCCCTCTCGTCAGGTGATACACCGCAAACGAGACGTACTGCCACCCGGCAGTCTCCGGTGTGATGTCCACCGTACAGAAAATTCCGCTTGTTTGATCGGCTTGCGGCCTGATAAGCACACTCATATCTGCTCCTCCTTAATTGGGGCTGTTTGCTGCCGCCCCCGGTAACTCACGATACTCTCAGTACAAGGATGTCATCTGGCTTCCCAAACAAATAGTTCTATCATGTAGCCATCGGGGTCGCAGATATACATCTGTTGTACACCGTCGCCACGGGGACGCGGACCACCCACGATCTCCACATTGAGGGCACGCAGGTGTTGCATTGCCGCTTCCAGGTCATCTACCTCGAAGGCGGCATGTGTCCCATAGCCACGTGCCATCTCATCGCGGCGATACCGCGCATGTGTTTGTGCCACGCGACCTGCCTCGGCCTCGCCAATGAGATGAACTTCAAAACTGTGCTCATCGTTGGTGAGCCACGCGCCGGGAAAATCAAAGTGGCTAGGACGCGGAATCTCTCGCAGCCCCAGTACCTGACTGTAGAAGCGGCGCGAACGCTCAACATCTGTAACAAGGAATGACTCGTGATCTAGTTTGCGAATGTTCATAGAGATGTGGCAAGGAACCCCCCTGCATTCATGCGGGGGAGGAATTGCCACGTGCCGCAGCACTCGATTCCTTGCCATCCTCCTTTCTTGACTGTTGGTCTACTTTCTGGTACACATCTCTTATGAACAAAACGCTCATAAGAACAATCAGTATTAAGCTTGACATAGATAGACACGAGGCAGCGTTGCGAGAAACGCAAAAGCGTTTCAATGAGGCTGCTTCGTGGATTGCTTCTATCTGTTGGGAAGAGCACATCACCAATACCAACACAGCCCATCACCGTGTTTATGGTGAGACTCGTTCTCGCTTTGGGATTGGCGCTCAACTGGCGGTCTGTGCTCGTGCTAAGGCAGTTGAGGCTATCAAGGCCACAAAGGCTAAGAAAAGTGAAACTTGCCCACAGTTCGGGCCACGTGGCTCTATTCGCTATGATGCTCGTACCTTTCGCCTGATGAGCCTTGATCGTGTTTCCCTCAATACGATGCAAGGTCGTGTTATCTGCCCCATGATCTTGGGGAGACGCCAACACGATATGCTGATAGATCGTACCTGGAAGATCGGCGGTGCTGACCTGATTTGGAGACGTGGTATCTACTACCTGAATGTCACTCAAAGCAAGGATGCACCAGAAGAGACGGAAACGAGTGATACCCTCGGCGTTGATCTTGGCATCGTCAACCTGGCTACTGATAGTGAGGGGGAGTCCTTTAGTGGGGCAGAGGTCAAGGCTGTTCGTACACGCTATCACAAGCGGCGTCAAATCTTGCAAAAAGTAGGTACGCGCTCTGCCAAACGCCGCTTGAAGCAAATGAGCGGACGTGAGAAACGTTTTCAAAAGAATACCAACCACGTAATTAGCAAGTCCCTGGTACAAAAGGCTGTTCGTACACGCAAGGCAATCGCTCTTGAAGACCTGAGAGGCATCCGAGAGCGAACAACGGTTCGGCGTGTGAATCGCTACGAGCGGCATTCCTGGGCGTTCTCCCAACTCAGAGGCTTTATGAGCTACAAGGCAGCCTGGGCTGGTATTCCTGCCAGGTTTATCGACCCGAGAAACACTTCGCGTACCTGTAGCCAGTGCGGACATTGCGAAAAGGCTAATCGTCAATCCCAAGCCTCCTTTCTGTGTAAGCAGTGCGGTTTCTGCCTGAATGCCGACGTAAATGCGGCAATCAATATCTCAAGGGTACCCGTCAAGGTGCCTATAGTGTCACGCCTTCGGGCGTAGATGCAAGCCCCTCAGCTTGAGCCAGGGGTGCTTGACAGTAATTCCCGTTCCTGATAGAGACCCGGTTTCGCAGGCGTTGACACTGGTACCGGCGTACCACTGTGTAAGGACTGAATACAGGCATCGCTGACCACCAGCGACATATAGCCATCCCAGGCGGTTGCCCCGGTAAAAGCTTGCCCGGTTTGGACCGAATGCACCCACTCCGTCAACTCTGGCATATAGGCTTCCTGAAAGCGTGCAAGGTGGTCCTTGGAAACGGCTACAAACTGTGCTCCTCGGGATCGCACCAGCGCAAGACCAGGTTGCGCCGTCAGAGCGGTGCCCCGTTCACCGACGATCTCGGCCGACACTTCATACCCGTACTCGATAGCGACAGACACCTCCACCGTTGCTAAACACTCGCCATTCAACACCATCTGCAGGAGCAGCATATCCCGTGTCTCGTCGCTAAACGACATATGCGTCCGCACCCCGCGCACATATACCTCTGTAATCTCCTGCCCCAGGAGCCAACGGGTCGAATCGATATCGTGAATGGCCGAGTTCGCGACGACGACCTCGCCGGGCAGATGGGGCGGAATCATCGGGTTGCGATGCACGCCCTTGAACAGGATAGGGCGGCCGATTTCCCCTGCCACGACCACCTGCCGGACGGCTACATGTTGAGGATCAAAGCGGCGCATAAAGCCGACGGCGATAAGTCGACGCCCCTGGGCTTGTTCCGCCTCAATGATCTCCTGGGCCTCGTCGGCCGTGGTCGCCAGCGGTTTTTCGCAAAGCACAGGCTTGTGGTGCCGCAAACATGCATGCACAAACGCTGCATGAGTGGGGTCTGGCGACGCAATCACCACGGCATCGACGCCAGCATCCTGGATCAGTTGCACCGGGTCTTGGAAGACCTTAGCAGAACCACATTCAGCGGCCACCTGTCTCGCGCGTGCCTGGTCAAGATCATATATTGCCACCACGCGTGCACCCTTCACGTGGTGCTGCAAGTTCAGCACATGGCGTGTGCCCATGCCGCCTGCGCCAATCACGCCAATCGATATGTCTGCCATCCGTATCCTCCTTAATGTAGGGGCGACTCTTGTGGTCGCCCTATAAGCCAATCGAACGAATGTAGTCGCGGTTTCGCTGCGCACTTTCTTTGGGCGTACCCATGCCGGGCAACACATCCTGCTCCACGACGACCCAGCCACCGTACCCGATGTCCCTCAGTTCCTGTATGACCGCTGGGAAGTCGACATCCCCGTGGCCCAGTTCGCAGAACACGCCGTGTTCGACGGACTGGATGGCATTCCACCCGTTGCGCCGGGATTGTTCGGCGACCCGCGGGTCGTGATCTTTGAAGTGGACATGCCACACACGGTCCACGTGTCGGCGCAGCCCTTCGACGGGACCGCCCCCGCCAAAACGGTAGTGCCCGGTGTCAAAGCACAAGCCTACCACGTTCGGATCAGTCAGGCTCAGGAATTTGGCCGTTTCCTCCGGCGTTTCTACCCAGGTGCCGATGTGGTGATGAAACACCGTTCGTAAGCCGGTCTCGCGTTGTACGGTGTGGGCAATCCGGTTTGCCCCTGCCGCAAAACTCTGCCACTGTGTATCGCTCATGCCCTGTTCCGGTTTGATTCGCCCGGCGTATTTGGTGCGCATTGGATCGGTATACGGGTCATTGCCGAGCACGATGAAGGCGTTTGGCCCGCCTACGTCCGCGAGCAGCCGAGCGGTGCGAACCGCCGCCGCTTCGCTTTCGGCCAGGCGGCTCGGATTGTGCAGGTAGACGCTGACCCAGGACGCCAGCAGGTTGAGGTCGCGTGCCTCCAGTTCCTGCCGCAACTTATCGGGATCGGTGGGCATGAACCCCCAATCCCCCAGCTCGGTGCCCTGATAGCCGGTCTCGTGCATTTCATCGAGCACCCAGGCATATCCCTGGCGCTCGCCGGCCACATTCTCGATGACACCCCACGAACACGGCGCATTCGCAACTCTAATCAAGATGGTCTCCTTCCTTGTCTGCTCCAATAGTTTGCCAACCGCCAGCTTCCCACGAGCGGGCAATCAGCAGTTGGACCGGCACGAACGCACAGGCTGCCTCAAATCCTGGTTCGCCTGCCGCCGCGCAGCACGCGCTCCCACGCCGCGACGGTCCTGGCTTTTGCCTCGCGGGCCACGACCAGCGGATCCTGCTGCCAGTACTCCTCACGAAATAGCTCGACTGATACCACTCCATCCCACCCGGTCGCACGAACGGCACCGAGGATGTCCTGGAGGGGAATGACGCCTTCACCGGGATAGAGGCGGTGGCCGTCGGTGATGTCGGGCTTTGCGACATCTTCCACATCGTTGATATGCAGCACGACAAGTCGCCCTGGATCAACTTCCCTGATCGACTCCAGTGTTGAGCCGCCGGCGTAGAAGTGGGCGGTATCCACAATGATGCCGAGGTTGGGCCGGTTGGCTTCCTGGACGATCTCCCACGCGCCCGCGACGTCGCGGACGGCGGCCCAGGGAAAGCCCATGAACTCGAACGCGACGCTGATACCAAACTCCGCCGCAGCGTCAGCCATCTCCCGTAGCGTGGCAACGGTGTCGCTTGTGACCTGCGCATCTGTGCGTCCATCGGTCGGGCCGGGCACAACCAACACCCACGGGCACTCGATCGCCTGGGCGTAGCGGCTCAACTCACGGCAGCGTGCGACTGCGCGTGCCGTGCCGACCGCGCCATCCACGCCGACCCGGCCGATCGCGTTGATGGTCCATGCCGCCACGTTGGCCTCGCGCACCATCCGGCGCACGTCGTCGAGTGAGCCTTGGGCCAGGAACTGGTCGAGCTTGCCATCGCGCAGCTCGATCACATCGTAGCCGGCCTGTCCTGCAACATGAATATCGGTCGCGAGGTCGGCGGTTTGTGTCGTCGCACCATTAAAACCGAGTTGCATAGTTTCCTCCTATTGTATGTAGCAGCACAACTTCAACATTCTCAATAACACCCCACAAGCAAGGCGCATTCATCACTTTGATGATGTTGCCCCTTTCTATTGTTCCACTGCCTCCCACCGTTCGCTTTCCCAGGAACGCGCGATCGCCTGCTGGACCCTGGCCACGTTCAGGGCCTCGGCAAAGCCCGGCTCTCCCTGCCGACCGGAAACGACGGAGTGCAAGAAGTTGTAGGCTTCGATCACTTTCAGGTCGTCATAACCCAGATTCAGTCCCCAGGCCGGGTTGAAGTGGCGGTGGTACGGGTGAGCCGGTCCGCTCAAGAGCGTGGTGTAGCCGTCCTCCGCCGGATTCGCATCGTTGCGCCATTGGACCTGGAGCTCATTCATGCGCTCCATATTCCACTTGATAGCGCCTTTGGTTCCGTGAATTTCAAAGGACATATCGCATTTGGCCCCGTTGATGACCCTGCACGATTCTAATATACCACGCGTACCGTTTTCAAAATGCACCAGGGCGCTGACGTAATCCTCGTTGGTCACATTTCCCATCGGGCCATCGCTGCTGCCGACATCGTAATGGGTGCCGCTGCCTGGTTGGGGAATGGGGCGCCGGCGGATAAAGGTTTCTTTGTCGCTGGTGACGCGCGTGATTGGGCCGGCCAGCATCTGGGCCATATCAATCACATGCGACATCAAGTCGCCCAGGGTGCCCAGGCCATGTTCCTGCTCAAAGCGCCAGGAGAGGAAGCCATTGGGATCAGCCGCGTAGCCGTTGAGAAAGCGGCCGTGATAATGGGTCAACCGTCCCAGTTTCCCCTCGCCGATGAGCTGCCGGGCATACTGGACAAGCGGCGCCCAGCGATAGTTGTAGCCGACGAAGGTCAACACCCCGGCCTCGCGAGCGGCGGCGGCACTTTGGAGAGTTTCATGGGGGTCCTTTCCGACCGGTTTCTCACACAAGATGTGTTTCCCGGCCCGGGCCGCCGCCCGGTTGATTTCCAGGTGCATGCTGTTGGGCGCAGCCACGTTGACGACCTCAATTGCGGGATCGGCGATCACCTCACGCCAGTCGGTCGTGTAGCGCTCGAAGCCAAAACGCTGTTGGGCAGCCTGAGCGCGGGCCTCCACCGGGTCGGCGCAGACAACGAGCCGGGGGAAAATCCCGCTCTCATAAAAACGATCTGGAATGGCGCGATACGAGCGGCTGTGCACTTCGCCCATCCACCCCATGCCAATCACACCGATACCGATTGTGCGTGTCATTGTGATACCTCCAATGTGGTGAAAAACCATTGTTACTCAGGCTGCCAGTAAGTAATCTTGACCGGCCGATTCGTGTTCAACGATTCGATCGCCGCTTCTGCAATCGTCTGCGCGCGCAAGCCATCCATCAGCGATGGGTAAGCGATCTCCTTGCCCTCGAGCGCGGAGATGAAGGCATCCAACGCCAGGGCAAAGCTGGGTTCGAGCCGCTCAAACCAGCTGGGGTGCAACCCATCGGAGATCACCTTCGTGCCGGTGTACAGGGCCACCTCGCGCGTCGGCTTGTGCCTGGATTGCACCATCCCTTCGGAGCCAAAGACCTCGATGCGCTCATCGTAGCCATATGCGGTGCGGCGGCTGTTGTCGATCTTGCCGATACTACCATGCTGGATGGCTTCTCGGACACCCAGGTGATTGGAGTCAAAATGACGACTGAAGCCGATCATGGTTGTTGCACCATGAAAACCTAACTTCATGTCAACCTCCTTATTCAAAGACTGCTGCGCAACCGATTGCACAGATGTTCAAAAAAAATCGACTATTAGCTGGCTGCACCCGGATTTTTGCTAAGCAATAGCTGGGCGGTTGTCTGTCGCACCACTAATTCACCGGGTATAATCTGGTTTTCCGGCTTCTGGCCATTCAGTAAGGCGAGCATCATGTGCATAGCTCGTTGCCCCAGCTCAAACCTGGGCTGGCGAATAGTAGTCAACGGCGGCATGGTGTAAGCAGCCATGTCGATATCATCAAAACCGATAATGCTAAGGTTTTCAGGAACAGAGAGGCCGCGCCTGCGACAGGCAGCCAGCAGGCCGATAGCCGAGTTATCGTTGTAGCAAAAAACAGCCGTAGCCCCGGCAGCCAGTAATGGCTCTAAACTCGCTTCACCGGCTTTGGCATGGCCTTCAATAGTGTGAGAAATAAAAATGAGGGCGGGATCTACCGCAATCCCAGCTGCTTCAAGCGCATTCTGGTATCCTTTGAAACGGTACTGGTTTGACTTAGGGCGATTGGGAATACTCACATACCCGATGTGGCGATGCCCCAAAGTAATCAGGTGTTCAACAGCCAATTGTGCCCCATGCATATCATCAACTGTAACAAAATGCATGTTCTCCCCCGGATTCTGTTCATTGATGACAACAATGGGAACCTTACTGCGGTCAAAGATCCAGGGAGAGCGATCAAATAAGTGGGAGGCAATGACGATGATGCCATCCACCCGGCGCTTCTGCAGCATCTCAATAACCGCAATCTCTCGCTGCCGGTCATTTTGCGAGGTACTGATAAAAACATTGAAGCCCGCCTCAATTGCAGCCTGCTCCACGCCTTCGACCACTCGCCCCATGAATGGATCAGAAATCGCGGCCAACACCATGCCAATGGTCCAGGTCTTATTCGCAGCCAGGCTCTTCGCCACCGTGCTGGGGATGTACCCCATTTCTCTGGCTAACTCCTGGATCCGTTTTCTGGTTTCAGCTCCAATGCGCGGATGATCCTCTAACGCACGAGAGACTGTTGAAGGAGCAACCCTGGCTCTTTTGGCAATATCATAAATTGAGACAGACATGATTGGCGAACTCCTGCACGAATTGGTATCACCACCCCGGTGAGCGCCACTACATTGGTGTGGACAGTTTGCGCAACCGGTTGCTCAAAATATAACCAACAACGCTATATTTGTCAAGAGGGTTTCTCAGAAAAAGAAAAAACAGCGCAACTGCCCTGCTAAAAGAGCACACCTGCTGCATACGCGACAACCGCGACAAGTGCGACAAGTGAAACATTTGAAACAACTGATACAAAAATAACAGGATTCTGCGCATCTCAGACACATTCCCATCAATTTCAGCCATCGTACTGCCTCCATTCTGGTGTTATCATCTTCTTATCAACGCTAATTTTCATGAGCACTAACGTAGATCAACATTTTAGGCAGTGCTTGACGATGAGAAACATATCACAGAGAAAGAGGTACAAGTATGTTCATCACTGGTACATCAACCTCAACTCAGGCAAAGCAGCGTATATATGAGCCGTACCGGGTAAGTGTCGAGGAGTATGTCACTTTCTACAGGCATGGCTTCCTGGTCGTACGCAGCCTCATACCGCTGGATGATGTGCAAGAAATGACCGATCACATGGATAATCTCCTCGCGGGTCGTGAGAGTATCCCGGGTACCCCACGGCCAGCCTTCCGTCTGACACCAGAGGAGAAATTGCAGTACTGGCTGCGGGTTCACATGTTACACCGCCAACTGCCAATTCACGAGCGGTTTCTGCTCCATCCACGTATACTGGATGTGCTCGAGGCTCTGATCGGTCCTGATGTCCTTGCGCTCCAGAGTATGTTGTTCTTTAAACAGCCGGGGCAATCTGGTCAGGGCTATCACCAGGATTCGTATTACATCCCAACCTTTCCGGATACGCTCTGCGGGGCATGGCTCGCGCTTGATCGTGCAGATGAGGAGAATGGGTGCATGTGGATGACGGTGGGCTCCCAAAACGAGCCGATTTACCCCGATTCCGACGGTATCACTGACAACGGTATCCGCGAACTTGGCGACATTGAACCCATTGTCAATGCCAGTCACACCGATGAAGCAGTTAATGGTCTCACCCGCGTGGCACGTAAGTATCCTGGCTGCGAGGTAAAGGCAGAGGTGGACCCTGGTGACGTGATCTTCTTCGGAGGTCACATCCTGCACCGCTCGCATAGCAACCGTTCCAGGACGCGACTACGACGCTCGTTTGTCGGTCATTACTGCAATGCACGTTCGTGGGTTCCCTGGAACAGTGGCGCTCCATACGAGGGCGAGTCTGCGAACTACCTGCATATCCTGGCCCGTGGCTCTACTCACCTGCCCTATGCGCAACCACGCTTTGGCACTCATTGCGCAGCCAACGATCCTGAGTTGGCCAGGTCTCGTTCAAGTAGGGGCAAGTCGATGTCAATGATGGGTGATGATAGTGGCCTCATGAGCCTGACTCCCCACGAGGAGAGAGAGCACGACGATACAGTTGATTAAGCAGGCATGAGGGTACGTACTCCCCTCTATCTACACACAAATCTTTATGTTAAACACGATACACACATCAGCATCTCGATAAACGGGATGCCACAATTTTTTTAACTAGAATTGGCAGCGGTTTCCTTCATGGCATTCTCTATCTCTTCAGTACGACGACATATTGTTCTTCCCGTATCATTGCACCCTTTAAAAGATAAAAACTTTGCTCCATTCTTGTTTGGCTCATTTCTCTCAAGCATCGGCTTCTGGGTACAGTCAGTAGGACAGAGCTGGCAAGTATTGCAATTGACGAACTCAGCATTCCTACTTGGCCTGGTTGGCTTTGCCGCACTATTCCCGAACATTGTCCTGTCTCTCTTCGGTGGCGTCATTGCTGACCGCGTTAATCGGCGCCCCTTGCTGATAGGTACGCAAATCATCTTCCTGAGCACGGCAACGTTATTGGGCATCTTAACCACGCTGCATATTATCACCGTCTGGCAGATCATTCTGATGGCGCTCATTAATGGAACATTTAATACAGTTGGCATCCCTGCCTGGCAAGCCTTTATCGGCGATCTTTTGGAGCTGGAGCAACTCAAACAGGGCATTGCTTTAAACTCAATGCAGTTCAATCTCTCGCGGGTCATCGGTCCGGCGCTCGGTGGCTTCTCCATCGGCGTATTTGGCATCGCAGGTTCCTACTACCTCAATGCGATCAGCTACGTTGCCGTTATTATCCCGTTGATACTGATACACCCCAGGCATAGGGAGCGCACCAGCCGCCAGCAAGGTATGTGGCAGGATTTACGCGAGGGATTGAGCTTTGCCAGGAAGCGTCCATCATTGCGGGTGATTTTGTTGCTACAATTCATTATCGCATTTCTCGTCTTCCCGTATATTGTACTCCTGCCAATCTTCGCGCGCGACATCTTTCATATAGGGGCTCCAGGTCTTGGTGTGCTGAACTCAGCATCTGGTATCGGTGCGCTGTCGGGAGCTATCCTCCTGGTGGTGCTGAGCCAGCATCTAAAGCGAGGGAAATTTCTTCTCGTGCTATTGTGTGTTCTAGGCGGCCTTGCCAGCCTCGCCTTTGCCTTAATCAACGTATTGAACGTTGCCATCTTGCTCCTGATCGCCTTAGGCGCCTGTACTGTGATGTCGATGACCAGCACAAACACTGCGTTGCAATTACTGACGCCGGAACATATGCGAGGACGAGTACTAAGCCTCTGGGTGATGACTGCATTGGGCCTGGCACCCTTTGGGAATCTTCTCGCCGGTTGGGTTGCGCAATCGATTGGTGCGCCTTCCACGCTGGCAATCGGTGGGATCCTGTGTGCTTGCGGGGCATTGCTCATAGCGGCAATCAGCAAAGGACGTAAGTTGAACGTTATGCGGCTAGTCTCGTCCACCCGCAACATCCCTTGATGTGGTTGTGGTGCCTTTACCTGCACTCCCATGCTTGATGTCGAACTTCCAGGGGAGACAGACCGCCCGCTTGTCGCACGCGCCGCGAGAAATGGTAGCTCGTGCGGAAGCCGCAGCGTTCGGCAATCTCGCCCACGCTGAGACCGGTCTGTCTCAGGAGTTCGATTCCCTGTGTCACACGTCTCTCCCAGAGGTAGGCCATTGGCGTTGTGTTCAACTCCTGCCGGAACATGCGAATGAGATGCGGTGGACTGACCGCTGCCGCCGTGGCGATCATATCGAGGGTAAGCGGCTCACCTAAATGTGCGTGAATGAAGTGACGCGCATTCTCGACCGCTGGATCTGGCAGCGTTGTTGCACCGTCCATGAGCAGTTCGCCTTCACCAATGTAGCGCCAAATCATCTGTACAGCAAGGGCTTTTAGCAGAGTATCAGCAGTCGAAAGTGGGGAGTTTCTCAATGCCAGTGCTTCACGTATAAGATCGGTCATAGCCGGAGAGAGTTGTAGAGGCCACGGCAACCGGGCCAGCCGGGCAAGCAACGTCTCTGAAAGCTGTGGGATAAAGATGTGAAGCCAGCTATGCCAGGTCTCGCATTCTTCCGCATAAGCGAAACGCTCTTCATGCCCGGGGAAAAGCACGCACACTGTATCGGCGAGAGAGGTGCGCGGCACACCGTCAATCCAGACCGTCATGCGCCCAGAGTGGAGCATGACCAGTTGGAGGTTGCGCTGCAGGCGAGGGCCAAAGACACCACCTGGTGGGTAGATTACCTCGCCCACGCTCACCTTTTCAGGCCAGAAGCATTTGTCATCGATCATCGCGATGGTCCTTCACGAGTAACAAGAGGTACCTCTGTATGTATATATTTGCTGGGATCTTTCTGTGGAGATAGCTGATTCCGCGCATTTCAGACACATTCCAATCAATTTCAGGTATCGTTCTCCCTTATTCTAATGATATCATTACAAAATAAGCAATAATCAGCGGCAGTATTATCACATAGCTTTTGCTCATTGGAGACACGCCGCTGATTTATGAAGACTAGTGCAGAATAAAGAGACCATTTCGGTAAAAGGAGGCGCCCCTGGAACATCTCCCCATTTGATGCACGAACTCACACAGTGAAACAAATGATACAAGTGAAACAAGTGAAACAAGTGAAACAAGTGAAACAAATGATACAAATCTCATTGGAATGAAATTAGGAAGGGCATCTACTGACAATGAATGATGAACAAACCACAGGTTCTGTAGTGCGTGTGGGTATAATTGGCCTGGGCTATGCTGGAGAAACACATCTCAAATCGTATCGACAACTCCCCAACGTGCAGGTGGTTGCACTGGCCGGGTTTGAAGAGGACAAATTGGCACATCTCGGCACAACCTATGAGGTACCGCACCTTTACCACCATTACGAGGAACTATTGGCTCGTGACGACCTCGACGCCATTAGTATCTGTGTCCCCAACTACCTGCACGCACCCATAGCCATAGCAGCGTTTGAGCAAGGTAGGCACGTGCTATGCGAAAAGCCCCTGGCTCGCACAGGAGCAGAGGCCGAGCAGATTACGAGGGCAGCGATCAAGGCCAACCGCGTTCTGAAGGTGGTCTTCAACCAGCGGGCCCGCGGCGATGTGCAGGTACTCAAACGCTACATCGAAACGGGTAGCTTAGGGCGTATCTATTACGCGAAGGCAAGCTGGATGCGACGATATGGTATTCCTGGTAAAGGTAGCTGGTTCATCAACAAAGAAATGGCTGGCGGTGGTCCACTGCTCGATGTGGGTGTCCATGTGCTTGACCTGGCGCTGCACCTGCTCGGTGAACCAAGAGTGTTGACGGTAAGTGCCTCGACCTACACTGAATTTGGTGGGCGCGATGACACAGTGAACAAAATTAAACCGGGCAAGTTCTATGTGGGCAGCAAATATGAAGTTGAAGACCTGGCAACAGCCTTTTTACGGTTCGCAGATGGCGCGACGCTTCTATTAGAGGCCAGTTGGGCAACGCACAGCAGCGCGGAAGATGACTTCGGTGTGACATTTTATGGAACAGAAGGCGGCGCTGAGATCAAGGTCCATAACTACAACTGGCAGGATACCTTGCGCATCTTTACAGATATGGTCGGCGCGCCAGTTGAGATACGCCCGCAGCTTACCAGGGGCGAAGGTCACCTGGTGGCAGTGCGCGAGTTCATTGCCGCAATTACGAGCGGCAACTGGTCAGTGGTCAATGGTAGTGATGGATTGTACCGCGCGCGCATTCTCGACGCCTGCTATGCTTCGGCGCTGCGAGGCCGTGAAGTACCCATTGCCGATGATGGAACCATAGCAACTTAAATTATTGAACCTTGCCTGAGCAATATAACGCTGCTCCCGTTTCCAGGATAGCTGCGCAGGCATCTTTAAAGATAGAAAGAATAAACTGATGACAACAAATACACGAGATATACATGTCACTGTCTGGAACGAATATCGCCACGAGCGCCAGGATGAAGGCGTTGCAGCGATCTACCCCGAAGGCATTCATGCCACACTGGCTGCCGCATTACGTAAAGCAGAGCTGACGGTGCGCACCGCAACTCTGGATGAACCCGAACATGGCCTTTCAGTTGACGTGCTCAACGCCACGGATGTACTGGTCTGGTGGGGACATATGGCTCATGGCGAGGTTAGTGACGACGTCGTGGCACGCGTACAGCAGCGAGTGCTGGACGGTATGGGGCTGATTGTGCTGCATTCTGGCCACTTCTCCAAGATTTTCAGAACTCTTATGGGTACAAATTGCGACCTCAGATGGCGTGAAAGTAACGATCATGAACGCCTCTGGGTAATAGCGCCAGGGCACCCCATTACGGAGGGACTGGGTGACTACATTGAGATCGAGCACGAGGAAACGTATGGCGAACCTTTCGATGTACCGCCGCCAGAAACGCTTGTTTTCGTGAGCTGGTTTAGCGGCGGTGAAGTGTTCCGCAGCGGTTGCTGCTACACACGTGGTCACGGCAGAATTTTCTACTTCCGCCCCGGTCACGAAACGCTGCCAACGTACCATCATCCGGAGGTGCAACGTGTAATTAGTAATGCTGTACGCTGGGCCGCACCAACACCGGGTGCTCCGCGCACCGCTGGCAACGCACAGGCGCCAGAACTAAAATGGAGTTCTGGCAGATAACATTCGCCATCAGGAGAGGAGGAGATCTCATGAAGTTTGGCATATGTGCTTCCTATAATGAGGTAGCCAAACTGGAAACATACCCTTTCGATTATCTTGAAGAAAACGTGCAACGTTTCTTGCTCCCGGAACGACCACAGGAGGATTTTGAGGAAGTCTGGCAGAAGGCGCGTACACTGCCCATGCCAATCGAAGCGGCAAACAGCCTGTTTCCCGCCGACATGACATTGGTGGCAACACCAACGCAGACCGTAGATACGGAGCGGGTGGAACGATATGTGAAGACGGCCTTACGACGCGCCGAACAGGTCGGCATTCGCGTCATCGTCTTTGGGAGCGGTGCTGCGAGAGCCTGTCCACCGGGCTATAGTCGTACTGACGCCGTGAAGCAGATTGGAGAACACCTGGCCAGATGGAGTGGATGGGCGCGAGATCATGGCGTACAGATTGCTCTTGAGCCGCTGCGTTTCGAGGAAACCAATACGCTGAATACCGTGGCTGAAGGGGGTGAACTCGTCGCGAGTATTGCTGATACTGGCGCAACGCTGCTGGCCGATTTGTATCACATGGCCTGCAACGGCGAACCGCCCGGGAGCATTCTCCCCTGGGCATCCTTGCTTTCACATGTCCATGTAGCTGAGAAACAAGAGCGGGCGGCTCCCGGTCGGCATGGGGAAGACTTTCGCCCCTATTTTGCGGTACTGCAAGAGGGTGGGTATGACCGCCGCATCTCTATTGAATGCAACTGGCAAAACCTCGCGGCCGAGGTAGGTCCAGCAATAGAGACGCTCAGAGAGCAGTGGGCGACCAGTGCAGAAAGAGAAAAGAGATGAAATCAGCACTATTCGTCTGGGGAGGGTGGCCTGGGCATGAACCACGACAATGCGTTGACCTCTTTGCGCCGTTTTTGCGGGAACAGGGCTACAATGTGGAGATTTCTGATACGCTTGATGTCTACCTCGATGAGGCTAAGATGCATGCCCTTAGCCTCATTGTCCCCATCTGGACAATGGGCACGATTACCAGGGAGCAAGAGCATGGGCTGCTGGAAGCGGTCAAAAGTGGCGTGGGTATCGCGGGCTGGCATGGCGGCATGAGCGATGCTTTCCGCAATAACCCTGAATACCAGTGGATGGTCGGTGGCCAATTCGTTGCGCATCCCGGCAACATGATTGAATACGAAGTGAACATCGTCAAACACGATGACCCGATCACTGCTGGACTGCAAGACTTTAAGATAGTTACTGAACAATACTATATGCACGTCGATCCATTGAACGAGGTGCTTGCCACGACAACCTTTAGCGGTGAGTATGCCCCGTGGGTTGCAGGCTGTGTGATGCCCGTAACCTGGAAGCGACAATGGGGAGCAGGCCGCGTTTTTTTCTGCTCGGTCGGTCATAGTACAAAGGAGCTGGTTGTGCCTGAGGTGCGAGAAATGATCCACCGTGGTATGCTATGGGCAAGCCGGTAGCTAGCAGGGGAAGAACAAGACGATACTCTATTATCCTCGCATTAACCGGGGTACACAAACAGGGAGCGTAAGATGACGACGATCAAGAAAGTCAACATTGGCGTGATTGGATGTGGCAAAATCAGCTCTATCTATTTTCAGATATTGCAAACGTTCGACATTATCAACGTCATCGCCTGTGCCGACCTCGACATGGAGCGCGCCCGCATGCAAGCTGAGAGCTTTCACATTCCCAGGGCCTTGCGTGTTGAAGAGCTACTGGCTGATCCCGAGATCGAGCTTGTCGTCAACCTGACGATTCCCAGTGCGCATGCCGAAGTTGGCCTGGCAACCCTCTCGGCAGGCAAAGCGGTGTACATTGAAAAGCCACTGGCGCTCACGCGCGAGCAGGGGCATCAACTCTTAGAAGCAGCGCGTGCTCGGGAGGTACGCATTGGCTGTGCCCCCGACACCTTTCTAGGCGGCGGCTTACAGACATGCCGCACACTTATCGACAAAGGGATGATCGGTACACCTGTTGCGGCCAGCGCCTTTATGCTGAATCATGGCGCGGAACACTGGCATCCGAATCCTGATTTTTATTATCAACCTGGCGGTGGCCCACTCTTTGACATGGGGCCTTACTATTTGACAGCCTTGATTAATCTGCTCGGCCCCATCCAGCGTGTCACAGGTACAGCGAAGATAACATTCCCCGAACGTATCATAACAAGCCAACCGAAGTACGGGACGAAGATAACCGTCAATACGCCAACGCATATCGCAGGTCTGATAGACTTTGCGGGCGGCGCTGTTGGTGTGCTCGTGACAAGCTTCGATGTCTGGTCGCACCAGTTACCACGCATCGAAATCTATGGGACGGACGGAACCTTAAGTGTCCCGGATCCAAACACCTTTGGTGGACCCGTGAGACTGCGACGTGCCGGTGAGAATGACTGGCGTGATATCCCGCTAACACATGCCTATACCACGAACAGCAGGGGCATCGGTGTCGCAGATATGGTGTATGCAATACGCGCAGGGCAGCCTCATCGCGCAAGCGGAGCCTTGGCATATCACGTCCTTGACAGCATGCAAGCGATCCTCGAGTCATCCACCGAGGGTAAGCACATCGTGTTAACAAGTACATGCAGTCGTCCCGAGCCACTTCCTCCAGGGACTCTGGAGACGGCCTGGGGCGATGAGAACGAGAATCATTGAGTCGTGCGTGTTCGTGAGCCTGAGATTGGGCATCCATCAGAGATGCCCTACAAACAAGGAGGAAAAAGTGTCTCAAATCAAAGGACCGGCGATATTTTTAGCACAGTTTGCCCAGGATGTTCCACCGTATAATACCCTCCCCGCCATCACGCAGTGGGTGAAAGACCTGGGCTACATAGGCGTACAGATCCCAGGCTGGGATAGCCATTTTATTGACCTGGACAAAGCAGCCGAATCAAAGCAGTACTGCGAAGACCTGAAGGGACAAACCAACGGGTTAGAGATCACTGAGATCGCGACCCATCTCATCGGCCAACTCGTCGCGGTACACCCGGCGTTCGATATCCTGTTCGATGGTTTCGCTCCCCCTGCATTGCGTAATAATCCCAAAGCGCGTACGGAGTGGGCAGTCGATCAGATGACCAGGGCCATCAAGGCGTCGAGAAACCTTGGTCTGAACGTCCTCCCAACATTTTCTGGCGCGTTGCTCTGGCATACGATGTATCCCTGGCCCCAGAGACCTCAAGGGCTGGTAGACATGGGCTTCAAAGAACTGGCCAAAAAGTGGCAACCGCTGCTGAACGTAGCTGATGAGTATGGTGTCGATTTAGCTTTTGAAATCCACCCGGGAGAGGACCTGCACGATGGAGTAACATTTGAGCGCTTCCTGGCTGCCACTGGCAATCATCCCCGTGTGCATATCCTCTATGACCCATCCCACTTCGTTTTACAGCAGTTGGATTACATCGGCTACATCGATGTCTACAAAGATCATATCAAGGCGTTCCACGTAAAGGACGCCGAATACCACCCCTCAGCAAAGTCGGGTGTCTACGGCGGCTACCAGGACTGGAGAGACCGCCCCGGTCGCTTCCGCAGCCTGGGAGATGGGCAGGTTGACTTCAAACGCGTTTTCTCGCAACTGACGCAGGTCGGCTACGCAAGCTGGGCGGTGCTCGAATGGGAATGCTGCATCAAAGACTCCGTGCAAGGAGCCACCGAGGGCGCCCCATTCATAAAGAGCATGCTCATCGACGTTCCTACCAGGGCCTTCGATGATTTCGCCGGCGGCGGCACGGACGAAGCGACGAATCGCCGTATACTTGGCATAAACGAATAGTGGACGACCAGGAGCGTCTTGATAAAAACATTCGTGAACGATGCTTCATACTCATATGAATGAGAGGGAGTCAATATGAGCCGAGATGTTTCGAACAGAAAACTACGCGCCGGTATTGTCGGTGGAGGTCGTGGCTCTTTTATTGGAGCCGTACATCACGTTGCCGTCGAACTGGACGGCCAGGCCGAAGTCGTAGCCGGTGCAATGTCCACCGATCCCCAGACAGCCGCTGCTTCCGCCAAAGCCTGGTACCTGGATCGTTCATACGATGACTACAAGGAGATGGCGAAAGCTGAAGCGGGGAGACCAGATGGGATCGACTTTGTCATGATCACGACGCCGAACCACATGCATTTTCCTGTTGCAAAAGCCTTTCTGGAACAAGGCATCCACGTGGTTTCGGAAAAGCCCATGACCTTCAGCCTGGAAGAAGCCCAGGAGTTGGTGAAGACCGTCGAAAACAGCAACCTTGTCTATGCACTGATGCACAACTACACTGGCTATCCTGCTGTACGCCAGGCGCGTTACATGGTACGCCAGGGCGAACTCGGCGACATCAGGAAAGTCCTGGTAGAGTACATTCAGGACTGGCTCATGGCGCCGGAAGAGAAGGCTGGGAATAAGCAGGCAGTCTGGCGCACCGATCCTACAAAATCAGGGATTGCAGGATGTGTGGGCGACATCGGCACCCATGCTGAGAACCTGCTTGAGTTCATTACCGGCGTGAAGATCGCGTCACTAAGCGCCGACCTGACCACCTTCGTTGAGGGCAGGATGCTCGACGATGATGCGAACATGCTGCTGCACCTGGAGAACGGCGGCAAAGGAGTTCTTACCTGTTCCCAGGTAGCGGCCGGTGAGGAGAATGCGCTCAACATCCGCATCTATGGCAGCAAGGCAGCGCTGGAATGGCACCAGATGGAGCCGAATACATTGATCTTCAAAGCGCCAAATCAGCCAGGCCAAATCCTGCGAACGGGGCTACCCTACATGAGCGCAGAGGCAAAACAGTTAACACGCCTACCACCAGGGCATCCCGAAGGCTTTTTTGAGGCGTTCGCCAACATTTACAAACTGGTGATCGAAGACATTCGCAGGGTCCAAGCAGGTCAACAGTCTGTGGGTGGCTACCCCAACGTGTACGATGGGCTGAGAGGCATACAATTCGTGTACAAGGCCGTTGAAAGCTCAAAGAAGGGGAGTGTCTGGCTAGATATGTAACACGGTTTTGACCAGATAGAAGCCAGAGAAAAGTGCTGAAAGTGTATACGGAGGGAAGGTTGGAAAGTCAAACGAACCTTAGAGCCGTCTTAGCAGGCTGTGGCAGCAATAGTAAGTATTGGCTAGACGCGGCTCGCGAAATTCCTGATCTTGAAGTAGTTGGGTTAGTCGACCTGGTGGAGGAGTCTGCCAGGAGAAAAGCTGCCGAGTATGGATTGCAGGATGCAGCGATTGGTACAGATGTCAGGCTCATGCTAGAGCAAACCTCCCCTGATGTCGTTTTCGATTGTACCGTGCCCGAGGCCCATTTTCAGGTCACCATGGGGGCCCTCGAGCATGGATGCCATGTCCTTGGCGAAAAACCCCTGGCCGATACGATGGAGCACGCCAGGGAGATGGTTGCGGCTGCACAAGAAGCGGGAAAGATTTTCGCAGTCATCCAGAATCGGCGCTATATGCCTGGCATTCGCCGCCTCAGAGAATTCCTGAAGTCAGGAACGCTTGGACCGCTGACAACCGTAAACAGCGATTTCTATATCGGCGCGCACTTCGGTGGCTTCCGTGATCACATGCAGCACGTGCTGCTCCTGGATATGGCCATTCACACGTTCGACGCGGCCCGTTTCCTTGCCAATGCTGATCCCGTCTCCGTGTACTGTAAAGAATGGAATCCCACGGGCTCGTGGTACGATCACGATGCATCGGCTGTTGCAATCTTCGAGATGAACAATGGCCTTGTCTACACCTACCGCGGCAGCTGGTGCGCGGAAGGCCTCCCGACAACATGGGAGAGCGATTGGCGCATCGTCGGTCAAAGGGGCAGCGTGAAATGGGATGGGGGCGAGAATATCATGGCACAGGTGGTCTCCGAGACGGGTGGATTCCACTCCACATATCAAGATATCTCTCCGCCGCCCTACAACTCAGTGGAAAAAGTCGGCGGTCATCTCGGCTTGATGCAGGAATTTATCTCGTGCGTCAAAACAGGTACTACGCCTGAAACGATCTGCAGCGACAACATCAAGAGTCTTGCGATGGCCTTCGGGGCTATCGAGAGCGCCCGATCGGGAAAGTGCTTAGAGATCGCATGGTAAGTGTCATGTAAGCGCTTGTATGTAACCGAGGTATGCCAGGCTCGCAGCGAGTTGCTGCTCCTCGTAGGCGATGATCAGCTCCTCTGGCTCTTCCCGTTCAAAAGGGGTTCGCCAGTCTCCTCCTGCCGTCCTGGCATTAGCCTGAACGAAGCGCCACACGCGGGCGAGCTGGGCTGCCGTTCGAGGAGGATACTCGGGCCAATAATCATCTGCCAGCACCCGGATGTGGCGAGCCTCCAATGCCCCGAGTTCAAGCGACATGGTTACGTCTGGGCAATCTTCCTGCAGGATGTCAAACAACGCGCGGAAGTTGATCACGCCCTGCCCCAGCGGACAGCGGACAAGACGATATCCCTCCTCGCTCAGATAGATCCAGTAATCCTTGAGATGAACATTTTTGATATAGGGAGCAACCCGCCTGGCAAAGTCCAGGGGTTCCTCCGCCGTCGCCAGTGGATTGCCTGTGTCTAACGTGACGCCGAATCGCGGTGAGCCTATGGACTCGCACAGCCAGAGCAATTCTTCGGACGCCAGGTCCTGGTGGTTCTCCACGGCAAGGTTCACCCCGGCATGCTCTGCCACGGTTGTTGCCTCCCGCAGCCCGACCAGGACTTCCTGGAGAAACGACTGCCAGCGGCCAGCCAGAGGTCGCCGGTCACCCCCAATCTTCGCGCCCCCTACCGCCGTGCGCACCGTGCCGACACCCAGGCGCGCACCCAGTTCAATGTCCTTCATGAGCTTGTCAGGAGCGTAGCCTCCGCTCGCAAGTGTGATGAACAACCCGTGGTTACGCGCATACTGCGCCACGTCCTCTATGTCCTCACCCTGCAACAGGGATGCCGGCAACTCTACACCTTCCAGGCCAGCAACAAGGGCTCGGTCCATCAATTGCCTCGATCTGATCGGAGGGCGTGTGGACGCTGGATGGATGCCCATACTAAAAACGGTGCCATAGACAGCAAGACCAATGCGCATCATCGTCTTCCTTTCTCAAAAGCTACTGGAACCTGTCACCCATCACGATGGTTCTATATAGGGATAGGGCGGATGCCATACCCTGTCGCTCACTCTGCCGTCCAGCCGCCGTCGACGACCAGCGCTGCACCGGTCATAAAGCTGGATGCCTCCGAGGCGAGGAAGATGACCACTGGGCCAAGTTCCTCCGGGCGACCCCAGCGGCCTAAGGCTATGTGACTGAGAAACAACTGATTCGCCTGCGGGTTGTTCATCACCGGAATGTTCAGTTCAGTTGCGAATGGGCCGGGACACAGTGCATTGACATTAATGTTGTAAGGGGCCCATTCCAGCGCCAATACTTTCGTTAATTGGATGACGCCTCCCTTACTAGAACAATAGGCGCTGCGCTCAGGCAAAGCCGTTAAGGCCAGCATGGAAGCAAGGTTGATCACCCGGCCATAGCGCTGCCCCTTCATATAAGGAGCCACAGCCCGAGCACAAAGAAAAGGAGCTTTCAGATTGGTATCCTGCACCAGGTCCCAACTGGCTTCGTCAAATTCCTCAATGGGCTTGCGGATGTTGATTCCTGCATTGTTGACCAGGATGTCAATGCGTCCGAATTCTCCTATGACCGATTGGACCATGGCTTCGACCTGTTGGGAGTCGGTCACATCGACTGTAATTCCCAGGGTATGTCGCCCTGTCGCCTCTGCGATGGCAGCAGCACTTTTCTGTGCCTTCTCATGTTGGCGGCTGGTAACCGCGACACTGGCACCAGCTTCAGCAAGGGCCTGGGCCATCACAAACCCCAATCCACGATTCCCGCCAGTGATCAATGCGACGCGACCATCTAGCTTGAATGCGTCAAGATACATAGAATTCTGCTCTCCTTTCGGATCGTACCAGGGCCCGGCGGGTCCTGGCTTTGCTCTAAGTTGCCGTAGCCGCAAGCGGTACTGTTACCGGTGGCACATCTGCGACATCAACCCAACGTCGCTCTTGCACGGATTGCAGGACGGCATCGATTACGGCCTGACAGCGCATACCGTCATAGAACGTCGGGATATCGCTGTTGCCAGCCACGATGGCCTGGATAAAGGCAAAATCCTGGTCATAACGGAATGTCGTGGTAGGTTCGCCCACCAGGGGATCACGAGGCGAGCCAGGGGAAGCCAGGAAATCGCGCGGTACGGGAACAGTCTCTAAGATACCACCCGCACTTCCAAGGGTAATTTCGTGTGGGCGGTGCAGGTGGTAGATCAGTGTTCCTTCAGTGCCATAGACCTCAAACTCGTCAAGGCTCCGCCCACCACTTTCACGCCCTTTCGCTACCTTACTCAAGTTAAAAGAGGCGACGGTTCCCTGCTCAACGCCGACGCCTTCAGCAAACTCGGCAATAAACGAGGCGAAATCCTCCACATCAGCCGGTGCTGGTATTCCATCGCGCCCGGGACGCAGCGGGACATAAGTGCGTGTCAAACCGATCACGCGAGCAATAGGGCCAATTAAGTCATGGCAGAAGTCTATGCGGTGGGCGCCCATGTCACCGACCTCGCCCGCTCCAGCCAGCGCACGCTTCTGTCGCCAGCCCAGGTGAGTCTCAGGAACGTCCATCAGACGGGCGATCCTCAGATGACGCGGCAAGCCGATGGTTCCCCGACCTAGGAGGTGCTTGAGATAGCGCATAGCGGGCACGAAGCGATAGGTAAAGGCCGTCATATGGCGCACGCCAGCGTGCTCGGCAGCCTCGTACATCTGTACCGTCTCGGCGTAGTTCATACCGAGCTGCTTCTCGGTGAGTACATGTTTTCCAGCGGCGATGGCAGCAAGTGCGACAGGGGCATGCATGTTTGTGGGAGTAGCAATGACAACGGCATCGACGGCTGGATGCCGCAACAGGTCGCCGTATTCCGTAAAGGTGTGCGCCACATCGTATTCCTGCGCACACTGTTGCAGGAGATCGGGATTGATGTCACAGAGCGCTGCAATCTCCGCCTGTGGGCAGAGTCGTAACCCTGGCAGATGCACGTGGCTACTGATACCGCCGAGGCCGATCACACCAACACCAACTCTTGACTCACGCATACCATGTTCCTTTCGCAGTTACGTTCATTGTTGGCTTGAAAACTTTGTTGAGATACGCTCTCTTCTGTTTTTAGCAGGGGCAGATGTTAAGAGAGGTTATTCGTTGCCTTGACAGGCAATAGGGTACAACTTATACTTCAAGGATACTATGGGCTCCTGCTATTGTCAAACACGACATTGCTTTATGTATGCAGTATGAGGATGCCAGGCGTACTGTTCTCGCTGCATGCATTGTCCACAATGTTGTCAATCTTCATATAAATCAGGCTAGAGGGAGTACTTATGCAAATTACTGCACTGGAATTGTTTCAGGTACCGCCGCGCTGGCTCTTTCTCAAGCTTTCGACCGATAGCGGTATCAGCGGATGGGGAGAACCGATCCTTGAAGGCCACACTGAGGCGGTCGCTGCCGCGGTGCGAGCAGCAAGCGAGTACCTCGTTGGACAGGATCCCACCCGGATCGAGGAAATATGGCAAGTGTTGTACCGTGGCCGCTTCTACCGTGGAGGTTCTGTGCTGATGAGTGCAATGGCCGGTATCGACCAGGCCTTGTGGGACGTGAAGGGAAAGCACTACGGCGTGCCGATCCATGAGTTTCTTGGTGGGCGCGTGCGTGACAAGATACGTGTGTATGCCTGGATAGGTGGCGACAGCCCATCGGAGGTTGCTCCAGCTGCACGCAGGCGAATGGCGGAAGGATTTACAGCGATCAAGATGAATGCTTCGAGCCAGATGCATTACATCGATTCGTTTGCCAAGGTGGATGACGTATTGGCGCGCGTTGGCGCAGTACGAGAGGCGACCGGGAAGTCCTTTGATATCGCCATTGACTTCCATGGACGCATACATAAAGGTATGGCAAAGGTGCTTGCAAAAGAACTGGAGGCGCTTCACCCGTTTTTCCTGGAGGAACCAGTGCTGCCTGAGCATAATGAGGCCTTGCGCGAGATCGCACAACACACAACGATTCCCATTGCAACCGGTGAGCGGCTCTACTCTCGCTGGGATTTCAAACAATTGTTGCACGATGGTTACGTGGACATCATCCAGCCGGACGTTTCACATGCAGGGGGGATTTCCGAAGTGAGAAAGATTGCGACGATGGCTGAGGCATACGATGTTGCAGTTGCGCCTCATTGCCCGCTTGGCCCTATTGCGCTGGCATCGTGCCTCCAGATCGACGCATGCACGCACAATGCGCTCATACAAGAACAGAGCCTGAACATTCACTACAACGTGCAGGGTGATCTGCTGGACTACCTGGCGGATCCGTCAGTGTTCGCGTACCAGGATGGTTACGTTGCGGTGCCGCGTGGTCCAGGACTCGGCCTTACTATCAACGAGGATGCGGTACGGCGTGCCGCGGCCCAGGGGCATGGCTGGCGCAGTCCTATCTGGCGCACGGATGACGGGTCGGTCGCCGAGTGGTAATCCAACTGCTGCATAGGCGATCTGTCCCACTGCGTAGGTAGATCAGGTCACAGTGAGCGCCCGTACAGTATCAACTTCCGCCTTCCCGTAACCAGACGCGCATCTCGCCCGGTTGGCGATTATCCCATGCATAATACGGGATCGCGGTGATTGCGCCTGGCTGCAACGAGGCTGGCCACGACCGGTAGAGCGTTCCAGTCCAATCGGTGTCCTCTTCGGCAAGCGCGTTGCCACTGACGACGGTCACGCCGCCAAGCACGTCAGGTCCAAAATGGCTTGCCAGCTCGGCTGTCCTCGGCACGACGATGCGATGCAGTGGCACTTTATTGTCGGCCCCTTCCAGGCAGTAGACGAGGGGACCGCGTTGGAGGACGACGCAGCCTGCATCCTGGCGCACGTTGGGGTGCGCGTACATTCGCTCGACCGGCATCGCCAGTTCGAGCTCTACCCTGTCGTCGGCCTGCCATACACGTTCCACTCGCACATAGCCTTGTTCCAGGTGACTTGCTATATCAAACGCATCTCCGTTCACTTTGATCCGGGCATTCTGACACCAGCCCGGAATACGGAGTCTCAGTCCGAACATCGAGGGCTCATCTATGCCGAGCCGTAGGGTGATCGTGCCATCCCACGGATAGATCGTCTCTTGCCGCACGGTCACTTCGCGCCCACCTACGGTCATCTGGGCTGCGCTCTGAATGTAAAGATGCACAACAAGATCCTTATCATTCACGGCATAGATGTACTCTCCAAGCGACGCGAGGAGGCGAGCAATGTTGGGTGGGCAACAAGCGACCCAAAACCATTCCTGCCGGTGATGCGCGCCCAGGCTGGCCAGTGGGTTCTCGTAAAAGAACTTCTGCCCATCAAGTGATACGCCACTAAGGACACAATTGTAGAGCGCGCGCTCCAGCACGTCTGCGTAGCGTGCCTCACAATCAAGTTGTAGCATGCGGTGGTTCCAAAAGACAAGGCCGATTGCCGCACACGTCTCAGCGTAGGCGGTCTCGTTGGGCAGATCGTAGTCAGCCGTGAAGCCTTCATTGTGCCGCGAGGGGCCAAGGCCGCCGGTAATATACAGGCGGGTTGTGCAGAGGTGGTTCCAGAGGCGCTGGTCGGCGTCAAACAAGCTTTGATCGTGTAGCTCGCGCGCGAGGTCTGCCATGGCACTGTAGAGGTACATTGCCCGGACAGCGTGTCCGACGACTTCGCGCTGTTCGCGCACGGGAAGATGCGATTGATTGTATTCGTAGGTCTTGTGCTGGAATGCTGCGGGATCCTCGCCACGCAGGCGCGCCTCTCTGTCGAAATAATGGGGCTGGCGCCCGCGCTCATCTACAAAATACTGGCTCAGATGCAGGTACCGCTTCTCACCTGTCACCCGATACAGTTTCACCAGCGCGAGCTCGATTTCTTCATGCCCGGGGTAACCGCGTTTCTTGCCTGGCGCGGTGCCAAAGACGGTATCGATGTAGTCCGCATAGCGACACAGCGCATCCAGCAGCACGCGCTTGCCAGTGGCCTGGAAATGCGCCACCGCAGCTTCGATGAGGTGACCGGCACAATACAACTCATGCCAGTCACGCAGGTTCGTCCAGCGCTTCTCCGGCTCGACAACGGTGAAATAGGTATTGAGATAGCCATCAGGCTGCTGGGCGGCGACAATAAGACGAATAACTTCGTCAACTTGTGCCTCCAGCGCCGGGTCGGGATAAGTGGCAAGACTGTAGCTCGCAGCTTCAA
>Ga0209027_1000065_pt1 | contig 28059 bp, 26 predicted proteins | sample GraSoi013_1_20cm_3_FD_185821 | JGI IMG/M metagenome (GOLD analysis project Ga0209027, IMG submission 185821) | Grasslands soil microbial communities from the Angelo Coastal Reserve, California, USA - Sample 09_27_2013_1_20cm (SPAdes) (version 2) | ecosystem: Environmental > Terrestrial > Soil >...
AGACGGCTACCTGGCGGTAGGAGCAACTGTGCGCCAGCGGCAGGTAGAGCGTTCCCCTCTTGTGAAAGAGCAGCATCCGTTGCTAGTTGAAGTCGTACAACACATTGGACACATGCAGATCCGCAACCGTGGCACGATAGTCGGCAGTATTGCCCACGCTGATCCCGCGGCGGAATTGCCAGCCCTGCTTACCTGCCTTAATGGAGAAGTAGTAGCGCAAAGTGTCCATGGCGAACGCATCATCAAGGCAGACGAATTCTTTACCGGCTACCTCTCAACAGCTCTAAATCCAGGTGAAATATTGACAGAGGTGCGTTTTCCGTGGATTACCCCACAGTCCGGCTGGGCATTTGCAGAATTTGCACGTCGCTCAGGTGATTATGCCCTTGTTGGGGCCGCTGCTGTAGTAACTCCTTCCCTGGATGATCATTGCATATCCGCTCATATCGCCTACCTTGGCATAGCCGGCCTTCCCCTCCGAGTACGCGAAATCGAAAATATGCTCATTGAAACAACATTTGATGAAAAGGTTCTCGATGAAGCTTCTGAACTGGCAAGAACATTCGTCAGCGAAGATATGGAGGACGTCCATGCTACCGTTGATTATCGCCGCGCACTCACCGCAGAAATAACGAGGCGAGTCTTAAGAATGGCCTGGGCGCGGCGTGAGCACTAGATAGAAAGAACATGCGCTATGCAAGAACAAGAAGACACATCCACGTTCAGTGAGGAAAATCTCATCTCCGTTACTGTCAATGGTCATCTCTATGAACAACGCGTGCCTGTGCGCATGTTGCTCTCAGATTTCCTCCGCCACGAACTTCACTTAACAGGAACACATGTTGGCTGCGAGCACGGTGTATGCGGCTGCTGCACTGTGTTACTGAACGGAGAGGCGGTGCGATCCTGCCTCATGTTGGCGGTACAAGCTGATGGTATGGTGCTAACCACCATCGAGGGTATGGCTGGAACCAACAGCGAATTACACCCCATTCAACAGGCTTTTCAAGAAAAACACGGCTTACAATGTGGCTTCTGCACCCCTGGTATCATTATGTCAGTTCATGCCATGCTCCACGAGAATGCCAGTCCCAGCGAGGAAGAGATTCGCCATGAGCTTTCAGGGAACCTGTGTCGCTGTACGGGCTATCAAAATATCGTGGAAGCGGTCAAACTCGCCGCTGAACGTTTACGCGAATCCCATACGGAGGTCAAATAATGGCAACGCGTTGGTTTGGTGCTCCTGTTCAACGCTCAGAGGACCCACGCTTGCTCCGTGGCAAAGGCAACTTCGTCGACGACATTGACTTGCCAGGTACGTTGCACGCAGCAGTTCTACGTAGCCCACACGCTCGAGCCCGCATCGTCAACATTGATCCAGGTCCAGCTCGTGAACTTCCAGGAGTCCATCTGGTAATCACTGCTACGGACCTTGGAGGTGTGCTTGAACCTTCCCCACTCCTCATACCCCATCCTGCTCTAACGGAGCCTCGCACGCAGCTCCCTCTGGCCCTCAATGAGGTGCATTATGTAGGGGAGGCTGTAGCTTTTGTTGTTGCAGATGACCGCTATATTGCCGAGGATGCACTCGAACTGATAGATGTTGAATACGAGCCTCTCCCTGTCATCCATAACCTGGCGATCGCATCAGCAAATAATGCTCCGCTGGTCCACGCGGACGTTCCAGGAAATATTGCCGCTCACTTTGTACAAACTGTGGGTGATCCAGACACCGTATTCGCCAACGCCCCACATATTATTCACGAGACCATGAGCATAGAGCGTGGAGCAGCGATGCCAATGGAATGCCGGGGTATTTTGGCACGTTGGGAAGCGCACGAAGGTATGCTCACCTGCTGGATATCCACACAGGGGCCAATCCCTATTCGCAACGGACTGGCCGCAATTTTCCACCTCCCCGAACACAAAGTTCGCGTCGTCGCGCCCGATGTAGGCGGCGGATTCGGGACAAAAATCATGATGTTCTATCCAGAAGAAATTCTCACCCCATTTGCCGCCATCCGCCTGGGCAAACCTGTGAAATGGATTGAGGATAGGCGCGAAAATTTCATTTCCTCTAACCAGGAGCGTGGCCAACTTCATAAAGTTGAATACGCCTTCGATGACCAGGGAGTGCTAGTAGCCGTCCGTGACAAGTTCCTGCACGATACCGGTGCTTATACACCTTATGGCATCATCGTTCCTATTATCACAGCTTGTAGCTTGCCCGGACCATACCGTCTGAAGCACTACTATAGCGAATTCACCGTGCTTTATACAAATAAGGTTCCTGTTAGCCCTTACCGCGGAGCAGGACGTCCACATGCCGTTTTCATCATGGAACGCATTATGGATCGTATTGCCAAAGAGCTGAAGATAGATCGTTGTGAGGTTCGTTCACGCAATTTCATCCAGCCAGATGAGTTCCCCTGGGACGTTGGCCTGGTCTACCAGGATGGTGGACCTACAAAATATGATAGTGGAAACTACCAGGCTGGCCTGGATAAATTGAAGGCCATGTTAGACTACGATAACTTCCCCAAATTGCAAGGCGAGGCACGCCAACATGGACGTTCCCTGGGTATTGGCATTGGCTGTTATGTTGAAGGTACATCAATTGGTCCATATGAAGGTGCGAACGTACGGGTTGAGTCAGACGGCCGAGTCTTTGCTGCAACAGGTGTCACCTCGCAGGGGCAGTCACACGCAACCACATTCGCGCAAATTGTAGCCGATCAACTGGGTCTATCTCCTGGTGATATACTACTTACAGAAGGTGACTCTCAGGCATTCAACTGGGGAGTTGGCTCCTTCGCTAGCCGGGCAGCCACCGTCGCCGGTTCCGCCTTGCACCTCGCAGCAGTCAAAGTACGGGCAAAGGCCAAACAAGTGGCCGCTGACCTTTTTGAAGCAGCCCCCGAAGACATCGAACTCGCCGATGGTAGAGTATTCGTAAAAGATGCCCCACACCGTTTTCTCACCCTTGGCCAGGTTGCTATCTCTGCGAACCCACTACGGTACGCGTATGGAGAAAACGCTCGTCAATTGATGTCAATGAAATTAGCAGGACCCCGGCCAGGACCTGCTTTGCCGCCTGGCCGGGGTGCACCAGGCCTTGAAGCGACAGAGTTTTACAGCCCATCCCACGCCAGCTTTGCCAGCGGTGTACACGGAGCTATTATTGAGGTCGACCCGAAAACAGGTATGGTCTCATTTGTGAAATACGCCGCGGTCCACGATTGTGGACGTGTGATAAATCCAATGGTCGTGGAGGGGCAAGTGCACGGTGGTGTTGCGCAGGGAATCGGTGGCGCCTTCTTTGAGCGGCTCGTCTACAATGAGGATGGTCAAATTGTCAACGCCAGCTTTATGGATTACCTTCTGCCAACATCCGCAGAAATACCTTCTATCACCGTTGATCATGTAGAGACACCTTCACCGCTGAGCCCCCTCGGAATGAAAGGAGCCGGGGAAGCGGGCGTCATACCGGTACCAGCTCTCTTCGCCTCAGCTATCGACGATGCCCTTTCACCCTATGGCCTACGTGTTCTCGAGATGCCATTGTATCCCTGTAGGGTATATGAGCTTCTAAAGGAAATTCAAAGCTCATCGTAGAAAAATGAGAGCTACCTGCGATGCAGCACAATACTGAAGCCATCTCAACATGGTAGAATGTAGCTATTAACTCAGCATCAGCCAAAAAATACTATTTCGGTGGACGTCCAAAAACTTATCTGCGATACTCATCGGCATGAACCACCGTTTATTACCTGGAGGGTTACTCTATGTCCTCGATCTATCCACCTTATGGTAGTGCTCCTGTGCAATTTTGCCAGCGTTGTGGAAGGCCACTCCCCCCCAACGAAGTCCATTGCAACAACTGTGGGCTGGTCAATACTCCAGCACAATCAAATACTGCCTTTGCACAGTCACCTTCCAATATATCTTGGGGAGGTACTCCACCACCAATACCCCCTGGCAGGGACCAGCCCGGAGGACAACCATGGATACAGACTCCTGTTCACCCCCCCTCGAATAACCCTTTTGACGGTTTTTCTCCTAGACCTCAACAAGCATTCGGCCCACCTGATCAATACCAGGGCGGTACCTATAACCCCTTTGGCTCACCTGGCCACCAGCCGAACCCAAACGACGTGTACGGTGTACCACCACGACAGCAACCCTTGTATAATCATTCCACCCAGCAGCCACCTCCACGAGGATACTGGACTGAACAACCACATAGTTTCCAGTCGACCGGTTTTACCCAACCTCCCACCATAAATGGTTATCAACGACCCGGTTTCGCTCAACAACCAGCTATGAGTAGTTATCCCTCTAACAGTTCTGTCCAGCAAACAGGAGAACACAAAAATCACCCAAAGATTGGTTTGATCATTACCATCGTTGTAATTCTGCTCATCGTTGTCAGTGGAAGCATTGGAGGCTACCTATATGTGAAGGGGCAACCTTCTACCACTTCCACCCAGACAATATCTACTACAGCTCCTACAAAAATCCCTCAGGGGAAGCCTTTGTTTAGCGATCCTCTCTTGAATAACAATATGGGCTGGGATTTGATCGGTAAACCTGGCGAATTTTCCGTCAAAATCGGGAATGCCTCCATGGTTTTAGAGGATGACAACAACAAATTATTCTCTGAGTTAATTCCAGGCGGCAGAAACTTTAGCAATTTCTTCTTGACTGCCGATGCTGTCCTTTCAAAGGGGAACCAAAACAATGGCTATGGCATTTATATCAGAGGTACATCCAATCAATCTTTTGATATAGCGACCTACTACCGCTTTGAGTTATATGGCGATGGAACTTTTGCCATTTTCAAAGGGTCAGTCGATGGTACTGGTACATCTAAAAGTAGCCTTCTTGCGAACTACTCACAGTCTGCAGCCATACAAAAGCAAGGAAATGTCAACCACATCGCCATCAGCGCAAAGGGACCAACAATGACCTTCATTGTCAACGGGCAGACGATGAAGATCATCACAGACAATACCTACACGAGTGGATCAATTGCTTTCTTTGTCTCTAATCTTCCCCATTCTACTCCTGGTGCCCAGGCAACGTTCTCGAATATCACCATTTACCCACCCCAATCTTGAACAAAATAAACCAGGATGAGAGATACAGTTCTGTTGGAAGCATTTGTACCTCTCTCATCCTGGCTTTCTATATCTATCTCCCCTTATTAGTTCTCCAAAATCGCCCGTGCATACACGGCTGGGTCAACATTGCCACCGCTCACGACACAACAGACACGTTTACCGTAAAACAGCTCCGGCTGGGCAAGTAGAGCACCAAGAGCTAGAGCTCCGGTTGGTTCGACTTTGAGGTTGACATAAAGGAAATAACGTCGCAAAGCCTCCATAATGGTCTCGTCTGCAACTTCGATGACGTCAGCTAATCCTTTCTGCAAAATCTCCCAGTTGAGATGGCCCAGACTCAGCGTGCGTGCTCCATCGGCAATGGTAGCAGGTTCCTGCTCATTCGAGAGTAGCTGTCCACTACGAAAAGAGCGGGCAGCATCGTTGCCAGGCAAAGGCTCCGCACCGATTATCTTTGCCTGTGTTTGCAAGTAATTACGTGCAATAACTAACCCCGCACTGAGGCCACCTCCACCTATAGGGACCACAATAACATCAAAATCAGCTACCTCGAAAATCTCTTTGCCCAATGTCGAGTTACCAGCAACTACACGATAATCATCGAATGCTGGCGCAATAAACGCCCCTGGATGTTCTGCAAGCAATTGATCTATCCTCTCAATTCGACTCACCTCCTGTACATCTATCAGGTCAACAATACCCCCGTAAGATCGCACAGCCTCGACCTTTACCCGAGCCGAAGTTTTTGGCATAGTAACAATACATTGCTTGCCCAGCAACTTGCTAGCGAATGCTACGGCCTGCCCAAAATTTCCTGATGAGGCAGCGATAACCTGTCGATGAGGAATACTAGAGAGGAGATTATAGGCGGCACGAAACTTAAAGCTCCCCGTATATTGAAACGTTTCACTCGCGATCGTCAATTCACATCCCAGCTGGTCTGAAAGTGCCGTGCTTGGAAGGATGAACGTAGACCGCACATATCTAGGAAGAGTCTTCCAAACGTTTTGAATATAATCATCAGTTAGCTCAGGTGCCTGAGCGTAGTCTGGCATGGTACAACTCCAGGTACTTTGTTACGTTACGTATACAACGTACTTCGCATTGTACCATGCCAGTCGATAAAGAGGCAGGTTTTCTATACTCCAACAAACAGAAGAAGACCTGCCCTATCCAACTATTCCTACTCGCCTGCACCAGCCTCCAAACTGCCTTTATCTCCCGGCTCAACATTCACCGCTGCATCGGCAGTCGCGACTTCTTCAGGTTTAGTACCCCGCTCTCGCAAGATCTGATACAGGATAATCGAGCCAAAGGTCGCTGTTCCAATGCCCCCAATTGAGAAAGTACCCACGTTGAGAACGAAATTACCCGCACCCAGCGTTAGAGCGACTGCAACTGTAATTAGGTTCCGACTCTTTGAGAAGTCGACGCCATTCTGTACCCAGATGCGGCCACCTGTAGCAGCAATTAAGCCAAAGAGCACGATGGCAAGTCCTCCAAGCACGCCTGGCGGAATTGTGTGGATTAATGCCCCGAACTTTGGTGAAAAGCCTAACAGAATGGCGACCACTGCTGCAATAATGAAGATGAGCGTAGAATAGATCCGTGTCACGGCCATTACGCCAATGTTCTCAGCGTAGGTTGTGACGCCTGTACCTCCGCCTGAGGCAGAAACAATCGTTGCCAGTGCATCTCCAAGAAAGGCGCGTCCAAGGTATTTGTCCAGGCTACGACCAGTCATTGCGCCTACTGCTTTAACATGCCCCAGGTTTTCCGCGACCAAAATGATCGCCACAGGAGCAATGAGCGCCATGGCATTCGCATGAAAAGTCGGTGTAGTAAAGTTCGGTAGACCCACCCACGCGGCATTCGAGAGGCCTGTAAAGTCAATAGCTTTGCCCAGACCAAAACCATTGGCAAAAATGAGATAGATGATGTAGCCAATAATTCCGCCAATCAAGATGGGTAGACGGCGCAAGGGTCCTGGTAGATAGACCGCCACTGCAGCTACAGCTAACACGGTCACGATCGCCATCCATGTATCAAACTGACTGGTAGCAGCATCACTGACCGCAACCGGAGCCAAGTTCAGGCCAATTGCCGCTACAACAGCGCCAGTAACCACGGGTGGCATCAAGTATTCAATCCACTTGTAGCCGACGAATATCACAATGATACCAATGATTGCGTAGACGACGCCAGCAGCGATAATACCGCCCAGTGCCACGTCGATATGGGTATTGGGCCCTTTGCCCGAATAGGCAGTGGCAGCTATCACAACAGCAATGAAAGAGAAACTCGATCCAAGGTAGCTAGGGACACGACCTCCTACCACGAGAAAAAAGATAAGTGTGCCGATACCGGAGAAGAAAATTGCGGTGTTGGGATCAAAACCCATGATAATCGGAGCAAGGACAGTAGATCCAAACATAGCCAGCACATGCTGCAAACCAACAAAGATGGATTGACCCCAGGGAAGCCTCTCTTCCGGTGCGATGATCCCTTCTTTTTTGAGAGTCCAACCAGTGAAATATCCCCGTTTTTCAACTGTTGCCATGCGTTATCTCATCCTCCTTTATAATCTTGTGGAGAACAGTAAGAACAAGCTACTGAGATTGTACCAGAAAGGGTTTCTTAGCTGTGTAATGCCTCCTTTCTATAGCTAGAATCAGACCTGTGACGAAGAAAAAGGTGAGGTAGAAGACGGTGTAATTATAGCATGAGCAGATTTGAAAGTCGATGTTTCCTGGTTCTACTAACACAGATGGGTAGTTGTATTTACCTTGCTTTTCTCCTCCTTTTTGTGCATACTGATTACAAACCCAACTAAGATGCCGTGGAATAAATAATCCAATCATCTAACAAACGTTTGTTAGGCCGGGAGCAAAAAGATAAGGAGATTTAAAATGGAGAACGCTGAACGATATACATCTACAATTCGCGTCCGTCTGAGTGCAAGCGATGCACATTACGGCGGCCAATTGGTAAATGGGGCATACATGCTCTCACTTTTTGGTGATGTAGCAACAGAGCTTGCTATTCTATGTGATGGTGATGAGGGCCTGCTGGTAGGTTACGAAAACATCGAGTTTCTAGCGCCACTTTATCCGGGGGATTTTGTTGAAGTCACTGGACGGATCACAAAGATTGGACGCACGTCACGACGCATGGAGCTTGAAGCCCGAAAGGTAATCTGCGCCAGGCATGATATCAGTGATTCTGCGGCTGATGTGTTAGAAACACCCATACTTGTTGGACGAGCCATCGGTACAACAGTAGTAAAGGTTGAGCAACAGCGTAGAAAACAAATCCACTCATAAAGTAAGATACAAAACAGAAGTATCCACATGGTTCTGCCTTAGCGTACAACAAGTAATTGATATGTACAGCCAGATGATTAATCAGGGGTTGCTCTCACTATCCTCAGGTACTCAAACTCTGGAGGAATCAGAGCGTACTTAATTCCTTGTTTCTGGAGTAAAAGCTCAAATACGTCAAGAATATGACTGAGTGGAACACAAGCGGTAACTAGTGCCTCGACGTCAATGAAACGACCTGCAATGAGTTCTAATGCCTGCTGAAAGAATAAGGGAGTATGGTGAAATACCCCCTTAATGGTCAATTCCCCATAGTGTAAAGGACGTGTCTCAAGTGAAACTTGTGTTCCTGAAGGGCAGCCACCAAAGAAGTTGATGAGCCCTCCCGGACGTACCATCTTGGCTGCAAGCGCCCATGTTTCTGGAGTTCCTACTGCTTCGATAACAACATCGGCTCCACGCTGATTATCTGTTTTATTTCGGACTGCCTCGACTTGCTCTTGAGAAGATAGACCACTCACATCGATAACAACATCCGTTCTAAAGTGCCGAGCAACAGCAAGTCGTTGGGTTCCTCTACCCGTGATAATGACGCGAGCACCGCGAAGTTTGGCTGTAGCCGCCAGCAAAAGGCCCAGTGGACCTGCGCCTAGTATTGCAACAGTATCTCCTGGCTTAATATCGCTTGCTTCAATACCATGACAGGCGCAAGCTAGTGGTTCTGTTAAGGCTGCAGCGACAAAGGATGTATTTGACGGAAGTATATAGAGGTTTTGGCGAACTATAGGCTCCGGAACCAGGAGATATTCTGCGTAAGCCCCGTTAAGGAATAAGAGATTTTCGCAAAGACTGTAGCGCCCATGTCGGCAATAGAAACAATGTTGACATGGTGCAGAATTTGCTACAACAACGGCATCACCTTCTCGAAATTGCCTCACATTCTTATCGATTGCCGCTACGATACCAGCAACTTCATGACCGAAGCCAGCGGGAACATGGTGAAAGAGTAACGGATGACCTCGACGAAAGGTTTTGACATCAGTACCACATGTGGTGGCCACGGCGACCTTTATCAGGAGCTCACCATGTCCCGGTTGAGGAATAGGACATTCCTCTAGTCGAACATCCATTGGACCGTAAAATAGAGCAGCTAACATAATTGTATTGTTTCCTTTCCATCAGCAAGTCAGTATTTCCATGTGTTGTTCAGAATTCTTTAAAAGAGTATAATACACTGGACTTACAAGACAACTATGTACTGCAAAATGTCAGCGCTACGCTATTTGTTATCATCCATAAGATTGAACTGGAGAATGGGCAATGAGTTCACCAAGCCGTATCTGTCCTCAATGTGGTATCCCTCTAGCTTCAAATGAGATATTTTGCAATAACTGTGGCGCACGTTACACTGAGCAAGTGGTAGGCGAGCCAGCACAATACGCCAGTTCTTCATCCTCATCATCCTTCAGCAGTTCTCCTTTAGACGGTACCGATTATGGATCAACAAGGCAAAGTTCCTCACCAAAACTACCAATAGATACAGAGAATCAGCAGCCTCCCCAATCATCATCACCATCTGCTCACCCCTCTCCTTTCGCGGGCATTCCAGGGGTGTATGGGCAACCAGCACAATTGTCTAACGGATATAACCAGTCTTTCCAATCCAGGAAAAGTCTGAGTAGAGCATTTATCATTGGGATTATCCTTCTTCTAGTATTAGTGGTCGGAGGAGGTGTTTTATTCTTTATAAAAAGTAAGGGCGACAACATGAATGTAACCGGCAATGGATCTACGTCTGTTCCGGTGAGTGGTGCAACGACGACTCCTACCTCGACACCTCTTTTTTCTGATAATTTTGCGGATAACAGTAAAGGCTGGGGACTGGCGAGTTCATCCGGATATAGCAGTACCATTAGTAATAATATGATGACTCTGGCCGATTCCAACCATAAAATCTTAGATATGGCTATACCTACGAGTAGTAATGCCCCAGCTACTTACGGTGATTTTGAAGTATCGACGACTCTGACATTGTTAAAGGCCGACCAAAATGATAGCGCAGGACTCTACGTACGAGGTGATAGCAAACTTGGTCAGGGCTATTTCGTTGACATATTTGGCGATAATTCGTTTGATATCGTGAAGATCTTTGCGGATTCTAGTAAGGATACATTCTTGGTGAGCCCTACCAACTCTCCTTCAATCAATCCTGTTGGGCGACAGAACAAGTTGACTGTTGTGGCGAAAGGATCAAAAATTGTGGTGCTGATAAATAACAAAGTGGTGAGTTCAATAAGTGACACCAACAGCTACACCAGTGGTACTATCGAACTTTTTGTTGAAAATGGTCGATCCTCTAATGGAGCACAGGCCTCCTTCAGGAGTGTATCAGTCTATCCTGCGCCAGGTAAATTACCAGCTTGATAGAACCTTTTGCAGCAAGTAAACGCGAACCTGCAATTTTGTTGTTTCATGTTTAAAATCATGATATGAATGCAAAGTCCTCCCTATGCTAAGCAAACATAAACGTAAAAGCGTCATTGTTGGATTCATTACGGTTTTCCTCTGTTTATTACTACTAGTAGCAAGTGGTACTATCCTTTTTTTCATTCAGCAACAAGCTGGTAAAGCGACAAGTAGCAGTCGACAAATAGCCACTCCAGCGGTTACGATGACTAAAATTGCAAGATCACCAACCATTCCACTGGTAGATCAGCCTTTGTTCTACGACAATTTTGCCGGTAAAAGCAAAGGTTGGTCTCTGGGGAATGCGCCTGGTTATACACGCACGATTGCTAATAGTACACTGAAACTTGCTAATTCCAACCATAACATTCTTACGGAAAGCCTGCCTACAGATACTATTTTCACTGACTTTATGGTCACAATGTCCTTTACAGTTGACAAGGCTGATAAAGATGATAGCGTTGGGTTGTACTTGCGCGGCGATAGTAACCTCGATCACGATTATCGCGTTGATATTTACGGAGATAACACTTATGCCATTAGCAAAGAACTGCTGAATGCGAACAAGACCCCTATTGTCAACACACTCGTTAATCCCTCAAGCACCTCTGCGCTTCATCCCACAGGTCAGCAAAATACTTTAACGGTGATGATGAAAGGCCCATTATTGGTACTACTTATCAACACCAGGATAATCAGTTCGGTGACTGATACCGATTATACCGCTGGCCAGATAGCCCTTTTTGTACAAAATAGCCCAACATCAAGCGGAGTGGAAGCCTCCTTCAGGAGTGTGGCCGTATATCCTGCACCCGATGCACCTGCCATCCACTAATTGATATGTATCTCATTTATGTGCACTCCTTATAACTTTTCCTGGGCGTACCAAACTCGTACATACAAGCTGATAGGGGGAATGGTGCGAATAAGCATGTTGTGACGATTCTCCGTATGGATGGGGTTGATTTCCGTCTCGACTCTCGTAATATCGAACTCTTTGAGAGATAGAGGTTTGCGATATTTTTGGCTGGCAGAGCAAGCACTCCAAACGCTCTGTTACGTTAGTTTGAGAGGCACATGCTGTCACTACTGCACTTCAGCAATATCTTGTGGAATGTTGCAAGAAGTCCTTGCAACTGGGCCAGCAGCGTGTGGAATTCGGGGGTGAGGAAGGCGAGCAGGTAGTCAGCACTGAATACCCGCACTACCTTGCAGATGGAGCGGAGGAGGGAGAAGTAGTTCCGGGGCGCAAGGGACCCAAGCTCTTCCAGTTGTGAGCTAGGGAGAGAGTTATCGATGGTAGTATCCTCGATTCCAAGCGCCTTCAGTGTCAGAAGATCACTTGCCAGAAGGAGTGAAGCTTCTGGTAAGTAGGGCTCCAGCGAGCACGGTGATGCCCGGTAGTTACCCTTGCCACAAGCAGAGCATAAGATAGGAGGAGGCCGCAGCGACGGAATCGCGGCATGGCACGTGGGGCAGCTTTCGCGTGGGATTACAACGTGCTGCGGACAGGTGACGAGGAAACGAGTCCTCCAATAAAGACGATCGTACGCATGATACTCCCCGAGGCAGATGGGGCAGACTTTGATGGATGAGGGGGGAGGAAAAACGCGCGGTGGTTCTCCTCTAGACATAATCGCAAAAAAAGCGAGGAATCAGTCAAATAGGGGAGCGAGCAGAAGAAGGTGCTCCCTACGGTGCCGTTCTAGCTCAGGGAGAGGGCTCATCTTCTTCGGTAATCGTCGCGCCGCCGCCGGTTGCCCCCACCTGGTGCGCGTAACGCAGGGGCATGTACTCCGTTTCCCACCCGCCGTCCGCCTGCACCACGTTGAGTGGGGTGTGATTGAGGAGGGCATCGAACGCCCAGTGGTGGCGCAGGTCGTGGGGCGAGAGGCGCTCGATCCCGATCTCGCCGCCAAGGACCGCGACGCGCTTATTGATGGCCCGGGTGGACAGCGGCTTTTCCGAGTCGTAGCCGGTGAAGAGCGGCCCCCGCTCCCTTCCCACCTGCGAGAGGTAGGCCTGGGCCGCCATCCGCGTGTGCCTGTGCAGCTTCTGGATATCCGTGCGGTCCGTTTTGGGGCGGTAGATCCTGATCGTTCCCCGGCGCAGGTCGATCGAGTCGATGGTGAGCAGCGCCACCTCGCTGCAGCGCAGCGCGTGCTCAACCAGCAGACCCATCAGCAGCGCATCGCGGTAGGTGAGGAGCAGGTCATGCTCACGCGTGGGTGGCCTCTCGGGATGCGTGGTGACCTTCTTGAGGGTGGTGGCCTGGACTGCCGAGATCTGCGTGGGCACGGCCTTCTTATGACCCTTTCTGGTCGGGATCCGCCGACGTTTGCGGTCCTCGTCCAGGTTGCGTGCCTTCCTCCCACTCGTTCCTCTGATGGTCAGGATAGCAGCCAGGGAGGCTTCATCCAGTACACCTGCCCCCGCCGGGCCTGGTCCGGCTAGCCTGCAAAAGATGTGGATAGTCGAGATGCTCCCCTTTATGGTGCCGGTCGCGTAGCCCCGCTGTTCAAGCCAGGTCTTGAACCCCTTGAGTAAACCGAAGGTCATGCCCCGCCAGGCCTCAGCATCGTTGAAGAGGGCTTCAGCAGAGCGCTCGATATGGGCGCTCTTGATGTAGGCGCTGAAGAGCTCCAGGTCATTCAGGTAGCGCCGCCGCGTATTGGCCGTCCAGGTAGCCTGTGCCTCGGTGAATGCATCCGACTGCGCGAAGCGGTCGGCTACCTGGCCGGCCAGCGCCAGGTGGTCATCGTAGGAGTAGCCCTCTCTTTCTCCTCTCGCGGGCGAGGTCTCCGGGCTTACCAGGACGACCGCGTATTCGTCTCGACTGCGTGGCTTTTTCGTCGACATATTGCTCTCTCCAAACGTGTTTTTCGCCGTTTTGTAAGTTCCGATACGAAAGGCATATCAGCACTTGCTCCCACGAAAAATATACCACAGCAGGCTCCCTTGCGCAAGCCGAGCGAAATCGATGCGCCTCAAATGGGGGCCAGAAACATTCCGCGTGTACCCATGCATACGGGCTTAGCAAGCATCTGAACACCGCACCAAAGTTGGGATGCCGGGGTGAGCGATTGCGTATATGTGATAGCAGGAACACGGACTGATCATCGTGATAAACTCGTGCCCGGATGAGTTCAGGTGGATCCGGGAATCGATCTGTCCGCGATCTCCTGAGAGCTTCCCCCCGTCGCGGAAACGATGCTACCCTCGGGCCTGATGCCCGGAAAGCTCTCCCAGTGAATGAGCGCAGGGAGAGCTTTCTCCCACCCAATGCGTGGTACCATATATTGAATACAACTGCTCTGATGGCTATAGGAAGATCACCAGTCGCAATAATTGTGGGAGCCCACTCTGAGCATAATATAAGGCGACAACAGCAGAGATTTACATAGTGAGAGCAGGTAGAGAGGTGTTGTACGTTGGTCAGTCTGCCTCTGTCTATGACCGTTTAGAAACGCATCTCGGTCTTGACTGGCGTGCGGATAGGAGTTACTTAGGTAGGTACGTATTCGAGCACTTACCCCATTCTCGTCGGTGGACTGTTTCGCTCTATTCCCTACGTGAGTTAGAGAAGATCGTTGTACCTTGGTTTAGGAAGCAAGGAGCAGACTGGTATACGAGCGCTATATATCGTGCTCGTGCGGATAGAACCTTTGTAGAAAATGCCTTGATAGACATTTACAAACCTATGCTTAACCGTTAGATCGTTCTATCACCCTGGAAGACGCGCTGGATTTCTGCGATAACCTCGATGAACTTGTGATCACCAATAAGCGTGGTGACGTGAAACCTTTGGAGGACAACAGTAAGCGGCGCATCATCAATTCGGTCAAATCGCTCTACAGCTTCGCGTACACCTCTGGCCTCTTCCCAACCAACGTCATGGCCGCGGTCAAGCCACCCTCGGCCAAAAGTGCCATCTCCCAGCGCATCTTGTCAGAGGCGACCGTCCTCAAAATGATCGTATTGGAGCAAGACCCGCGCAATCACGCCATTCTCCACACACTCTATGCCGCCGGCCTGCGCGTCTCTGAACTGTGCAATCTACGCTGGCGCCACGTCATCCGTTGGGTAGATGGCGTCCAGCTCGATATCATGAGTGGCAAGGGAGACAAGCAACGGCATGTCCTTCTTACAGAAAGCTCCTGGAACGTCCTCTCAGTGCTACGCGAAGGCTCCTCTGACGATGATTTCGTGTTCCAGTCCCGCCAGGAGGTCTCACGGGAGGGGTACTACAAAGGGACACGCCTGGACACGACGACAATCTTCCGTATTGTGCGAGAGGCTGCCAGGAAGGCAGGCGTCAAGAACTGGGCCGAGGTCTCTCCACACTGGCTGCGCCACTGCCACGGATCGCATGCCATCGATCGCAAAGCGCCGCTCACTTTGGTACGTGACACGCTGGGACACAGCAATATTGCGGTCACTAATGAATATGCAAAGGCGCGCCCGGATCAAAGCTCTTCTCAATACCTGCCTTTATAAGAATCGAGTCATCTCAGATAGCGTGGCTGTTTATCAACAATAACGAGCGCACGACTATAAGAAGTAAATAAGAGAGTTCGTTTCTTAACAGCGAGATTTTTGTGAAGCGGTTCTATCCCCTTGCACCACCTGATTTCAATAATTCTAGTATATGACTTATGAGCTCTCCTCTTCTAATCATTCATAACATAAAGATCAGACCGTCAATCCAGCCTGTGCCGAGGAATCGTATCAATTGGCGACACCAGTATCCCCAAGACCTCTTCACTGGACTGAACGGCCTGATCATGAGTATTAGTTAGCTACGGCTTTTACCAAAACTACGGCCCATGTTGCTGCAAAAATTGCTCCACCTGAGGACGCTCATCAGCGCGAAGCGGGCGAAATGTCCCCTGGTCGTTGATAAACACAATCTTTGAACCCTGTACATTGATGATCATATCCGGTTTTCGGTCACCATTCACATCCATAAATGTGAGTGTAGCTGGTATGAGGTCGTTACCAGTGGTATATAATTGTGGCCCAAGGAAGATACGAGCATGGGTAGCATCACCACCAGGAAACTCAATGACTTCGATGCGGCCATATAAATTCACAGCAATAAAATGACTGGGTACGCCACCCGATTCGCTATGTCCAACGAACTGGTCTGTCTGAAATGTACGTGGACGGCCATAGTGGATATCATCCATAGTAGTGTTGAACCAGTTCACAACACCCATCAGGACTATCCACAGTATCAACATACCAAGCATTCCTATACCAAGATAGAGCAATGGATGGGCATTACGCCCCATTGCACTTTTCGCCTTGGGCAGGCGATGTGTTGCATTCTGTTTTCGTGTTGGAGTTTTTGACAGTGTTTTGGGCCCCGTTGTTGCGTTGGAACGATGGATATGGGGCTGTGCTGCTACACTCCCGGCACTATTGCCCGATGCTCGCTCCCATTCATCAACCTCAACACTGGCGTCTGTAGTTGTGCGCGTTCGCGATGCACGTTGAACAATTGGCGTCGGCGCGCTAGTATTTGGAGAGAGCCTCTCTTGCTGCTTGCTATCATCCCCAATTGGACGATGGCGTAATGCGCTTCGTGGAGTTGTAAATTCTGTTGATTCCAGGACTGGCATAATTCATGTTCTCCTTTCCTCGCGGATAAAAAGCCACTTTCCTCAAGCGAAGAAATACCGGCTCCTGGCCGGAGGAACATACCTCCCTATCCCCTCAATATCTTCTCTAAGAGAAAACACATAGAATGATAGAATAAATGTTCTATTTTGCAACGTCATGTATAGTAAACAAAACGTACAGCGAGATTACCGGAAAAACAAAATCAGAGACAAATGACAGTCAATATTGGCTGTGGTTAGTAAGGTTGGGGTAAAGGTAGGTCAGCACGTAACTACAAAGGACGCCTTCATTTATGCTTCAGGATCATCTTTGTTGGTAATATTATAGACGATGCCACGGTAAATTGGCAAGGTACTATAGTGAAGATTTCTGAAGGAGGACGAATGTCAAATCCTCAGGAAGAGGTGCTTCGAGCTCTAAGACCTTCCCGGTGGTAGGATGGGTAAAATTGAGCTGGAATGCATGGAGAAATTGGCGATTCAAGGGAGGGGTACTACACATATTCCCCGACCCATAAACAGGATCACCTACTATTGGATGGCCAAGAGCCTTCAGGTGCACTCGTATCTGGTGAGTTCGCCCCGTCTCTAGCTGTAAAAGTAGTAAGGTATGATGCTGAAAGCGTTCTAGCACACGAAAGTATGTGAGTGCATCTTTACTTCCTGTAGCCGTTACAGCCATTCGCTGGCGATGGCGCGGGTCACGACCAATAGGCGCATCAATGCTTCCATTATCGACGGATACAACGCCTTCAACGAGAGCAAGATAGCGTTTGACTATCTCGTGCCGCCTCATTTGCTCGATAAGTGCAGCCTGGGTACGTGCGTTTTTTGCCACAATAATCAAACCAGATGTATCTCTATCGAGGCGATGTACAATCCCTGGGCGTAAACCTTCCACATATTGTAGATCAGGGTAGTAGGCTAGCACTGCATTGACCAGCGTATCATCTACATGTCCGGGAGAAGGATGAACAACCATTCCTGCCGCTTTATTGACGACCAGCAGATCCTTATCTTCATAGAAGATATTGAGCGGTAGCGCACAAGGTCTGGCATTCCTGGTGGATTTGGCAGTGGTTTGAGCTATGCATACCTCATCGCCAACTCGGAGTAAATAACTGGGTTTACAGGTACGTCCATTCACAAGGACCCCCCCATCCACAATTATTTGTTGCACTGAGGTTCGAGAAACATCCTCTAATAGAGAAGCTACAAAACGGTCAATCCTCTGACTCGCCTCACCTTCTTCAATAGTGTATGTATATGCATCATCATAAATGGTTACGTCAGGATTGTACATCTTGCCCCGTTGGTTGAATAGGTTCACTACTATCTGCTTGAGTCATACCCTTACTGATTGGATCTCCCTTGCTCCTGTGCTTATTCGTAGTACCTCCTGTTTTACGCAGTCCCCCAAACAAGATAAACAGAAAGAGCAGAAATACGCCGACCGATATCGAAGCATCTGCAAGATTAAAGATGGCAAAGTGATACCCAATCTGCGGAATGCGAAAGAAAATGAAGTCGACAACATACCCACCTCGCACTGCTCGGTCAATCAAATTCCCCGCTGCTCCCCCAATTATGAGACCAAAAGTGAGCTTAAATGCCAGTGGACCTGTGTTGAACATACGCACATAGAAGTAGATGATGATACAGATCGCAACCCCAATAAGGACTGCGAGAACAGTGTTATTTGCCAATAAACTGAATGCCGCTCCACTATTCTGGATATAGTAAATCGTGAGATAGTCACCTATCAGAGGTATAGGTGACCTCGTTTCTGGCGGGCTCAGGTTTGCCACAACAAGGGCCTTGCTCCACTGGTCCAGCGAGATTACCACAATTACTACAAGCAAGGCCAGTACATCATAGATGCGCGCACGTTTGACTGTCAAAACGATCTTTTCTCCCTTTCCATAACCACAGGTACGCGTATTGTACCCGATACACCGTGTTTTGAAAAGGCAAAGTTTGGCACAAAACACACTGGGTAGGGTACGTTAGTCAAGCTCTTCATCGTACGTCTCAGTAATACTGAGATTCCTTTCTTCCAGGCGCTCCTCATCCTTAACACAACGAGCGGCCCACGGTATCGCCTCCAACCGTTTCTCCGGTATTGGCTGACCACAATCTATACACTTTCCGTACGTCCCATTCTCAATACGCTTAAGCGCACTCTGCACTTCTGTAAGCAGAGCCTGCTCATTGACAAGTAGAGACTGTTCCTGCTGCGTTTCCAGGAAGTCGACAGCAACCTCTTCGGTATCTTGAGGGCCTTCGCTTGCCTCTATAGCACCTACAGGTTCGGGATGTGCCTCCGTTAAACCACTAATATTTTTCTGTAACTCTGCCTGTTTTGCCTCAAGTCGTTGTCTCATCAGCGAAAGATCGATAGTCATTAATTAAGTAGCCTCCCTTTCCATACAAATTCTATATCCTGCCCTGTATTCTAGCTCATTCTGGCTGTCAAGGGTAGTGATTTGCAATTGCGTGAGTGCTTCGCGATGTTCCTCTTTATACGTAAACACCTGGTTTAAGGTTCCAACAACCCATTATAGCATAGACTATCTTACGCTCTTTCAACAGGCCTGGGGAACTGTCTCCTCAATTGTTTTGCTTATCAATGTATAATATGACAGCACCTGAATGAGGGAAAAATTGAATACACCTTTCCATGGATGTTTACTCTCTCCTCTATGTGCTATTCTAAAGGTGACAGAGATCATAACAGGTAAGTACAGAACACTTTCGAAAAAGAATACATAAGGATGAAGAACGATGACTATACCACAACAGCATAGCGATGTACCAGGTGACAAACAGCCTGTAGCTCAAGACGCACCTTCTATTTTCAGTGATTTCGATCTATATCTTTTTGGGCAAGGGAAACATTTCCAGATTTACGAAAAGATGGGCGCGCATCCACGTACTGTAAATGGTGTCTCTGGCGTTCACTTCGCGGTATGGGCACCAAATGCGCTGACAGTTTCAGTCATTGGAGATTTCAATAACTGGGTTCGCCATGCGAATCCAATGCACCAGCGTCACCAGGATCTGGGAGTCTGGGAATGCTTCATACCGGGGATCAAAGTTGGTACTATGTATAAGTATGCAATCTACTCACGTTACAACAACTATGCAGTTGAAAAAGCCGATCCATATGGCTTCGCTGCTGAATTACGCCCCTTGACCGCCAGTATTGTCGCCGACATACATCAACACCAGTGGCAAGACGAGACGTGGATACAAGAGCGTTCTCAACGTCAACAGGTGAACTCGCCTATTTCTATCTATGAGGTGCATCTCGGCTCCTGGCGACACGTTCCTGAGCGATACGTTGAAGGGAATCCTGAGGAACATCGTTTCTTAACCTACAGAGAACTGGCGCATGACCTTGCCGCCTATGTAAAAGACCTGGGTTTCACCCATATTGAGCTCCTACCTGTCGCCGAGTATCCCTATGATGGCTCCTGGGGTTACCAGACCACAGGATATTATGCGCCTACCAGCCGCTTTGGCCCCCCTGAAGACTTTCAGTATTTCGTGGATTACATGCACCAGCAGGGAATCGGCGTCTTCCTAGATTGGGTTCCTGCCCATTTTCCAAAAGATGGCTATGCGCTGAGCTACTTCGACGGCACTCACCTCTATGAGTATGCAGATACTCGTAAGGGTGAGCATAAAGAATGGGGGACGCTCGTCTTCAATTATGGACGTAGCGAGGTACAGGACTTCCTCATCGCGAATGCTCTCTTCTGGCTGCGAGAGTATCATATCGATGGTCTGCGTGTAGACGCTGTAGCATCGATGCTCTATCTCGACTATCTTCGCAAACCAGGTGAATGGGTGCCCAACCAGTATGGTGGTCGAGAGCATCTTGAAGCAGTAGATTTTCTGCGTAAACTCAATGAGGCAGTGTATGCCGAGCAACCTGGAACACTCACAGTTGCAGAGGAGTCCACTTCATGGCCACTCGTCTCTCGTCCAACATATGTAGGTGGCCTGGGATTTTCCATGAAATGGAACATGGGTTGGATGCATGACATGCTGGAATATATGCACCTGGATCCAATCTTCCGTCGCTACCACCATAACCTTATCACTTTCTCCTTGATGTATGCCTATTCGGAAAACTTTGTATTGCCACTATCCCATGACGAGGTAGTACATGTTAAAGGCTCTTTGATCAATAAGATGCCTGGTGACTTGTGGCAACGTTTCGCCAATTTACGTGCCTTCTTCGGATATATGTGGGGACATCCGGGTAAGAAACTGCTATTCATGGGAGGTGAGTTTGGGCAGTGGCACGAGTGGAACTTTGCTGAGAGCCTGGATTGGCATTTACTGGAACCGCCAAGCGATCCGCATCATGCTCAACTCCGCGACTATTTGCGCGATCTGAACGAAATCTACCAACGTGAGCCAGGTCTTAACGTTATGGATAGTGATCCAGAAGGCTTCTCTTGGATCGATGTACACGATTCCGATAATAGCGTTGTATCCTTTATGCGTCGTAGTAAGAACCCGGACGACACCCTCATTTTTGTCTGTAACTTCACTCCTGTGCCCAGACTCGGGTATCGTCTGGGCGTACCCCTCGCTGGAGAATATTTCGAAGTACTCAATAGCGATGCCCTTCGTTTTGGTGGTAGTGGGTTAGAGAACCTGCAGCAAATGCCAAGTGGCCCCGTTTATTGGCAATCGTGCCCATACTCTATCCTCCTAACTCTACCTCCTCTTAGCACGGTCATATTGAAACGACGCCTGGATGTTGGCAAAGACGAAGATGAAGACGTGAGTGAGCTACAATTAATTCAGGAGCAATAAAAGATATCTTCTACTTTTCTACTCCATCGTTCGTAGTAGATAGTAGAGTAGCGAGTTTTGTGTTCTCGGCAAAACTCGCTTTTTATGGCTCATCATGTTATCATACTTGACGTGCCATAAGTGATTCATCCAATGTAGGCGTAGAAATAGAGAATGTCAATGAGCCGTAATAGTAATCATATGAAAAATGGGTCAAACAATCGAGGGAAAAAAGCAGCCGATCGGTATCGTTCTCTGAGGGGCAAAGGACGAGGAGTGACAGAGGATGAGAGACTGCTTACTCGACCGACGCAACCATTAATTAGTCCACAGGAAGCATATCCTCAGGAGCAGGATCAAGCCGATGAGTATGCCTTCGAGCGCGCTTTGCATTTCGACTTCACTGTAACTGACCCCTGGCGCGTGTTGCGCATCATGAGTGAATTCGTCTATGGCTTTGATGCTCTCGCTCACGTTCCTCCTTGCGTGACGATCTTTGGTTCGGCGCGCACCCCCCCTGATGACCCCTCGTACGCTGCGGCTGTTGAAACTGCGCGTTTACTGGCAAAAGCAGGCTTCGGTATCATTACTGGCGGCGGCCCTGGTATTATGGAGGCTGCGAATAAAGGTGCGCAAGAAGGTGGAAACCTCTCCATCGGCTGTAATATCGAGTTACCTTTTGAGCAGGCTCCTAACCCGTATCTTGATATCTCGCTAGACTTTCGCTACTTCTTCGTACGGAAGACGATGTTTGTGAAATACTCAAATGCGTTCATCATTTTTCCGGGTGGATTTGGGACAATGGATGAGCTTTTTGAGGCACTTACACTTATACAGACGAAGAAGGTGAGCAACTTTCCTGTAATCCTTTACGGTTCAAAATACTGGGAGGGTCTTTTGAACTGGATTCGTGTGACGATGCTTGAGGAGGAAAAGGTTTCAGAGGACGATGTGTCATTGTTGCGCATCTCCGATGACCCGCAGGAGATTTGCGATATTGTTTGTGACGCCTATCGGGAGAATCATCACGTGGAAAAACAAAATCCCAATCGGGAGAAGTCAATTCGCTGACGCATTTTGTATGCCCTGTTTTTCATAATGTAATATTGCCACTCCCACAATCAGCATCCTCATTTCGACCAGCGTGATCGGCGATACACCATCATCGAAGAGTAATCGTGAGAGCGTCCCGTTGAAACCGAATAACACTGTAGCAGCTACAATCATCAGGTAGCCAATCAGACGATACGTCGCTTTCCGCCTCTCGCCGATCACATTATTGCTCCGCCGCAGAGGCTACAAAAGCGATGATTTGTCTGTTCTCGTTCACAATGTGGGCACTTGATGAGGCTTGAGTTGGTTGAGGTTGAAGGGCCAGGTGTAGAGGCACTTCTCTTGTTCCCGTCAGCTCTCCTGGTGGTATTGCCGCTATTGCTCCCACTCGTTCGGGTGTAGCGTCCATCAAGGATATCTTTGTACTCGCGGCTCTCAGACCAGTTGATACTTTCTCGAGCACGCACGATAGTTAAGGGGTGACTGACAGGTACCACCAGAAGCATCTTGTAAATACGATCAAGCAGGTTCGCATCAACAGCTTCATAGAGATCAGCCTGTTTTAGAAATTCCTGCGTATCTAATTGATTGCGCTGAAAGAGCGTACCGCCTGCGAACTTCATCATCAATGAGAGCATTGTCTGTGGATCCTGTACCACCAGCAAGGCAGCGCGATCCCCTGTAAATTCTGACATGCGATACCACTCTAGCAATGCCGCTTCAAGAGAGCGCCCAACAACACGGCCAACTCCAAAAGTCACATCCCCGATAAGGGTCAATATCAGCGTAATAGAAAGAGCCATCGTTCTGTAAAGAACATGTCCGGATTTAATATGACCCAACTCATGTGCGATAACAGCCAGAATTTCATCCTCATTCATCAAATCGAGGAGGCCACTAGTGATAATGATGTAGGGATGAACATGGCCGCTGGTCCATGCGTTAGGCAGGGGATTTTGCGCAACGTAGAGCTCTGGCTCTTGTATGTCTAAGATAGCACATGCCTCACGAAGCTGGATATATAATTGTGGACATTGCGTCCTGGTCACACGAACAGTCTGAGCAACATTTTGAATATAGGCCACTCGCTCAGGAAAAAGTTCAATAAATTTACGAACGATTATATCAAGGCCAGGGACCTTTTGTAAGGCATTCAGTGCAGCGCGATCATAGGGATGTTGAAGGACTGTAGCATCCAGTCCAGGGAAACGTCGCCGCATCTTAGGCTGAGCAGCAGACATATGTAGCTCCTTCTAAGTCCATGTGATTAGAGCTCGAAACTCACCATCACGCGGGGTAATTTCAATTTCGCTTCTGTGTGCGCCCAGAGCCTGATAGCCTGGGCTACAATCTCGTTATCACGGGGTTGATGTAATTTGTCAGGTTGTACTACGCGTTTTATCATTACCTGAACGTACCAGACACCATTTGCGCGTTTTAAACCAGATGGGGTTGCTACTCGTAGAAGTGCCGCAACACGGGGAGACTGTCGGTTGATGATTTGGAGAATATCTGACCAATGCTCATATATGATAGATGTAAATTGGTCAGCGAACTCATCGTAGCGAGCACGTGGTTTACGCTCCATGGAGTGCCTCCTCGTCTAACTCAAGGTGACTGGCATGAAATAAGTATACCATATACCAGGAGAAAAGTGTTTGATGACATTGCTGGAGAACATGGGTCTTGTCACCGAGTTTCGGGGAAAAGCCTGGGGCAGGCACTCTCAGTTTTATTTCAGCAAATTTAAAGAGTCAACTCATAGAAACATGCTATGCTTACCTTGAGGTAAAGAAGATCAGCCAATAGCACAACAATATGGGAGCAAAGTAGCATGAAGAGAACTCTTGCTAACATCAAATCAGCGCAATCCCAGGCAAAGTGCGCGCTTTTGCATAGCACACCGTCCATTCCAGGTGATCCCGAAAAAAGCAACAGTAATCCAAAGGTGCTCATCAAGGGGGACATAAGGTTGCGAGTAACCGAGTCCTATGCCGGCCGTAGACCAGTGAGAGGCCGCTACACAATTGAAACTGAAAGTATGCAGAAACCTCTGCATGTCATCTGGATGATCGAAGGCTATGTGCTCAACCATACAGTCCATAGTATCGAGGTTGCATTTGACGTACGAGGGATATCGGTGGGAGAAACGCTCACGCGGCTCTTAACTGCACAGGTGACGGATAGGGGTGGACAAGGTTGCATCGTGCACAGCAGTGTATTTGTCCAGATTTTCGTCGTAAGAGATGATCTTCCGTACGAAAGAACAGAGCCTCTTCATTCGAGCCAGGTTGCTCTGGATGAAAGGACATCTCGAAAAGAAACGTTGAAAAACTGCCTCTTAAAGTAGCAATCGAGCGCGGAGAATGTAATAATGACGAAAAAAATACGAGCTGGGAACAAAGGGGCGCGACGGAGCAAGCCAAAGACGCAGAAGCGGGTGGAACTGGTGCGTCCAAAAGATCTCTCTCCAGGAGAAGAGCCACAGGAGAGTCAGGAACTGGAAGACAAGCCATTGGAGTTGGCTGGCGCCCCCATTGTCAATACCACACCAGAGAAAGCGGAAAAAGACCAGATTACGATCCTCAAGGGCAATGCTTACGCACGTCAAGCGACTCGTCGCACACATCAGATAGCGCAGCACCGGAAACCAACTGCCATCATCACACCAGAAGAATTCACATATGTAAAACGTGATCTCATCACTATTGGTGTCTTGTCCTCGATCATGGTTACGGCCATGGTCGTTTTGGCCTTCATTTTAGGAATAGATTGAGTCAGGAGGAATACTTGCTTCAGGCGCTAGAACTGCTGCTCCCACCCTAGATTATACTCTATGGCTATAGGAAATTACACTTTCCACCACTGCTTATGCCAATGCCTCGCCGCTTTTAAAGCTCTCAGCGTTTCAACTGTGAGAATCGTCCCGCAGCGCTCTAGCTCCGATGAGGTGGCATAAAGATCGACAATTCCCAGGTCAACATTCAGCAGCGGTTCGATGGCAGCAACCGCACAATAAGGCACGTAAGCTGCGCTATATCCACCCTCCTGCAGCATGACTAGCCGTCCATCACAGACTTCATTCGCTAGCTCAACCATATAAACGGATAACTGGCGAAATCCTTCCATTGTTACCATCATTTGCGCTAGTGGATCAAGCCAGTTCGCGTCCTGTCCTGCTGAGATAATGATCAACTGAGGGCGGAATTGTAATCCGATAGGGACCACGAGTTGCTCAAAGGCAGCACGATATCCTCTATCCCCCGTTCCAGCTGGCAAGGGGATATTCACTGTATAGCCTGCACCCATGCCACTCCCCACCTGCTCTAATTCTCCTGAGAGCTTTGGATACCAGTTGTGTTGGTGTAGGGAGACAAACAAGACACTGGGATCCTGGTAAAAAGCGTTCTGAGTACCATTGCCGTGATGCACATCCCAATCGACAATCATAACACGCTCAAGACCATACCTCTTACGTGCATAGTGTGCAGCAATCACGGCATTGCCAAAAATACAGAAACCCATCGCCTTGTTCTTCATCGCGTGATGACCGGGGGGACGCAACAGTGCATACGTATTACGTACCTCACCATTCATTACCGCACTGACTGCATTCATTGCACCACCCGCTGCATAGAGAGCCGCTTCATATGAAGCGTAGTTGAGTGGCGCATCAAGTTCTGCTTCACCCCAGAAGCCTTTCATCGGTCCAACACCTTCAGAAAGAGCACGAATACCGGCTATGTATTCACGAGAATGGTAAACAGCTAATTCGTCTTCATGCGCAGCCCGCGCCGTTATAGGTATCATTTGCGCAGTCAGTCCTGAACCGTCTAGGAACTGTTTGATCCGCTGCGTGATGAACGAGGACGATGGATGGGGCTCTGGTACTAGTGAAAATGAACCATCGCGCATCGTTACGGTGGTTTGAGCGCCTGTATCGTGACCAAGGTAGCGTTCATCGAAGACCAGGCCAGTCGTAGAAGCGGGCATAGAGAAGTATCCTTTCTGACAAAGCAACTTTTTCCCATCTTACAATACGTCGGAAATATCCTCCAGTTATTGCACATAGAACCCGAAAGTGGTAGTATAGTCTCACATGGACCAGCACAACAACAATAAAAACCTGATAGACGACATTGATCAGCGCATCATTGAAGCGCTGCAGCAGGATGGCCGCCGTCCATTCACAAAAATAGCCGCAGACCTGGGTATCTCTGAGGCCAGTGTTCGACAACGCGTTTCAAATCTCATCAATAATCAGGTTATGCAAATCGTTGCGGTCACCAACCCCATCAAGCTTGGCTTCTCTCTCGCCAGTATGATAGGTATACGCGTCTCCGGTGATCGCCTGATGGAGGTAGCTCAAGAAATCTCTGCCTTTGATGAGGTCATCTACCTTATCCTCTGCACCGGCAGTTTCGATATGCTAGCAGAGGTAGTTTGCCGGGATAACGACCACTTACTCAACTTTCTCACGGAGAAACTATATAAGGTCCAGGGGGTACAGCAGGCCGAAACCTATATGTACCTTCGTGTGTGCAAGGATACAGGAACAGCTGTGAGATTGTTTCCTCGGACGTTAATGTGCGGCGCATAGCTGATTTCTACCCGGTTGCGGACAATCTTCTCCGTATTGCGCTGCATGAATCCTCTTTCACGAAGTTTCAAAAGTTCATCCCTATGAACCAGTAGAAAAGGCTCCTCTTGGTAATTGGTGATTGTTCCATTCTTCTGGTAGAAATGTATGGTCTTTGCGTGAACTCCAAGAAAACGTCCTGCTTCCTTGGCACTGAACCATTCCCGTCCTTCCGCTATATCCAAAGCATCTGAAGATAAGCCATAGGTTTCTACTGGATCATGCACCATGACCCGGACGCCTAAGACTTCGAGGGCATTTCTCTTTTCCTGGAAGGTTGCATTTTCATAGCGTCCGCGCATCACATTAAGGAACTCTAGGAAGTCCATAATCCTCCGCTGATAGGAGCCTGTTACCTTTTCTATATTGCTGGAGCCGATCTCTTCTTTATAGCGCGCAAGCTGTTCTTCCTGGTTCGTAATATCTTGCGAGATAAGATTGTGCATGTAGCTTCCCGGCAAGTGTTTTTCTCGCTCGTTTTTCGCAAGCTCAATGGTCGCCTCTATTTTTTGAATCTGCTCCTGGCCGGTCGTGTCCTCCAGTAGCGCGCTAATGGCTGCTTGCATCTCAGTCTCCAGCGCTGTCTGCAAGACCTCAATGCGCTTGAATAATACACAGCACTCCTGCCAGACGATGTCATCGAGCGGGCTGGTTCGTATCGTGGTTAAAGACGGACAGGCTTTATATTTATTATGCGTGTTGGCGCAGGCGTAGAACGGATAGGACTTGTCGGTTCCTTTTTGTGTCAGTCGCCCTCTTTTCTGCGTCCTTGGCTTCATAGCGTGCGTACAAGTCGCGCAATATATATGCCCCCTGAGTAAAAAGTCTTCTTTATTCAGGGGAAGATGGCTTTTATCCGCTTTATTCGTCTTGAGTTTTTCCTGCGCCCGTTCATAGAGGGCAGGATTGATAATAGCGGGTATGCCTCCCGGTATTTCTCGCCGGTTCGGATGCACCTCAGTCTTGCGTTTGCCATCCTGCCCGATCTTCTGCTTTACTTTGCATACAACCAGAATACCGAT
>Ga0209027_1000067_pt1 | contig 27525 bp, 27 predicted proteins | sample GraSoi013_1_20cm_3_FD_185821 | JGI IMG/M metagenome (GOLD analysis project Ga0209027, IMG submission 185821) | Grasslands soil microbial communities from the Angelo Coastal Reserve, California, USA - Sample 09_27_2013_1_20cm (SPAdes) (version 2) | ecosystem: Environmental > Terrestrial > Soil >...
GGTCCGACCGGGGAAGCGGAGGGGAACTTCCCGCAGGCCTTTACCCACCTGGCGCTCATCCGGGCTTGTTACCTCCTCAATGAAGCACTGGGCGATTGATACATCTGTGGGGGGATCGAAGAAGGCTCTCCAGGAAATGCAGAGAGTATATCTCTGCATTTCCGATGAAAAGATTCTACGATTGTTCTACAGAGGCATCTCTATGGCACATCTATCGCAAGCTCGGCGTGAGTAATCGCCGCGCAGCGTTACCCTCGCCAGAGCACTCGGCTTGCTAGCTGCGACCTCATGTCAGTCATGAGGTAGTTTGAAGCTTTTGCGAGTTGGGAAGCAGGAGCGCTGCGATCAGGCCAATGCATGCAAAGACGATCATCGTAATGAGGGCCAGGGGGTAGGTCTTGTCTGGCTGGACGAGTGTCGTGACCAACACCGAGCCGGCAATGGCCGTCCCAAGCGAGGACCCCAGATTCGAAGCGCTTCGCGATAAGCCGGAGATCTCCCCCTGCTCTTTGTCGGGAAAGCTGGACTGCACGACGTTGACCGAGGAGGTCAGCATCGTTCCCACTCCCAGACCTAACAACAGAAGGCCCGGAATGGAGGCGAGGCTGCTTGAGGTGAGACCCGCTAAGAGCAACAGCAGGATCATGCCGACGATGGTTAAGACAAAACCTGCCCAGATGAGCCTTTTTTGCGTACGCCTTTGCGCGAGCCTGCCCGCAAGGGCCCCTGCGATCAGGATGCCGATTGTGGTGGGGGTGAGCGCCAGGCCGGTTTGAATGGCGTTGTAATGGTGCACCTCTTGCAGGTAGACCGAGATCACGAAGAAGCTGCCCTGTATGATGAACCATTGGATGAGTTGTGTCACCAGCCCGAGGTTGGAGGTGCGGTTGTGGAACAGGCGTGTAGATAAGAGTGGCTCTTTGCCTGCCCGTTCTCGGGATCGGATCCAGAAGAAGAACCCCACTAAAAAGAGAGCGCCAATTCCGACGAAGAGCCAGACCGGTGAGATGCCGCCCTGAGGGATCACCACGGTATTGCCGATGGTAAAATTCTGGCTTGCCGTAATCCAGCCGTACGTTCCCGCTTGAAGGATGCCAAGCACCACAAAGACGAGTCCGGCAGCCGAAAGGATCGTTCCGATGATATCGAATTTCGGTTTGGCACCCTGTACCCCGGGATCAGCGAGGCGACGGCTGAGCACAATAATCAAGGCGACAACCAGGACTTGCAAGGCGAAAGAAGCGCGCCAGCTGATCGTAGTGGTAATGACACCGCCGATGAGCGGTCCCGCTGCGGCCCCGATTCCGCCTGCTGCGCTGATGACGCCAAACGCTCTGGCACGTGTGGGCAGGTCGAGAAAGGAGACCGTGCAAAGTATATAGACGGGCGGGATTAGCAGAGCAGTGCCAACGCCCTCCAGCAAGGAATAGCCAAACATCAAGAGGCCTATACCCTGGGCGAACGTCGCGATCAACGCTCCCAGGCCGTACACGATGAGGCCGAGCATTAAACAGAATTTACGGCCCCAGATATCGGTCAGCTTGCTGCCGGGGATCATCAACGCGGCCATGGTGAGGGTGAAAAAGGTGATCGTTATTTGAATAGCGTGCACATCCGTTCCCAGGTCCTTGGCTATGACGCTGATGGAAACATTCATGGTAGTGGCGGCGTAACTGCAAATGAACTGGGCAAGCGCAAGCGGGAGAAGTATTGACCAAGAGATGGGTGCGGCCTTAGTTACCGTATTTTGCATAGTTGTATCTCCTTACTGGAACAAGCGACTCCTCAGGCGCGATCAGCCACAAGGTGCGCTCACAAAACGATCGCCACTATCGAGTATGGGGTGCGAAGCGTGAAAATACATCCCTTGAATACACTGTTTTCATCTCCAGAACCCAGTGTTGTTTGCTCAGGAGGGATGGCATATTTACACTATATGAGGTCTGAGTGAGTACCAGATTACGCTCGTTTTGCGCATGGCGGAGATGACTGAAACTGTCCATGAAGCATTTCAAACTTCATCCCGACCAGGTGATTCACCCTTGTGGAGCCGCGCACGTTGCCAGGGCCATTCGCCGTTGATCTCGACATCGATCGACCAGCTCAGGCACGTGCGCACAAGCACAATCAGTCCGAGCACACCAACGGTCGCGAAGGTGGGATCGACGGCGATGCTGTGGATGATATCGGCGGCAATCAGGAGTTCCAGCCCGATCATGAGGGCTCTCCCGAGGTAGAGACGCAGATGACGATACGCCAGCGAGCCATCACGTATACTGATAAGGGAAACAAGGGATCGTACGAATGCCAGAGCCGAACCGGCGGCGAGAACCCCGACTCCTGCTAGTTCGAAAGCTAAGCCTATCAACTCAACCGTATGATTGATATCCATCATATACCCCAGTTGTGCCGGTACATTAGTAGGACGCCTCGCTCGGTGGTATCAAACATTTGATGACCCGCCTGGGACCTGTGTTTCTGCCCAAACAAGGGTATATTCTTGCATAGTGCGCAACTGTGCCAAAAAGCCGCCTACTGCCAACACAATCGCCACAATGCTCCAGAACCACGAAGCTTTAACGAGTGCTACAGCAACGCCATATTGTAGGCCAACCACATGGACTGTCCCAGCATGATCAGGATCCCCGCCAGCACGGCCACAGCTCCACCCAGTGCTGTGAACGCCATGATGAGTAATTTGGGCAGGTTGAGTACCAGGATCAGCACAGCGAACACCAGGCCAACCACTAATCCGAGGATCCAGCCGGTCGTCGTCCCCAGGAAGTTCTGCCCAAAGAGCGCGGTCATTGCTGCAGCACAGAGATTGAACCCGGCGAAGAAGCCCCAAACAGCTATCAGAATCCGGAAGAATCGATAGCCGACAAAACAGAATGTTGCCCCCACTAACAAGACCAGCACGCCGATGAGAAAATCTTGAAAAGTCATGATCCCTCCTAACAAAGAACAAAGCATGTCGCTTGGTCACTCCTCGCCACTGCTTGCTACTCAATTGTCCCCTCCCATTTTGCCGTTGCCAAGATCTGAGAGGAGCCGCTGCGATGAATGAGGGTGATAGCCAGATTGCGCAGGGCGGCCATGATCTGAGGGGCCGAGCCGGCGCGCAAACGGGATCGATCTTCCCCAAAGGAGACATCGCGCACATCATGCAAACCATTTTCGATGCTCCAATGCCCACGGTTCAGATCAAGGAGACGACGCGGACTGGCCTGGAGAGGGGTGAGATCGGTCAGGAGGTAAATCACCTCATGGGTCGTCTTGCCGGTTTTGTGCACGGTCACGGTCCGCCTCAAGCGAGCGCGCCTCTCGAACTAAGGGCCAACGGGAAGCCAGATAGTCATTCATGCCGCAACTGACCTGGATCGTGCGCGTTTCGGTCCGTCCGCGATGCCGATCGACGGTCACGTCCTGCTCAGAGGGGGCAATCACCGTGTCGGGATCACTGAAAGAGGTGTCCAGGTCGGCATACAGGGTGGGTTGATTGCCTTTGACGGTCAGCATACTGGCCCCAGAGCACGTATGAACCACCTCCATGAAGTCGGCGTGAGTCGGCCTCGCATCAGCCGTGTAGACGCGAGGGCGCCGAGGCTCGCACGGCAAGAGCGCTTTGGCGATGGGGATCTCGTTGGTTTTCTCCGAAACGCGTACCTGGAGCAGCGTTTCCTGACTGGTATGGGTACAGAAGGAAAGCCTCTGAGGCGCCTTGTGCGAGGCTTGGGCCGCTCCGCGTACCGCTTTGCCGTCCAGAGCCACGGCTTCTTCGTCACTGGGGGGGCGAGTGGCATTGACCCAGGCAGCCAGCGCCAGTTCGATGTGCCCCACACTCAAGCGAGGCAAGAGGCGACGATAAAGCGATCCTGTGGGGGTAGAAAAGTCGCGTGGCCCAAAGAGGCGACGTAGGAGCAACTGGTGGTCGCGACACCCTTGTCCGACGGCTTCCAACGAGTTGCAGGGGCCTCGCAAGGCAGCCACCAGGCAGGTGAGCAGGGAGGGCAGATCGTAGCGTTGTCCATGGCGAGAACGGGGATCAGGCACAGCAGCAAACGCTTCATACAAACTGAGCAGGGACCCATCCGCTCGCAGGAAGGCCGACTGCTCATCGAGCATTTCAGGGAAGAGGAGAGGGAGTGCGGTAGAATCCATCGTCAGAGGCTCCTTTTTCTGTGACGATCAAACTGGGAAGTTCTCTCTTAGCAGATTTGGGTGCCTTTGGCTCTCAGCAATAATTCACAGACCCTGCATAGTGTATTTACACTACTCACTGCTGGTACAGCTTTCATTGTCCTGGGAGTGCCCGACGCCTCGGCCTAACCCAAGGTGGGCAACAGCACGGCCAGGATCAGTTCATAGGCAGCGCCCGCGGTGCCATCGTTGAAAATACTCTCGCCCTCCACCAGGGTTCGCAGGCGATCGGGCACGCCGAGTTGCTCGAACAAGGCAATGACGGACACCGGATCGGTCGGTGCGACAATGGCACCTACCGGCAGAGCCAACAACCAGGGTAGACCGATACCCCAGGAGAGGGCGGCCGCCACCATCAGCAGTGAGAGCACCATACCAGGAACAGCAAGCAAGGCGATAGGCAGCCAATCGGACTTCAGCCGATCGATCTCGGCGTTCCAGGCCCCTTCAAAAGAGTGGAAAGTGTGAAAAAACATCCTCAGAAAACATTAATTGTTGCCATGTAAAAACGGATCATGACGCACGTTTGCTCCAATTTTGCCGGGGAGTAGCGCGTAAGGGAAGGCAAAATGTGAACGGGCACCATTGGTCAGGAGTGCAAACGTAGAAAGAAACTATCCTGGAATCATTACCCGCAGACGCTCGTGAGCAACTAGTGTAAACGCACTAGGAGACGATCACCGTATGTTGCTCAGTTGCTTTGGGTAGGTAAAAACAGTGTGTTTTATGCATGCGTTTTCGTCCTCTGGACACTATACTGGAAAGCAAAACTGTGTCCGGCCTCTACAAGTTCGATGCGCCGCTCTTCTTTGCCAACACAGAGTATTTACTCACACAGGGGCGGGCGTTGATCGAGGGTGACAGGCCTCATTATGAAAAAAGAAGAAGGAGATTGCGATGAGGGCCGATGGAGGTAGGGATTTCTCGCTCGCAATGACACGATTTCTCGAGCAACAGTGTGTGATAGGAGCGTCGTACTCCGTTGCTGACGAGCACCTGTTTACCCGCTTCCAGGCATTCTGGAAACAAGCTCCCGAACGATTTGATCATCCGGCGCTCTTAGGGCAGTTTCGCGTGGAACTGGTGAAACGTGGGTTTTATGCCGGACCAGGTGGAAAACGGCCACATTGGCGCGGTCTGATCACCCGTGAGCAAGACAACCAGGGATTCGAGGAGGAAATAGCCCGAACACAAGCCGGGTAATTGACAGGAGCGCATCGGTCCTCAACGGTCGGATTCTCCATTGTCTATGGCCATTTGTAACTATTGAACAATCACTATGTGGACGAGAAAGGAGCAGGCCATGTATACCGTGATCCGCAAATACAATCAGAATCTGGGAACCGTTCTCAGTTATTACGATTTTCACATCCACCTCAAAATCATCCCTGAGCTTCCTTTCGGTCGGTCAGGACCGACATCGAACCAAGATGTAGATCGTTTTGGTACTCGATCGTCATGCCGCGGCAATAATCGGACCATAGCTTGTCCAGGATACCCAGGATTCTGATCCGGTATATTGCCAGTTCAAACAAACTGGTGCTTGGGCGATAGTTTCCCATGGCACATTCCTTGGGTAACTAACACGACCACTGTCAGTGAGTCAATAAGCAATAGTTATCGGAATGCTGAAAGCAGCGGGGCTCTTGCACAAGAGATGCCAACCTCTGGTTAGCCGCCGGGTGATGAGCACAATGAAGCTTCGAGTATTCGCCGCCCCAACAAGTTCTTCTACAAGTTCGAACGCAGCCCCTGCAAACTCTCCTGCGGATTCACCACGTATTTACTGCTAGCATGCCATCCTCTCTTTGAGTGTGCACTATTTGTCAGCTCCAGATCCTCTCTCAATGAAGAGCAACAGGTATTGCTCTACGTCCCGCTGCATCCAGAGAAGCGATTGCCATTGGTATACGCGCTTCTGGTAGATAATGAGATGTCGAGCACGACTCTCAGAACTGTCCAGAACCAACCGGTCACGCCGACAAGGACTAGTGCAAACACATTGCTCCATCCCACCCAGGTGGAGTGCCTGCCCGCTGTAGAAGCCTACAAATTAGTGTGTTCTGAGGGTGTTTTTTCGTCGAGGAGCAGGTACTCTGTAGACAGAGTGGCAGCGATTGGCGAATGCGATCCAGTGGAATCGGGCATCCCTTCCAACCGATGAAATTCAACGAAGCCACAGTTCGAGGGAGATCAAAGTCAGGGAGATTCAGGAGTAGCCAATGATTTGCTCGGGGGTATGAGCATGAGTAAGGAACAGTTGCGCGAAATAACGATACATCTTAACGGCATACAAGACCTTTTTGCGGACCCGGAACCCGGTTCGGACAGGTATGTTTCGGGGATGGACTATCTATACCGTGAAATCAATACCTATTCACTTCGAGAGAAGTTCCGTGAGAAGCTCAAGGTGAGAATTGAACTTCCACGAGAACAAATCACCGAAGGCCTGCTGGAGAGAACCAGGCAAAAGATGAAGCTGTACTGCCAATTCAAAATTGAGGAGAACCAAAAGGCGCTGATTGCTCTACGCCATCAGGGGATCGCTTCGCTGTGGGTCGGACTGACTGTTCTGGCGATTTGTTTGGTGCTGGCGGGTATGTTTACCCTGGTAGCTAAGTTGGGAGCGAATAATATACTTCTGGCGTTATTAGCGATTCCAGCGGAAGGCTTTTTGATCGCCGGCTGGGTAGCAATGTGGCAACCGGCCGAACTTTTGCTGTACGATTGGTGGCCTTTCCGGCGGGACATCCGCATTTATCAGCACATCGCGGAGGCCGATATCGCTCTCAGAGCCGTGGGGGCAGAAGGAGAATTCTGGTGCTCCTGACGTGCTTATTCGGCTTTCTTCCGGAGGTATTGTCAACCTGCCGAAAAGCGAAATCTCTGGCTTACTGATGGCATGAAAACCACATCACTGCTCCCAATGTCAAAGGCTTTCGCTTCCCGCCTGAAATCATCAGCCACGCTGATTGGGGAAACGGCAGGGCGAATGTTACAGGGCTACGAGGTGATGAACATGATTGTGTGCCGCGTAGGGGAACAGGTCGTGCTTCCTGGGCGGTCAGCAGAAGACGTGTATGGCGAAGGGGAAAGCCGTACCGCAAGGGACAGATACTCGGGGTGAACAAAGGAGATATCACTGGGCAGGTCACCTTCATCGTCCGCCTCTTTGGAGAGGCAGCCTAAGCCCAACAAGAACGGCGAACCCCCTCCCACGGGTTCCTCTCAGAGTTTTTGCAACACAACCAACGCTCTTGTGTCTGATGAATGAGCGTTCCAGCAGGCGCAGGCCGGCGTGCTGCGGTTCTTGGAAGATTTCTCCGTGCCCTTTGACAAAATCCGGGTGCTATATGATGGATACTAATGTTAACATTAGGAACAGCTCAGGAGGCACATTATAATGGATGCATTTCTCGACGCCATACCGGCTTGGCTTCTCTTTATTCTCATTGTCGGCGGTTCAGTAGGGTTGGCTTGGGCCGGGACAGTGCTGCTGCGTCGCCGAACGACAGCGCCAACGGATGAGAAGCACAATGAGGTAGCTGGTTTCATTTTCGCTACGGTGGGGGTCATCTACGCAGTGCTGCTCGCGTTTACGGTCATCATCGTCTTGGAACAGCACCTTGCAGCCGAAAGTGCTGTGTCACAAGAAGCCGCGGCTCTGATTACGGTCGCCCATGATACCTCCTCGTTTCCTGAACCGGCGCGCGGCCAGGTCCACGACCAGCTTCGTGCCTATGCCCAGTTTGTGATCAATGATGAATGGAGAACAATAGACGAAGGCACGCTGGAGCGCGAGGAGAGTAGGGGCGCCCTAGCCGCGATCAACACCATGTGGAGCATCTACCGAAGCCTCCCCCCAGGCCAAGTGGACCCCCATACCACGGACAGTTTGGACAACCTGAGTGCCCAAAGGGCCATACGTCTTCAATCCAATGTGGCAGCCTTGCCCGAGGTCCTTTGGTTCGGGCTGCTGTTTGGGGGAGTGGTGACGATCTGCTTCTGCCTGGTCTTACACATGAAGAACGTCCAGCTCCACGCAGCATTGACGGCCCTGCTGACTGGCCTGATCGCCACGAGCCTCTGGATGATCGTGCTGATCAATCATCCCTTCGCTGGTGATCTGCACGTATCCACCGACGCCTTTCGGCATGCCATCTACGTGATCGATAGCTTGCCACGGTGAGGGGTAAAAAACCTCGCATCTCAGACTCTGTTGACGAATGCGAGTAACTACTCAGGTGCCCAAGCGAGTGGTAAAGGTTGACCATGGAAGACAGCCGTCAGAGCAGAGAGCATGGGGTGTCCTTGCTTGTGCATCGTCGAAAGATAACTGCGGATGCGGCAAAAAGCGGCGACCCCAGTCACACTACGAAAGGTGCCAGAAATCTTTTGCTGCACTTTCGCCCAGCGAAGGTCCCGCTCGGCCTGGTTGTTCGTGAAAGGAATGCGCAGGTCGTCGAGCAAAGCCAGCACTTGCTCGGCGCGCCCGAGCAGCGTATCCAGCAGATTCTTGGCCTTACTTTGCTTGCGCCTACCCTTGTGCGATCCTGCGGAAGAGGCGGGTGGCGGCGGTTGAGCCGCATAGCCAGCCGCCAGAATCTCGAAGTAGCGCGCGGCCCATTCGTCGCGCTCCATGGCAGGAACCGAGGGCAGGTGGAGCAGACGCCACTCGTGGCATGCGTCATGCAGATCGAGCAAGAAGTCCTGTATCTCCACGGCCCACTACTGATGCTCCGGCTCGGCGACTGCCGCACAATCGCGCACCAGGTGGGCTCCACGGATACTGTGAGCACAGTCATAGCCATCATAGCTGGCCAGTCGATCGTGCATGCCTCGCGAGGCATGCCACGCCAGATGGGTCAGGAAGCGAGTACAGTTCACATGCAACCAATGAAGCATCCCATACACGCGGATGCCAGTCTCATCTCCATGCTGGAGCCGACTGGCTCCAATCAGCTCGGCAATGCGCTCAACCGTCGGAGCCAGCCGCTCGGCGGCCAGTTTGTTCCACGGAAGCCTGGTCGCTTCCGCGATCTGGCACCCACAGATCGCGGCGAGAGCCTCACAGGTGCGAGCCGTGGGAAGCAATTGCCCCTGGTGCAGATACACGGCCAACACTTGCATGTTGGGACCATATTGGACGGAGGCAGTGACCTAAGCGGGGAAACTGCCCAGGCTTCTGGTGTGATGGTGGGACAACAGATGGCTTCGATCTGATGCTCTTGGGCCAGCAGGCTGTACTGGCTACTTGGCACATCTGTTATGTACGAATAGAGATCGCATCTTTCTCGTGCTCTTGGCTGGGGCGGTTCGGGTATGGAAGCAAGCTCTATTGCTTGTCCAGGAAGACGACTCTGCTGCGTTTGCCATCGAGAAGCATTTCGTTTATTTGGGAAACACCAGTCAAAGGCCCGTGCTACACAACCGAGGATATCTCCAGAGACTATTGCCTTGATCAGGGAAATGGCAACGAAGAATCGACTCTGGGGAGCTGAGCGGATTCGCGAGGATTGACTTCAACTTGGTATTCATGTCTGCAAGCGCACCATTCAGAAATACATGAGACGAGTTCGCGCACCACGACCAAGAGGGCAAAATTGGGCGACGTTCCTGCACAACCATGCCCAAGACGTCTGGGCTTGTGACTTCTTGCAGATAACCGATCTCTTCTTTCGCCCGCTCTTTGCCTTTTTCATCATCGAGCGGAAGATCCCGACGAGTGATGCATGTTGGCACAACACGATCCCCTACCGACGCCTGGGTGGCGCAGCAGCTTCGAGAAGCGACTCCCTATGGGCAAGCACCGAAGTTCCTCATTTGTGATAACGAGAGCAAATTTGGGCCTTGGTTCGCTCGTGTGGCTACAACCGGTGCCATAGAGATCCTCAAAACACCCTCTCGCGCTCCGCAAGGCAATGCCATCTGTGAGCGCTTCATGAGGCACATTGGGTTCGACCCCGTTCATGATGATTCGTGAGAGCCAATCACGCCTTTGGCTTCAGCTTGCTCACCACGCAGACTTATGATCAAGATGAACATGCTGATCACAAACACCCATGCCGGAAAGACCAGGATCAACCAGAGCGTGAGGTTGCTGCTCACCAGCAGCAGCAACGCCAAGGCGTAGGTGAGGAACACAAACAAGCGCGGCATCACGCGAGTACGAATCCAAATGGTGCCCAACGATATCATGAACACGCCCGCCATGCGAATGGCATACACGTTGGTGATCGTGTACATAATCGCACGCCCAACGATAATGACGCCGCTCTTCGTCAACGTGTCCGCTGCGATGGCGTAGCTGGCAAGGATACCGCCTGCGACCGCAGCGGAGGCAAATATCATCGCCAGAAACAGTAATCCGCTGCCAAAGAACACGGTCGAAAAGAATTGGTCTTCCAATGTTCCAAGGCGATCACGCACCACACCCATGAACCACAGAAATGCGATGCCAGCAAAAGGCACCAGCGTCAGCGCCAGCGAAACCGTAGCTGTGTTCCCCTGGAGCCATGCGGCGGTATTCGTCCCGCTCAATTCCTCGGGAAGGGCGAGTCGGATGAGCACGATACTGGCCGTGAACAACACGGAAAAGATGATCCCTGCGACCGCTGCAGCCCGCGGCGTCTTGAGGGCTTGACGCGTCAAGGCAACTTGTTGTTTCATTCCTTACTCCCATTGGTTGTGCCAGGTCCAAGACCTGACGGGTTTCTCACCGTTCGTTTAAGCTAAAAAGTATCATGTTGACGGCAGTTTCGCGGGACGTTGGCGACGCGTCCGAAAACCTGTCAGCCTTTTCATGCTCTTCCATTGCCATCGCCACAAGCAGACGTTCTTCACCCGTGATACTATACTCCTCAACTGTTGCATCTGCGCTGAAAGCGATTTGCACCCAGTTTATCTCGCCCGTGAATTCGTTGCCGCATAAGCCACAGCCTTCAGAGACAGGCAAACCAGCTTCGCTGTCAATAGCATGCTGGACATTCACAGTGTCACTTTTCCTGACGGAAAGCACGTTAATCTCTGCTCCTAATTATAGCTTGCAGGAATCAGGAATATATCTTCAGAATGCGCTATTTTTTGGCACCTGCGGATAGTGTCAATAGGGCAAAAACACTACTTGGGTGGCACAGTGCGTTTGCACTAGTGGTCAGACATTGTAGAAGGCAACGTATATCTGAAAAATAACGTGCATTGACGATGTGCTTTCGCTCCATCGATAGTATACTAGAGGCAGATGTCTTATGTTTTGCGTTCGTCGCAACGGATGTTTTATCGCATGAATCTACTGAGCTATGCTGTTCGCTCAAAGCTGAAGGCGAGTGAGAACTTCATTCCATCCACTGATGGAATGGCACGAGCTCGCCAGCTACAACAGGATTGCAGCAAGATGGAGAAAAGCTGACTCAGATTTAGTCTCATCAATGAACTAGAAGAGGCTCTTGATGGACAGCGTCCTGGAGGCCTGTGCTGGCGGGAACACGTGGTGGGAGACATGCCAACAATCACCGAAGGTGTGGCAGTGTTTGTAGTCATGCGGGATGGCTTGCCAGAACCGAATACGGGTCGCGCGGGCTTCGGTCTCCAAGGGCAAAGGCGACGATGTGGCGGGTTCGGCGGCACATTGCTGCCCACATCCACCGTTTGTGCTCGTTCTTCTGCACACAACTCCAGATGTCATCCAATTCGAGCACGTCGTCTGGTGCTCACTTGCTCAATACACTGGCTTTGGCGTGAGAACGCGAGAGGTACCACAGTCCTTGCCATGGTCCTCTTCATTCCCACACCGATTGGGTCCGTTTTTGACGATAGGTGTCCTTTCACAGACACGTCAAGCGTGCGTCCTTGGTTCTTGAATCATGACCCCCATGATAGCTCATCACTTCCTATCTAACCACTCCCACAAAAACAACGGTGCCGCCTGGTCGTCGTGGTGATTGCCCCGGCTAGGTTCATATCGGCTCCCTGGAGCACAAGACGATGTGCTTCGGAGAGCAGACAAGCAGACAGGCGTCAATTACTCCTCGGTCTCCGTCCACGATACTTCCTGCTTGGTCGAGACGAGCACCGTACCAGGGATATATGCTAGCTCGAGAGGTCCAACATAGGAAGAGGGCGGGGTAACTCCCAGCCCTCGCAGCGCGGCGAGAGGACCCTCATTGGAGGGGAAACCAGCTAATACGCTAGCTTGCTCATTGCGAGGGAGCCCAGCAATTCCAGCTTCCACATCAGGTCTGCCTTCCGCAGTCAGTGTCATGATGCGCCCATCAGGCAGAGGGATCATCTCAATCGTTCCCTCGACAATCTCTGTCAATTCTTCATACTCGAAATGATCACCGTTGGCAGGATGAACTTCCTTGCTTGTCCCATCAGGATAGAGGATCAGTGCCATATGTCTACGTCCTTTCACTTATTCAATACCATATAGCGCGGCCAAGCGTCAGGGCAGCTTTGATTGCTTCGAGGATGTCCTGACCCAGGTTTTGAGTTGGGTGTGCAGCGCAGCAGCCCCCACGATGGGCCCTGGATCCATGGGAAGCACCACCGGGTACAGGACGAATGGGTGCGTCTGCGGACCGCCCAGCCCGCCGTGGCACCCAACCAGCTCCTCGAATGCGGCTACTTCCCCGGTTTCCGGGCGATAGAGACTCATCACCAAGATGTCAGGGGCGTTTGAAAAGCCATCGGTCCGCTTCAAATGGGCTGCCGCACTGGAGCCAAAGGGAGCCAGCGGATTCTCCCCAACCGCATAGCCCTGTTCCAGGTAGTAGATGCCTTTTGCACCAAGCACCAGTCCTCCTTCGGTTTCGGAATGCACGAGCAGAAAACTGATGCCTTCGTGCTGGCTCAACCCTAAGAGCAAACCAGGAAAACGGTGGCTCAATTGCTCATAGGTCAGACGCGCTGGGTCATCCGTGAAAGAGATCAACCCGAGATTCCCTGAAGCCAGGACGAGCACCTGGCCCCCGCTCAGCTTCTGGCTGATCTGCTCTTCCGTGGCCTCGCCCTGCGGGGAAAGTGCTACCTGTCCATCATGCATCTGCCCTCGAAGGGCACGTCTGACGAGCCGCATCGTCCGACTGTCCTTGCGCAGCGCTTCGGTCAGGGCGGTACTGAGACTATCCCAGCCTTCATCGGGATCCAGAGCACCCGCGACGCGCAAGGTGCTCTGTGCGACGAGCTGTTCCACCAGTTGCCCCAACGACTGGCCATACCGTTGGGTGAAGGTTGCGCCTTGACTTTGACCATGATCAGAGAGGACGACCAGGTGATAGGGACGGGGCGCCCTCTGTGAGGCGCGTTCGAGCTGTGCAAACAGATGATCGAGTTTCTTGAGCACTTTGAACGCATCTGGCCGCATGATGCCTGAGTGATGCGCCACCTCGTCATAGGCAAAGAGCGTCGTATAGACAGCAGGCATCCCCCGCAACATGTCTGCGAGCAACATGAAGAGGCTGGCTTCCTGTAAAAAGACGGTCGTACCGGCGCGCACAAGGGCATATTTGAAGGTGCGGTGGATGCGCGGTTGGACATCCTGGCGGCGTTGTTGCCATGCCTGATAGCGCTCGCGCACAATATCGACGATGAACAGGCCGAAGGTGCGCGCAACACTATAGGGATTGGAGAAGTAGAGGAAATAGCTTTGCTGTCCCCTGCTGGTGCGAGCGCCCATTTTGCTGTACGTGCCCAGGCAATCCGGGGCGTCCCCTGAGAAGACATTCCAGCGGCTGCCCCCATCGGGGGTCAGTAATCCGTGCCCGTTTGACAACTGTTGCTCGAGTGCACGCGCGGTTGCTACTTTACTGGAGACCATGAGCTTCTGCTGCTGCTTATCGTACCAGCGGAAAGCGGGAATCTCTGCGTTGTTCCCCAGCAGAATGCCCGCCTGACTGGCGGAGGTTTGCGAAGAAAGATCGGGTTCCCAGCCTTTGATCTGATGGGTTCCTCCTTCCAACCATCGCTTGAGTGTCGGCATCCAGCCCTGGTCCATAGCTGAGCGCAGGACAGGTTCCGCAAGCCCATCAATTTCCAGAAAGAGGATGCCTGCTTGTGCAGCATGAGGCGTTTGGTTATACCGGCGGCTGAGCGGCTGGGTGACAAACCAGTCGTAGCCTCGATCATCCTGGAGCGAGAAGAGCGCGCCAAGGAAAGTCATGCCCAGCGTCACTACCAGCGCTACCAGGATCGCATCCCAAAGCCCTGAGATTTCCAGGGCACCCGGATACAGAAGATCCACGAGATTCACCGCCAGAATGATCACGATTCCTGTCAGGAAGAAGGTCAGCAGGGGGAAGAGGATTGGATGAAGCCGCGCTGCACTCCAGTAGATGAGCCTCCAAGCCAGTCCCAACACCAGTGTGATGATCACGCCGCCAAGGACGGCAGCTGCGAAGCTGTGGACCTGGATGCCTGGCACGAGCCAGGCAAGCAAAACAAGCAGCAGCCCCTGTGTGAGGGCAAAAACGAGAAACCAGAGAATCCATTGTATCACGCGATTCATGATCGGTTACCTCCCCGTGGACGAGGAAAGATTGAGCTCTGGCGCGGCGAAGAGCTGGTTGATATCGTCGAGGCGGCTTTGAGTTCGACCATAGCTTTGGGAGAGGCCGCATTCTTCTCGACATGAATGATGTGAGAAGCTGATGTGGTGGGGTCAGCCGGTCCAGTCGACTGGGCCCCTGCTCCTCGACTGGACAAGCTTGAGGAGCCGAACAAGCAGTGGCGTGCAGCGCTTTGACGAAGAAGCGTTTGGCGGCCTGGGCATCGCGCCTCGCACTCAAGAGAAACTCCAAGGTGTTGCCTTGCGAGTCGACAGCACGATAGTGGTACATCCAGGTTTTTCGGACTTTGATGGAGGTCTCATCCACTTTCCAGGAGTCAGTGAAGGCTTTCAAATGAGGTCGGCATCGCTTCTCCAGTTCGGGGGCATAGCGCTGAACCCAGCGATACCTGGTCGTATGATCCACATCGAGTCCCCGTTCCCTCATCATTTCTTCGAGGTCGCGAGAGCTGAGCGAATAACGCAGGTACCAACGGACACACGAGAGAATGATCTCGGTTTCAAAGTGGCGCCATTTGCACGGGTTCAGCTGGTTCATGAAAAAACTCCTCGGTTGTTCTTGAAGAGAAGCAGAGTTTACTGCTCTGTCAAGCTGTCATTGCACCATTGTTCGTCTTCGAGGAGCGCTTTCGTGGTTCAAGAGAGGGATAGAGCCGCTTGAGCTTGATGCGCGCGTCCGCGATGGTCAAGCGCCAATTGACCGTGATGGATTCCTCATTGCGACGGCGTTGCCAGGCTTGCACCTCGCGATCTAGTTCTTCTCGTGGTCCGATGCTTGGTAACTTTCACTTGTCGCCGCCCCGCCAACGGTTCACAGGCAAGATACAGCTTGCACATTCCTGCGGATTCAAACGGGTAATCAAAGCGTTCAGACTGTCCTGGTTGCATAGGCTGACTCTCCTGTTTCTCTCGGAGAAGCTGTTTGGCACTTTCGTCCATGCAGATCTGTGGAAAACGCGGATCGTAGGGACGAGTATACACCTCCAGTACATCTTCCAGACTGAGAAACATGAACTTCTGTCTTAAGAGTACTTGCCTCCAGCCAAAAATACATCCTCAGAACGCACTAATTTGGGACGCTGCGTGAGTAGCGAAGCAGACAAAGTGGTCGGTTTCTCTAGTGCATTTACGCTATCACAGATGAAAGTGGGGGTCAGCTGTGTGGGAAGCAGCGTGTATGCAAGATCGGTTCAATCGGTGCCAGGGCGGTGGATGTACGGCTGCTTTGCTACCCGCAGGCATGCCTATCCGCATCTATCTGGTCCGAGAGCCTATGATTTGTCACTAGCCACCGTACAAACTCCAGGTGACGCCGATCTATAGCAGCACGATCCAGCTCACTTGCAGTATATTTTCGACAAAAACCACATAGTCGATCTATTTGAGGCGTGGTCAACCCGGCTCGACGTAACACTTGAAGGGCTTCTTTGTAATCGATATGGTTCATGAAATCCTCCGCAAATTCTTTCAACCAGCAGGGAAGCGGTACGAAGCCGGTGTTTCGACCTGAGAAGATGTCGGGTTCTCAAAGCCTGCTGAAATGCATGGTGTGTCCGGCAGGAAACAATCATCATTTCACGTTCCATTGTACCCACTAGGCGAGCAAAACACATCCCTTAAACACACTATTGTTGAGCACTGTAGAGCAGGCGACTCGGGTAGTATACCTACACGAATACGCTGCTCGACAAACTCGTGATCCTACCAACGTGAACACATCCAAAATAGCTCATTCTGGGGATGCACCTTTGTCGATATGCCAGTACACTTAGAACCAGAGAGTCGAAGCGAATGAGGCCGTTCCGTGCTTCGAGTCATTCCTACAAGCCGATGGCTATCAAGGAGTGAAGCCATGCAAACGCAGAAACCTACAAGGAAAACCAGCGCCCACTCGGAGGTTGCCGATAGCGTCCTAGTACAACAAGCACTGGCCGGTGATCATGAAGCATTCGAAACCCTGGTGCATCGGTATGAGACAGCGCTTTTTCAGATGATTTACCGCTATGTGGGAGAGTATCACGAAGCGTGGGATGTCTTGCAACAGGTCTTGCTCCAACTCTACCTTTCCCTGGTCACGCTGCATCTGCGGGCAGAAATCAGGCCATGGCTCTTTACCGTTGCGCGTAATCGCTGCATAGATCACCTGCGTCACAGACGTCCGACGTATTTTTCCGAGTTAGAGCCGAGAGACAATGCCCAGGGCGAGACAACAGATTTGGCGGATCTCCCAGATACGAGTCCCCAGCCAGAAGAATTGACAGAGCGACGGGAGTTACGGCAGTGTGTTTACCGGGTAATCGAAGCCATACCCATCCAATACCGCCTGGTCGTCTGGCACCGCTGCGTCGGTAACCTGGATTTCCCTGAGATTGGACAAGTCCTCAATATACCTACGTCGACGGTAAAAAACCGCTTCTATCGAGCCCGGCCATTGCTGCGCGCCGCATTAGGAGCGCAACTGGATATGGCTACTGCCAAAGGATAGAGTTACCCTCGTGAAGTCTTGCTGAACACAAATAAGCTCCTTATCAGACCGAACCGACTGACAAGGAGCATTCAAGAGAATCAGCAATTTGTTACAAGTTTGTTGCCCAGTTTTCTATCCACTGCTCAAATGTGGTTTCCTTGCTCAGGGTACATTTGAATTCGTCCTCCTCTGAAGGATACCAAAGATACTCCTGACCTTCCTGATCCACGCAGACTTCCATTTGACAACCAAGTTCACAGATGGAAGCCAGCTGTTGTTGCCAGACATCGGTAGGGAGGTTCAGCAACTGGTCGCCTTAGAGTGACCGCCACCATTGATTGGCATAGCTTTTCAGGTCAACGAGCCCCTCCCGCCAGTAATGATTTTTGAGGATGGTCTCGTCACTTTCGTTTTCATCTGCACGACTCCTGAAGGAAGTATAAAGCACTTGTGGAAGTAACTCAATGCCTCATTAAAACAAGTGTTCAAAGGTATTGAGCCTTCCCAGTTGGATGGGTGGTGCGCGGTAGTACAGCATGAATTATCGCTGTGGCTGCACTGATCGCACTTTCATGGTATGATACAGAAAGAACGTAGCCAAACAACGCCGTTGTGTATCTTATGCGTCCTACCTTGGAAGGAGTTTTGCATATGGCAGTGTCCAAGACCCCAAATATGACGAATTATGAGGCTGAACGACAAAGTTTCCATCTTGATGTTCCCGAATATTTCAACTTTGCCATTGATGTGATCGGCAAGTGGGCTGCCGACCCGCACAAGCCTGCAATGCTGTGGATAGGAGAGCACGGCGAAGAGAAAGGACTTACCTTTGCACACTTTGCGGAACGTTCCAGCCGCGCAGCCAACGCCTTCGCTACCCTCGGCATCAAGAAGGGTGACTGCATCCTCGTAATGTTGCCGCGTATCCCTGAATGGTGGGAAGGTGTGCTAGGTCTAATGAAGATTGGAGCTATTCCCATTCCCTGTACCACTCTGCTGACACCCCATGACATCCAATTCCGTGCAGAGGTTTCTGAGGCTACAGGATTCATCACGGACAGCGAGGGTGCGGCCAAATTTGATCAGGTGCGCAACGAGTGCCCTACGATCAAAGTGACGGTACTGGTTCAGCCTGACGCGGATGTTGCCGGGCGCGAGGGATGGACGAGCTATCACCAGGTCGTCGATGAGGCATCGCCAGAATTTACTGGACCCAAAACCCGTAGCGATGATTCTTGCCTGGTCTATTTCACCTCCGGCACGGTCGGCTATCCCAAGATGGTGCTGCACACCCACGCCAGCTATCCTATCGGCCATACTATCACGGGCAAATACTGGCTTGATCTGCATGAGGATGATTTGCATTGGAATTTATCCGAAATGGGCTGGGCAAAGGCTGCCTGGAGCAACCTCTTTGGACCATGGGTCATGGGTGCTGCTATGTTTATGCAGGACGCGCGTGGCAAGTTCGACCCGATTGAAACACTTGAGATGCTGCGCAAGTATCCCATCACCACGCTCTGCGCCCCTCCAACTGCCTACCGTATGCTCGTATTAGATGAACCCCTGGCCTATCTGAAAGACAATCCCCCCAAGGCGCTGCGGCACTGTGTTGGTGCGGGAGAGCCACTCAATCCAGAGGTAATAAGAACGTGGCAACAAAACACAGGGATGACTATTCGCGATGGCTACGGCCAGACCGAAACGGTGCTACTTTGTGCCAACTTTCCGCCCTTGGAGGTGAAGCCTGGCTCGATGGGCAAGCCGTCGCCAGGTTTCGAGGTGAGCGTGATCGACCACGACGGCAGCGAGCTTCCTCCGAACAAGGAAGGTGATATCGCGGTAAAGATAAAGCCACGGCGCCCAACGTGGATGTTTAAAGAATACTGGCGCAACCCGGAGGCAACGCAAGCCTGTATTCGTGGCGATTGGTACATCACCGGGGATCGTGCCTACAAGGACGAGGATGGCTACTTCTGGTTTGTCGGACGAGCAGATGATGTGATTATCAGCGCAGGCTACCGTATCGGCCCCTTCGAGGTGGAAAGTGCATTGAAAGAGCACCCCGCCGTTGCCGAGTCGGCGGTGATTGCCAGTCCCGATGAAATGCGCGGTGAGGTCGTCAAGGCTTTTGTTATCCTGGCACCGGGCTATACTGCCTCCTCTGAACTGGCAAGCGAACTCCAGGAGCATGTCAAACGTGTCACGGCTCCCTACAAGTATCCCCGTGAGATCGAGTTCGTGGAGAGCTTGCCCAAGACGATTTCAGGCAAGATCCGCCGCGTCGAACTCCGCGATATGGAACGTCAAAAGAGATTGGGGAAATAAGTTAGCACGTACCCATCTTCTTCCCTCCGCCTGACTGCTCAACTCAGAGGAGCTATCAAGCGGAACAGCAGGAGAGAGCGCAGATCGTTGGTCTGCGCTCTCTACAAACACACAAACAGGGTGTTCGTACTGTTCGTCCTATTGACCCTCCCCCTTGATACGGACCATCCATTTGTTTGCAGTACTGACACTGATCGTCAACGTCTCTGCAACCTCCCGTACTTTGGCGTCTGCATGGAGCACTAGATACGTCTTGACCCGTTCGTAGTTGTTCACCCCTGGTCATCGTCACTATCACCCACTGCTTTGGTAAGCACATTCGCTATGCTCGCAATCAGTCCGAAGGCTAAGAGCAGCACAGAGAGGCTGGAGACGAGTTCCAGCACATAGAAGATAGCCGTATCGAGTTGATCAATGCCCTTGAATTGCTTCATCTACTCATACTCCTTTGGTAAACTAACCTATCCCGCTAGAGCGTGTGCCGATACGTTTGGCATGTGATCTGCTGGTCGAGATGTACAGGTCAGGGTATCGACCTGCGTCAGGTAACGTTGTGTAGACCGGGGTGCAGTACGGAGGGAGAGGAGGCGTTGAAGGACGGTAATGATGGGGGCGGGGTCGAAGTAGGTGTCAAATTCGCTAGCTCGCTTTGATCACCTCTGGATTGAGCGGCTCACCGGCTCCAACACAGTGCCGCAGCGCCTTGGGAGGGTTGGCCTTCATATAGGCCATCGGCTCATCGAGCACGAGCATACGATAAGCTGTCGGTGGTGCGCAGAGGGTCGAGATAGGATACTTATGCAGCATCTCCAGCGTCTCGATGGGGTTGAACTTCCCTCGCGCGTCCTGCATAAACATGGCTGCCCCCATAACCCACGGCCCAAAGAGATTGCTCCATGCCGCTTTAGCCCAACCCATTTCCGAGAGATTCCAGTGCAGGTCATCCTCGTGCAGGTCAAGCCAGTATTTCCCGGTGATGGTATGTCCAATGGGATAACTGGCCTGCGTATGCAGCACCATCTTGGGATATCCCACTGTGCCAGAGGTGAAATAGACCAGGCAGGGATCGTCACTATTCGTTTTGGCGCCCTCAAATTCGGGGGATGCCTCATCGACGATCTGGTGGTAGCTCGTCCAGCCCTCGCGTTTGCCAACATCAGCATTGGGTTCGACTAAAATCGTATACGTAATGGTAGGACAGTCTTTGCGTACCTCGTCGAACTTGGGCGCCCCTTCACTATCTGTGATAAAGCCCTGTGCCTCCGCCACCTCCGCCCGGAACTGGATATCCTTGGAAGTCAGCAGGGTCGTGCAGGGAATAGGGATAGCTCCCAGCTTCATCAAGCCAAGCACACTCTCCCACCACTCGGGGATACGTGGCAGCATAACGAGGATGCGGTCGCCCTTCTTGATGCCAAGGGTAGTGAAGGCGTTGGCGGCGCGGCTGGAACGTTCAGCAAAATATGCAAAGGTAAGCCCTTTCTCTTCGCCGTGCTCTCCTATCCACAACATTGCAGGCTTGCGTGGGTCGGCAGCCCACTTGCCGATCACATCGATGGCGAAATTAAACTGGGCGGGAACTTCCAGGTGAAAATTGCGCCGTTCAGCCTCGTAGTCGGTCATATGCGGGGTCTTTGATACAGTCATAAGCAACGCTCCTTCCAGGGTAGAATGCTTAAAGATTCAAAACGTCGTCGTTTGGCTACCCCATCTTTCTGTTATCATACCATGACAGATAGCCTATATGTAACACCTCATAACGAACCTATGATACAATTGAAAGAGGTTAGTTGAGCGCAGACGGAAAAATACGCTGTGCTTCGACAAACCGAATGCATCTTTCCTGGCATCAACGGACATTTGACAACAGATTCAATGCTGACCCGGTACTTACACACGGTACCGGGCTCGTTCGTTGCTTGTGCATTCCCAACAATTTTTGATGAACAAGGAGTAGTTTAATGCACGTCAAACTCGATAGTCTCAAAGAGAAGGGCTTTGCTGTCCTTCGTGACTACGACGGTCCACCAATCCCAAAGGAGGAATGGGAGAGTCTCGAATATATGGACTGGAAAAGTGGTGGGGATACCAATTTTGCACCAATTGCCTCCGCTTTTGGAGATATGGAGTGCCACGGCTTCTGGGATCATGGGAAAGCCGATAAGGATGGTATTTGGACACAGAACGCTGAAAATTGCCCAACCCTGGTACAGTGGACCAGGAACGTGGGTGCCAATTTCGGGCGTGTTCGCATCATCAAGCTCAATCCCAATACAGAAGCAGAAGCCACTCACAACCTGCACCTCGACGACAACAACCGTCTCAATCCCGATGGCGAAGGCTGGGTTGTGCGTGTATGGTTAGAACTCTCTGATGACCCCAATTCCTATATGATCCTCCGCGAAGACAAAAATGATCCCTCAACGGAATCTCGTATCTCCATGCCCAAAAATCGCCAGCTTGTCATCGACTCGCAGCGTCTCTGGCATGCCGCGTGGCATCCAGGGCCAGAACCACGCTACGCCCTGATCGTCTCGTTTGAAAGTGGCGAGGCTCTGCATCGCTGGATGGAAAGCCAGTCCCCAACAACCTCCAGCGTCCGCTAACCCCAATTATTCACACCATAAAATATTAATGCAAGGCGGAGCTAGCCTCCGCCCAGCTTCCCCCACATTCTATTCAAAGCGGGATATTTCCGTGTTTCTTTGGTGGATTGCTATCCCGCTTATTTTTCAACATCTCCAGCGCCGTTATCAGCTTTGCCCTGGTAAAACGTGGCTCAATAATCTCATCCACATAGCCGCGGCTGGCAGCAATGTAAGGATTGGCAAACATCTCAGTATATTCGGCGATAAGCTCTTTACGCCGTTGATCGGGATCATCCGCTTTATCGATCGCGTCCTTAAACAGGATATTGACCGCTCCTTCCGCGCCCATCACCGCGATTTCCGCCGTGGGCCAGGCATAATTGATGTCGCCTCGCACGTGCTTACTATTCATCACGTCATAGGCCCCTCCGTAGGCCTTGCGCGTAATCACCGTGATCTTGGGCACCGTCGCTTCACAGTAGGCATAGAGCAGCTTGGCCCCGTGGCGAATGATGCCGTTGTGTTCCTGGCTGACCCCTGGCAGGAAACCTGGCACATCCACAAAGGTAATCAGAGGGATATTGAAGCAGTCGCAGAAGCGCACAAAACGCGCGGCCTTGTCCGATGAATTGATATCGAGCACCCCCGCCAGTGCCCCTGGTTGTTGTGCCACAATACCGATTGAGCGACCGTTCAAGCGTGCAAAGCCCACGATGATATTCGCGGCAAAGTGTTCCTGTACCTCGAAAAAGTCTCCATCGTCGACAATATAGCGAATTACCGCCTTCATATCATAGGGCTTGTTCGGATTGTCAGGAATGATGCTGTCGAGAGCTTCCTCCACGCGCGTTGGTGAATCGAGGGGTGTAATCCTGGGTGGATCTTCGAGGTTATTTGAGGGAATAAAGCTCATGAGCGTGCGGATCATGCGGATACACTCTGGTTCATCCGGGCAGTCGAAATGAGCGACCCCGCTCTTGCTGTTGTGTACCATGGCGCCGCCCAGCTCCTCAAAAGTCACATCCTCGTGAGTGACCGTCTTCACCACATTGGGGCCGGTGACAAACATATAGCTTGTCTGCTCCACCATGAAAATAAAGTCAGTGATGGCTGGCGAGTAGACTGCGCCGCCCGCGCAGGGACCCATGATCGCTGAAATTTGTGGGACGACCCCGGAGGCCAATGTATTGCGTAGAAAAATGTCTGCGTATGCCCCTAGGCTGACCACGCCTTCCTGGATACGCGCGCCGCCCGAGTCGTTCAGCCCGATGACTGGCGCGCCGTTCTTCATCGCGAGGTCCATTATTTTACAAATCTTTTCAGCGTGCGCCTCCGAAAGAGAACCACCAAATACGGTAAAATCTTGCGAAAAGACATAGACCAGTCGGCCGTCAATCTGGCCGTAGCCGGTAACCACGCCATCCCCTGGAATTTTCTGCTCGTCCAACCCGAAGTCCGAGGAGCGGTGTGTAACAAACATGTCCAGTTCATTGAAGGTGCCAGTGTCGAGCAACAGGTCAAGCCGTTCGCGCGCTGTGAGTTTACCTTTTTTGTGCTGGGTCTCGATGCGTTTCACACCACCGCCAAGCATTGCTTCTGCTTTTAGCCGCTGGAGTTCCGCAACTTTCTCTTTTGACCCTTTAAGTGGGGGGGAGTCTTGTGGAGTACGTTCACTCGTGGCCATCGCCATTATCTCCATTAGGTACGATCTTAGCTATATTGGCTGGTTATCAGCCTTGTGATGGCAGTATAGCATGGATGTGGCTAAGGTGTCTATTAATGCCTCTACTACCCCCACTACTACACAATGCGAGAGCACAGGGTCGAAGCTTCTTTGTCTAGATGCGGAGGAATGAGTAGTGGCGTGACAGCCTGTTGACCTGGGCAGAAACCAGCTGGCTCATCCATGTGTTAAGGAATGAGGGCAGTATCGATTTCAAAGCAGTGAGGAGTCAAGTATAGGTGAGGAAAATATATAGATGTGCTATACTTCCACTATCTTGATGCGTAAACCTTCCTTATTTCACAAAAGGAGGCACCATGACAATTACATCAGCCACAGAAACCCCGACAATCATCAGCCGCGTCGCAGGCTGGCTCTCGCCCGAAGAATTTCATATTTTGGAAGTCGCCTGCGACACCCTTCTCCCCTCGCTGGAGCCCCCGCCCGGGAGTTCCGTAGCGCTCGCCGCCTACTACCGCCGCCGCGCCAGCGATTTAAACGTTGCTCAACTGCTGGCGGAGACACTGACCTTTGAGAACGCGGAAGCCCAGACCCAGTTCCACCAGTTAATGAGCTTGATGGCAAGTCCCGTCAGCAGCCTCCTGCTCGCTGGCAGCGCCAAACGCTTCGTCGATCTTTCGCAGGAGCAGCGCGAAAAGTACCTGTTCTCCATGGCAAATAGCCCCATGGCCGCGCTGCGCCGGGGTTTTCAGACTCTCAAGCGCCTCTCAGGCTTTATCTACTTCTCAGTTTCCAACGACCAGGGCGTTAACCAGAACTGGGAGATCCTCGATTACCCGGCTCCAGCCCCTCCACCCTCCGATGCTCCACAGCCGATCACTCCCCTCGCCATCTCCAGAGATACCACACTGGAGGCCGATGCCGTCGTCGTCGGTTCAGGTGCTGGCGGCGGAGTCGTTGCTGGCCAACTCGCTCTGGCGGGCAAAAGTGTGATCGTGCTTGAAAAGGGCGGCTACAACAACGAGGCGAACTTTACCCTGCAAGAGGCCCAGGCTACGCCGGAACTCTACCTCAAACGCGGCACGCTGACCTCCAAAGACCTCGGCCTGATTATCCTCGCGGGAAGCACCCTCGGAGGGGGCACCGTCGTCAACTGGACGACCTCATTCCGCACCCCCGACTACGTGTTGGAGGAGTGGGAGCAATCCTCGGGCCTGAAAGAATTTACCGGTTCAGCCCTGCAGGACAGTTTCGCCGCGGTAGAAAAGCGCATCAATGTCAACACCGACAACAGCCAGCACAACAGGCAGAATCAACTGCTGGTTGACGGTTGCCAGTCTCTTGGCTACCACCACGACGTGATCCGCCGCAACGCCATAGATTGTCAGCAGCGCTGTGGCACCTGCGGTTTTGGCTGTCGCTATGGCGCCAAGCAGTCCACCCTGAAAACCTACCTGCAAGATGCCTACGACCATGGCGCGCGTATCATTGTGCGTTGCAACGCCGACAAAGTGCTCATCAAGGACGGACAGGCCGCCGGCGTCAAAGCGACCGTCACCGACTCGGCCACCGGTAAAACCTATAATCTCACCGTTCGCGCCAAAACCGTTGTCGTCGCCGCTGGCGCCATCAACTCCCCGGCCCTTCTACTGCGCTCCGGGTTAGAAAACCCCAATATTGGCAGACACCTCAAGCTGCACCCAGTCTCAATTATCTCCGGCATCTACCCCGAGAAGGTCTACCCCTGGCAGGGCGTGATGCAATCCGCCTACAGTGACCAGTTTGCTCACCTGGACGGAAACTACGGCTACAAGCTGGAGGTTCCCCCGGCACATCCTGGCCTGTTGGGCCTCGCGACTTCCTGGTACTCGGCACGCGAATACCGTGACCTGATCACGAACGCGCCCAATATCGGTACATTTATTGTGCTATCGCGCGATAAAGGCGAGGGAAAGATCACGCTGGATCGCTACGGTGAGCCGGTCATCGATTACGTGGTCTCTGTCTACGACCGTCACCACATCTTGCACGGCCTGCGCCAGGCTACGCGCGCGCATTTCGCCGCCGGCGCCAGCGCTGTAGTGTCCGTACACAGCAAGCGCACGCGCCTTGATCGGCCCGCAAGCGGCGTATTGACCGAACAACAGTTGCGCGCCTTCGACCGGCAATTGGAGCGCCATGGCATGGGTGTCAATCGCGTCATGATGTTCACCGCCCATCAAATGGGGACGTGTCGTATGGGGGCCGACCCCAAAATATCAGTAACCGATGAACACAGTGAAGTACACGGCGTGAAGGGTCTCTTCGTTTGCGACGGCAGCCTCTTCCCCTCGGCTTCTGGCGTAAACCCGATGCTATCGATCATGGGCCTGGCTCATAGATCAAGCCAGTATATTAAGACCACTGTATGAAGCGATGTCGATGGGGAGAAGGAGAAGAGCGAGCAGGGGGGCGCAGCACATTAATTCGTGACTGCAGCTGATGATACTCTCTGAGGAGGAGCTTGATGCAGCTGGAAAGTATTGCGGACCATCTGGATCGCATTGATCTTATCGCCCGTTGGCACTTTGCCGAATGGGGATATCTCGATCCCTCCAACACGCTTGAAGCATGGACCGTAGGGTTACGACAACGCACGAGGCGCGATCAGATTCCCACGACCTATGTGGCTTTCTTGTCGCAGAAACTTACAGCCTGTTGAAAAAGGCCTCTGCAAGAGGATTTTGAGACATCATCTTTCCATTTGCTTTGAGAAACAATTGCCTCAAAGTTCACTTTGCCCTCGCAGTTCGTAACGCTTTCAGGACAGATATATGGTAATATACTATCTGGAAAAGCCAGCGTGTGTAGACAAGATCGTCGTCATCTTCTTTCTGTTTCACCATGTGGCCTATGGGCTTGAGTAGGGGCACTGGTATGAATCTTCCATCTGCACCAATAGAGGCAAGTGTAAGCACTGATAGACAAAGTAAAGGAGACATACGCTTGCATGGGCCCTGGCTCATCCTTGCCAGGATGCTCTGGCTCGCCATTTTCGTCCTCACGCTGGTGGTCTTCTGCGCCAACCTCCTGGTCGGCAGCTACGGCCTGGTCACCACCATCTTGCTTGTTGCCAACACCAGCGTGTGGTTCGCAGTCAGCCTCGTGCTATTCTGGCGCAAGTTCGCCGACCGGGCCATCCTGCTGATTTCCCTTCAACTCGTCCTCACGACGGGATTCTTCATTCCACACTACCCAGGCACGTTAGTGAACTACGGAGTGTGGTGGGTACCCATTGATATCCTGGCGCTCCTGGCCGGGATTGCTCTCATCTTTGCGTATACATTTCCCGATGGTCGCTTTGTCCCCGGCTTTACACGCTGGCTTGCCTTTGGGTGGATCGCCATATCACTCTTGCCCATTCCCCTCCTTGGTGCTTTCTATCCCTGGAACTGGTGGTTGTCCCCGCTCTATACCCTGATGCGAAGTGCTTTTTATTGCAGTCTCGCTCTCGCCCTGCTGTACCGCTATCGGCGGATGTCCACGCCGATCCAACGTCAGCAGATCAAGTGGGTGGTCTTCGCCTCGACCATCGTCGTCGGAGAGGTGAGTGTGGCAAGCCTACTGTCCCTACTCCCCTCCTACTTCCCAGCGCTTGGCCTCTTAACCCAGCTCCATGACCTCGTCAGATCGATTACACCTATCTTTCCAGTCC
>Ga0209027_1000071_pt1 | contig 27265 bp, 22 predicted proteins | sample GraSoi013_1_20cm_3_FD_185821 | JGI IMG/M metagenome (GOLD analysis project Ga0209027, IMG submission 185821) | Grasslands soil microbial communities from the Angelo Coastal Reserve, California, USA - Sample 09_27_2013_1_20cm (SPAdes) (version 2) | ecosystem: Environmental > Terrestrial > Soil >...
GCGCGCTCGCCTTGGGCGTGCGCCGCTGGGTCTCGAAGTCCACGTGCACGATCCCGAAGCGCTTCGAATAGCCGAGCGCCCATTCGAAGTTATCCAGCAGCGACCACAGGAAATAACCGCGCAGATCCACTCCCTGCTCGAGGGCCGCACGGACGGCCCGCAAGTGCTCGCGCAGGTAGGCGACGCGCAACGGATCCTCGAGCTGATCGCCTTCGACCGTCGGCGGATCGAAGAACGCGGCGCCGTTCTCGGTGACGTAAAGGGGCAGGTCGCCGTAGCGCTTCTTCACCCACAGCAGCGTGTCCGTGAGTCCCTGCGGATACACTTCCCATGCCGTTTCCGTGTAGAGCGCACGTCGCTGCCGCACGGACGCCGCCCGCACCGGCCAGGCGGCCGCATCGAAGCGCACCACGCTGCGGGTGTAGTAGTTCACACCGAGAAAATCGATCGGCTGCCTGATGAGCTCGAAGTCCGCCTGCGGCCATTGCGGCCAGGCACTGCCGAACACCTCCTCGAGCTCCGGCGGGTAACTGCCGAGCAACGCCGGGTCGAGGTACTGGCGGTTCATGTACGCGTCCGCCCGCTGGGTGGCGGCGGCGTCTTCAGGTAGGCTCGAGGCCGCGTGTTTGGGTTCGAGGTTCACCACCAGACCGATCTGATGTCTGCCCTCAGTGCGATAAGCCTGGATCGCCGCCCCGTGAGCGCGCAGCAGCTGGTGGCTGGCGATGGGCGCCTCGAACAGGTTCCGGTGGCCGGGCGCCAGCGCTCCGCGCAAGTAGCCCCCGTCCGTGACCACCCACGGCTCATTCAGCGTCGCCCACAGCTTGACCCGATCGTCGAGCTTTCGAAACACGATCGCGGCGTACTCGGCAAACCACCTGGGCGCATCGGGATTGAGCCAACCGCCGCGGTCATCCAGTGCCGCCGGCAGATCCCAGTGATACAGCGTCACCATGGGCGCAATGCCCTGCTTGAGCAACGCATCCGTCAGGCGGTCGTAGAAGGCAAGGCCGGCCGGATTGAGCGCGCCGGTTCCCTGAGGGAGCACGCGGCTCCAGGAGATGCTGAAGCGGTAGGCCTTGAGGCCGAGCTGGCCCATCAGCGCCACATCATCCGCGTAGCGGCGATAGTGGTCGCAGGCGACATCACCCGTATCCCCGTCGCGCACCAGGCCGGGGGTGTGCGCGAAGCGCTGCCAGATGCTCGGCGCCGCACCGTCGGCGAGCGGGGAGCCTTCGATCTGATGAGCCGAGGTCGCACAACCCCACAGGAATTTCGCCGGGAAAGTGATGGCGCACCTCGCCGTTGTTATCGGACAATACTCCCGGGACGCTGCGAAAACGTTTTCTGAGCCCCGGGATGCAAATTTTATCCGAGTTTGCGCGAGGCTGCACCGTGGCTGCGCCGGGGCGCACGCATCGGCGCAGGTGACTTCAGGAGCGGCAGTGGCTGCGGTACAGCTCGAGCAGGAGGAGTGCATGAGGCGCAAGGGTTGGCGATCGTCGATCGCAGTACTGGTCGTGGCGCTCGCCGTCACGCGAGTGGACGCCCAGGTCGGTGAGGGCCGCATCGCGGTCGATGCGGCGGCGCCGACGCGGCCGTTTCCGCACTTCTGGGAGCGGATGTTTGGATCCGGACGCGCGCTGCTGACGCTGCGCGAGAGTTACCGTCAGGACCTGCGCGCGGTGCGCGGCGTCACGGCGGTCGCCTACATCCGCTTCCACGGCATCTTGCACGACGAGCTGGGCGTGTACACGGAAGCTCCGCAGGGAGAGCCCGTATACAACTTCTCCTACGTCGACCAGGTGTACGATGGTCTTCTGGCCAACGGCGTTCGACCACTCGTCGAGCTGAGCTTCATGCCGCGTCAGCTCGCCAGCCGCGATGTACGCCAGAGCTTCTGGTATCACCCGGTCGTCTCGCCCCCGAAGGACTATGGCCGCTGGGACGCGTTGATGACGGCGTTCGCACGGCACCTCATCGAGCGCTACGGGATCGACGAGGTCAGCCGCTGGTACTTCGAGGTGTGGAACGAGCCCAATCTGGATTTCTGGGCAGGCGAGCCCAGGCAGGCCACTTACTGGACCTTGTACGATCACACCGCGCGAGCTCTGAAAGCGGTGGATGCGCGGCTGCGCGTCGGCGGGCCGGCGACGGCCCAAGCCGCGTGGGTTCCGGATTTCATCCGACACTGCAAGCAGAACGGTGTCCCGGTCGACTTCGTCTCGACACACGTCTATGGCGACGATACCGCGAAGAACGTATTCGGGTCGGTTGCGCCGATCGGGCGCGAGCGGATGGTATGTCGCGCCGTGGAGAAGGTGCATGCCGAAATCCAGGCTTCCCCGTTGCCGTCCTTGCCGCTGATCTGGAGCGAATTCAACGCCAGCTTCGCGAACCACCCGCAGGTGACCGACGCCCCCTACATGGGACCGTGGCTGGCGGAGACGGTCCGTCAATGCGACGGCCTCGTACAGGACATGTCGTATTGGACCTTCTCCGACGTGTTTGAGGAGGGCGGTGTGGTGAAGACGCCGTTCTACGGCGGCTTCGGGCTGTTGGCCGTGGGCGGCATTCCGAAGCCGGCCTTCAACGCCTTTGCCCTGCTGCACCAACTCGGCGAGGAGCGCTTCCCCGCCGATGCCGAGGGCGCGCTGCTCACGCGCCGGGGCGACGGAGCACTGGTGCTCGCCATCTGGAACTACACCGAGATCGGCTCGAGTGCGAAGCCGCGCAAGGTGGTGCTGACCGTGCACAACAGCGCCGCCCGGACCGCGAGCGTTCAGTCACTGGACGGCGAGCACGGAAACGTTCTCCCGGCGTACGTGAGGATGGGATCACCGCGCTATCCGACGCAGCGCCAACTCGCCGAGTTGCGTGCCGCGGCCGCATTGCCGGCACCGGTCTCACGCCCGCTCGACGCCGGCACGCTGTCGCTGGAAATTCCGCCCGACGGACTGGTTCTCGTTACGATTGCAGCGGCGCCGCCCTGATGACCTGGCAATTCAGACCATCTGCCGGCGTGAGCCAGGCATAGGCTTTCCATGTACCATGGTGCACTGCGTACTGTAATCTTGAGAGAACCCAGGTGCGTGCATGTGGCCTCGCCTGCGGCAGGCGGCTGTGATCGCAGTGCTTCTGCTCGCGTCGATACTGCTGTCGCAAGACACAGCCACGAGCTCGGGCGGGCCCGTTGCCGCGCCGACAACCCAGGCTCACCGCCATGGCGGGGCGGCTACGGACAAGACCGTACGGGCCGCCCAACCTCAACCCTTCGCGTTCGCCAATGTGCAGCAGCTGGCGCAGGAGCGCGCGGCACACGATTATCGGCCGATGCCAGCCGCGCTACCGGCGGCACTCGCCAATCTGAGCTACGATCAATACCGCGACATTCGCTTTCGCCCCGAAAGCGCGCTGTGGCGCGGCCAGTCGCTGTTCGAGGTGCAGTTCTTCCACCGCGGCTACCATGTCAGGCAGCGCGTAAATATCGTCGAGGTAACGGCTGCCGGCGCGAGCCCGATCGCCTACAACCCTCAATCCTTCACCTTCGGGCCGCTGCTCAGGCTGCCGAAGGTTGCGGCGAATCTCGGCTTCGCGGGTTTCCGCGTGCACTATCCGCTGCACTCACCCGGGTACAAGGATGAGCTGATCGTCTTCCTGGGCGCTTCTTATTTCCGGGTGCTCGGCCGCAATCAGCATTACGGCGCCTCGGTGCGCGCTCTGGCGATCGATACCGCGGCACCCGGCGGGGAGGAATTTCCCTCATTCACCGACTTCTGGCTGGTGCGGCCGCAACCGGCCGATCGGGTGCTCACGATCTATGCGCTACTCGACGGCAAGAGCGTGGCTGGCGCGTATCAATTCCAGATTCGACCCGGCGCCACCACGCAGGTCGAAGTGCATTGCGGGCTCTATCCGCGCCGCGCCATCGGCAAGCTGGGCGTGGCGCCACTCACCTCGATGTTTCTCTACGGCGAGGAGGGCGCCGCCCGCCGCTTTGACGATTACCGCCCGCAGGTTCACGACAGCGACGGCTTGATGACGGAAACCGGTCACGGGGAATGGATCTGGCGTCCGCTCGCCAATCCGCGCGAGCTGCGGGTCAATCGCTTCATGGACGAGAATCCGCGCGGCTTCGGTCTGATCCAGCGGGAGCGCGATTTCAATCGTTACCAGGATGTGGAAGCTCAGTATCAATCGCGGCCGAGCTACTGGGTCGAGCCTCTCGGGGACTGGGGCAAGGGCGGAGTGGAGCTGGTGGAGATTCCCAGCGATGAGGAAATCCACGACAATATCGTCGCCTACTGGGTGCCGGCGCAGGCTGCGGCGGCGGGCAAGCCATTGTCATTCGCCTATCTATTGTCCGCCCATGCCCAGTCGCCGCGCTGGCCGCCGGGCGGCCGGGTTGTCGCGACCCGTAGCGGCAAGCCGGCCATGGGCGACAACAAGGGGCATTTTGCCCCCGGCGCGCGTCGCATGCTGGTAGATTTCGCCGGTGGCGATCTGGACGGACTCGAGAGCGCCCAACCGGTCAAAGCGGACGTGAGTGCCGAAAACGGCCAGATTGAAGCAGTGACCGTGCAGCGCCTTGCGAGCGGCCTGTGGCGGGCTGCATTCGTGGTGACGCCCAAATTGAGGAAGCCGGTCGATCTGCGCTGCTATCTCACCTTGTATGGCGAGGGGCTGACGGAAACCTGGGTCTATCAATGGACGCCTTGAGCTGTCCCCGTTCGCGGATGCGCCCGCAGGTGCGCCTGCGCCGCACGCTGTTTTTCGGTTTGACACTTCTCACGGCTGGCTGTGCCAGCGCATTGCTGCTGGACGTTCTACAAGCCAACAGTCTGAGCGGGATCGAGCTGGTGGGCCTGCTGCTGTTTTTTGCCCTGTTCGCCTGGATTGCCAGCGCCTTCTGGTCGGCAATCGCGGGTTTTGCGATTCAGCTCCGCGGGCGCGATCCGGGGGCGGTGCAGCTCGGCGAAGTGGCCGGACGGCCGCTGCGCACACGCACCGCCATCGCGATGCCGGTGTACAACGAGGATCCGCGGCGCGTGGCGGCGGGCCTGGAGGCGATCTGGTGTTCGCTGGCGCGGGAGTCGGAGCGCGCGGCGTTCGATTTCTTCATCCTCTCCGACACACGCGATCCGGGCATCGCCGCCGAGGAGGAGGCGCTGTGGCACCGGTTCGTCGCACGCCACCGGGCCGCCGGCCGGGTGTTCTATCGCCGCCGTTGCGATCGCAGCGGCCACAAGGCGGGCAATATCGCCGAATTCGTGCGTCGCTGGGGCGCGGGGTATGACTACATGATCGTCCTCGATGCGGACAGCATCATGACCGGTTCGGCCCTGGTAACACTCGCGCGGGTGATGGACGCGCATCCCGAGATAGGCATTCTGCAGTCTCTGCCCCTGCCGGCGGGACGCGAGACGCTGTTCGCACGCTTGCTGCAGTTTGGCGCGCGCCTGCAGAGCCCGATGCTCTCCAGTGGGCTCGCGTTCTGGCAGCTCGGGGAGAGCAACTACTGGGGTCACAACGCCATCCTGCGCCTGCAAGCCTTCGCGCGTCACTGCACGCTGCCGCATCTGCCCGGAAAACCGCCCCTGGGTGGAGAGATTCTCAGCCATGACTTCGTCGAAGCGGCGTTCATGCGGCGCGCAGGTTACGAAGTCCGCCAGCTCCCGGAGCTCATCGGCAGCTGGGAGGAAATGCCGGCGAATCTCATCGACTACGCGGCGCGCGATCGCCGTTGGACCCAGGGCAACCTGCAGCATGCGCGCGTGCTGGGATTCCCCGGCCTGCATCCGCTGAGCAGGGTGCACTTTCTGACGGGCATCGTGTCTTACGTGAGCTCGCCCATGTGGCTGGCGCTGCTGCTGGTGAGCTCCCTCGTGAGCGCCATCGAGACGACCCGGAAACCGCAATATTTCCTGCCGGGCCCTCACTCTCTGCCGCAGTGGCCGCAAGTGCGCGCCGGCGAGACTGCCGTGCTGATTGCGGTGACGCTGGCGGTGCTGTTGCTGCCGAAGATTCTGGGCGCGCTCCTGACGCTGCGCGACCGGCACCTGCGCCGCCAGTTCGGCGGCGCCGCGCGGCTGTGCCTGAGCCTGCTCGTCGAGCAGTTCTTCAGCGTGCTGCTGGCGCCGTCGATGATGCTGTTCCACTCGACGTTCGTGGCGCAGACCCTGCTCGGCAAGGCGGTGTCGTGGAGTGCCCAGGACCGCAGCGACCGGGGCGTCACGCTGCGGGAAGCCTTCCGGCGGCAGAAATGGCACCTGGCCTTCGGTGTGGCGTGGGGCGCAATCATGCTGCGGGTGGCGCCGCACTTTTTCTGGTGGCTGACGCCGGTGCTGGTCGGTCTCATTTGCGGTGTGGGGCTCAGCGCCTGGACGAGTCGCACCAGTGCCGGAAGGATCGCGCGGCGCTGGGGTCTGTTGCTGGTCCCAGAGGAGACCGCACCGCCGCCTGAGCTCACGGCCTTGCGCGGCGCGAACCTCGATGCACTACCCGCGTCGGCCGGATTGGCTCCGTCCATGGCGCCCGGCGCGACGGCCTGCAGGATCGGCGGCGACGCGCGCCGCCCCACACCCCTGCAGTCCACTTAGTGCCAGAGTCAGCGGCGCTCCGGCGGCCGCCAGGCGACGACCTTCTGCTGCTGCTCGCCGAGCTTCTCGACCCCGAGACGCATGGCATCCCCGGGCTTGAGATAGAAGGGTTGCGGCTTCTGCCCGAGACCGACCCCCGGAGGCGTGCCGGTGGTGATGAGGTCTCCGGGCTCGAGCGTGAGGAAGCGGCTGACATAGCTGACGAGCGTGGACACACCGAAGATCATCGTGCGCGTATTGCCGGTTTGCATACGCTTGCCGTTTACATCGAGCCACAGGTCGAGATTCTGGACGTCACCGATCTCATCGCGCGTGACGAGCCATGGGCCAACGGGGCCGAACGTGTCACAGCCTTTGCCCTTGTCCCAGGTGCCGCCGCGCTCCATCTGGAACTCGCGCTCCGAGATGTCGTTGATCAGGACATAGCCTGCGACATGTTCCAGGGCAGCATCGTCTTCGACGTACTGTGCGGTCGTTCCGATGACCACACCGAGTTCGACCTCCCAGTCGGTCTTGATCGAGTCCCGCGGAATCATCACGTCGTCGCAAGGTCCCTGCAGACAGCTGACGGCCTTCATGAACACCACGGGCTCGGATGGAATGGGTGCATTCGCCTCCGCCGCGTGGTCGGCATAATTCAAGCCGATCGCGATGAACTTGCGGGTGCCCGTGCAGGGCGGGCCCAGCCGCGGACTGCCGGGAACCGCCGGCAGCGAGGACGGATCGATCGCGGCGAGCCGGCGCAGGCCGGCGGGGGAGATTTCCTCGGGCCCGATATCGCGGACGTGGCCGCCGAGGGAGCGGACGATTCCGTGCGGATCCAGCATCCCCGGCTGTTCACGGCCCGCCGGGCCATAGCGCAGCAGTTTCACGACGTGCATTGTGCACCATCGATGAGGCGGGCAGGCAAGATTTCCCGCAGCCAAGGGGTCGATCGGGCAGCGCGGCGCAATGCCGCGTCGGCGTTGTATTTAGCGCCCGACGAGGCGATATTCACCGCCGATGACGCATCCGAAACCCCTGATGTGCGCAGTGGAACTGGGCGGAACGAAGTGCGAGTGCCTGGTCGGCACCTCACCCGATGACATACGGGAGCGAATCACGGTCAGGACCGAGCGCGATGCGGCGGCAACGCTGCGGCGTATCGCCGGGGTCCTGCGGGACTGGAAGATCAGACACGGCACATTCAGCGCTCTCGGGCTCGCGTGCTTCGGCCCGCTGGAGCTGCGGCCAGACTCGCCCGATTTCGGCAGGATCGGCATGACGACCAAGGAAGGCTGGGGGAACGTGGACGTTGCAGGGTTCTTTGCCGATGGGTTTGCGGACGCCGTGGGCATAACGACCGACGTCATCGCCGCCGCGCTCGCCGAAGGCCGTTGGGGCGCCGGCAGGGGGCTGAGCGATTACGCGTACGTCACGGTCGGCACCGGCGTAGGAGTCGGTCTCATTGCAGCGGGCAAGCCCGTACTCGGCTGGCACCACCCCGAGCTCGGGCACATTCGCATCGCGCGCGCTCCCGGGGACGACTGGCCGGGGAACTGCCGTTTTCACGGCGCGTGCCTCGAGGGACTCGCGTCCGGGCCGGCGATCGCAGCGCGCAGCGGAACACTGCCGGCGAGCCTGCCGGCCGACAGTCCCGTATGGGAGACGGTGGCGCACGCGCTGGCGCAGCTGGCGCACCATCTGGTTTTGACGCTGGCGCCCCAGCGGATCCTGATTGGCGGTGGGGTGGTCAGCGAGCGCACGCACCTGTTTCCCCGAATTCGGGACTACCTGCGCCTCAGCATCAACGATTACCTGGACATCGAGAGGGCGGCCGGCCGGCTCGAGGAATACATCGCAGCGCCGGGCCTGGGCACGCTGGCTGGCCCGCTGGGAGCGCTCGCGGTGGCCGCGGACGCGGCGAACGCGCCCATGAGGGCATGACGGCCTGGTCGTGGAGCGACGCGCGCCGCGCCGGTTCGTTACGCGCAGCTCACGCGCTCTTCGGTATCGGCGATGCAGCCCGCGGTCACGCGATCGCGGCCCCGGAGCTTGCTCTCATAGAGAGCCGCGTCGGCTGCTCTGACCATCCGCTGTGCGAGATCGCTGCTGGAACCGCAGACCTTATCGAGTGCGCAGACTCCGAAACTCGCCGTGACCGAAATCTCGCGGAATCGATCTGCGAACGCTTCCGAGCGGATACTTCCGCATAACCTGTCGGCCACCGCCCACGCTTTGGACGCCGTGGTGTCGGGAAGCACGATGGCGAACTCGTCGCCGCCGAAGCGCGCGATCCAGTCTCTCCCAAGACGCAGCCCGTCACCCATGCGATCGCAGAACTCCTTCAATACCTGATCCCCGATCAGATGCCCGTGTTGGTCGTTGATGCGCTTGAAGTGATCGATGTCGGCCATCAGGATGGCCAGTGGCCGGCCGAGGCGGGCTGCCCGCTCAACCTCGCGCGGAAACTGCTGCTCGAAGAAGTGCCGGCGTCCGGCGGTCGTCAGCTCATCAAGAGTCGATAGCAGGCCGTTGTCGCGCACCGCCAGCTGCAAAGAGGCGGCAAAATCGGCGATGCGGCGTGCGGTGGTCACGTGCGTCCAGAAGTGCTCGCCACGCGTATCGCTCGGCAAGCAGTCGTTGGCCCCCGCTCGGATGGCGTCCGCGTGCTGCAACAATCTGCCGGAGCTCACGTAGACGACGTGGGTCGCTTCGCCCGAGGGCAGCTGGCGCGCACGGCGTATCAAGTCGATGTCGTCCGTGAACATCACGGAGTGAACGCGATGGGCGAGGCGTTCGAGCGCCTCGTCGGCGTCTTGCGCCGTGTCGATCTCGAGATTCGCCATCGGCAGCAGCTTCGCAAACCGATCCCGCGTCAGCTGCGTCCCGATCATGAGCAACGCCGCAGGACTCGGCGCCTTGCGCAGCATGATACTGGTCATCGCCGGGGGATCCCGCCGCTGCAGCGTCTCGTCCAGAACCCTGCGCCTCGCAAGCAGATGCTGAGCCGCGCTGGTGCCGGGGTCGTCGCCGGCACTCAGCGGGCATCGATCGCTCGCTCTGCGGTGGCGCGCGGGTGCCCTTTCCAGCGCACTGCGGATGGTCTGGGCCAGGTCTTCACGATTGCCCTTGGCGACATAGCCGGCCGCTCCGTGCTTGAGCGCCTCGCGGGCCCGCTCGTCACCGAGCGTTCCCGAGACGAACACAAACGGGATTTCCGGGGTCTCGGCGGCCGCAATCGAGAATGCCGAGACGCCATCGAAGTCCGGGAGGGTGCAATCGGAGATGATCAGGTCGGGCGGCGACAGCAATGCATCACGGAAGGCATCCTCCGTCGCCACACGCGTCCAGGTGCAGTCAATGCCGGCCGCCCGCAACTGGCGCACGGTCAGCTCGGCATCAGGCGCGTTGTCTTCGACGATCAGTAATTGCATGTCTGTAAAATGTTAAATTGCCATTACGGTGGTATTACATTAGTCCGCGCATTCTGAAGCCGTCCGTGAAATGAAGCACGAGGTCGCGCTCGATTGTGTGATGCTCGGCACAGCGCGCTTTGATATACCCGCACCGAATCCCGGATATACACCCAAGCTTACGTCCGGACGGGGCCGCAACAGCGGCCAACCGGACGCCGACTGCGAGCCTGGCACGCAGCATCCGTACGATGATGCGAAGATTGCGTTTTTGACCCGGACATCCACTCCCCGTGAGCGCCGCCAGTTCCAACCCGGCCAGCATTCCCGCCCACGCCCGCGTCGTCGTTGTGGGGGGCGGAGTCATCGGCACCTCTGTGGCGTACCACCTCGCTGTGATGGGCTGGAAGGATATCGTCCTGCTGGAACGTGACCGGCTCACCTGCGGGACGACCTGGCACGCCGCGGGTCTGATGGTGACTTTCGGCTCAACTTCCGAGACCTCGACCGAAATGCGCAAGTACTCGCGCGCCCTCTACAGTCGCCTCGAGGCGGAAACCGGCCAGGCCACGGGATTCGCGCCGATCGGCTTCATCGAAGTCGCATCCGACAAGGATCGGCTCGAGGAATATCGGCGTGTCTCGGCCTTCAATCGCTATTGTGGCGTGGACGTACAGGAGCTCTCCCCGCGCGAGGTGCAGGAGCTGTTTCCGCTCGCGAAAGTCGATGACATCGAGGCCGGCTTCTACGTGAAGGAGGACGGCCGCGTGAATCCGGTGGACGTAACGATGGCTCTCGCCAAGGGCGCGCGCACGCGGGGCGTGAAGGTCTTCGAGGGCGTGCCTGCGACCGGCGTTTTGCACGAGCGCGGGCGCGTAACCGGCGTGCGCACCTCGCTCGGCGACATCAGGACGGATATCGTCGTCAACTGCGCCGGCATGTGGGCGCGTCAGTTCGGTGCGCTCGCGGGCGTCACGATCGCCAACCAGGCGGCGGAGCACTATTATCTGATCACCGAGCCGATCAGGAATCTTCCGCCGAACATGCCGGTGCTCGAGGACCCGGGCGCCTACGGTTACTACCGCGAGGAGGGCGGTGGGTTGATGGTGGGATTGTTCGAGCCGGTGTGTGCGCCGTGGAAAGTGGCGGGAATTCCCGACGACTTTTCCTTCGGCGAGCTGCCGCCGGACTGGGAGCGTATGACGCCCTTTCTCGAGCGCGCCATGTCCCGCGTGCCGATCACAGCAGAAGTCGGCATGAAGAAACTGTTCTGTGGTCCAGAGAGCTTTACGCCGGATTTACGCCCCATCGTCGGCGAAGCGCCGGAGCTCAGAGGTTACTTCGTGGCGGCGGGCCTGAATTCCATCGGTGTTCTGACGGGCGGGGGTCTGGGTCGGGTGCTCGCCAATTGGATCGTCAGCGGATATCCCGACGTCGACGTCACGGGGTTCAATATCGACCGCCTCCACGTCTACCAGGCCAATCCCGAGTACCGTCGCCAGCGTACCGTCGAATCCCTCGGCATGGTTTACCAGTGCCACTACCCTGCGATGTCGCTGACCAGCGCGCGGGGCGTGCGCAAATCCCCTTTTCATGATCGCCTGGCCGCGGCCGGCGGGTATTTCAGGGAGGTGAGCGGCTGGGAGAGCCCGGACTGGTACGGCACGCCGGGCGCGCAGCCCGACCCCGGCGCCCTGACCTGGCGCCGGCCGAGCTGGTTCTCGCGCTGGCAGCAAGAGCATCAGGCCGCGCGCCGCAAGGTGATCGTCATGGACATGTCGTTCATGGGGAAATTCCTGGTTCAGGGGCACGATGCCGGACGCTGCCTCAATCGCATATCGGGCAACCAGGTGGATGGCGCGCCGGGCATGATCACCTACACACAGTGGATGAACGAGGCCGGCAGACTGGAAGCCGATCTCACGGTGACCAAGCTCGGCAGTGAACGATATCTGGTGGTGGTCACCGATACCATGGTGCGTCATGCCGAAACCTGGATGAAGCGCAATATTCCCCCTGAGGCGCACGCCTTGGTCACGGATGTGACCTCGGCCTATGGCCAGCTCAATGTGCAGGGGCCCGATTCACGCGCGCTCCTGCAGAAGCTGACGACCACGGATCTCTCCAACACCGCATTCCCGTTCCGCACTGCGCGCGAGATCGACATCGGTTTCGCACGCGTACTGTGTATTCGTATCACCTACGTGGGCGAGCTCGGCTACGAGCTCTACATCCCCGCCGAGCAGGCGGCGCATGTCTATGACTGCATCGTCGCAGCGGGGCGCGAATTCGGACTCGTGCACGCCGGACTCAAGGCGCTCGCGAGTCTGCGCATGGAAAAGGGCTACCGCGACTACGGCCACGACATCGACAATACCGACATGCCGTACGAGGTCGGCCTGGGTTTCGCCCTTGATCTCGAGAAGCCCGGCGGCTTCATCGGCAAGGAAGCGCTGCTCGCTCAGAGGGCCAAGGGCCCCCTGACTCGCCGCCTCGTGCAGGTGCTGGTGAAGGATCCCGAGCCGCTCATGTTCCACGCCGAAGTCGTGCGCCGCAACGGCGTTCCGCTCGGCTACGTTCGCGCGGCATCCTACGGCCATACCCTGGGGGGCGCCGTGGGCCTGGTGATGATCGAACCGAAGGTGCCCGTCGATGAGGGCTTTCTCAACAGCGGAAACTGGCAGGTGGATATCGCCGCAAGACTGTATCCCGCGATCGTTTCCGCCAAGCCACTCTACGACCCCGGGTCGAAGCGGATCCACGCCTGAGCGATGCCCCCTCGCCAAGCGCGTGACGGAGCTGCATTCAAGAGGCGGCCGGCTTTTCAGCTGCGGCCGTCATCGGTCGGCCGAGGATCGCTCAAGGTTTGCCGGATTGTGCCTGCCGAGCGGCCTCGAACAGAAACCAGGTGCGTCGCTCGGTCTCGTCGATCCAGACCTCGATCAGGCTGGCGGTGGCTATGTCGCGATGTTCCTCGCAGACGTTGTGCGCCTCGCGCAGACGTGCCGCGAGCTCCTTGTTGTCCTCGCGCACCTCGGCGAGCATGTCCTGCGGCTGCACGTAGTCGACGTCGTTGTCCGCCACGCGCTGCAGGCGGCCGATGTGCCCGACCGACTTGAGCGTGGATCCGCCGATCTTGCGTACCCGCTCGGCGATGGCGTCGGTCATCGCGAACAACTGATCGGCCTGTTCATCGAGCAGCAGATGGTAGTCCCGGAAGTGCGGGCCGCTCATGTGCCAGTGGAAATTCTTGGTCTTCAGATAAAGCGCGAATACATCGGCCAGAATGGCATTCATGGCACCGGCGATGTCCCTGGTCGCAGCGGGTTTCAGGTCGGTGGGCGTCGCCAGTGGGGCGCTCAGTCTGCGCACGACAGCTTCTCTGCTGCTTTTCATGACGTTCCTTTCTGAAGATAGTGAGATCTGAACTGGGTCATCCGGGGCGCGATCGCTGGCCTGATCCAGGAGCCTTCCGGCATCCGTAATATAGACCGGACGCACTGCAGCAGGGCAATCGGATCCGGCTCAACCCCTGGACCCGTGGGCGCCACCGTCCCGCAACTCGACCCAAGTGGGTGCGTGATCACTCGCTCTTTCCCAGCCTCGTACGTTGCGATCGACGCCCGAACCCGCCAGTCGCTGCGCAACCGGGGGGTTCAGCAGCAGGTGATCGATGCGTAGCCCGGCGTCGCGTGCATAGGCATTGCGGAAGTAATCCCAGAACGTATAGATCTGTTCATCAGGATGCAGTACCCGTATGGCATCGGTCCATCCCTGCCCGACCAGTCGGGCGAACGCTTCACGTACCTCGACCCGGAAGAGGGCGTCGTCGACCCAGCGCTCGGGTTTGTAGACATCCCGCTCCGTAGGGATGACGTTGTAATCGCCGGCAAGGACCACCGGGGAGCCGCTGGAGACGAGTTCGGCGGCATGGGCTATCAGGCGCCCGAGCCAGCGCAGTTTGTAGTCGAACTTCGGACCGGGGGCGGGGTTGCCGTTGGGCAGATACAGGCAACCGATTACGACGCCGTTGACCGTCGCCTCGATATAGCGACTGTTGACATCATCCGCATCGCCCGGAAGCGCTCGCCTGATCTCCGTCGGCTCGGAATTCCGAGCGAGGATAGCGACCCCATTCCAGCTCTTCTGACCATGCCAGATCACTCCGTAACCGGCATCCCGAATCGCATCGTGCGGGAATTTTTCCTGGGGCGCCTTCAATTCCTGAAGGCACACGGCATCCGGCGCGGTCTCAGCGAGCCAGCGCAGCAGATTGGGAAGGCGCGCGCTGATGCCGTTTACGTTGTAGGTAGCAACCCTCATCCCGCCTATGGTAACTGAGGTGGGACCCGCTCTACGGGACTGGGGGGGAGTGAGGCCTGTTGTGGATACTGTCCGTGCCCGTCTGCGCCCGGACACTGAACGGCGTCCGGGCGCTGGGACAGAGCGCGTACCGGCGCCTGATCCAGCGCATCGATCGGATCGGTCCACAATTGACCGAGCAGCGCGCAATGTTCCCCGAAGCTGAACAGAGCCTTCATCCTCGACGCATCGAAGTCCAGCATGCCCCCGAAGGGGTAAGAGTCGGGAATCTCGCCGACCGCGACGCTCATCTGGTGCCGCTGCGCGGCCGAATAAGCGAGCTCGAGCGCGGCTCGGGTTCCACCTTGCAGCGCAGCCGCGGCGCTGCGCCTGACTATGGAGACCGTCTGGTTGCGGGTGGTCGCTTCGGGGGTTCGGAAGCCACCGTTGACCAGGACATAAAGATGGCCGCCGTGCAGGGGCTCGAGCGAGTCGGGGAGAATGGCGGCGACGTCGGGTATGAAGAACATGGATGCCATCGCGCTGCCGTCGACATGCATCTCCTCGAAGTCCTCACCCGCCTGTTGTACACGGATCATCACCGGGGGGAATATTCCGGGGACGCTGACCGAGGCCAGCAGGACGTCACGAAACAGCCGCTTTGACTTGGCTCCGCCTTGCTGTGCGATCAACCCCAGGTTCCAGATTACCGTCTGCTCGGTGTCGAGATCCGTGGTTGCCACCAGCAGCAGGCGCCCTTTTTCCGCTTCCCGTGCGATCGCGCTCATCAGCTCGTCGGTCACGTACCGATCAAGCAACTGTGTGAGCGGCTCGCCCTGGTAGACACTTGCGCCGAACAGCGCGCCCGCCCAGCGGGCGTGCATCAAGTGTTGCGTCTGCGTTCCGGAGAACGCTTCGGTGAGCTCGGGGTCCCAGTCACGGCCGGCGAACGCGAGCGGCGCCATCAGCGCACCGGCGCTCACACCGGTGACGATCTGAAACTCAGGACGCGTGCCGGATCGGCTCCAGCCAACGAGTGCTCCGGCGCCAAACGCGCTCCCGGCGCCTCCGCCTGAAAGGACCAGCACGTTGACCGGCCCGCCCGCGGCGGCTGCCTGCACCTGCCGCAGCAGCCGCGAGGAGCGCACGTCGAAGTCGCGCCGGGTCGCGCCCGACCAGCGAATATCCGGCGGAAACCCCGGCAGATCAGCCTTCGCGTAGTCGACGACCGGGGCGCCACGCCGCGGCAGGCCGGCGCAACCGCTGAGCAGCAGCGCGCAACTTACGAGGAGTATCCAGGGCAGGAGGTGGTGCGGCCGCGGGCGGTTGCAGCAGAGCGCCTCAGGCTCTGATTCAAACCAATCGGCGATCCCCTGGGCCACGGCGACTTCCTCTCCTTGAGTCCGAGCATAGGCCCCCTCGACTGTGCAGAACCAGACGCTTTGGATGGACCGCAGTGTCCATCCATTGAGGCAGTTCGAGAGCCGCTCGACCCGCGGTGGCATGACCGAGGGGGCGGCAGCGAGAGTGTTTGATCAAGCGCGACGGACCCTGGCCGTGGCCAAGACCACGGTTAGCTCAGGGGACACACGCCGGCGTGCGGGTACGGTGTTCGCACGTCCGCCGCTTGCCGGCGCACGCAGGAATTCAGGGACGTAGTCCGGCTCCTCGGGCTTCACGGGCTCGCCCCGCAGTTCCCGCTCCAATTGCCGCACACGGTCCCTCGCGCGGCGTAGCTCATGCAGTTTGCGCGCTTTGCCGACTATTTGTTCCAGATCGTCTTGCATCATGGCAGCGGTTGCCTTTCAGTTCCGGAGTTGTTGGCGGCCAGCGACCGACCGATGTTGAATGCCGGGTCGACGGGGTATTGGTCCGCTCTGCTGACGCCGAAAAACCCTGAATTGAAGTGGAGCGTCAGAGTCGCGAAATCCTGGCCGTGGTTTGGCAGGCGGATGCCACCGTTCGACCAGTGACGCATGGCGAGCTCGCCTGTCACGCGGTTGCCGGGCAAGCGAAAGCGCAGCCCCAACTGCGAGGCAAAGTCCCAGCGCGTCGTGCTCAGGGCGTCCGACTTGGTTTTTCCGGCCATCCCGAAGCCGACGAATCCCCGGACCGGACCGCGCTCGAACAGCTGCCACCGGCGTGACAGCGAAACTCCCCAGTAGGGAGCGGCCATCAGCCGATTGTCGCGCGCTCCGGATTCGCGCAGCGTCTGTTGGGTCGTCACGCGAATGAATTCGAGCTCGTAGCGATTCTCGCTCCACGTCACGCTCACCGGCAGGACCACGCCGCCTGTGGTACCCCAGTAGTGATAGGTCCCGCCCAGCCCGATCTGTACCTCACAGCTGCTGCACAGGGACTGCGCATCTGCGGACCGCGGCGCGCAGGGTGCGCAGGCAAGTAACAGCGCCAGGCCGATCTTGATGCCTTCGCGACGCTTCCCACCCATGGTTGTATAGGCTAGAAGGGCGACACCTGGCGCGAACCTACCTGTGTGGATAGGCTCTATCCGCCTGACGATATATCGCCCGGCGCATCCCCTGAGAGACTCGCACCTGGCGCAAAGGAGAAGCCAGTCGGCTGCGGACCCGCCGCTTGTCTCAGCGCGGCGAGGGAGGCATTCTTTGCGCGCTGCGACGGTTGATCCGATGTCAACACTACGAAATCAGGGTGCGTTGATCGCAGGAGCCGGCCCGGGACTCAGCGCCTGTCTGGCGCGGCTCTTTCCCCGCGAAGGCATGCGCGTCGCCGCCGCGGCTCGCAGCCGCGCCAAGGCCGCGAGATGGCTGTTCATCGGTCTGCTGCCCTCACTGCTGGCGTGCGGTGCCAAAACGCACAGCCAGCCCACCATCCGTGCCGGAAACGCACGCTTCGAGTTTCTGACGCCGTCGCTGGTGCGCATGGAATACTCGCCTGCCGGAGGGTTCATCGATGCGCCCACTGCGGTCGTGCAGAAGAGGGACTGGCCGGTGGTCCAGGTCCGCTCGACGCAGAGGCAAGGTTGGCTCATCGCCGCCACCAGCGCCATGACCCTGCGTTACCGGCTGCGATCCGGTCCGTTTACCGCGGCCAACCTCAGTGTGACCTGGAACGATCCGGCCGGCGCCGCACACGCCTGGCATCCCGGCGACGTCGACACGCTGAATCTGGGGGGACTTACCTATTCTCTGGACAACATCAGCAAAGTGAACCTTCCCGAAGGGCAGATGGATCTCGAAAGCCCGGTCAACGACATGATTCCGGGGATCGACGTGCTGCTCGAGAAGGCGCAGCCCGGGTTGTTGAGCCGCGCTGGTTACGCGTTCATCGATGATAGCCAGACTCCGGTGTGGAATGCGCAGCGAAGCTGGATAGAGCCGCGCCAGCCGCGGAACGGTCAGGACTGGTATCTCTTCACCTACGACCGCGATTACCACGAGGTGCTCAACGAGTACGCGGCGCTGTGCGGACCGATCCCGATGATTCCCCGCTACGTCCTCGGCCCGTGGATCACGGATTTCAACTTCGAATACTTTCCCGGCACGGAGGAGTCCCAGCGGCCCGAGTTCAGGCGCTACGATCAGCGCCACCTCGAGGAGGAGCTCTCACGGCTGCGCCAGAGCCTCATCCCCTTCGATACGCTGGTGCTGGATTTCGCCTGGCACAACTACGGATGGCAGGGCGGTTATGACTGGAGCCCGCTCATACCGCACCCCGATGAGCTGCTGAGCTGGCTGCACGGCCGAGGCGTCAAGCTCAGCCTCAACGATCATCCAGGCTACGCCAACACCGACGAGAGCATCCTGTCGTTCAACGACAGCCATGCACCGCAGGTGTTGAAAGCCCTGGGTCGGCCGCTGCCCGCGCAGCCCTCGTTCGACGTGGATATCTCGAAGCTGTGGAGCTTTTCCACCGATCCTCACGATCAGGGCGTGAAGCATCACTGGTACGCGACCGATCATGACGCGGCGCACTGGAAGCCGATCCGGGTCGGGCTGCCCTGGCAGGAGCAGGGCTACAGGAGCTATCAGGGCATTGGCTGGTATCGGGCAGTGGTTCAACTGCCGGCCAAGCTCCCCGAGGCGCTGTATGTGTACCTGGGCGAGGTCAACAAGAGCTATCGGATATTCGTCAACGGGAAGGAAGCGACGCACAGCCGGGTTCATTGGCCGCGACGATTGACCTATACCGACATTGCCCCCTACGTCATGGCTGGTCGGCGCAACGAGATCGTGCTGCGCGTCGAGCCCGGCGAGCGTGGTGGTGGAATCGTACGCGGCCCGGTCGCGATCAGGGACGTCGAGCCGCCGCGGCGGATCTATTTCGATCTGTCAGACCGCGAGCAGGCCGAGGTCTTCATGCGCGAGTTGCACCGGCCGCTGATGCAGCAGGGGGTGGACGTCTGGTGGGTCGATGGCGGCAGCGGTGCCGTCGACATGCCCGGCCTGAACAAGCAGCTATGGACCAACAAGGTCTTCTACGATTACACGCAGCGGCAAACCGGCCGGCGCGGATTCATCCTGGGCCGCTACGGCGACTGGGGCAGCGAACGTTATCCGGCGTTCTTCACCGGCGACGCATATTCGCAGTGGCCGGTGCTCGCCTACGAGGTCGCGTTCAGCGCGCGCGGCGGCAACGTGCTGGTTCCCTACATCAGTCACGACATCGGTGGATTCCACGGCGCCAAGATCGATTTCGATCTGTACGCGCGCTGGATCGAGTTCGGCACTTTCAGCTCGATCCTGCGGATGCACAGCGCCCACGCCAACCCGCGCGAGGGAAACATGCGCATGCCCTGGGTCTACGGCACTCAGGGCCTGGCGTTGATGAGGAAATACTTCACGCTGCGCACGCAACTCATCCCTTACCTGTATACGTACAGCTGGCTGGCGCACACCGAGTCCCTGCCCATCCTGCGGCCGCTGTACCTGCAGTACCCGCAACTGGAACAAGCCTACCAACACTCCCACGAGTACTTCTTCGGGGAGGAAATGCTGGTTGCTCCGGTGCTCGACCCAAGCGGCAATCGCACCATCTATCTTCCTCCCGGTCAGTGGATCGATTTCTTTACCGGCAAGCGCTACCGGGGTGACACGACATTCACGGCGCACTACGCGGTGGATGAAACGCCGGTGTTCGTTCGCGAAGGAGCGGTCATTCCCGAGCAGCGCGTGAGCGAATACTCGGACGCCAGGCCGCTGGACACCCTGATCCTCAATGTCTACGGATCGGGCAAGGGCAGCTTCGATCTCTACGAGGACGACGGGGTCTCGCTCGCCTACGCCGAAGGCCAGCACGCGCAGACGCTGATGACCCATGCCTCGGGGAGCGACGGTTCCCATCAGCTCGTCATCGAACCGACCAGGGGGACGTTTCAGGGCCAGGTGCAGGCACGCTCCTACGAGCTGCGCATCCATGCAACCGACAAGCCTTCTTCGATATCGGTCAATGGCCGGGATGTCGGCCACTGGACGTGGGAGGCCGAGCGGGCAACGGCGGTCGTGGTGGTGCCCAGCCAGCCGATCCGGGAGAGGCTAAGCGTAGCGTGGCGGTGAAAACCGGCCAACACCTCATTGACGCGGAGCTCAACTTCAGCGGCGTATCACCACCGGGCCACGAGCTCCCGAAACGGCCGCTCGAGCCGGATTCCCTCAGCGCTGTAGTCGCTGTGTGAGCACCCGTCGACGGTGACTTCGCCAGCCACCCACGCCGGGGGCACGCCCGGAAGCAGCTCGAGCCGCGTCACAGAAGCGAGAAGCGGCGGCAACAGGACGCGCTTTGGCATATCAAAATAGTAGTATCGTCTGCTGGTAGTCGGCGATCACGTCGACCGGGATTATCCGTCGTGGACCAGAGACTGATCGCCTTTGTTTTGCCCGCTGCCTTCGTGCTGTGGGTCGTTTATCGCCGCGTGCGGCGCAACATCGGGCGCCAGCCGGTGGATGCCAGGCGCATGCAGACTCGCATCGGCCTGCTCGCGGTAGTGGCTGTGCTGATGGCGTCCGGCACGATGCACGACGTTGAATTGCTCGGCGCGCTGCTTGCCGGTAGCGCGGGGGGCGCGGGTCTGGGCTGGCTCGGTCTGCGTCATACGAAATTCGAGGCGACGGCGCAAGGCAATTTCTATATTCCGCACACCTATATCGGCCTGATCGTTTCCGCATTGCTGCTATCGCGCATCACATATCGGCTCATGGCCGTTTATCCGGCCGCGCACGCGGCCGCGCAGGCGGATCGAAATCCGTTCGCGACCTATCAGAAGAGTCCGCTCACGCTCGCGATTTTCGGTGTGGTGGTCGGGTACTACCTGCTTTACTACACGGGCGTGTTGAACAAGAGCAAGGCGCTGCGCACGCCAACAGGGGCGTGATGCGGCGCGGCCTGACCCGAGTGCCCGCAACGACGAGGGCCGTCTTGAGCGCGCTGGTCATGAGAGCTACTGAACGACAACCGTTCCGACCATGCGGGGGTGAATCGAACAGGCGAAGTGATAGGTGCCGGGCCTGTCGAACTTGAACGAGAAGCTCTCGTTCGTATCCATGGCGCCCGAGCGAAACAGCCCGGTGTCGCTGACCACGGTATGCGGCTCATCGTCCATGTTGGCCCAAGTCACGGTCGAGCCGGCTGTGACGGTCAGCGACAGCGGCACAAACATGAAATCCTTCACCACGATCCTGGTCGGATCCGCAGTGCCGGCAGTCGATGCGCTGCAGGCCGCAACCCACCACAGCATCGCCACGCCAACAGCCGCCAGCGGCGATCGGTATCGTCTCGGAGTCATTTGAGTGTTCTCATGGTGCGGAAGCTTGGGGGTCTGTCAGGCAATCGTGGTGTCAGTGAGCGCCAGTGAGCGCGGATGCTTCACGACAGACACGCTGGTGATGCCGAGCATCCTGGGCAGTTGATCCACCGGGACCTTGAGAGGGCCCGGCCCCGCGCCGCTACCCGCGGTCGGTTGCGGATAGGCGGTCGAGCGGGCCGTGTGGAACGTGATGTTTCCTTCCACCTTCTGAACGATCTGGTGAATGTGCCCGTTCAGTACGGTCACCGAGCCGAAACGGCGCAACTGGCTCATGAGCTGATCCGCGTCGCCCGTGCCCCAGCCCCAGGGCTCATGGATGGTCCACAGCGGCATGTGGGCAAAGACCACGACGGGGGTGCTGTCCGAGCGCCCCTTCAGGTCGGCGGCCAGCCAGGCGAGCTGCTCCGTGCCCAGGGTGCCGAGGCCACCGGGCTTGAACTGCAGCACATTGATGAGCGCCACGAAGTGCACGCCCGCATGGTCAAAGCTGTAATACCCCCTGTTGTCGGAGACTTTGCCGAAGCGGTTGAAGTATTCCGTGACCGTCGCATCGGTGGTGTCGTGCTCACCCGGTACCGTGTGCAACTCGGTCGTGCGCAGACGGGAGAGCATCTGCCGCGCCAGGTCAAATTCGGCAGGCTTCGACAGGTGAGTGATATCGCCGGTATGGATGATGAGCGCAGGCTGCTCGGACATCCCGTTCACGAGGTCGATGCTCTGCGTGAGCGTCCCATTGACGTCGGGATTGGCGTCCTTGTTGAAGCCAATGTGGGTGTCGCTGATCTGAACGAACAGCGGTTTCCCCAGCCGGGCAGCGCCCTGTTTGTCCGCGGCCGCCACCGCCAGCTCGATCGGCGTGAAGACCCCGCCCGCCAGGGCGAACAGGGTGCCGGCCCCGCCATAGGCCATGCATTTCAGGGCGTTGCGACGCGATTGCAGCGATCTATCATCCGACACGGCCGTCTCCCTGTATTTGAGTTCAGGAGAGAGGACTGTGCAGCGGATGGTTTTATTCCCGCCCGTCGCGAGAGCTCAGGTCCCTCAACAAGCGTACCAGCCCCAGCAGTTCTTCCCAGCCGGTATCCGAGACGGCGCAATACTGCAGATCCCCCGCCTTCCAGAAGGCCAGGTGATAACCGCTGCGGGTCGTGTTCCCGGGCAAGGTGCCTCGACTGGCCGACCAGCTGAATACGTTGATGACGTGCGCACCGTGTTGGTAGACGACCACCGCCGAGCGTTGATGATCCAGGTAGTCTGCGCGGCCGCCAATGAGGCGGTAGCCCTGCTGCGCGAAGTCGGCGACCACCGGCGAAACATCGGTATGACCGGCAAACCAGGGCTTCACGGTGTGCTGGTCGGTGGACTCCACGTCGATCAGATGCGATGGCATCAGCGAGCGCACGTGTGCGGCCACCAGGTCATCGAGCAATGGACTGGTGATCGATGGGGACAGGACCAGGAACGCGAGGGTTGCCGCGACCGCTGCGCTGCCAATGCCGCCGAGGGCACCCACCCAGAACGGCCGCGTGCGCCAGGTCGTTCGGCCCCAGCGTTCGGACCGCGGAGTGTTCACTGCCGTTTCCTGATCGAGCGCGTGCCTGATGCGGGCATGCAGCTCCGGCGGAGCGCGGCCAGGTGTCAGGTCCCGACGGATCGCGGTGCGCGTCTGTTCGAGATCATGAAGCAAGGCGCGGCACTCGGCGCAGTGCTCAACGTGCCGTTCAATATCGGCAGCCGAGACCGCGTCGACCTCGGCGTCGAAGTAAGCCTGCACGCGCAACGCTTCAGCGCACCCCACGCAGCTCTCCCTCGACCTCTCTCAGCCATCGTGCCTTGAGGGCAGCCCTGGCGCGCGCCAGCCGAGACATCACCGTGCCGATCGGCACGTTCGTGACCGTGGCGATCGCCCGATAATCCAGGTCCTCGATTTCTCTCAATACCAGGACCTCCCGATGCTCCTCGGGCAACGCCGACATCAGCCGCTCCAGCGAGCGTGCGTCGTCCCGGCGGATGGAGGCGCTCTCCGGATCGGGTGTCGTCGCGGTCATGGCGTAGCCATCTCGTGGATCGTGTTCTTCCGGTAGCGGCACAAAGGCGCGTCGCTGCTGTTGCTTCAGCGCCGTCGCATGGCAATTTCTCACGATCGCCAGCAGCCACGCTTTCGCATCGGAGCCTCGCAGGGCGTCAAACCCGCGAAAAGCGCGCAGCATCGCCTCCTGCACGACGTCATCCGCGTCGCCGGGCGAATGCGACAGCCAGCGTGCAAACCGGTACGCGGCGTTCAGATGCGGTAACACCTCCGCCTCGAATCGACCGCGCTTGTCATCCATTGAGGCGACCGAATGCAACCCTCACGGTGCCCAACAAACCCTCACGAATGGGGTAAAGACTCACGGAACACTCGTTTTATTCCCCGATGAGGTGCCACGGCCTGCAGAGGGTCCGAGTCGCCACGGCGGGGTGGCGCCGACAGGCCGCGGGCCAGTGATCGCTCGCGCACAATCTAACCGAGTCGAGGGGCGTGCGCTCGGCTCTTGCGCCGTTCCCGCCGCCGGCGGGTCGGAGCTTTATCTCGTATTGCGCTGCCAGCGGTGATTACGGCGCGGAAGGTCGTCGTCTGCCGGGAGCGCTTTCCATGTCCCCCAGTAGGGCGTCCCGCTCTCGAATTCCTCGCATGTGAGCGACGATGTCGGGCGCGGATGACATCCCACCCTATCCTGCAGAATCGCGCCAATCTCTCGCTCGGTGAGAATCTTGAACGCCCGGTCGCGTGCAGTCGCCATGGGCTACATGCTTAGGGAAACTCGCCAGCGGTAGAGTAGGCCGGCGTCTGGTTGTGATGTAGGACGCGGCAAGCATGGAAAAGCGCAGTCGCAGCTTAAGCTCAATATGTTACCTTCGTGAAAGCCGCCCCTCGAGGCGTGAACCGCAGGCGATGCGCTATGGCTTGGGGTGCCTGGCGCGGTAGAGTCGGATCTGCTCGTTGAACCTATCGACGAGCGCTTGTTCCTGTTCTATCGCGGTGTTGTGAGCTGCGACGCCGAGGGTGTTGAGTGATTGGAGATCCGCCGCCGAGGCAACGCCTGCAAACCGCTTGGCAAGGCGCTCCACTGTCGTGTCAACGCACTTGGCATATGAATTCGTGGCGGCGTCATATGCCTGAAATGCGGTGCGGGCCGCTGCCATCTGCGCGGCGGAGGCCGTGGCGTTGTCCGGCAGTGAGGGCGCAGTCGCGATGGGGCAGGCCTGCAGGGCATTGCTCGCGGTTCCCAGGAGGTTGACCGGCGGTGCCGTGACCGGGGATGTGCGTGCGACAGCGGGTGCAGTTGCCGACCGCGGGTGCGAACCCAGGTAAGACCCCAGACCCCAGACAATCGACACGACTCCGGCAACAGCGATGGCAGCTCGGGAAGACTTTCCAACAGGGGTGCGAATTGCGCTTGCGAAGAGCCTGCCACTCAGGAGGGCGGCGAGCACGAGAACCGCGCCGCCCAGCAACACCGCAGTCGTGACGTCCGAAGCTATCAAGGAGCCCTCCCAGACTTGGGGCCGGGGCGGTGAAATGCGCGATGATATCTTCTCTCGTGCCAGCGGGGGGTGTAGGCTGTTGACCATGAAGATCCTGTCGCTCGTGTCCGGCCTGGGCTTGGCGGCCTTCGGAGTCACCGCAAGCGCCCACGCTCATCTGCAAAAAGCCAGCCCCGCGGATGGAAGCGTGGTCACGACGTCCCCGTCCAGGATTGTGCTGAATTTCTCGGAAGCGGCGCGCTTGACCGCCGCGTCGATCCGGAAGGCCGACCAGCCGCGCCAAGACCTGAAGCCGTTGCCCGCCACCGCCGCGCGGCAGATCTCCGTGCCGCTGCCTCGACTGACGCCGGGCAGCTACTCGGCCACCTGGCGCGTGCTGAGCGCCGACGGGCACGTGATGTCAGGTACGTTGCGCTTCACGCTGGCCCCCGAGCCCGCGGCAGAGCACCCGGCACACTGACCACGTCGCCGACTTTCGCGCCCGGTGCGCGGCGCAACAAGTCCACAGGAGCAATCTCATGGCGTCTATACCGCTGGGAGCCAGGGGTTCATTCACGCTGGTGGTAACCGCTGAACACCTTGCCAATCGCTTCAAGGACGCTACTTTGCCACCGGTGTTGGCGACACCGGTCATGATCATGGCCATGGAGAACGCTGCTCTCAACGCGATCAAGCCCTTCCTTGGAGCGCGCGAGAGTGCGGTGGGAACGCACGTGGACGTACTGCATCTGGCGGCCACTCCGGTCGGCAGGCAGGTCGTCGCGGGAGCGCAAGTAACCAAAGTCGATGGTCGCCGCATCGAGTTCAAAATCGAAGCGACCGATGGCGTTGCACCCATTGGAACTGGCACGCACGCGCGAATGTTGATCGACATGGTGCGGTTCGTCGAGCGGCTGAAGCAGAACTGCGCCTGATTGGGCGTGCGCGAGCGTGAAGGTGCCGGCTAAGTCCTGAGCTTGTAGCCTGTCCTGAATATCCAGCTCACGACCACCAGGCACACGGCAAGAAAGCCCAGTGTCGCGGCGGCGCTCGCGACCACATTCACATCCGACACGCCGTAGAAGCTCCAGCGGAAGCCGCTGATCAGGTAGACCACCGGATTGAACAAGGTAATCTTCTGCCAGACCGAGGGCAGCATGCTGATCGAGTAGAACGCGCCGCCGAGGAAGGTGAGTGGCGTGACGATCATCAGCGGCACGACCTGTAGCTGCTCGAAGTTGTCGGCCCAGAGGCCGATGATGAAACCGAGCAGGCTGAAGCTTACGGCGGTCAGTATCAGGAAGGTTACCATCCACACCGGGTGCGCAATTCCATAAGGCACGAACACACGTGCGGTGACGAGAATCAGCACTCCCAGCATCACTGATTTGGTCGTTGCGGCCCCGACGTAGCCGATCAGCGCTTCGGCATACGACACCGGAGCGGACAGCAGCTCGTAGATCGTGCCCGACCACTTCGGCAGGTAGATCCCGAAGGATGCGTTCGATACGCTCTCGCCGAGGAGCGACAGCATGATGAGGCCCGGAACAATGAACGCCCCATAGCTGACGCCATCGACGCTGCCCATGCGGCTGCCGATTGCGGTTCCGAACACGACAAAGTACAGCGATGTCGACAGCACGGGCGAGGCGATGCTCTGCATCAGCGTACGGAAGGTCCGTGCCATCTCGAAGCGGTATATTGCTGTGATCGCAGGTACATTCACGTCCTTGTCCTCACCAGGTTGACGAAGATCTCTTCGAGCGAGCTTTCGCTGGAATGCAGATCCTTGAAGTTGATGTCGAGGTCGCCGAGGCGCTTGAGCAGCGTGGCGATGCCGGTTTCCTTGTTCTGTGCATCGAACGTGAACACCAGCGCATGCCCGTCATCGGCCAGTTCGAGGGGATAGGCGGACAGCCCCGGCGGAATCTGCCCCAGTCGATTCTGCAGTTGCAGCGTCAGCTGTTTCTTGCCGAGTTTGCGCATCAGCAGGGATTTGTCCTCGACCACGATCAACTCGCCTTTGCTGATGACGCCGATGCGGTCGGCCATTTCCTCGGCTTCCTCGATGTAGTGGGTGGTCAGAATGATGGTGACTCCGCTCTGCCGTAACCGACGCACCATCTGCCACATGTCGCGGCGTAATTCGACATCGACGCCGGCGGTCGGTTCGTCGAGGAACAGGATCTGGGGCTCGTGCGACAGCGCCTTGGCGATCATGACTCGGCGCTTCATGCCACCGGATAGCGTCAGGATCTTCGAGTTCTTCTTGTCCCACAGCGACAGATCCCGCAGCACTCTCTCGCAGTACGCAGGATCGGGAGCCTTGCCGAACAGGCCGCGGCTGAAGCGCACGGTCGCCCAGACGCTCTCGAACGCGTCTGTGTGGAGCTCCTGGGGCACCAGGCCGATCTTGCGGCGCGCAGCGCGGTAGTCGTGCACGATATCGTGACCGTCCGCCACCACGCTGCCCGCGCTCGGCGTGACGATGCCGCAGATGATGTTGATCAACGTGGTCTTGCCAGCGCCGTTCGGGCCCAGCAGTGCGAGAATTTCGCCGCGCCGAATCGTCAGGTCGATGCGCTTGAGCGCCTGCAGGCCGCTGGCGTATGTCTTGCTCACGCCCGTGACCGTGACGATCGGCGATGAAGCTGACGGGCTCTCAACTGGAATACTTGCGG
>Ga0209027_1000072_pt1 | contig 26856 bp, 24 predicted proteins | sample GraSoi013_1_20cm_3_FD_185821 | JGI IMG/M metagenome (GOLD analysis project Ga0209027, IMG submission 185821) | Grasslands soil microbial communities from the Angelo Coastal Reserve, California, USA - Sample 09_27_2013_1_20cm (SPAdes) (version 2) | ecosystem: Environmental > Terrestrial > Soil >...
GCGATGTCCAGCACCTCGCGCCGGTACACGAGCGGGGAGGCGGTGTAGGACGGCGGGCAGGTCGCAAATACCTTCAATCCGGACTCGAGGAGTCGAGCGCTCATGCCAGTCCTCCCGAAACACCCGTGAAACATATGCGTGGGACCATGCTCCTACCCGCAAGAACCGCGCTGTTGTCCGAGTAAAGGACTCACCTTAGCCAAGCACACGACTGTCACACTTCGGCAACACCTTCACCGAATCAGCTTCATCAGCGGCACGTTCCCCTTGCCCGTCAACCCGACGGTCTTGGTCCCCAAGGGCGTGTCCAGGAACACCCGGCCCGTCACCCCATAACCCACGGCCTGCTTGGTGAGCAACGCCTTCGCACCCGCACCCAGGCCCGTCCAGGCGAACCGCACGGGCACCACGACCCGACTGTGGTTGCTGGGCGAAAGGTCGAGCGGCCGGTCCAGCAGCGCGTCGCCGAAGTGTGTGCCCTCGAGATCGACCCCCACTTCGAGCCGTGTGGAGCGGAGGCGATAGTCGTTCGGGTTCCAGACGTCGAACACCAGATCGAACGTGCCACCGGTGAGCCCGATGCCGGTCACGTCGATCTCTTGGAGCGTGACGTCGGGCTCGGTGAACGAGAGACGCCCCAGCGTGGCGCAGCCGAGGAGCAGGGCGGCAAAGGGTGGCACAAGGCGGTAGAGGGCTCTCGAGGTCATCCGGTCCGCTGCTCCGCAGCCTTGCGCTTAAGCTCCGCCCACCACTCCATGCGCCGTTTGATGTCCTTCTCGAAACCGAACTCGGTCGGGTCGTACCATTTCTGACCCCGCAGCACCTCCGGCAGGTACTCCTGCGGCACGTACGCGTCCTCGAAGGCGTGGGCGTACTGATACCCCGCCCCATACCCCAGGTCCTCCATGAGCTTCGTCGGCGCATTGCGGATGTGCAGTGGCACCGCTTCGGCCGGATGCTCGCGCGCGGCGTCCGTCGCCCGAGCGAACGCCGCGTACACCCGGTTCGACTTGGGCGCCGTCGCGAGATACACCACCGCCTCGGCGAGGGCGAGCTCCCCTTCGGGCGAGCCGAGGAAGTGGTACGCCTCCTTGGCCGCGAGCGCGACCGAGAGGGCGCGCGGATCCGCCAGCCCCACGTCTTCGGCGGCGATTCGCACCACCCGGCGGGCGACGTAGAGCGGATCCTCGCCCCCCGCGAGCATCCGCGCCAGCCAGTAGAGGGAGCCTTCCACGTCGGACCCGCGCACGGCCTTGTGGAGCGCGGAGATGAGGTTGAAGTGCTGCTCGCCGGATTTGTCGTACACCGGCAGGGGCTTCTCGAGAACGGCCTGCACCACGTCGCCTGGAATAGGAGCGGGCAGTGGGGAGAGGTTCATGACGTGTTGGAAAACGGCCTCCAGCGCGTTCAACGCGCGCCGCGCGTCTCCTTGGGCGTGCCGCACGAGCAAGTCGAGCGCCTCGTCACCGAGTCGAGCCTCTCCCTTCTCGCCTCGCCCCTTTTGCTCCGCCGCTACGGCTCGCTCGATGACGGTCCGGATGTGCTCGTCCTTGAGCGGCTCGAACACGAACACGCGACAGCGCGACAGAAGCGGGGCCGTCAGCTCGAAGCTGGGGTTCTCGGTGGTGGCGCCGATCAGGGTGACGATGCCGTTCTCGACCCACGGAAGAAACGCGTCCTGCTGCGCCCGGTTGAAGCGGTGGATCTCGTCGCAGAAAAGAATTGTCCCGCGCCCCTCGTACTTGAGCCGCTCCTCCGCCTCGTGAATGATCTCGCGCACCCGCGCGACTCCTTCGGTGACCGCGGAGAACGGCTCGAAGTGGCGGTCGGTGTAGTTGGCGATCAGGCGGGCGAGGGTCGTCTTGCCCGAGCCGGGCGGGCCCCAGAAGATGCACGACCCCACGTCGCCGCGACGGATCAGCTCGCCCAGCGCCTTCCCCGGCCCGAGCAGGTGCTCCTGGCCGAGGAACTCCTCGAGGCGCGTCGGCCGCATCCGGGCGGCGAGCGGCTGGGTGGACCGGGAAAACAAGGTCGCGTCGGCGTCAGCCATGGGCGATCAGGACACCCTCTCCAGCACCAACTTGGTGACATAAAACGCGGCCGCGCCGGCGAAGAAGGCACCGGGAAGCTTCCAGCCGCGTTTCCCTTGGAATTCGGGGACCAGGTTGGACGCGGCCACGTAAATCGTAACACCCGCCGACAGGGCGAGCCCGTGCACCACCAGGAACCCCACTCGGTCCGTGAACGCGACGCCCGCGAGCGTCGCGCCGCCGAGCATCGCGGCCGCGCCGATCGCCTGTCCGCGGGACCGCCCGCCCGCCAGCATCAGGCTCGACACGGTCACGCCCTCCGGCAGCTTATGAAGGAAGATCGCGAAGAACACCATGAGGCCGAGCGCCGGGCGCACCAGGAACGCGCTCGCGATGGCGACGCCGTCGAAAAACGTGTGCAACAGCAGGCCCACCAGGGCCGACGTGCCGGCCACCCGGTTGACGGCGTGGGTCTCCTCGCCGAAATGGAAATGCGGCGTCAGCGTGTGCTGGGTCAGGTGCACGGCGAGATAACCCGCGAGCACCAGGCCCGGCGCCGCCGCACCCGAGCGGGCGAACGCCTCCGGGAGCAGCTCCACGAGCGCGACGGCCAGCATGAACCCCGCGCCGAACGCGACGAAGTGCTCGATCAGTGCCAGCTCGCGCGCCGCGCGCCGGGTCACCGCGAGCGCGCCGGCCACGTTACCCACCGCCGCCACGAGGGCGTACAACAGCGCGCTAGACACGAGCGAGCAGCTGCTCCCGCGTGTTGCGGGTCGGGTCTTCCAGCACCTCGGCGAGCAGCCGGGCCAGGGTCTCGCCCACCTCCGGGCCCGGCCGCACGCCCGCGGCGATCAGGTCGTCGCCGCTGACGGCGAGGTCCTTGAGCGTCAAGGGATCTTTCGCGGCGCGGATGGACGACACGACCCGGGGAAGCGGGACGGGCGACGAGGGAAGCGCAAGCAAGTCGTCGGCGTACTCACCGACCTGCGACAACCAGCGCCGCACGTCGGGAAGGTGCTTTGGGTCAGGATACTTGTCCCGCCACTGGCCGATGGCCCTCCCCCGCTCGATGTCCTTGTTGGAGGACTTGAGTCGCGTCAGCAGCGAGGCCGGATCCGAAGCCAGATAGGCGGTCACCAGCACCGGATCACGGGGCAATTTGTCCACGCTTCCCGCCTCCCGCTTCCCGCTTCCCGGAATTTCCGGCAGCCAGATCCTCGCCGCCCCCACGTCGATCCAGAGGGTAAGCAGCTTCGAGACGCGGCCCGCCGTGCGGATCCCCTTGAACCACTCGTCCCGCACCCGCTCGGCCGACAGCTGCGACAACCCCTGGGCGTTGGCCTTCGCCGCCTCGAGCGTGCCGCCGTGGATGCGGAACTCGAAGCGCGAGCTGAAGCGCAACGCCCGCAGGATCCGGAGATAGTCCTCCTGGAAGCGCCAGTTGGCGTCGCCTACCGAGCGGATCAACTTCTTGGCCAGGTCCTCGGCGCCTTTGAAGGGGTCGCGCCACTCGTGCCGGATGGGATGATAGGCGATCGCGTTGATCGTGAAGTCGCGCCGGGCGAGATCGTCGGTGAGCGATACACCGAACTCCACCACGGCGTGTCGACCGTCGGTGCGGATGTCCCGGCGGAACGTGGTGACCTCGTGCGCCCGGTTCTCCCGATCGAGCACCGCCACGGTGCCGTGCTCGATCCCCACCGGGACCGTGCGCTTGAACAGGCGCCGCACTTCTTCTGGTGGCGCGGCCGTCGTGAGATCGAAATCGTGGTTCTCGAGTCCCAGCAGATTGTCGCGGATCGCGCCGCCGACGCACCACGTTTCGTACCCGGCCGTTTCCAGCTTCTGTGCGATCCGGACCACGGTATCGGGAATGGCCAGCCGGGCGGGAAACGCCATGCCTGATGCTAGCCCTCGAGGATCACGGCGGCGGCCGCGACGCCACCCGAGTGGGTGAGGGTGACGTGCACGTGTTTCACCCCCCGCTCGCGCGCCCGCTCCCCTGCCCGCCCCCGCAACTGCAGCTCCGGCGCGCCGCCCTCCAGGTTGCGGACCTCCACTTGCAGAAACGAAACCCCTTGGCTCCATCCCGTGCCGAGCGCCTTGAAGCAGGCCTCCTTGGCGGCGAACCGCGCGGCGAGCGCGTCGACCCTGTCGGCCCGCCCGGCACAGGCCGCGCGCTCCGCCGGCGTGAAGGCCAGCTCTTCGAAGCGCCGGTGGTGGTCCGACAGCAGCTGCTCGATTCTCGCCGTGTCCACGATGTCGAGTCCGATCCCCAGGATCATTGGCCCGCCCGCCTCACCCGCACAGCACGCTGCCGCCGTTCACGTTGAGAATCTCGCCCGTGATGTGGCGCGCGAGATCGGAGCACAGGAACACAATCGGGCCTGCGATGTCCTCGGCGCTCGCGACACGCCCCAACGGGATCGTCTCCTCGATCTCGTGTTTCCCCGTTCCCGTGTCCCGCGAGTATGGCTGCTGCGACATCTCCGTATCGACCCACCCGGGCGCCACGCAGTTCACGCTGATCTGGCGCGGGGCGAGCTCGACGGCGAGGGACTTCGTGAGCGCGATGACGGCGCCCTTGGTCGCCGCGTAGTCGGCGTGAAACGCCTCGCCTCGCTGCCCCGCCGTGGACGAGACGAGGACCACCTTGCCGCCATCGGGAAGCAGCGGCACCCCCGCGCGGCACACGTACAGCACGGCGTCCAGATTGGCGCGCATCGTCAGATCCCACTGCGCGTCGCTCATCCGCTCGAGCGGTACCTCGTCGGGTGGCCAGATACCGTGATTCACGATCAGCAGGTCCAGTCCGCCGAGGGCCTGCGCCGCCTGGGCGACCGCCTGCCGCGCCGCGGCCGGATCTCCCAGATCCCCGCCGATGGCCACCGCCTTCCCCCGCCCTCCCCCGCCCTCGACCGCCCTGACGGTCTCCGCCGCGTCTTTCCCGCGGCTGCGGTAGCCGACCGCCACGCTGCATCCCGCCCGCGCCAGCATCACCGCCGTCGCGCGGCCGATGCCCCGGCCCCCGCCGGTGACGAAGGCACGCTTCCCCGACAGATCGATCAACGCCCCGCACCCAATGCGGAATGCCGAATGTGGAATGTGGAATGGCAGTGACAAGTCGCTCGCCTCACGACCTCCCCTTTCTCATTCCGCATTCCGAATTTCGCATTCCGCATTGTCAAATCTTCAGCTGCTCTTCCACAATCGCGCATATCACGTGCTCGATCGCCAGATGCAGCTCCTGGATGCGCGATGTCTCGTCCGTCGGGATGACGAGGCAGTCGTCGACGATCGGCCGCACGGCCCCGCCGCCCTTGCCGAGCAGCGCGACCACACGGACGCCCTTGGCTCGCGCCGCCTGGGCCGCGCGCACGACGTTCGGGCTCTCCCCGCTCGTCGAGTGCAGCACGAGCAAGTCGCCGGGACGCGCCAGCGCTTCGACTTGCCGGGCGAAGATCTCGTCGAACCCGAGATCGTTGCCGCACGCGGTCAGGAGCGACGTGTCCGTCGTCAGTGCCACGGCGGGGAGGGCGCGGCGTGCCTCCCGGTAGCGGACCACGTATTCGGCCGCCGCGTGCTGCGCGTCCGCGGCGCTGCCGCCGTTCCCCGCGAACCACAGCGTGCCACCGCCGCGCAGCGTCTCGACGTAGAGGGCGGCCAGCCGCGCGATGTCGGCGGCATGCTGGTCCGCCACGCGCGCGGCAAGCGCCGCCAGGCCGGCGAGGCCGACCCGCGCCTGCTCGGCGGGCGTCACCCGGTGACCGCCCGTACCAGCGCGGGCAGATCACCGTCCGGCCCGGGGGCGCCGCGCTCTTCCAGCGCCGTGCCCACCACCACGAAGTCCGCCCCCGCGCGCCGCGCCGCGCGCGCCTGCTCCGCGCTCCGGATCCCGCCCCCTACGAACAGCGTGAGGCCGGGAACGCCCTCGCGGCAGGCGCGGATCACGTCGGCCGACACCGGGCGGGGGGCGCCGCTCCCCGCGTCCAGATAGATCGCCTGCATGCCGATGAGCCGCGCCGCCGTCGCGTGCGCCCGAGCCAGCTCTGGCTTGTCGGCCGGCAGGGGGCGCGTCTGGCTCACGGCTTCCACGCTCGTCACGCGTCCGCCGTCTACCAGGATGTAGCCGGTCGAAAGCGTCGGCACGTCGTGGCGCGTCAAGAACGGCACGGCGCGCACATGCTCCTCGATCAGGTACTGGGCGTTGCGCCCGGAGACGAGAGAAAGGAAGAGGATCAGATCCACCTCGCTCGTGAGCTGCAGCGCGGAGCCGGGGAAGAGCGCGACCGGCAGCCCCCCGGCCGCCTGCCGCACGGCCCGCGCCACGAGCTCCGTGTTCTGCGTGCCGTCGAACGAGGAGCCGAGCAGGATGCCCGCGGCGCCGGCGGCGCGCGCCGCCCGGGCCACATCCGCAGCCGCCGCGGGCTCGGTGCGACTCGGGTCCACGAGCACCAGCAGCCCCGGCCCCGGCCCCAGCGGCGTGCTCACGACCCGCCCGCGGCCCCCACGCGTCCCGCGAGCGCTGCGAGGTCCGCTACGTCGGCTTCGGCCTGCGCCTCGAACGCGTAGGTGACGAAGGCGTCGGCCGCGAGCAGATCGAGCGCCAGCTCGCGCCCGCCCGCCGGCCGCCCCGCCACTTGCGTCAGCAGGCGCTGCCCCAGGAGGGCCAGATGGTCCGGCAGCGGGAGATCCGCGTCGATCACGGCGGCCGCGAGGCAGGGGCGCAGCACGTCGGGCGGCGCCGGGCGCCGCGTCTCGAGCCACGCGAGCACCTCCCGCCGCGTCACAGGGCGATATTCCTGACGATCTCGGGAGTCTTGGCGCGCGTTTCCGCGAGCTTTGATGCGTCGCCGAGACCGGCCGACGCGAAGTGTTGCCGCCCTCCGCCCCGGCCGCCGCTCAGCGCCGCGAGCGCGCTGGCCAACCGTCCCGCACTCATCCCCGCCTGGACCAGATCGTCTGTGACGCCGACGTGGACCGAAGCCCTTTCCCCATTGGCGAAGAGCACGGAAATGGCGCGCTGATGCTGACTGCGAAACGAATCCATCAAGGCACCGATTTGATCGCGATCGTCGAGATCGGTGTCACCGACATACAGGTCGATCGCATCGATCTTGAAGTGCTCCCCTTGGGGGGCGCTCGCGGTCCCCTGACGCAACAGGTCCTGGACGCGCTTCTCGAGCTTCCTGTTCTCTTCCAGCAGCTGGTCGATGCGCCGCACGAGATGCTCGGGCTGCGTCTTGAGCGCGCCCGCCGCGTCCTCCAGCTCGCCCTGAAGCTTGCGGATGAGCGCGTACGCCGCCGGCCCGGTCACGGCCTCGATGCGCCGCACGCCGGCCGCCGCCCCGGTCTCGTGCGTGAACCGGAACAGCGCGATCTGTCCGGTGCTCGGCACGTGGGTTCCGCCGCACAGCTCGAGCGAGACGCCCGGCACATCCACCACCCGCACGATGTCGCCGTACTTCTCGGTGAAGAACGCCATCGCGCCCGTGGCGATCGCCTCTTTGTACTTCATCTCGCGGGTCGTCACGGGCAGGTTCGCCCACACATGGCGGTTCACTTCTTCCTCGATCCGGGCGAGCGTCAGGTCGTCCAGCGGTCCGTGATGCGCGAAGTCGAAGCGCAGCCGCTCAGGCGCCACGACCGACCCCTGCTGACGCACGTGCGGCCCCAGGATCTTGCGCAGCGCGGCGTGCACGAGGTGCGTCGCCGTGTGGTTGCGCTCGATGTTCGTGCGCCGGGGCCCGTCGACCTGCGCCAGCACCGGCGTGGCCTCGAACTCCTCCGCGAAGTGACCCACGACCGCGCTCATGCCGTCCACCTTCTCGACCCCTTCCACGTCGAGCGTCCACCCCTCGCCCTTCACCCGCCCCGTATCACTCACCTGCCCGCCCGATTCGGCGTAGAACGGATTCTCCTGAAGCACCACCTCCACCACATCGCCAGCCTGCCGGAACCGGAGCACGGCGGTTTCCGCCTGCGTGGTCTCATAGCCCACCCACTTCTGCTTGGCCCTGGGCTTTACCATGCGCCACTCGCCGGCCCGCTTCACGCGGACGGCGACGTTCCCGGCACCCCCCGCCTTGGTCCGTTCCAACGCCTCGAGCGAGCGCGTGCGCTGCTTGCCCAGCTCGCGCTCGAATCCCGCCACGTCGACCGTCTGCCCGCGTTCGGCGGCGATGAGCTGCGTGAGGTCGATCGGGAAGCCGTAGGTGTCGTACAGCTTGAACGCCTCGGGACCGGGGATCTGCTTCATGTCCCTGAGCTGCTCCAGCCGCTCCAAACCGCCCTCGATCGTGTCGAAGAATCGCTCCTCCTCGGCGCGCGTGACGCTCTCGAGGTGGGTGCGCTTCTGGACCAGCTCCGGGTAGACGCTCCCCATCACCCCGCCGACGGTATGCACGAGGTGCACGAGCGTGGGCTCGCGGCGGCCGAGCAGCCAGGCATGCCGCACCGCCCGGCGCAGGATGCGCCGCAGCACGTAGCCGCGCCCCTCGTTCGACGGGTACACGCCGTCGGCCAGCAGGAACGCGACCGCCCGCGCGTGGTCGGCGAGCACCCGATACGAGGCTCCAGCCGGCCCCCGGTCGTACTTCCGGCCGATCACTTCCACCGCCCGCTCGATGAGCGGGGCGAACAGATCCGTGTCGAAGTTCGACGGCACGCCCTGCATGACGGCCGCGATGCGCTCGAGACCGGCTCCCGTGTCTACTGAGGGAGCGGGCAGCGGCGACCGGGACCCGTCGGCCTGCTGATCGAACTGCATGAACACGAGATTCCAGATCTCGAGCAGCTCGCCGGCCTCGCTCAGCCGCACGAATTCGTCGAGGCTCAGCTCCCGCTTCCCGGTTGCCGCTTCCCGCTTCCCGCGGATGTCGACCAGGATCTCCGAGCACGGACCGCAGGGGCCGGTGTCGCCCATCTGCCAGAAGTTGTCCTTGTCGCCGAGCCCGTAGACCCGCGCGTCGGCGATGCCGCTCACCTGGCGCCACAGCTGGCGGGCGTCGTCGTCGCTGTGGTGCACGGTCACGTACAACCGCCCCGGGTCGATCCCCAACCAGTCCTTCCCCGTCACCCACTCCCAGGCGTACGCGATCGCTTCCTTCTTGAAGTAGTCGCCGAAGGAGAAGTTGCCGAGCATCTCGAAAAAGGTGTGGTGCCGGGCGGTGTGGCCGACCTGCTCCAGGTCGTTGTGCTTGCCGCCCGCGCGCACGCACTTCTGACAGGTGACCGCGCGCGTATAGTCGCGCCGCTCGAGCCCCTGGAACACCCGCTTGAACTGCACCATCCCGGCGTTGGTGAACAGCAAGGTGGGATCGTCCGCCGGGACCAGGGGGGAGCTCGGGACCTCCTGGTGCCCCCGGGCCTTGAAGAAATCCAAGAACGTGCGGCGGATCTCGGCGGACGTCATGGTGGAGAATATAGTGCGCGGCATGGGGCAACTGAAAGGCGAGCGCGGAGTTACCTGCGGCTGCGCAAACCGGCCCAGTGGGAGGACCGTGCGCCGGTGAGTCCCGGGCCTCCGGCCCGGGGTTAACCCAACCGGATTAACAGGGGATGCGGTTCGAGTGCCGCTGAAACTGCAGCGCCAGGTACGACCTTGCGGCCCCGACGACTCTTCGAGAAAGTGACCCCGCGTAGTATCCCCGACACCACCGTATTCGCTGCGCGTCGACGCGCGCCGCATTGATCCGCCGTGCAGACTCCGACTTGGAGTGTCTAATGAACGACGCCAACGCTACGTGCGGCGCGTAACTCACCACGACGTGCACGTGGTCCGACAACACCGCCTGTGCGTGTACGCGCACTCCACAACGCCGAGCGGCGTCCAGCACCGTGGCGGGGGTTAAACGGGCGGCGGCCCCTACCTGCACAGCTCCTGCACCAGCTCTTTCACCTGCGGCCCCGAATAGCCCCGGCGCACCAGAAACGCGAGCAACCGGCGGCGCCGCACCGGCGGCGGCAGCCCGCCCAGCTGGCGCGCCCGCTTCGCGGCCGCGGCGCGGGCCTCGACCTGAGGATCGATCCCTTCCTCCTCGAGCGCGCGCCGCACGGCACCCTCCGCCACTCGGGCGTCCACACCCTGGTCGACCAGATCCTTGATGATGCGGACCGGCCCCTTGCCGCGGGTCGCGCGCACGGCGGCGTAGCGCTCCGCGAAACGGCGATCGTCCAACAGGCCGCGCGCCGCCAACCGTTCCACCGCCGTGGTAACGGCCGCGGGGGGATGCTGCTTTCTCGTGAGCCGCCGCTCCAGGTCGCGCCGGGCGTGGGCGCGGCGCGCCAACGCCCGCAGGGCCGCGCGCTGTGCGGCCTCCACGTCCGCGAGCTCTCGCAACCGCTCGAGCAGCGCCGGCGCGAGCTCCGCACCCACGCGCAAGCTCAACCCCTCGAGCGCGTCAGCGGGCAGCGACGCGAATCGCCCCCGATCCACCTCGACCAGCCGATAACCCGGCTGACGTGAATCGGGGGCGAGGCCGGTGAGGGTCGGCACTCACTCCTCGGGGGCGGAAGCCTCCTCGTCCGCCGCCACCGCGGCGGGTTTCACGCCGAGGTGCTCCTTCACCTTCGCTTCGACCTCGGCGGCGAGATCGGCGTGATCCTTGAGATACAGCTTCGCGTTCTCGCGCCCCTGCCCGATCCGCTCCTTACCGTAGGCGTACCATGCGCCGGACTTCTCGATGATCCCGGCCTCCGCCGCGATGTCCACCAGCAGCGACTCGTGGCTGATCCCCTCGTCGAACATGATGTCGAACTCGGCCTGACGGAACGGCGGGGCCACCTTGTTCTTGACCACCTTGACGCGCACGTGGTTGCCGATCACCACCTCGCGCTCCTTCACGGGCCCGATGCGCCGCATGTCGAGCCGCACCGAGGCGTAAAACTTGAGCGCCCGGCCACCGGTGGTCGTCTCGGGATTGCCGAACATGACCCCGATCTTCTCGCGCAGCTGGTTGATGAACACCACCGCCGTGCGCGACCGGTTGATCGCCCCCGCGAGCTTGCGCAACGCCTGGCTCATCAGACGCGCCTGAAGCCCCGGGAGCGAGTCGCCCATGTCTCCCTCGATCTCGGCCTTCGGGACGAGCGCCGCGACCGAGTCCACCACCACCACGTCCACCCCCCCGGAGCGCACCAGGATCTCCGTGATCTCCAGTCCCTGCTCGCCCGTGTCCGGCTGGGACACGAGCAGGTTGTCGATGTCCACGCCCAGCTTCTTGGCGTATTCGACGTCGAGAGCGTGCTCCGCGTCGATGTACGCCGCCGCCCCACCCTGGCGCTGGGCATGCGCCACCACGTGCAACGCGAGCGTGGTCTTGCCGCTCGATTCGGGGCCGAAGATCTCCGTCACCCGGCCCCGCGGGATCCCCCCGATGCCGATCGCCGCGTCGAGGTTGATCGCGCCCGTGGGAATCACCTCCACCCGCACCCGGGGCGCGTCGGCGCCCATCCGCATGATGGCGCCCTTGCCGCACGTCTTCTCGATCTGGGTGATCGCCAGGTTGAGGGCTTTTCTGCGCTCGTCGCTGAGCTTGGGAGCTTCGCTTTCCGCCGCCATGAGTGTCCTCGACATGGGTTGGGGACCTCCCTGTGGGAGGCCCGAATATATACCGAAGCCCCGACTAGCGCCACCCGGGGCGGAACGCGTCTGCCACGTGCTCCAACCGGTTGTCCACGATCGCGATGCAATCGAAGCGGTAGATGTCGGCAGGCTTGCCGAAGCGGTCCACCCACACGCGCGCCGCCTTCACCAGCTCCCGACGCTTGGCCCCCGTGACTGCCTCGAGCGGGCTGCCGAACGCCGTCCCCCGGCGCGTTTTCACTTCCACAAAGGTGACCAAGTGCCCCTGCCGGGCGATCAAGTCGATCTCCGTGTGGCCGACCCGGAATCGATGAGCCACGATGTGGCATCCGCGCGACAGGAGGTAGCGGATCGCCTGCTCCTCGCCTGCGAGCCCCCGCTGCTGGCGCTCGTCCTTCCACTCCGCCGGATCGCTGCGCAGCCCGCTTTTCACGGCTGCAAGCTAATAACTTCGCCCGGCGAGGGCGAACCATTTCCTTGCGCGTGGTGCGAGTTTGTTGCAGAAGGAGGGCGGTGAAGGGCGGTGAAAGGCGGTGCAAGACGGTGGAGGTATGCGGGGGAACATCCACCGCCCTCCACCGTCCTCGACCGCCCTCCTAATGCCCGAAGACTTTCGTGAGACCGACGACCCCTCCGGTGATGCTCACGAGGACCCAGAGGAAGCGCAGGTTGTCGCCCATCCCGGCGCCATCCTTCGGCACGACCAGCTGATCGCCGTCCTGCACGCTCAGGTCGTCGAGGGTGCGTCCTTGCGCGACGGCCTGGGCGAACTCCTTGCCGTCCAGCAGGCGCTCCGTGCCCCGCTCCAGGCGCATCTTGCCCGGCTTCGAGGTCGGGAGCGTTCCCCCCGCGGCCATGAGCGCGTCCGACAACACCGCGTCCACGGGCACGGCGTAATACCCTGGACGCATGACGCCCCCCTGCACCGACACGCGCACCAGCGCGCGCGCGCGCACGGCGGGATTCCGTAGGTACTGCGACAGCTGCTGCGCGAGGTAGACCTGGAGCTCGGAGCGTAGCACGCCGGAGAGCGGGATCTCGTGGTTCACCGGCGGAGGGAGTGCCAGCGAGCGAGCCGGCGTGATAGTGAAGGTGTCGCTCAGCGCCGGCTCGCTGTCCACGCGCAGCCAGACCCGCTCACCCGGTTTGAAGTCCCCTTCCGCCAGCCGGGCCCGGATCGCGGCGGCACGGAGGGTATCGCCTGCCGCGGCGATGCGCTGCGTCGAATCCAGCAGGGCCGCTCGAGACGCCAGCGGATGCCCCGCCGTCACCGGACGCGGCTGAGAGACGACCGCCACCGGTGTCGCCTGGTCCTCCTGCCCCACGGCGGGCTGCGCCAGGACGAGCCACGACCCCGCGAAACCGGCGAGACACAGACGCCACCCGTTCTCCCTTACGCTCATGATCGCCCCCACAGCACGCCGGCCGATCCGGGACGGCGACGGGCGGCGACGCCGTTGTTTTCCGCATAGGCCGCCGCGTCATAGGTATAGTAGCGATACGCCCCATACGGCCGGACATCGTTCAACACCGCGCCCAGGACACGCACCGGCAGGGTGTCGAGCACATCGAGCTTGGCGGCGGCGAGCTCGAGATCGGACACGCCGGCCCGCAGCACGATCAGGACGTTGCCTGTCCTGGTCGCCAGAACGTAGGGATCCACCCCCACCGCGAGCGGAGGACTGTCCACGAGCACCACGCCGCACTCTGCGCGCACGCGGTCGATCAAGTCCGTCATGATATCCGAGCTCAGGAGCTCGGGCGCGCTCGGCCGGCGCGCCCCGCACCCGATGAACGACAGGCACGGGTGGCGCGTGGCCTGGACCACGCTCTCGAACTGAACTTCCCCGGCGAGGAAATCCACCAGCCCGGGCTCCCGGTGCAGCCCGAGCATGCGGTGCTGGCCGCCGCGGCGCACGTCGCCGTCGATCAGCAGCGTGCGATAGCCCGCGTCGGCGAAGGCGAGGGCGAGGTTGCACGACAGGAAGGACTTCCCTTCGCCCACACCCGGGCTGGTCACGGTGACGAGCAGCGGACCCGAGCCCCCGGCGTGGCTCAGCCGCAGCCGCAGGCCGCGCAGCGCCTCGACGACCGGCGCCGCCGCTTCGGCGGTCTTGCCGTTGCCGAGGTGTCGCCAATCGAACCGGGGCACGGCGCCGAGGATGGACAGCCGCATCTGGTGCGTCACGTGCTCCGGGTAGCGCACCTTGTGATCCAGCCCGTCGAGCAGGACCACGCCGAACACAGCGAGCCCCAGGCTGACAACGAACGACGCGCACGCCAACAGCGGCGTCAGGTTCCGGTCCGGCCGCTCGGGGGCTGAGGCGCGGTCCAGGATCCGCACGTCCGGGAGCGTGCTCACCGCCGCCAGCTGTGTCTGGTTGTAACTCTGTTGCACGGTCGTAAACAGCTGCTCCGCGATTGCTACGTCGCGCTGCAACCGCGCCTCCTCCAAAGCGAGCGGCGGCAGGTCGTGCAGGTAGCCGAACGCGGCGTCGGCGCGGTGACCGAGCTGCTCCTCACGCGCCGCGAGGTCGGCGTCCAGCCCGCGCGCTAATGTCGGGATGGTGCTCCGCTGGAGGGTTTCGACGTCGCGTCTCACGCGCTGCACCGGATCGCTCGCGTCCGTATAGCGGTAGCGGAGCGCCCGCAGCGTGGCCTCCTTCTGGGTCAGTTCCTGCAGCGCGAGCGCCAGTTCGGCGGACTTCTGCACGGCGCCGATGGCCTGCAGTGCTTCGACCGGCGGCCCCGAGTCGCCCGTCTGCGTCAGCGCGCGTTGCAGGGCCTCGCGGTCGCGCTGCAGCGAGTCGAGTGCCAGCTTCGTGTCGAACGAGCGTTCGAACACGGGATCGCCGCCGCCCCGCAGCGTGGCCGAGACCGGCGGCGCTCCCTGCCGCAGCACGCCCGCGCTCTTCGTGCGGAAGTCGCGCTGGGCCGCTTCCGCGTCCCTCAGGCTGCGCAGCGCGTGCTGCCGCTGCTCGTCCAGAATCCGCCCAAGCTCCACCAGCTTGATACGCTTCAAGTCGGCGGCGACAACGACCACGCGGTCCGCGATAGCGTTCACCGTGGCCGCCAGCTCCGTGGGCCGCGAGCCCGTGAGCTGAATGCGCAGGAAGTTCGCGTCGGTCCCCGCGCGCATCAGTGCGGGGTCGACGTCCGTGCTCACATTGAGGGTCTTCTTGAGCTGCCGCGCGGCGTCGGCCGGCGTGCTCAGCCCAAAGTCGATGGCATGCCCCGGCGCAACGAGCCCCGGGGGGGGATTCCAGCTGAACCCGAGCCCACGCCCGACGGGCTGGGCCAGGGAGTCCGTCTGCACCACACGGCCCCCGTTCTGGAGCGTGAAGCCCCGGGCCTCCCGGTCGACCGCATAACGGTAGGCGCCCGGCACGGGCGTCCCATCGAGTCTCAGCGTCGCCAGCACGGCAGAATCCGCCGGGTCGCGGGGGCGCAGGTACAGCCGCCGCTGCCGCACCACTTCCTCCAGCACGGCGTTCGACTCCACCAAGTCGATCCACCCGGACGGGTTCAGCAGCTCGTCGCCCTCGGAGGCTCGGGGATCGCGCGACCCGGCCGCTCGGTCCTTGGTCTCGAACCAGAGCAGCGCGGTGGCGGAGTAGGGTGCGTGCAGTAGCCGACTGGCGAGCAGGCCCACGGCGGTCCCCAGGAGGGTGACCCCGATAACCGTCCACTTGCGCCTTCGGACGGCACCGAAATAGTGCTCCCAGTCGGTCTCGCCGGAGGCGCCATTGCGGGACGTGACCGCCGCCGTCGCCGGCCCCGCCGCCCGCATCCACGCTCCTTCGACCGACGCGACCTCCGGCAGCTGCGAACGCTCTCTCGACATAGCCCTCTCGGTGCTGCAAGGCCGATACCGCGGCGCTGCGCGAATCGCCCCGCCCAACCCGTGCGCGGCTGCCTGATGCGTGATAGCGCCTAATTAGTGCTGCTCCCGCCCCACACGCCACAGAAGTGTGGTGTGGCGTCCGAGCCTCACACGCGCCGTCGGCAACGTCGCGCGACCAGTCGTGTCTTGAGTGCGTACCAGATGCTGACGCCAGTGCCTGAGCATGCATTGTGCAGAAAGCGCACCTGTCATGCGCAAAACCCTGATGCAACGGCTCTACCCGTACCGGCGGTCGATCATCCTGGGAGTGCACCTCCTGCTCATCTCCCTGGGATACCTCGCGGCCTTCGCCGTGCGGTTCGACTTCGCCATCCCGCCCGAGGAGCTACGCCGCTGCGCGGTGACGCTCCCCTGGCTGCTCATCCCTCGCCTCCTCTTTTTCCAGCGCTTCTCCGCCTTCAGCGGCTGGTGGCGCTACGTCGGGATGGCGGATTTGGTCAACCTCAGCGCCGCCGTGAGCTTGAGCTCGGTCGTGTTCGTGGCGGGCCTCTTCTTCACGGGGGGCTTGAAGGGCATGCCGCGGTCCGTGCCGCTGCTCGACTGGGTGATCGCGATATTCCTCGTAGGCGGGATCCGGTTCGCATCCCGCTGGGCCCGTGAGGCCTCGCCTTCCAATGGGAAGCCGGCCCGCGGGCGGCGCACCTTCATTATTGGGGCGGGCGAGGCCGGTGAGCAGCTGCTCCGTCAGATCCAGCACGATCCGCGCGGGCTGCTTCACGTGGTGGGGCTGATCGACGACGCCCCCGACCTGCACGGGCGCACCTTGCACGGCGTGTCCGTGGTCGGGGGAACGGACCGGCTGGTCGAGCTGGCAGCCCGATTCCAGGTCGAGCTGCTGGCGATCGCCATCCCGTCGGCCCCGGGCGAGGTGATGCGGCGCGTCGTGGCGCGCTGCTCCGAGACCGGGGTCGAGTGCAAGATCCTGCCGCCGCTCCAGGATCTCCTGGCGAGCGGTCCCTTGCAGCTACGCCATCTGCGTGAAGTGCAGATCAACGATCTGCTCGGGCGCGACGCGGTGAAGCTCGACCTCGGCGCCATGGAGCGGGAGCTCGGCGGCCGGTGCGTCCTGATCACGGGCGCCGGCGGCTCGATCGGCTCCGAGCTGGCCCGCCAGGTGGCCCGGTTCCGTCCCCGCCGCATCGTCCTGCTCGAGCGGGCGGAGAGCCCGCTCTACTTCATCTATCGCGAGGTGAGCGAGGCGTGCCCGACCGCGGAGGTGGTTCCGGCGCTGGCGAGCGTCACCAACGCGGATCGGCTCCAGGAGATCTTCGAGACGTGCCGGCCGGACTACGTGTTCCATGCCGCCGCTTACAAGCACGTGCCGATGCTCGAAGCGAACGTCCTGGAGGGCGTGTGGAACAACGTCGTGGGGACGCTGCGTACGGCGCGCTGCGCCGCGCGCAACGGCGTAGGGACGTTCGTCCTGATCTCGACCGACAAAGCGGTGAACCCGACGAGCATCCTCGGCGCCACGAAACGCGTCGCCGAGCGCATCGTCCTGGAGCTGCCCTCGTATCGCGTGGCCCGCACCGATTTCCGGGTCGTGCGCTTCGGCAACGTGCTGGGCTCGGACGGCAGCGTCCTCCCGCTCTTCAATAAGCAGCTCGCCGGGGGCGGGCCCCTCACCGTCACGCATCCCGAGGTGAAGCGCTACTTCATGACCATCCCCGAGGCGGTGCAGCTGGTGCTCGCCGCCGCCACGCTCCCGGAAGCGGCTGGGCGCATTGCGATTCTCGAAATGGGGAGGCAGGTCCGTATCCTCGATCTGGCCGAGCAGCTGATCCGCCTCTCCGGGTTCGTCCCCTACCAGGACGTTCACATCAAGTTCGTGGGCTTGCGTCCCGGCGAGAAAATGCGGGAGGAGCTCGTGGCCGCGGGCGAGCGGACCGTGCCGACTTCGGTGAACAAGATCCGCCTGATCGAGCGGGACGACGGCGACGGCGCGTTGCTCGGGCGCGACCTGCGCCAGCTGCTCGCCGTGGCGGCGCTGAACGATCACCAGGAGCTGGTACGCGCGCTCGGCGTCCTCGTGCCGGAGTACCAGCCCGACCCGGCGGTCACGCTGGTGCCGGCGATCGCCGGCGCGGACGGTAACGGCGGGTCCCGGGCGCCCCATGAGAGCCTTGCCTGAGCAGCGCGCCTCCGGCGGGATCGCGGTGACCGCACCGGCGCGCCGCGCCACGTTCCTGCCGTTCGCCCCGCCCCTCGTCGGCCAGGAGGAGATCGACGAAGTGGTGGACACGCTCCGCTCCGACTGGATCACGACGGGCCCGAAGACGCGGCGGTTCGAGACGCAGTTCGCCGCATACCTCGAGGCGCCCGGGGCGCTGGCGCTCAACTCCTGCACCGCGGCGCTGCACACCGCCCTCGTCACGCTCGGCGTCGGTCCCGGCGACGAAGTCGTCACCACGCCGATGACGTTTGCCGCATCCGTCAACGTCATCGAGCACACCGGCGCGCGCCCAGTCCTGGTGGACGTGGAGCCCGACACCCTGAACATCGACCCGCGGCGGCTCGAAGCGGCGCTGACGGCCCGGACCAAGGCCGTCCTCCCGGTGCACTACGCCGGGCACCCGGCGGACCTGGACCCGATCCGCGAGCTCGCGCGTGCCCGCGGGCTGGCGGTGATCGAGGACGCCGCGCATGCGCTGCCCGCCCGTTACAAGGGCCGTCTCATCGGCTCCGGGCCCAACGCCGTCGCCTTCAGCTTCTACGCGACCAAGAACCTCACGACCGGCGAGGGGGGGATGCTCACGGCGGAGCCCGCGCTGCTCGACCGGGCCCGCGTGGTGAGCCTGCACGGGATGAGCCGGGACGCGTGGCGGCGCTACGACCAGGGCGGCAGCTGGCACTACGACATCCTGCTCCCCGGCTTCAAGTACAACATGACCGACATCCAGGCGGCGCTGGGCTTGAGGCAGCTCGAGAAGCTGGCATCGTTTCAGCGCCGCCGGCGCCAGGTGGTCGCGCGCTATGTCGAGGGCTTCGCCGACCTGGACGCGCTCGAGCTGCCGGTCGAGCGCCCCGAGGTGGAGCACGCCTGGCACCTCTTCGTGCTGCGGCTGCGCCCGGAGACGCTGCGCATCGACCGCGATCGCTTCATCGCCGAGCTGGGGGCGCGCCACATCGGGACGTCGGTCCACTTCATCCCGATCCATCTCCATCCGTATTATCGCGATCGCTACGGCTACGCTCCCGAGAGCTTCCCCGTGGCCTGGAGCAACTATGGCCGTCTGCTGAGCCTGCCGCTCAACCCGCGGCTCGCGGACGACGACGTGACCGACGTCATCGAGGCCGTGCGCGACGTGGTGCAGGCACACCGGCGATGAAACCGCTGCGCTTCGCCTGGGTCGGGTTCCACGCCGAGGGCGGCCCGGCGTTCGAGGGCCTGATGCAGGCCGGCGCGCCGATTCACGGCGTGATCACCCTCACCCCGGAGCGGCGGGCGCGACGCTCGGGCGCGATCGACTACGGCCCACTGTGCGCGCGCTTCGGCGTGCCGCTGTACGAGGTCGCGGACATCAACGGCGCCGACGGCCTCGCCGCGCTCGGCGCCATCCAGCCCGACGTCGCGTTCGTGATCGGCTGGAGCCAGATCGTCCGCCCACCCGCGCTGCGACTCGCCCGGATCGGCATGATTGGCGCGCACGCTTCACACTTGCCGCGCTACCGCGGCAGCGCGCCGGTGAATTGGGCCCTGATCAAGGGGGAGACCGAGACCGGCAACTCCCTCATCTGGCTCGCCGAGGGAGTGGACCGGGGCGCCGTGATCGACCAGGTCGCCTTCAGCATCACCCCCTACGACACATGCGCGTCGCTCTACGACCAGGTCGCCTGGTCCAATCGCGACATGCTGCTGCGCCTCTTGCCACGGCTCCTCGCGGGCGAGCGGCCGGGACGACCGCAGCCCGCCAGCGAGCACCCGGAGCTGCCGCGGCGCCGCCCCGCCGACGGCGTGATCGACTGGTCCCGCCCCAGCCGCGAGGTCTACGACTTCATGCGCGCCCTGACGCGACCCTACCCGGGTGCGTTCAGCTGGCTCGACGGCACGCGCTGGACGGTGTGGCAGGCAGCGCTGCTGCTGAGCGGCAACGGCACCAACGTCTCCGTGGAGCCCGGGACCGTGCTCGGTCCGCTCGTGAGCCCCGTGGCGGAGGCGTGCGGGCAAATGGTCGCCTGCGGCGACGAGGAAGATGGTGGTAAGGGCATCGTCGTGCTGCTCGAGCTCGAGCAGGAGGACGGCACGATCCTGCGGGGCCGGGATTTGAGTGATCAACTATGGACCGGGAGGGTGTGGACCAGTGTCGACGAGCACGCGCTCACCTGAGCGCATCCTGGTGATCGCCGCGCATCCCGACGACGAAGTGCTGGGATGCGGCGGCACCGTCGCTCTGCACGCGCGGGCGGGGAGCGAGGTGTTCACGGCAATCGCCTGCGAGGGAGAGTCGCTCCGTTACGGACCCGCCGGCGTCGGCCAGGCGGAGCACATGCAGCGGGCCGCCGAGACGCTCGGCGTGCGCGCGGTCCGGTTGCTCGGCTTTCCCGATCAACGGCTGGATACCGTCACGCTCACCGACATCATCGCGCCGCTCGAGAAGGTGGTCCGCGAGCTGCGGCCCGACGTGGTCTATTGTCAGTACGGGGGCGACGTCAATCGAGACCACGAGCTGCTCTTCAAGGCCGCCCTCGTCGCGACGCGACCCACGGAGTATTGCATCGGGGCCGTGTACGCGTTCGACACCGCCAGCAGCACCGAGTGGGCCTTTCCACGCAGCTTCGTGCCGGACACCTGGGTGGACATCAGCGACACGCTCGAGACCAAGATCGCCGCGATGGCGTGCTACGAGAGCGAGCTGCGCGCCTATCCCCATCCGCGCTCCCTCGAGGCGCTGCGCACTCGCGCCAAGGCCTGGGGCAACCAGAGCTGCATGGAGGCCGCAGAAGTGTTCATGACCGTGCGGCAGATCCATCGCCATGGTCAAACGCCTCCTTGACCTCGCGCTCGCGGCCCTCGGCCTTGCGCTCGTCGCCCCCGTGCTCGCGCTCGCGGCGCTAGGCGTCCGGCTCTCGAGCCCGGGGCCGGTGCTCTACCGGGCACGGCGCGTCGGGCGTGGCGGCGCCTGCTTCACCATGTACAAGCTGCGGACGATGCACGTGCGCCAGCCCAGGCGGGCCAGCCGCATCACCGGGCAGGACGATCCCCGCGTATTTCCGCTGGGACGGATGTTGCGGCGCACCAAGCTCGACGAGCTGCCGCAGCTCTTCAACGTGCTGCGCGGCGACATGTCGATCGTGGGCCCCCGCCCCGAGGATCCCGCCCTCGTCGAGCGGTACTACACGCCGCTCCACCGCGAGACCCTGGCGGTCCGGCCCGGGATCGCGAGCCCCGGCAGCTTGTATCACTACACGCACGGCGACGCGCTGCTCGCGCACGGCGACCCCGAGGCCGCGTATGCCGAGCGCCTCCTGCCGCTCAAGGTCACGCTCGACGTCGTCTACGTGCGCCACGCTTCGCTGCAATTGGACGTGCGGATCATCGGTCGAACACTTGCGACCATCGCGGCCTGCGTCGGCGGGCGGAGGCGGTTTCCCGACCCTCCCGAGGCTTCCGAGGCTCGTGCCTTGATGGACATTGAAAGGACGACATGCGATACGAACGCGTAGCCATGCTGGCCGTCGTGGGAACGCTGGCCGTGTGGGCCGTCACGTGCAAGGGCGACAGCGGTGGCCCGCCGATTGGCGGCACACCCCAGGTCGACGTAGGCGCCGACTTCCGGGCGCAGCCCAGCCAGACGGTGTCCTTCAGCGCGCGGATCGCCATCCCCAGCTCGGCCAACCCCAGTGCGTATCACTGGACGCTCGCCTGGGGTGACGGCACCACGGACGAGGGACCGGTCGGGTCCGGTGGCCTCGTGACGGCTACGCACAGCTACACCGGCGTCAACACGTACCACTTGCGCCTCAGCGCGCAGGGGCCCGGCGCCGCGGACACGGCCTCGGACACGAGCACCGTCTACGTGGACGCGCCCGGCACGCCCCAGGTGCTCATGGGCGCCGGCGACATCGGGGAGTGCGGCAAGGTCCATTCATCCAAGACCGCTGCGGTCATCGACACGATCGCCGGCACGGTTTTTACGCTCGGCGACAACGCGTATCCCAACGGCCAGCCGACCGATTTCACGCGGACGGACGGCCCAGGCTGCTGGGGTCCGACCTGGGGCAGGTTCAAAAAGCGTGTTCACCCCACGCCCGGAAACCACGAGTACGCTCTGGGAGACACGACGGCCGCGGGCTACTTCGGCTACTTCGGCATCGCCGCCGGCCAGCAGCCCATCGGCAATTACAGCTACGACCTCGGCGGGTGGCACATCATCGTCTTGAACTCGAACTTCCTCGAGTCGCAAGCGCTCGGCCGAGCTCTCAACGTCAACACCCAGCTAGCCTGGTTGAGCGCCGACCTCGCCGCTCACCCGGCGACCTGCACCCTCGCCATGTGGCATCACCCGCATTTTAGCTCCGGCACGACGCACGGAGACAAGCCGCTAGAGACGCAGCCGACGAAACCGTTCTGGGACATGCTGTACGCGCACGGCGCGGAGCTCATCCTCTCGGGGCATGAACACAATTACGAGCGCTTTGCGCCGCAAACGCCCGACGGCGTGGCCGACCCCACGAACGGCATCCGGCAGTTCGTCGCCGGCACGGGCGGCGGCGGCTACGACACGCTCGCCACCACGAAGATCGCGAATAGCGAGGTGTCGACCACCGAGCACGGCGTGCTCAAGCTCACGCTCTCGCCCGGCTCCTATCAGTGGCAGTTCATCCCCACTTCCGGGCCGCTGGGCGAGCTGGACCCACTCACGTTCACGTTCACCGACTCGGGCACCGGGTCATGTCACTGACGAGTCCTGTGTACCAGGCCACCGCTCCGCCGCCGGTCGCCGGCGGCCCTACCGCCACGGCGACCGTGTGGCCCACGCCGGCGCGTACCGAGAGCGGCCTGGCGCGCATCCGTGAGGCGACGCGGCGCGAGCTGGAGGGCTGGGACGACCTGATCGCGCACTTCTGGAACCAGCGCGTGACCCATCGCCGCAGCTGGATCGAGTCGCTGGCGGGCTCGGGGTGCGGGGAGCCGCTCTATCTGGTCTGGGAAAAAGGCGGCGAGGTGGTGGGCTGCATGCCGGGGCTGCTCGCCCGCGTGGGCCTGTGGCGCGGCTTCGGCTCGCCTTTGCCCGGCTGGCAGACCGTGAGCCTCGGCCCCGTGTGGGACCGGCGACGGGTTTCGGCCCGTGAGCTGTTCGGGCTCCTGGTGCCCTATCTCCAGCTGGTGCACCGCGTGAGCTACATCGAGCTGATGACGCCGGATGTGGCGCCGGGCGTGATGCGCGCGCTCGGGTTCCGCGGCGAGCCGGCGCCCACGTTTCGCGCGCCGCTCTATCCCGACGACGAGCAGCGCACCTTCCGCGGGTTGAAAGACAGCGCGCGCCGCAACGTGCGGCGGGCGGAGCGGCTGGGGCTCGTGGTCCACGCCGAGCAAGATGAATCGTTCGTGGACGAGCACTACGGCCAGTTGTGCGAGGTGTATCTGCGGGGCGGCAACGCCGTGCCGTTCAGCCGCGAGCGCATCCTCCAGTGTTTTCGCCACATGAAGCGAGCGGGCTTGCTGAGCGCCGTGTCGGTCCGCCTCCCCGACGGCACGTGTATCGCGACCGGCACGTTTTTCATGGACCACCGGGAGCTGCACCTGTGGATGTGGGCGCACCGCACGCGCTACCGCTGGTATCGCCCCACGGAGCTGATGACCTGGACCGTGATGCAGCGCGCGCTCCAGGCGGGGTGCGTGACGTTCGACCTGAATGGCGAGGGCGCGTTCAAGGAGAAGTTCGGCGCCGTACCCGACACGACCAAGCATCGCTGGGTGCTGGGCAACCCGCCCTGGCTTGCCTCGCTGCGCTTCTGGGCCGAGCGGGGCTATCGAATCCAGCAGGCCATTCGCGGGCACCTGGCGCGACTGGCGGGAACTGCAACGCACTCTCTCGGCCACATAGGGAGGTAGCAGCGCCATGACGACCGCCGAGCAGCCCCGCGCGACGGCCCGTGCGGCCCCGGCGACGCTCATCGAGCGGCTCGCCGGCGCCCTGGAGAGCGCCGGCATCGCCTACTGTCAGTGGAAGGGGCATTCCAAGCGGCACCGCTGGCTGACCGGTACGGGAGACTTGGATTTGCTGGTGGACCGTACGGCGTGGTCCGCCCTGGTCGACGTGCTGCTGCAGCTCGGCTTCAAACGCGCAGTCGCGCCGGGCTGGCTGCAGCTCCCCGGTGTGGACAGCTACGTCGGTTACGAACCAGCCACCGGCCGGCTGGTCCACGTGCACGCCTACCACCAGATCGTCGTCGGCCTCCCGTGGCGGACCACGTACACGGTGCCCCTCGCGGCGACGGTCCTGGCGGGCGCGACGCCGGGGTTCGTGGTGCGCGCACCGGCGCCCGAGCACGAGCTGCTCCTGGTGGTGCTCCAGGGGGCCCAGCGATCCACGGTGTGGGACGCGTTGCTGCGTCGGCGCCCCGACTGGATCGCCGCCACGCGACGGGAGGCACAGCGGCTCGAGCCGCGCGTCGAATGGCCCGAGCTGATCGCGGCGCTCGAGCGCGAGCTACCCTCGGTCTCGGTGCGCTTCTTCGAGAGTTGCCTCGACGTATGCCTGACGGATGCGTCGCGCTGGCGGCGCTACGTGACCGGCCGCGCGGTGGCCTGGGGGTTGCGCCCATTCGCGCGCCGACCGCCGCTCGCTTCCGTGCTGATGGCGATGGTGGCGCGCCTCGCGAGCGCGATCGGGTTGCCTCCACCACTCGAAGGAAAGGGACTCGTGACCGGTGGTCGCGTGCTGGCCCTGGTGGGCGGCGACGGCGCGGGGAAGACGACGTGCGCCACGGAGCTCACGGCTTGGCTCGGAGCCGAGTTCGCCACGCTGCGCGTGCACCTCGGCCGCCCGGCGCGCTCGCTCGCGACCCTGGCGGTGGGGTGCGCCTTGAGAGTCGCGCGCTGGCTCCACACCGGACTGGCGGGGCATCTCGAGCTGCTGCGCTGCGTGTGTACGGCGCGCGACCGCTATCGGCTGTACCGTCGGGCCTGGCGCTTTGCAGCCGGCGGCGGCGTCGTGATCGCCGAGCGCTATCCCATCCCCGAGAACTACGCCTTGTGCGGTCCGAGCGAGGAGCAGGGCGTCCAAACGAGCCTCGACACCCGGCTCGCCCGGCTGCTGCGCCAGGCCGAATGGACCTACTACGAGTGGATGCGACGCCCGGACGCGACCATCGTGCTGCGGCTGGACCCGGAGGTCGCGGTGCGCCGCAAGACCGATGAGCCGGAAGACTACGTCCGCGCACGGGCGCAGATCGTGTGGGACACCGATTGGGCCGGCGTGGCCGACGTCCACCTCGTCGACGCCGGCCGGGCGCTCCCGGAGGTACTGAGTGATCTCAAGTCGCTGGTCTGGTCGCTCGTCTGACGCCGGGGCGCTGACCGTGCCCGAGCGGGCGTCGCGCCCGCTCGTGATCGAGCTGGTCGGCCCGGCGGGGGCGGGCAAGAGCACGCTGGCGCGTCAGCTGGGGGATCGCCTCGGTGCGCCCGGTGGCCCGCTCAGCCTGTGGGGCCTGCCGTTGCCCCGCCTCGCCGCGCATGCCGCCCGCCTCCTCCCCACGTTCTTCGGATTCGTGCGCGACGGACAGCAGCCCCTGTGGGCGGAGCAGACGCAGCTGGTGCGTCTCGAGACGCTGGGTGAGCTGGTGGAGCAGCGGCGCGCCGCCGGGCAGTCCGTCGTGCTCGACGAGGGTCCGGTGTTCGCCCTCAGCTGGATGGAGGTGTTCTACCCCAGGCGAGAGGGCCCACGGCGCGCCGGCTGGCGCCGGCGCGTGCTGGCCCGCTGGGCCCGCCTGCTGGACCTGATCGTGTTGGTCGACGCGCCCGATCCGGTGTTGACCCACCGGCTGCGCACGCGCACCAAATCGCACCCCTTGAAGCACAGCCCGGACGCGGTGATCCACGCGTTTACGGCGCGCTTCCGCACGGCGTTCAACCACGTCGGCACCGAGCTGCGCGCGGCTTCCGGTCCCCGACTCGTGACGCTGTACACGGCCGACGAGCCGAGTGGACGTACGGCGGAGCGGCTGGCCGCCACCGTGGAGCGGAGCATCGATGTCGAGTGACGTCGCGGCACTCCGGACGGAACGGCCCGACCTCGCCGGCCGCGCGCCGCGCGCTCCCACGCTGACCGGGCGGGCGTCGCTCAACGCCGTCCAGTCGCTCCTCGACTACGGCGCCAAGCTCGGCGTAGGGCTCGTGGTCACCCCCATCGTGGTGGCGGGGCTGGGGAGCTCGCTGTTCGGTGTGTGGGAGATGCTCAACCGGCTCGTCAGCTACATGAGCGCGGCCGACGGCCGTCCGACCGAAGCCCTGCGCCTCATCGTGTCGAGCCGCCAGGCAGTGGAGGACGACGCCCTGCAGCGTCGGGCCGTCGGCGCCGCGCTGCTCATCTGGGTGCTGTTCCTGCCGCTCATCGCGGCCGTCGGCGCGATCCTGATTTGGATCGCCCCGACCATCACCCAGGTCGCGCCCGAGGTGCGCGGCGCGGTCCGCGTCGTGACCGCGCTGCTACTCGTGAGCTTCTTCCTCACCCTGGTCGCCGGCGTCCCCGAATCCGTGCTGCGCGGCATGAACCTCGGCTATCGCCGCATGGGGCTGCAGGCGAGCCTCAACGTCCTCGGCGGGCTCCTCACGGTCGTGGCGGTACGAGCCGGGCTGGGGCTCGCGGGCTTGGGGGGAGCGCAGGTGGGCGTCGCCACCGTCACCGGCGTGCTCTTCTGGGTGCTCGCCCAGCGCTACGTCCGCTGGTTCGGGGTGGCGCGGCCGGGCCGCGCCGACGTGATGCCCCTCCTCTCGATGAGCGCGTGGCTCACCGTGGGCGAGGCGGTCGCCAAGCTGCTGCTCGCGTGCGACGTGATCATCCTCGGCTGGGTCGTCTCGCCTGCCCTCGTCACCACCTACGTGCTCACGGGCTACGCCGCGCGCACCGCCGTCGGGATCCATGTGTTCGCCGCGGGGGCCGCGATGCCCGGCCTAGGCGGTCTGATCGGCCGGGGCGAGCAGCACCGCGCCGCCGCGGTGCGGCACGAGCTCCTGACCCTCACCTGGCTGTTCGCCACCACCGTCGGCGTGACGGTGCTGTGCTGGAACCGCTCGTTTCTCGGGCTGTGGGTGGGGCAGCAGCACTACGGTGGGGCGTGGCTGGACCTGCTGATCATCCTCACGGCGGTGCAGACCGTCTTCATCCGTA
>Ga0209027_1000073_pt1 | contig 26733 bp, 25 predicted proteins | sample GraSoi013_1_20cm_3_FD_185821 | JGI IMG/M metagenome (GOLD analysis project Ga0209027, IMG submission 185821) | Grasslands soil microbial communities from the Angelo Coastal Reserve, California, USA - Sample 09_27_2013_1_20cm (SPAdes) (version 2) | ecosystem: Environmental > Terrestrial > Soil >...
CAAGGTGCGCCGCGGAGGATGTCAGTCGACCGAGATCACGGGCGAGAGCCCGGACGTAAGTACCGCCGCTGCAAGTAATAACCGCCGATAGAGTCCCGCTCACACACGAGCCGATTCTCCACGAATGTATCGAGACGTCGACTGCGGGAAGCTGCAGCGGCTCACCGCGACGCGCAGCGTCGTAAGCGCGTGTTCCATCGACGCTCTTTGCCGAGTACGCCGGCGGGACCTGGGAGATGGTACCGGTCAGCTCGAGCACCGCTTCTCTGACCGCCTTCTCTGAGGGAACCGCCGCCGTCCGAATGACAGTACCCGTCGCGTCATCGGTGTCGGTTTCCTCACCGAACTTGATGAGTGCCTCGTAGACCTTCGGCTCGGTATCGATGAATGTCGCGAGGCGAGTAGCGCGTCCAAGCAGCAGAATCAACAAGCCGGTTGCAAATGGGTCGAGCGTCCCGAGGTGACCGATGCTGCGCTCACCGTAAACGCGCCGCACGCGCTGAACGACATCGTGCGACGTCATGCCGGCAGGCTTGTCTATTAGCAACAATCCTTGAACTGGGCCGCTGCGCGTCTCTAGAGCGTCAGTCCTCTTCTCGTCCACGCTCTGAGGCAGCATCCTGCCTTTTGACGTCTGCCAGCAACGACTCGATGCGCGCCGCTCGCGCAATGGTGTCGTCTTCCTTGAATTGAATCTCCGGCGCCACGCGCAATCTGAGCTCACGCGCAAGGTGAGAACGCAGATGCGAGGCGATGCTGTTCAACCCGTCGAACGTCGCCTGCTTCTCGGTGTCACTTCCCAGAACGCTGACATAGACACGCGCGTGTCGGAGATCAGGAGTGACTTCCGCGCCCGTGACCGTGACGAAACCCACGATCCGCGGATCTTTGGCCGATTCGGTAAGAAAAGTCGCTACCTCGACACGGACCGCTTCGGCGACGCGGTCCGCTCGACGCGTATTACGCAGACGCGCCCGCCGCCGAGGTTAGCGTGCGTGCCACCTGCTCCTTGCGGTAGCACTCGAGCACATCACCGACTTTGAGATCGTTGAAGTTCTCGATACCGATGCCGCACTCGAAGCCTTCGCGGACTTCCTTGACGTCATCCTTGAAGCGCCGCAGCGAGCCGATGTTCCCATTGTAGATCTCGACGCTGTCGCGAATGACGCGAATGCGCGCCTGACGGTTGATCACACCGCTGCGTACCGAGCAGCCAGCGATGACGCCCATGCGCGGCACCTTGAAGAGCTCGCGAACTTCCGCCTCGCCGAGCACGACTTCCTTCTCCTCGGGCCGCAGCATTCCCTCGAGCGCAGCCCGGACGTCTTCGATTGCCTCGTAGATGATCTTGTAAAGCTTGATCTCGACGCCTTCGCGCTCCGCCGCGGCGCGAGCGTTGTTGTCGGGACGCACATGGAAGCCGACGATGATCGCACCCGAGGCGCGAGCCAGCAGAATGTCGCTCTCGGTAATCGCACCGACGCCGCGATGGATCACCTCGACCGCGACTTCGTCGTTCGAAAGCTGGGCAAGAGCGTCGGCAAGCGCTTCCGCCGGCCCACCCTGGTCGGCCTTGATCACGATGCGCAGAGTACGCTTCTGACCCGGCGCAGTCTGCGACATGAAGTCCTCGAGCGAAACGACGCCTTTGGCGGTGCGGCGGCTCTTGGCCTCGCGATCAAGACGCTGACGACGCTGAGCGATCTCGCGCGATTCGATCGCATCTTCGACGACGACGAACTGGTCGCCGGCGACTGGTACGCCACCGATGCCGAGCACCTGCGTCGGAATTGCCGGGCCCGCCTCTTTCACATTCCGGCCACGTTCGTCGAGCAGCGCGCGCACGCGACCAGAGTACATCCCGCAGATGAAGTCGTCGCCGACATGCAGCGTTCCGTTTTGAACGAGAATCGTCGCCACCGGACCCTTGCCTGGGTCCAGCTGCGCTTCGATCACCGCGCCAGTGGCACCACGATTCGGGTTGGCCTTAAGATCGAGGATCTCCGCCTGCAGCAGAATCTGATCGAGCAGCGAATCGATGTTCGTTCCCTTCTTTGCTGACACCTCACTCGACAGAACGGTACCGCCGAATTCCTCGAGCACGACACCATGCTGCAGGAGATCCTGCTTCACCTTCATCGCATTGGCGCCGGGGAGATCGATCTTGTTGATGGCGACGATCATCGGCACGCCGGCGTTCTTGGCGTGAGAAATCGCCTCGATGGTCTGCGGCATTACCTGATCGTCCGCGGCGACGACGAGCACCACGATGTCCGTCACCTGAGCGCCACGAGCACGCATTGCGGTGAACGCTTCGTGGCCAGGGGTATCGAGGAAGGTGATCGACTTGTTGGCCGGCAACGTTACATGGTATGCGCCGATGTGCTGGGTAATTCCACCGGATTCACCAGCGACGACGTTCGATTTGCGGATGTAGTCGAGCAACGACGTCTTGCCGTGGTCGACGTGACCCATGATGGTCACGACGGGCGGACGCCACTGACGCTGCTCTTCCGTGTCCTCGACCGTCGTCGAGTTCAGATCAGCGGCGTACTCTTCTTCCTTTACCGCCTGGAAACCAAACTCGCCGGCAATCAGCTCGATCTGATCAAAGTCGAGCCGCTGATTGATGGTGACCATGAGTCCAAGGTTCTTGAATGCGAAGCCGACGATCTGCACCGCCGGAACCTTGAGGATCTGCGCCAGCTCGCTGACGGTGATGAACTCATTGACGCGAACCGTTTTCTTTTCGCGCTCGGCTTCGGCCTGGCGCTGTGCAGCAAGCTCCTCGCGTGAAGCGCCATCGTCGCGACGGCCCGGACCGCGTCTAATGGGACCGCGCATCGAAGCCATCGTCTTGCCGATGTTCGCCTGCACCGCTTCCTGATCGACACCACGCTTGCCTTTCTTGCCACGACGCGCGCCACGATCCTCACCGCGGGTCGCACCACCGCGATCTTCGCGACGAGTTGGGGCGCTGGGGACGCCAGGCGCCGCCGACGCCACGGGGCGCGGCGGAGTGAATGGCGCGCCAGTCGCAACTGGACGTGGACGTGGTGCACCAGGGACGACGGGTTGCGGCCGCTGGCGCTCGCGCCCATCGGTCCGTTCGCTTCCAGCACCCGCGCTTGTAGCGCCGGGAGGCGGTGCCGTCGGACGCGGCGCGGAAGCTGGCCTCGACCGCTCGATAGTCGGCGCTTCCGCTGATGCCGCGATGGGAGTTGGCGCAGTAGCGAGCGGCGGAGGCTGAATCGAGGGAGCCTTCGGCTCGGCGGTGGCCGCAGTCGCAGGCGGCGCCAGCTCGGCGGGTGCTTCGGTGACAACCCGACGACGACGACGGACACCGGACGCGTCCGTTGCGGGAGCAGGCTCGGCGTTCACCTCGGGTGCGGGTGTGGCAGTCGCCGCGCCGCGACGGCGGCGCGCTGCCGCAGGAGGTGCGGCAACGCGTGCGCGCTTCTCACGCTCCCATCGAGCCCGAATGCGAGCGACCTGATCGTCGCTCAATGGACTCAGATGGCTTCGCACCGGAACGTCCATCTGACGAAGAAGATTGACCACTTCATCACTGGAGATTCCAAACTCGCTTGCCAGATCGTGCACTCGAAGCTTGCTCAAACAACTTCCTCCTTAACGGCTCTCGGCATTTCGGTCGCGTTTAGCGCGCGGATGCCTTTCGCCAACCCTTTATCAACAATGCCTACCACTGCCGTGGTTTCGCGTCCCGCCGCGGCTCCGAGCACGGCACCCGGAGGTCCAACAAGAACGCTGATTCCCCTCGCCTGAAGCAACGGAACCACTTTATCCAAACTGTTGCTAGAAGCATCGGAGGCCGCAATAGCCAGATGAAGCTTCCCGCGTTTTGCTGCGTCCCGAACCCTTTCTACTCCAATTACAGCACCCCGCCCCCGTACTCCCAGACCAATCAGGCCAAGCAGCTTGCGTTGCTGATGCGCATCCATCGGCTACTCTGTGCGACTGCCCTCGGATCCCTCGGAGGTTGCCACGTCACCCTCCGATGTCATCGCATTGCTCGCTTCGGCATCGTCAGGCGTGGTCGCGACGGCCTCTTCCGCCGTCTCAGGAGCCTCGTCGGTAGTCAACTCATTGATGATCGCCATCAAACGATCTGCTTCCTCAGGGGCAATTCCGGGCAGGCGCAGGAAATCTTCGCGCTCCAGATCGATGATGTCGTCGAGAGTGCGATACCCTGCTTCCTCCAGAACAGCGACGGTAGCGGGTTGCATGCCCTCGATGTCGCCCAGCCGCGGATTGACTCCCGAGACGGCCTCGTCAGTCGGAAGCGGCGCAAATATCGGTTGATCGCTGCCCCGCTCCATCCACTCGCGGCTGGAATAGAGCTCGATCTTCCATTCGGTGAGCTCTGACGCGAGGCGCACGTTCTGTCCGTTGCGTCCGATCGCGAGAGAGAGTTGGTCTTCGTCGACAATGGCCTGAATCGTCTTCGTCCCCGGATCGCTGAACACCCGAGCAACGCGCGCCGGCGCCAGCGCCAACTTGGCGAAACGCTCGGGATCAGCCGACCACGGCACGATGTCGATTCGCTCGCCACCAAGCTCATTGACGACGGCTTGTACGCGTGAGCCTTTGAGACCGACGCAAGCGCCCACCGGATCGACCGAGTCATCGCGTGAAAAGACCGCGATCTTGGTGCGGCTACCCACTTCGCGCGCACTGGCGCGAATCTCAACCAGGCCCTGCTGGATCTCGGGGACCTCGAGCTTGAACAACGCTTTCACGAAAAGAGCATCTGCTCTACTCAGGACAAGGCGCGGACCTTTCGGCGTCTCCTCAACGCGCTTCAGAACAGCGCGGATGGGATCGCCCTGATGGAAGTGCTCGCGATGGTTCTGCTCACGGTACGGAATGATCGCTTCCGCCTCGCGGAACTTGTTGAGCATGATGACGAGCTTGCCACGCTCGATCTGCTGGACTTCCCCTGAAAGCAGATCGCCAACGCGACTCGAGAATTCGTCGCGGATCTTGGAGCGCTCGCCTTCACGAACGCGCTGGATGATGCGCTGCTTGGCAGCCTGCACCGCCGTGCGACCGAATTCGGCGAAATCGACCGGGATTTCCATCTGATCGCCGATCTGGAAGTCGGGGTCTTCGTAACGAGCCTCTTCCAGAGAGATCTGACTGGCCGAATCGGTGACCTCTTCGACAACCGTCTTGAGGAGGACGATGCGGATCGACCCTTTATTCTCGTCGATATCGACTTCAGCCTGAACGGTTGGCCCATGCTTCTTAGCCAGCGCCGCGTTGATGCCGTCCTCGAGCAGGCCGTGCAATTCGGCGCGGTCGATCTGCTTCGAGTTCGTCAACTCGCGGATCGCGGAAAGGATTTCTACTGAAGCTGCTGGCATATTTTGACCCTACCTGTTCCAATGAAACGCCAGCCGCGCTTTTTCAACCGCGGACAGCGGAAAGCGCCGCTCATCGCCGCGCTCGCTCAGCACCGTTACCACTTCCTGGCCTGCGTCTCCTTCGACACCGGCTATCTCCACTTCGTCGGTTCGCCTGCCCGCCGGATCACCCGGAACGTTCGTCGTCACCACAGCTCTCTGACCGCTGAACCGACGCCAATCGCTGGCGTGGCGCAGCGGCCGCTCGATGCCGGGCGACGACACTTCGAGCACGTACCGTTTGCCACCAAAATCCTCCGCGTCCAGCCTGGCTTCGATCGCGCGAGATGCTGCTGCGCAATTCTCGACCGTCACTCGCTGACCATCCTCCCGCTCGACTCTGACGTCGAGAACGGGCCTGCCCTTGCTCCCTCCCAGCTTAAGCTCGAAAAGCTCGAGTCCGAGTGGCTTAATCTCTGATGCCACAATGGCTTCCAGCGCTTCGTTCATACAGCGTCGAGGTTTGTTCGAGGGACAAAAAAATGTGGGGGGATCCCCACATTCCGGTTGGCCGCCGAGTTGAACGCCCGTCCTCAATGTAGATGCGCGTGGGGGGTCCGTCAACTCTCGCCATCTCGGCGTAGGGACCGCGGGTTAGTAGCTGCCAATCACAAAACGGAAGCGGCGATCCCTACGCCGAGATCCGAGCAGCTATCACGGCTATTTGGCGCCCTGCGTCTCCGGCTCGGTGCGAGAAGAAACGTTCATTATCGTGGCGCGTACAAAACTCACTGACCGTGATCTTCTGCACTCCGAGATCTGATGCGTGCTCGGCGATCAAAGAGCGAAGGTCTACGTGACCGGGTCGGGTAACGGGCTGGCCGGTGAGCTGCTCACGCACGTCAACGCTCACCTCATAGCACCGCCCGCAGATTGCCGGGCCGAGATGAATCGCGAGCTCGTCCGGGGCCAAGCCGTAGCGCGCGAGCGCCTGAATTGCTTCCGCAGTTATCTGCGCGACCGTACCCCGCCAGCCGGAATGAACCAGCGCAACAACGCCCGATGGGTGAGCGATGAAGACGGGGACGCAGTCGGCGATGCCCACGGCGAGTGCCGTTCCCTTCTCGGCAGCGATATGGCCGTCAGCTTCGCCACCGCGCAGCCATCCTTCCCAACCGCCGGTGTGAACGAGGACACGATTACCGTGGACCTGCCGAATCGAAACCAGTCGACGCGCTGTCTCGGACAGATCCCGTTGCACCGCACTCCAACGCCCCATCACCTCTTTGACCGGATCGTCGCCGGCAAGTCCGAAGGAGCCGGCATCTCGGGTGGTCGTGAACGCGCGGATTCCCCATCCCTCGAAGTCGGGTACGACTTCTTTGGGGACTTCGGTCAACTCAGTGCCGGCGATCGTCAACGCGGGTAATGGAAGCGCCGAGTGCGTTGAGTCGTTCGTCGATGCGCTCGTACCCGCGCTCGATCTGACCGACGTTGTTGATGAAGCTCGTGCCCTCGGCGCAGAGAGCGGCCAGCAGCATTGCCATTCCGGCTCTGATGTCGGGGGATTCGAGAAACGCCCCGCGTAAGCGAGTCGGTCCGTACACCAACGCACGATGGGGGTCGCAGAGGACGATTCGCGCGCCCATTGTCGAGAGCTTATCGACGAAGAACATGCGGGACTCGAACATCTTCTCGTGCATCATGATCAGCCCCTCGCACTGGGTGGCCGTCACGATCGCAATCGACATAGTGTCGGCCGGGAATGCGGGCCAGGGCTGGTCCTCGAGCTTCGGCACGTGACCGCCCATGTCAGTCTGAATCTGTCGCGACTGGTTTGCTGGTACGATGAGGTCCGCCCCGTCTTCCTTGCACTCGATCCCCAGCCGCGAGAACCCCATGCGGGTCGAGCGCAGATGCTCGAGGCCGGCGTTCTGGATGCGTAGCTCCGACCGCGTGACTGCCGCCAGACCAACGAAGGAGCCTACTTCGATGTGATCGGGGCCAATGGTGTGACTGACCTCCCTGGTGCCGATCGGCCGGTCACCATAAATGGTCATGGTATTGGTTCCTACGCCTTCGATCTGAGCGCCGAGTGTAATCAGGAATCGCGCGAGGTCCTGGACGTGGGGCTCGCTCGCAGCGTTGCGAAGAACGGTGGTTCCCTTTGCGGCCGCCGCCGCGACCAGTGCATTCTCAGTTGCCGTGACGCTCGGCTCGTCGAGGAAGACGTCCGCGCCGCGGAACCCATCGACTTTCATGTCGATCATCTTGCCGTGTGTGAATTCGGCGCCCAGTTGCTCGAGAGCGAGGAAGTGCGTATCGAGTCGGCGTCGACCGATCACGTCGCCGCCGGGCGGGGGAAGAGTGATATGTCCCGACCGGGCGAGAAGCGGAGCTGCAAGAAGGATCGACGCGCGGATTTTCGCGCACAGGGTCGGATTCAGGTCTGCCGGCCGCAGCTCCTTGGCGTGGATGTCGAGGGCGTTCTGGCCTACCCACTCCATCGAGACGCCGACCGATTTAATGAGCTCGACCAACGTCTCGATGTCACGGATGCGCGGAACGTTTAATAGGTGAACGGGTTTTTCGGACAAAAGCGCCGCTGCCACGATTGGCAGCGCCGCGTTTTTATTTCCAGAGGGACGAATAGAGCCGTTGAGGGTTCGGCCGCCCTCGACGACGAACTGTACTGCTGGCATTATGAAGTTTGTCGGAGGTGAGTGCTGGTTGCGCAAATATATCGCTCTCAGCACTCTTTGTACCGTGATGTGAAGCTGCACTGTAGATGGCCTCTCACTTGCACACCTTGAACGCATGACGGGATTGATTCGCGGCGCAGACCTGTTGATGCAGGCGGCAGCAGCGCTGCACGACACCGTTTACACGAAGCAGGTCGCAGTGCCGGCGACCACGTTCGAGAAGATCACGAGCATCGCCAGTGGTTTGCTGACGATCACGATCATGGTGGTGGCGGTGTCGGTAGTACCGGCGGCGTGGAACTTCAGAAAGAGCTACAAGAAAGTCAGTGACATGCTCGACAAAGTTTATGGCGACATCAATCCGTTGATGCGTCACGCCAGCGCGATTGCCGACAATGTCGATTACATCTCGACCTCGATTCGCGTCGACGTGCAGCAGGTCAGTCAGACAGTTGCCGCCGTAAATCAGCGTTTGCAGCAGGCGGTGCAGTCGGTGGAGGGCCGGATCAACGAGGTGAACGCGCTGCTCGATGTGGTGCAGGAGGAAGCTGAATCGGCGTTCGTTGCAACAGCCTCCACGATTCGTGGAGTGAAGACGGGAATTCAGGCATTTGACGAGGAGGACTGGAACGATGGGGACTTCGACGAGAGCAGAGCCGACGACTGGGAGAAGCCGCGGCCGCGCGTCAGACCCAGAGACGGAACAGGACGAGGAGCGTGAGCAACAGTACGACCTGTTGACAGCGGCGCTGATCGGCGCAGCGGTCGGCGCAGGAATCACGCTGCTTCTGAGACGTGGACCGTCGGGTCGCCGGCCGGTCGGGCCGCTCATGCGCTACGCCGGACGCGGCGCGGCGCTGGCCGGGTTGGCGGGAATGCAAGGCGCGCGGTGGGCAGGTGGGCGCGGACTCGAAGGCGCGCGTTGGGCTGGGGAGCGAGCGATGGAAGGCGCGCGCTGGGCAGGACCCCGCGCAAAAAGAGGCTTCCGAACCGCAGTCGAGCACGGTGAGGATCTGATCGATCGGCTGCCTGTCGACGAAGTCGTCGATCAGGTTCGCGACTATGTCGACACCGCACGCGGTGCGATCAACGACGTGGTCAGGGACGAGCTCACCGATCTGCGTAAGGCAGTACGGCGGCAGCGTAAGCGCATCGGTATTTAGGAGGAGTAGCATGCGCGCAACTTCGCGCGCAGTCACGGCCAGCAGGATCGCGATCGCGGTCCTGCTTGCTTTGCTTTTGACGCCGAGCGTCGCTCACGCCTGGACGCCGGGCACGCATATCTTCCTTGGCGAAGCGATACTGCGGTCCCTGAGTCTCGTGCCATCATCGATCGCCGAGCTGCTGGCGGCGTTTCCGTACGATTTTCTTTATGGCTCGATCGCTGCCGACACCAGCATAGCCAAAAAGTACGCGGCTGCGGGCAGGCATTGCCACTCATGGAATGTCGGCCTCGAGATCCACGAGGCCGCTGATTCAGAGCCGCTGCAATCCTTTGCGTTAGGCTACCTGTCACACCTGGCGGCGGATGCGGTCGCCCACAACTACTTCGTGCCGCACCAACTCGCCATCACATCCTCAACTGCCGCCCTCGGCCACAGTTACTGGGAGAGTCGCTTCGATACGCACATCGGCGAGCGGTTCAGTCGCACCGCGAAGCAGTTAATCCTTCGAGATCACTCGCATTCCGACGAGCACCTCGATCGCATTCTCAGTCCGACAATTTTCAGCACACCGACGAATCGGCGCATCTTCCGTGGGATGGTTTACGTTGCCGACACCGAATCGTGGCAGCGCATCTTCCACCTCGTCGAGGAAAAGAGCCGCTGGGACTTGAGCGATCACGAAGTGAGCAAGTACATGGGCCGCGCCTTCGACTACATCGTCGACTTCCTGAGTCGCCTGGATCGTTCGGAGCCGCACAAACTCGACCCAGCGGGAACGGTGGCCTTGCGTGAGGCGAAAAAAGTTCGGCGTGCTGCGTTGCGCCGCGGCGGCGAAGAACATGTCCTCGAGCAGGCCCAGCAACATTTTGGAATGCCGAGATCCGCCCTCAAGTTCGCGACCTCGTTACCAGAGCCGCTTTATCCCCCGCGGGCTGACAACAGCTGATTGACGCGCTTGGGGTCGGCGCGTCCCCTGGACTTCTTCATCACGAAGCCAACGAGCACACCCTGCAGTTTTTTCTCGCCTGACAGGTAGCGTTTTGCTTCCTCAGGATGTTCCTCGAGCACCTCTTCGACCCAGGTGGTGAGCGCGCTCTCATCGCCGACCTGGGATAGTCCCTCATCCGCGGCGATCTGGGCAGCGGGCTTTCCAGTCTCGACCATCATCGCGAACACGCGCTTCGCTGCGGTATGACTGACAGTTCCGTCGCGCACGAGATTGAGTAGCTGCGCGAGGTCAGCCGGCCTCACCGCGAATAACGAAATGTCTCCGTCGCCCGAGCGCAGCGCCGCGAGCACCTCGCCCATTACCCAGTTGTAAGCAGACTTGCCGTCTTTGCTCGCGCGCGCGACGCCTTCGTAATAGTTGGCGAGCGAAGGAGTCGCAGTCAGTTGCTCGGATTCGGCCAGACTTATCGCGTAGTCTTCGACGAAGCGTTTCTTTCGCGCGTCAGGAAGCTCGGGGAGATTCGCCTGCGCGTCATCGATCCACTTCTTGTCGAGAAGCAACGGTCGAAGATCCGGTTCCGGAAAGTAGCGATAGTCGTGACTGCCTTCTTTGCTGCGGCTGGGCCGAACGGTTTCGTGGGCGGCATCCCAGAGCAGAGTCTGTTGCTGGACGCTTCCGCCCGATTCCAAAAGCTTTGACTGCCGCTCGTATTCCGCGTCGAGTGCGCGCTCGACCGCGGAAAACGAATTCATGTTCTTCACCTCGGTCTTTGTCCCCAACTTTGTCTGGCCGAACGGCCTGATGCTGATGTTCGCGTCGACGCGGAGACTTCCCTCTTCCATGCTGACGTCGCTGACATCCAGGTACTGCAGGATTTGCTTCAGCGTGCGTAGATACGCAGCCGCGTCAGTGGCACTGCGCAAATCCGGCTCACTCACGATCTCGATCAGAGGAACTCCAGCACGATTCAGATCGATCGCCGTCGCGCCCGGGTATCGATCGTGAATCGATTTCCCGGCGTCCTCTTCCATGTGCAGGCGCGTGATTCCAATCTGGACATCCTTTCCGTCTTCGGTTTTTCCGATGCCGATGTGCCCTCCCGTCGCAAGCGGCTGATCGAATTGCGAGATCTGATAGCCCTTGGGCAAATCGGGATAGAAGTAATTCTTGCGCGCAAAGACAGAGATCGGATCGATCTTGCAGCCAAGGCCAAGTGCCGCCCGTGCCGCCAGCTCCACGGCCTTTTCATTGAGAACCGGCAACGCACCGGGCAATGCGAGACAGACCGGACAAGTGTTGACGTTCGGCGGCGCACCGAAGTCAGTCGAGCAGCCGCAGAACGCCTTGGTTCGCGTCTTCAGCTGGACGTGCACCTCGAGGCCAACGACCATCTCGTACCGGTCGTTCATCGATGCGCGTCGGCGCCGAGCGCCGCTTCGAGAGCATAGCCAACGCGAAACATCGAGTATTCGTCGAAGTGCGGCGTGATGATTTGGCCGCCGACCGGCAGCCGCCTCACTCGTCCAATCGGGACCGACATCGCGGGAACGCCGGCCAGATTCGCGGTGACCGTAAAGATGTCGTTCAGATACATCTCGTAGGGATCACTGATGGCGCCGACGGCAAAAGCCGGTGTCGGTGTGGTCGGTGTAAAGATCGTGTGCACGCCACTGGCAAAGACTGAGCGAAAGTCGTCGGCGATCAGCGTGCGTACGGCCTGTGCTTTCTTATAGTAGGCGTCGTAATAGCCGGCGGAGAGGACATACGTGCCAAGGAGTACGCGCCGGGTGACCTCCGGGCCAAAGCCTTCCGATCGCGTCGCGTCGTACATCGGGCGTAAGCCTTTGCCAGGATCCACACGCAGCCCGTACCTGACGCCATCGAATCGCGCGAGGTTGGACGACGCTTCTGCGGGCGCGATGATGTAGTAAACGGGGATCGCCAACGGCGAACGCGGCAGCGAGACATCGCGCACGGTCGCGCCCATCCACCGCATTTTGTCGAGCGCGCGATCGCACAGATCGCGTATGTTGGCGTCTAGCGACTCCGGGAAATACTCCCTGGGCTTTCCGATCACTACGCCTTTGAGAGTCGTTTCACTCGGCGGCGGTGGAAGTGGAACCGGAGTTCTGGCGATGCGCATCGCTTCGGTGTCCGGTTCGCGCGCCGCTGGCGCGGGTTTCCCGAGCGCGGCAAGCCGGTAAAGTGGAACGTCAGCATCAGAGCTCGTCGAGTCCATCTTGTCGAATCCGGCGATCGTCTCGAGTCCAATTGCCGCGTCATCCACGGTTCGTCCGACGACGCCGATTTGATCGAGTGACGAGGCAAACGCTACGAGTCCGTACCGACTGACCCGTCCGTAAGTGGGCTTCACCCCGACGACACCACAAAACGCCGCTGGCTGGCGCACCGAGCCGCCGGTCTCCGAGCCAAGAGCAATCGGTGTGATGCCCGCCGCGACGGCTGCCGCAGAACCGCCCGATGATCCGCCAGGGACGAGACGCACGTCGTGAGGGTTTCGCGTTGGACCATACGCGCTGTTTTCCGTGGACGAGCCCATCGCGAATTCATCCATGTTGGTCTTGGCGACGATAATCGCACCGTTCGCCCGTAAGCGCGTGACCGCTGTCGACTCGAACGGGCTTACGTAACCCTTGAGAATTTTCGATCCGCAGCTCGTCGGCAGGCCAAGCGATGCAATATTGTCCTTGATAGCGATTGGAACGCCGGCGAGCACGCCAACATCGGTGGCCTTCTCGAGACGACCGCTCACAAGCTCGGCTTCCTCACAGCATGCGTCGCGGTCCGAGTATAGAAAAATGTTGAGTCCGTCGCGGCCGGCGCCGATCTCATCCGCGCGATCGAACGAGGCATTGACTAACGACGACGGAGTCATCTGGCCGGCGCGGACGCTCGCCGAGATCTGGGCCGCGCTCAGCGATGCGTAATTCTCGATCGTCAAGCGCTGCTCTCGGCCGGGTCTTCGTGGGTCGCGAGACGGGGTACCAGGAAAAACCCATCACGTATCGAAGGCGCAAAGGATTCCAGGGTGCCTTTCATCAACGGGGCGACACGATCGTCGGCACGCAGCGGAGTGCCGCCGGCCCCAACACCGGCGGCGAGCGCAACTGCTGATGTATCGACCTGCGCCAACTCTTCCATGTGGCCGAGGATGGAGCTCAACTCGCGTGTCAGCTCGTCGATGCGGGTCTCATCGACGCCGACTCGCGCCAGATCGGCGATGTGCAATAAGTCTTCACGTGTGACGGGCATTAATCCTGTCCGCGTTCCAATGTGGTGTACGCCAGCTTGATGGTTTTCCGGCCAACCGCCTCGTCGTCGAAATCGATCACCGCTTTGACTTCCCTGCCCACTCCGGAGAGCTCCGCGATCGATCCTTCACCAAAAAGTTTATGACGAACTCGCTCGCCTTTGACGTAGCGAGGCTCGTCCTGTGAGATCTCCGCCTCGGCGATCGGCGCGGAACGGCGCCAGCTGGGCACGTCGTAGGTTCGCCGCGCCGGATACGCGCCGCTGAACGCGCTTCCCGTGCGGTCGCGCGAGCCACGGCCGAGCGTGCTTGCCTTAAGGGTCTTTCGCTCCTCGAGATTGGCGGCGGCAATCTCAGTCAGGAAGCGCGACTTGATCGACGGCATCAGCTCGCCGTTTCTCCGGCGCACCTCAGTATGGGAAATAAAGAGTTTTTCCTTGGCGCGCGTGATGCCAACGTAGAAAAGACGGCGTTCCTCCTCCAACTTCGGTGGATCGTCGAAGGACTGCGACAGCGGAAACAGCCCATCTTCGAGTCCGGTCAGAAACACAACCGGATATTCGAGGCCCTTGGCGTTGTGAAGAGTCATCAAGGTGATGGCGTCCGCGGATGGATCGACTGCGTCGGCCCCCGCGACCAGCATTGCGCGCTGCAGAAAATGATCGAGCGGCGTGAGGCCTACTTCACCGCCATCGTCGACGACGGTTTCTGCCGCCCCCTCAATCAGGGATTCGACGTTCTCGATTCGGTCGCGCGCCGATTCCGGTCCCTCAGCCTGGAGATACTCGAGGTAGTGAATTTCGGCGATGAGATCTTGAATCACCACGTCGACGCTGGTGTCCTTGGCGCGCTCACGCAACGTTGACATCAACTTGTCGAAATCGTCCAGCGCCTTGCGCGCGGCGGGACGTACGATGCTGATGATATCCGGATGGGAGATGGCTGCCGCCAGAGGCACGTTCGCACGACGCGCTTGCTGGGCAAGCATGTCGAGCGTTGTGTCGCCAATACCTCTTTTCGGGACGGAGATGGCGCGACGGAAGGCTTCTTCGTCTGCCGGGTTGGCGATCAGCTTGAGGTACGCGATCAGATCACGTATCTCGCGGCGATCGTAGAACCGCACCGAGCCGACGAGGCGATACGGAATCACCTCGCGACGTAGCGCATCTTCGAAGGCGCGGCTCTGGGCATTGGTGCGATATAACACGGCAAACTCAGCGAGACGGCGCCCTTCCTGATTCTGACGGGTTTTGATTTCTTCCAAAACGAAGTCGGCTTCGTCGCGCTCGTCGAGCGCAGCAACCAGCGTTACCGCTTCACCGGCAGGTCGGGTTGGACGAAGCGTCTTGCCTTTCCGTCCCAAATTCGGCGTGATCGCCGCGTTGGCAACGTCGAGAATGTCGGGTGTCGAGCGATAGTTTTCTTCCAGGCGAACGACGCGGGCTGCCGGAAATTCCTTCTCGAAGTCGAGGATGTTGCGGATGTCGGCGCCACGCCACCCGTAGATCGATTGGTCATCGTCGCCGACGACGACAACGTTCCTGTGACCGCTGCCCAGCAGTTTTATGAACTGAAATTGCGCGCGATTCGTGTCCTGGTACTCGTCGACAAGAATGAACTGAAACCGATCGCGGTAGCGGGCAAGCGTCCGTTCATCCTTTCGAAAAATCTCCACCGGCAGAACGAGCAGATCGTCGAAGCTCACCGCGTTGGCGCTGCGCAGTGCCGGCTCGAGCCGACTGTAAACCTTCGCTGCCGCGCGCGTGACCGGGTCCATCGCCAGCTTCGCATATTCGTCGGCGGAGACGAGCGCATTCCTCGCATCGGATATGAGGGATGCGATGACCTTGGGACTCCACTGTTTTGGCGAGACGCCCTCCTGATCCATCATCCGCTTGATCAGGCTGAGCGTGTCGTCCTCGTCGTAAATGGTGAAGCTCGAGGTGCGTCCGGTAAGCGCCGCGACAACACGGAGAATACGCGCGCCAATGGCGTGAAACGTCCCGCTCCACATTCCTTTGGGCTCTTCGCCAAGCAGCCGAGCGATACGCTCGCGCATTTCCCCAGCTGCTTTGTTCGTGAACGTCACGGCGAGAATCTTCGAGGGGTCGACGCCGTGATGCTCGATCAGCCGCGCAATTCTCGTGGTGAGAACGCGCGTCTTCCCTGAGCCGGCGCCGGCGAGGACCAGCATCGGACCCTCGAAGTGAAGTACAGCTTCGCGCTGAGCCGGATTGAGGCCGGCGAGCGGTTCGGCCTCGGCAGCGGTCGCGATGTTGGTCTGCTCGGACATCAAGGGAAAATATCAGGAGAAGGAACCCGCTTGAATGGCTGGCGTGACCGCAAATGCAGACATTGCGCTGGCGGCTTGCGGCTATAGGCCAGGGGCCGGCAGCGTGATTCGAATTTCAAACTAGCCGCGGGCAGCCCGCTGAAAGCCGCAAGCCGCCAGCGCAGTTCTCCTTGGCATCTATCCAAGCACTATGTCGAACGTCGCGCCACGCTCTGACGGAACAAGCAGTAGCTCGCCATGATGGCTGTCGCGCACGATGCGACGGGCAAGCGAGAGCCCGATTCCCCAGCCTTTCTCCTTGGTAGAGAAGCCGGGATCGAAGATCTGATGCCGGATCTCACGCGGGATACCCGGGCCGTCGTCCGAGACGCGCACCCGCACACGACCCTCGGGCAGCGGATCCGCGGATATTTCCACACGACCATCGCGGCCCGCAAGCGCATCGATCGCGTTCTTGGTGAGAGACTCAAGCGCCCATTCGAGCAGCACAGGATCGCCCTGCACCACGAGGTCGCCCTGGTGCGATGCCGAAACGGTTACCCTCTGCGCCAGCGTCGGCACGCGCGCGCGGAAGTAGGCTGCAACTCTGTCGACGAGCTCGCCCAGATTCACCGACTCCTGATGCGGAGGTCGTCCGATTCGCTCGAATCGGTGTGCGACTCGCTTCAGTCGCTCGAGATCAGCCTCCATATGATCGAGCGCGGCACTGGTCGCCGGTTCAGGATCGGTCTCGCGCAGCAGCTCGATCCAGCCGGCGATGCTGGAGAGTGGCGTTCCGAGCTGGTGAGCCGACTCCCTCGCCATCCCGGCCCAAATTTGCTCCCGATCGGCACGACCCCTCGTGCGCAAAGCGTACGCGCCAGCGACGAGCACCAAACCGATCATGATCGACTGCAACACCGGAATCAGAATCAGTCCCCGCACGAGAGGCGTGTTTCCGAAGTGCACCGTGCCGATTCCCGGCTCGACGATGGGAACGTTCTGACGATCGAGCTCGGTGATGTAGTTGCGCATCTCTTTCGAGCGCAGTGGCGCAGTGAACGGAATATTGGCGGTGTCCGTGGGAACGCTGTTCGGATCGGCGAGAATCATCGGGACACCCGACTCTCTGATGTGGCGGGATAGATCGAGCAGCGCAGCGTTGGCGGCGTCCGGATTCGGATCGCTGAGTCCGTTATAGACGCGCGCGTACATCAGACCGACGCGAGACGCCTCCTGGCGCAGCTCGCGCACCACACTGCGAGTGTAGATGACGTACCACACGAGCAGCGCGAGCACGCCGATCGAGATGAGCGTTACCGGTGCGAGCCGGCGCATGTTCAGCTCAGGCGCTCAGCGCCGAGATAGTTTGCGAGCGCAGCGGGTAAACGCACGCTTCCATCCTCCTGTTGGTGGTGCTCCAGGATAGAGGCGATGATGCGCGGAAAGGCAAGACCCGACCCGTTCAGTGTGTGCACGAAGCGCGGTTTGCCGCCCTCCGCCGGCTTGTACCGGATGTTGGCGCGCCGAGCCTGGAAATCGGTGAAGTTGCTGCAGGACGACACCTCCAGCCATTTGCCGACACCGGGCGCGTAGGTCTCGAGGTCGTACGTGTGCGCGCTGGCGAATCCGGTGTCGGCGGAAGCGAGTCGCACCACCCGATATGGCAGCTCGAGTAGCTGCAGAATCTTTTCGGCGTGACCGGTCAGCAACTCGAGCTGCTCGTTCGAGCTCTCCGGCGTGACGAATCGAACGAGTTCGACCTTGTCGAATTCATGCACGCGCAGAAGGCCGCGTGTATCCTTGCCCGCCGCGCCTGCTTCTCTCCGGAAGCACGCCGAGTAGCCGGTGATGCCCTTTGGCAGATCCGACTCGGGGATTACTTCTTCGCGAAGAAGGTTGGTCAGAGGGACTTCGGCTGTCGGAATGAGGAAGCCCTCATCGTCGCGAAGAGCGTACATATCTTCGGCGAACTTGGGCAGCTGACCGGTGCCGGTCATGCTCTGCCGATTTACGACGACGGGCACCCACGCCTCCTCGTAGCCGTGCTCGCGCGTGTGAACATCGAGCATCAGGTTCATCAGACTGCGCACGAGTCGCGCTCCGGCAGCGCGAAAAACGATGAATCCGGAGCCGCTGATTTTTGCGCCACGCTCGAAGTCGATCAGACCAAGCCGCGTACCGATCTCCCAATGGGGGGCGACTCGCGCACCATCACGAGGCTCGCCCCACGTCCGGACAACGGAGTTGCTCTCCTCTCCACCAGCCGGGACCTGGTCCAGCGTAACGTTCGGAATCTCGAGGAGAATCGAGTTGAGCTGCTGCTCCGTTTCGGCGAGCTCGCTGTCGAGTTTGGCGATCTCGTCTCCAAGCGCACGCGACCGCTGCTGGAGATCGTCGGCCGACTGACCGGCGCGTTTCCGCTGGCCTACTTCCTGGCTGACGGCGTTTCGTGCCGCTTTGCGCTCTTCAACCGCCTGAATCGTGTCACGACGCGTTTTGTCGAGTTCAACGGCGCGATCGATGGCCGGCCCCAGCGTACCGAGCGCCCCGCGCCGGCGCATACCGGCGCGCAGTGCGTCGACATTCTCGCGCACCATCCGCAGATCGTGCACGAACTAGTGGCTCGGCAGCCCTTCGGCGAACGAGCGGAACCCGCAGTTTGGATCGAGTCCCATTCGGAGATAGATCGTTCTCGACGTCAGATTGACGCTGTCGACGCCGATTTTGGCGTAGATGTTCGGGTTGATAGCGAACTGACAAAGATCGGCAGCAGCGTTGTGAGCGGACTGTACGACTATGGTTTCGCCCGGCAACGCAACGAGCGCCGAGTCGGATTGATATCCGGTCTTGGGCGCTTCGGCGACTGAATCAAACACCTCCCCAATCTTCTGCATCGCTACCGGACGTGACGAGCCGGACGCGACGATAAGCTTGACTGGATAAATCACGGCGTTGCCGTCGGGGTTGATGTCGAAGGCGACATCAAACGTCGCGAAGCCGTCGACGTGTACCGGCTGTCGTGAAAGGAAAGCGAGTCCGCTAGGATAATTCGGGGGCGTGCCGGACAGCGCGAACACCGAAAGGGTGTCGACTGAATTGAGCAGTGATGCCTTCAAGCCCGTTGGGTCGCCGCAGGCACTGATGAACGCAGCAGTGAGACCTGCTGCAATAACTGCAAGACGCGCTTTCATGCGTTGAATTTGACAGAAAGGGAAATGGTGGGGTTGCTTTCGATAATACCCCGTAACTTATGACAGTTCAAGCGATTGGCTGCTTGACTTCACTGGTGGCGACTCCTAGCTTCGCAGTTTCTCACCACCAATGCCCAACATCCGAGATTTCACGAGCGCGCTTCGTCAGCGTCCGGGAGTCGATGCGGTTCTGGTACTGGGACGTGACGGACTGCTGATAGAAGGTTTCGCTGCCCCAGGTCTCAACAATGAAGATCTGGCAGCGCGCGTTCCCGCGCTCGTCGCCGAAGCAGAAACGCTCGGCCGTGCTACCGTGCAGGGAACTCTCAATACCGCAATACTCGAGCATCAGAAAGGCTACGCAATCGTTGCCGCGCTTGCTGACGATACGCTGTTACTGATCCTGCTCAGGCCGTCGGCTGATCTCGGTGGACTGTTATTTGACGTTCGTCGCTACCGTGGCAACATCGCTTCACTGATCTGACCGTGGCAGAGAACCCGACATCTCACATTCTCGTCGCCGACGACGAGCCACATATCGGGCGCATCATCAAGATGAAGCTCGAGCAGGGTCCCTTTCGCGTCAGCATCGCGTACGATGGCGAGGAAGCACTCGCATTCATCAACAACGGAGACCCCGTCGATCTGGTGCTACTCGATCTGATGATGCCGAAGCTGAGTGGCCTCGACGTTTTGCGACAGGTGCGGGAACAGGACCGCTTCAAGAATCTTCCTTGCATCATTCTTACCGCCGGCGGAGATGCCAAGCACGAGCGCGACGCTCTCGCGCTCGGCGCGACGCAGTTTCTGACCAAGCCTTTCAGTCCCAAAAAGCTGTACGCGTTGGTCGCGCGTCTCACCGGCGCGCCAGACGAAGCAGGAATAAGCGGCGAGTGAGCCGCTGGGTCGTCATTCTTGCCGGAGGTGTTGGGTCGCGGTTCTGGCCGCTGAGTACACCAGAGCGACCGAAGCAACTGCTCCCCCTCGTGACCGATAAGCCGCTCTTGCGGGATGCTGTCGAGCGGCTGACGCCAATGGTTGACGCCGAGCACATGCTCGTCCTTACCAATGCGGATCTCGTTGGTCCGATTGGGGAGCTTCTGCCCGAACTGCCGCCCGATAACATCATTGCGGAACCGAAGCCGGCTGGCACCGCTGCCGCGCTCGTCTGGGCGGCGCGGGCGATCGACCAACGCGACGGCAGCAATGCGACCATGATCTCCGTACATGCGGATTGGGCAATCGGCGACGATGACCAGTTTCGCGAAGAATTGGAGCGAGGCGAGAAGCACGCGCAGAAAACGCATACCTTGGTCACAGTGGGAATCGTTCCGACGCGAGCGGACCCGGGATTCGGGTACATTCAGCCCAGCGATCCAAAGCGCCCGATTTCACCCGTCGAGCGATTTGTCGAGAAGCCGGATCAACAAAAGGCCGAGAAGCTGCGGGCCGAAGGATACCTCTGGAATTCCGGCATCTTCATCTGGACAGTTGGCGACTTTCTGGCGCAGGCAAAGCAACACGCCGTCGAGCTGAGGAAGGCATTATCTCTGGAGAATGACGTCGACGCAGCAGAATTCTTCGCGGCGGTTCCCCGCCCAATCTCGGTCGACAACGCGGTGCTCGAACGGAGCAAGAACGTGGCGGTGGTTCGCGGCGACTTCGGCTGGGACGACATCGGCACCTGGAGTGCACTCGGCAGAGTTCGCGACAAGGACGAATTGGGCAATGTCACCACCGGTGACGTGCATATGCTTGATTGCACGGACAACGTCGTGTACGCCGATGGCGGTCGGGTTGCGATGTACGGCGTCGAAAAACTCGTCGTCGTAGTGCATGACGGACTGACGCTGGTCACGACGCGCGACAAGGCAACAGATCTGAAACGATTGGTAGAGTCTCTCCCTGGCCCTGAAAGAACTCGATGAGCGTACTCTTTTTCTACGATGACGCGCGCGCCCGTCAGTTCGAGCCGTTCTCGCTGACACGCCCGGTCAGCGAGCTACGCGCGGGAACATCGCTGATACGACATCGCTGGCAGAATGCTACTGGCCTGCGGAGTGCCGGATTCATCAGCGGCGACCACTTGATTCACTTCGAGGAGGGCGACGCGCCGCCGTCAGCTGCGCCCAAATCCGAAATCCCCGCGGGCGCGGTCCTCGTCAACAGTCGCTGCGTTGTCTCGCTCGATCTGAATATCGATCATTTCGACTTGCTGATGTGCGAGGGAATGGCCTGCGCAGTTCGCCTGGCGCGCGCGTTACCTGTTTCACAGTTCGCCAATGGCAACGTGGATATTGGCTCGATCCAGACCAGTCTCGGTGGCAGAAAGATCGGCGGACGCTGGATCAACGAAATCTGGGATTTGATTGGTACGCTCGACGCTCAGCTGAAGGAGGACATTCCGCTGCGCAGCAAATCACTGGAGGCTGCGGCGAACACGTCGGCAACCTCAATTGGTGATCACCCGATCTTCGTCGAGGAGGGCGCCAGGATCGACCCGCATGTTGTTTTCGATGCGAGCGGGGGTCCGATTCTCATACGGAAGGGCGTGCATGTCGCGCCTTTCACACACCTTATGGGTCCGATCTATGTCGGGCGCGACACCGAGGTAATCGGCGACAGGATTTCCGGGTCATCCATCGGCGATCACTGCAAGGTCCGCGGCGAATTCAGTGCGAGTGTCATGCTGGGTCACAGCAACAAGGGGCACGCAGGTTTCGTGGGCCATTCGTATCTAGGGCGTTGGGTGAATATCGGCGCCATGACGACCACGAGTAATCTCAAAAACACGTATGGTCCCATTCAGCTGTGGACCCCAACGGGGATGCGCAGCACAGGGCAGCAGTTTCTCGGCACGCTGTTCGGGGATCACGCCAAGACCGGGATTGGTACAATGCTGAGCACGGGCACGGTGGTGGGTACCGGTGCGAATCTGTTCGAGACAGAGATGCCCCCGAAGGTCGTCCCTCCATTCGCCTGGGGCAGTGTTGAGCCCTACGAGACCTACGACGTCACTAAATTCCTTGCAGTGGCGGAGAGAGTGATGTCACGCCGTCACGTCGAGCTCGGGGACAAAGGGCGCAAGCAGTTGGCTGAAGCGCACAAACGCAGGTGGAGTGTTTGATGAAGCTGTGGGTTTTGGGAAGTGGCAGTAACGGCAACGCAGTCCTGGTGGAAACTGAGCGCTCACGCATTCTGGTCGATGCGGGATTCTCTCCACGCGTGTTGAAGCATCGGCTTGCGGTAGCAGGTGTCGCCCCGCAATCGATCGAGGCAGTAGTCGTTACACACGAGCACACCGATCACGCGAAGGGTGTTGCGTCGGCTGCGCGAAAGTGGGGTTGGACTATCGTCTCGACGGCCGGCACGCGGATGATGTGCCCGGACTGGGTGCAGCTGCGCACGATTCTCACTCCACGAAAGAGCACGGTCGTGGTGGGAGACTTCTACCTGGAGACGGTGCCTGTCTCCCACGACGCCAATGAGCCGATTGCGGTGATTGTGACTTCGCTCGCAGAAGGCTCGCGCGCGGGGATCGTTTACGACCTGGGCCACGTCACCGAAACGATTTACCGGGCTCTCGATAAGCTCGACGTGCTGGTGATCGAGGCGAATCACGACGAGGGAATGTTGCGCGCGGGCCCGTATCCGCCGTCGGTGCAGGCGCGGATTCGCAGCAAGTTTGGTCACCTCAGTAACAACGCGGCGGCAAGCACTGCGATGCAATGCGTTCACTCGGGCCTCAACAACATTGTTCTCGCCCACCTCAGTGAGAAGAACAACACGCCACGGGTTGCAATGTCGACGGTGGGTGATTCGCTGCGGCGCGGCAGATTCAAGGGACGCCTCACGGCCGCGGCACAGGACAAGGTCGTCGGCCCGATCACCGTCGGCGCGAGCAGCGCGGCGTCGGCCGCTCCGCTACAACTCGCGCTGGGCCTCTAACTCAACCGCGCGGACGCCGATTACCGGCGACGATGGCGAAGACGAGCGCCAGCGCGATGATTATCCCGAACGTCCAATAGAAGTTCATCGTTAGCGGCCCCGGCCCTCGAGGTCGCGCTCGCCGGGAACCTTACGCTCCGCTTTCCCTTCTCCCGGGTGCGCCTGCGCTTCATGAAAACGCTCGCCCTTGAGCCTGATCCCCTCCACGAATCTCTCGTACTCGGTGTCGGACAGCTCGTCGGCGATTGCAGGAACAAGCCCTTTCACCAGTGTGATCCGCTCAGCGAGGGTCAGCTCGTTGATCGAGGTCACAAGCTTGCGCAGCCGCGGATGGTCCATCCACTCGGTTTCTTTGCTGGTTGTCATGGTCGAGACGTATCTCCGGTGTGAGTGCGTTATTCAGTCTTCACGTTGAATCTGCTGCGTTTGAGGTCTGCCCAGCGAGCGAGTGTGGCAGCCAGCGCCTTTTCCAGATCACTCGCCGCTGCCACGGTCTGACTGGTGGGCTCCATATCCGCGCTCTCAACAATGTCCAGGACGGTTGCGAGCTGCTCGTTCAATTGCGCGAGGCCGATCGCGACTCCTGGAGCACCGTTCTCGACTTGAGCGAGTGTTGAATCGAGGGCGATCAGAGAATCGGCGACCTCCTTCGCTTTTGCCCCTTCGCGTTGGGTTCGTAGCAATCCGCGTCGAACACGAAGCTCGCTCAGTGCGGCGAAGTCCCGATCGATGGCGCCATTCATCCGCACACCGATGTCGTGTTGCAAGCGGAGACCGACTTCGGTGATGCGAACGCGCGGATCCATTTTGATCGTTAACGGCTGCGAGAACGTCTGGCCATTCACCTTCAAACGAACGCTGTAGGAGCCGGGCAAGACCGCAGGGCCGAGCGGGAACCGTGGCGTGTCGCGATAGATAGCCGAGATGGGATAATCGTGTCCGAGCACTTTGGGCGGAGGATAATGCAGATCCCAAACGAAGCGGTGAGCGCCGCTATTTGTAGCCACGCGTTGAGGAGGTCGCACCCAGTAGGTCGGCACATTGAGGTTCGCCTCGATCGGCTCGATCGAGTCAGTGCTGGCAAAGGTTCTAACAACAGCTCCGTTGGCGTCGGCGATCTCGATCACCACCGGTGTTGTTGCATCGCGCGCGAGCCGGTAGTTGATGATCGCGCCGTCCGGCGGGTTGGTACCCGCAGGCTCCTCGGGGGGAAGCGGAGTATCCGTGTTTTTGTCGCGCCGGAACCGGTAAGTGAGTTTTGGCTTGAACAAGAAATCCTGCGCGAAGGATTTCTCGTCGAGCTGACGAAGGGGCGTCATGTCGTCGAGAATCCAGAACGAGCGCCCGTGCGTTCCCACAACTATATCATCATCGTGGATCACAAGATCGCGAACCGACGTGGCGGGCATGTTGAGTCGTAGCCGATGCCAGTGCTCACCGTCGTCGAGCGAGAAGTAGACCGCCCGCTCGGTGCCCGCGAAGAGCAATCCGCGACGAACCGGATCCTCACGCACCGCATTAACTACTTCGTTCGGGGGAATGCCCTCGACGATTTCCTTCCAGCTCTTACCGCCATCGTGCGTCCGATAGACGTGCGGATGCAGATCATCGAGCTTGATCCGATTGATCGCCGCGTACGCCGATTGATCGTCGAAGTGCGAGGCTTCCATTAAAGAGACCTTGGACCATGGCGTCAGGGCGGCAGGTGTGACATTTGTCCAATTCTTTCCGCCGTCGCGCGTGATGTAAATCGCTCCGTCATCGGACCCCGTCCAGATGACGTTCAGATCGCGGAATGCCGGAGCGATTGTGTAGATGACTCCACGATTCCTGGCGCGCGAAATGTCACCGCCGGTGAACATGGCGTAACCCGGCGGCACGGCGTAATCACGTCGCGTTAGATCTGGACTGATAACATCCCAGCTATGTCCGCCCGTCGTCGTCCTGAACAACACGTTGCCGGCAAAAAGAAGTACGTGAGGATCGACGCTGGAGAAGATGATCGGCGCGGTGCGCAGAAACCTGTACCTGCCTGATCGAACTGCTTCCGGGCTGACGTTCTGAACCTCGCGCGACCGCTGATCAAAGCGCGTGATCTTGCCACCGTAGATGATGTTGGGGTCGAGCGGATCGGGCGCGATGTATCCGTACTCCTCGGCGCCCACCGGATTCCATTCGCGGAAAGTGATCGCGCCGTAGTCGCCACGACTCATTGTGCCGACTGAGCCACTCTCCTGCTGGCCGCCGTAAACCCAGTACGGAATCTGATTGTCGGTGATGACGTGATAGAACTGCGCGGTTGGCTGGTTGTACCACGAGCTCCACGTTTGACCACCGTTGACCGTTACGATCGCACCCTGATCCGCCGCGATAAGCATGATGTCCGGATCATCCGCGTTGATCCAAATGCGGTGGTAATCGTCGCCGCCCGGGGCGCCCTTGATCGCGGTGAAAGTCTTTCCGCCGTCCGTCGACCGATAGGTCGATGTGTTCGCCGAGTACACGACGTCCGGATTTCGCGGATCCACCTTCAGCTCCGCGAAGTCTGAAGCGCGACCCCATACGCGCACCTCGTCATTCGTTCTTCGCCACGTTTCACCCGCGTCATCCGATCGGTAGATCCCGCCCAGCGTCGGTGCGTCGACCGTCGCGTACATCCTTCGCGCATCGCGGGGCGCGATTGTGAACCCGATTCTCCCGAGTCCCTGTGCGGCGGTCGGAAAACCTTTGCCGATTTGCCGCCACGTTGCACCGCCGTCCGCCGATCTGAACAACCCACTTAGTGGTCCGTTCCAGAAGGAGTTCTCCCAAGGTCCCTGACGCCCTGCCCACAGTGCGGCATAGACGATCTGTGGGTTTGTCGGGTCGAAGCCGACTTGAATCGCGCCGGTGTTCTCGTCCTTGTAGAGAACTTTTTCGAAGGTCTCTCCGCCATTCGTCGAGCGGTAAACACCGCGCTCAGCGTTGGGTCCGTACGGATGCCCCAACACTGCGACAAAGAGTTTGCTCTCGTCGCGCGGGTCGACGATGATGCTCCCAATTTGTTGCCCGTCGCGCAGACCGAGATGCCGCTAGGTTTTACCTGCGTCGGTCGACCTGTAGATCCCGTCACCAGTAGAAAGATCGGGACGCTGCAAACCCTCTCCGGAACCGACGTAGATGACATTGGGATTCGATGGAGCGACTGCGAGGTCGCCAACCGAGCCCGTCGGCTGATCGTCGAAGATCGGAAACCATACGCGACCATAGTCGGTAGTCTTCCACACGCCGCCGTCGTTGACGCCGACATAAAACACGTTCGGCTGACCTCTCACGCCCGTCGCCCCGACGGTGCGACCGGCGCGAAACGGTCCGATCATTCGCCATTGGAGATTCGAATAGAGAGCTGGGTCAATCGCCTGCGCCGCTGTCGGCACCGGCGAGACGGCGACAGCGAAACTGATACCGACGACTGTCACGGCGATTCGCGCAAGTTGATTCAGAACTGACTCCGATTGGGTGAGCGCAAAAATGCGCGTCTTGATCGAGCGTAGCTAATCGGCCGAGCGCCCAGATGGCCGGAGAAGCCCAGCGAAAACTGTTCCCGGCTGAGCTGTGCCAAATCACGAAGCTGGTGGAACGGCATTTGAGATAATCATCCGTATTCAACCACCAACAAAATAGGTTAAAAAGCTTCAAATGACGCTGTCCCGTAAGAACTTAGCGCTCCTGACCTTCGTGGCCTCGGTGGCGGCAATGGGAGAGTTAGCGGCTCAACCCGATATACCGGAAAACGCGGCGACTGCGGGGCGTGACCTGACGACGCACATGGCACCGATCAGTCTCCACGCCGATCTCAGGTCGAGGATGCTGACAGTTATGAGCG
>Ga0209027_1000074_pt1 | contig 26630 bp, 29 predicted proteins | sample GraSoi013_1_20cm_3_FD_185821 | JGI IMG/M metagenome (GOLD analysis project Ga0209027, IMG submission 185821) | Grasslands soil microbial communities from the Angelo Coastal Reserve, California, USA - Sample 09_27_2013_1_20cm (SPAdes) (version 2) | ecosystem: Environmental > Terrestrial > Soil >...
GATGCGGCCAGCTACCGCAACCAGGCTCTTCAACCAACGGTCGCCCTCCGGGAAGAGGCGCGGCAGGCAGCCGAAACCGCGCTGACTCTTCAACCCAATCTCGGCGAGGCACTGCATGCCAAGGGATATTACCACTACGCCTGCCTGAAGGATTACGACACCGCGGTGCGTTACTTTGAGCAAGCACGCCAGCTCCTGCCAAATAGCAGCCGGATTCTTGAATCGCTGGCCTATTTGGAGCGGAGGCGAGGCCAGTGGGACCGGAGCGAGTCGTACTTCAACGAAGCCGAACGGCTCGACCCGCTCAACCTTCACCTACTCACCCAGCACGCGGTTACCTATTTCCAGCATCGTCGTTTCCCCGAAGCACTGCGAAAGTTTGATCAGGTCCTCAACATCACGCCCGACGACGTGGATACGCTCGCGTATAAGGCGGCAATCGCACAAGCCGAGGGTGATCTGCCGCGTGCTGCTGCACTACTCGCTCCGCTGCATCCGAACGCCGACAACCTCGACGCCTTGGGAACACAAGTGTACCAAGCGATCTTGGAGCGCCGCCCTGCACCAGTCATTCCTCGGCTAAAGGAAATACTCGCCAAGCCCGATCCAGCGTTGGGTTATAGTAATGGCGAGCTGCGCTTTTTTTTAGGCTGGGCGCAGGAGGTCGCCGGCGACCATGCCGCCGCCCAGGGAAGTTGGCGACAAGCGCGCAGCGAACTGGAATCGTTCCTCAAAGAACAGCCGGAAAATTATTACCTCATTGGAGATCTCGCGCTCGTCAATATGGGTCTCGGTGACAAAGCCGCCGCGTTGGCTCTGTCGGAACGGGCCATGGCCGCGAATCCGATCGAGAAAGACCCCTTGACTGGTCCTTGGTCGCTCGAGATCCTCGCCCGGGTGGCGGCGCAGATGGGAGAGCCCGACCGCGCCATCGCCGCTTTACAGAAACTACTTTCGATACCGTACGCTGGCTCACTGAGTACAACTATGCCGCTCACTCCGGCGCTGCTCCGGCTCGATCCCATGTTCGATCCACTGCGCGGCGATCCGCGCTTCCAAAAGCTTGCCACGTCGCCTGCACCGAAGTAGGTCGCAGCTTTCGGAGGAAAGAGTGTTGCTCTAAGTGGCACCGGGGTAATCTTGCTCGATGCCCAACGAGCTAAATCCTTTCTCCGATCGAATTCATATCGAGCAGCTCGAAATTTCAGCGCGCGTCGGAGTTCCAGAAAAGGAACGTTCCACCCCACAGCGATTAACTGTCAGCATTTCTTTCTGGCCATATTACGAGCAGCGCGATATGGCCGATCACATCGACAACACGGTCAATTATTCGATCGTTGCGGAGGAAACGAAGAATTTTGTACGAGATCAATCGACAAGTCTGATCGAGACACTCGCCGACCAGCTGGCAACGCACTTGCTGAAAACTTTCCGCATCCGGAAGATCACGGTGGAGCTGCGAAAATTTCCTTTGGAGGATGCCAAGCACGTCTCAGTAACGGTAACGCGAACGGCGTCCGTCGCCTGAAAGCCATCGGGGCCGGGAAGCAAAGGAACTAACCACAAATGGACACGAATGGACACGAAGAATGAGAAGCTGCTGCTTAAAGATGAAGTCTTTCAAATTGTCGGCTGCGCAATCGAAGTCCTAAACACCCTCGGTCATGGAATAGTTGAGAAGCCATACGAAAATGCTTTGGTCGTCGAGTTTGGCCTGCAGAAAATTCCGTTCCGGCAGCAGCCTGCGTTCGATGTTCTCTACAAAGGCCAGAAAGTCGGCTTGTTCGTTCCTGACCTCATCGCTTTCGATTCAATTGTCGTGGACGCAAAGGTAATCGATCGGATAACTGATCATGAACGGGGCCTAATGCTAAATTATCTACGAATTACGAACTTGCGTGTTGGCGTGATCCTCAATTTTAAGCACCGCAAGCTGGAGTGGGAGCGCATTGTCCTATGAATTCGTGTTCATTCGTGTCCATTCGTGGTTAAAGGCCAATGCGAAAAGGAAGACTCGACCAGCCTGCTGCAGAACTCGCGCAACGCTACAGTGAATCAGTCTCCCTCGATTGCCGACTTTATCGGCACGATATTGCCGGCTCGATCGCGCATGCCGCCGCACTCGCTCGGGCGGGAGTCATAACTACGGACGAGCGGCAGCAAATTGAAAACGGATTGCGCGCTATCGAGAAGGAGATCGAGTCGGGCAAATTCGAATGGAACGCATCACTCGAAGACGTGCACATGAACATTGAAGCGGCGCTGACGAAACGAACCGGCGCCGTAGGCGGGAAGCTGCACTCGGCACGCAGCAGGAACGATCAGATTGCGCTCGATCTGCGGCTTTATGTAAAAGCTGAGATCGCGGAAGTGGCAGGCCGTTTGCGAAGTTTACAGACTGCCCTGCTCAACCTTGCCGAGCGACACGTTGACGTCGCAATGCCCGGTTACACACATTTGCAGCGCGCGCAGCCGATCGCTTTTTCGCATTACTTACTCGGGCAGATGGAGGCATTTGGACGCGACGCGAATCGGCTTCGAGACTGCTTCACGCGAACAGACGTTCTTCCACTCGGATCCGGAGCGCTCGCCGGATCGACCATTGTTCTCGATCGCGAACGCATCGCGAGCGACCTCGGTTTTTCGAGCGTAAGCCAAAATAGCGTCGATGCCGTCGGCGATCGAGATTTTGTCTGCGAATTTCTTTTTTGCCTCGCCATGATCGGTTTGCATCTCTCCCGCCTGAGTGAGGACTTAATCATCTGGAGCACGACCGAATTCGGTTTTCTGGAATTTAGCGATTCATTTTCCACGCACTCAAGTCTGATGCCGCAAAAGAAAAACCCGGACATGGCCGAACTAACCCGCGGGAAAACTGGCCGGCTTTACGGAAATTTGATGTCGATCCTGACCACAATGAAAGCACTTCCTTCTTCTTACAATCGCGACATCCAGGAAGATAAGAAAGCGTTGTTCGATTCTGTCGATACGACCAAAAGCGCGCTGGAGGTCTTTGCGGCGATGTTGCCCGACTTGAGAGTCAATCGTGAGCGCATGGAAAATGCAGCGCGCGACCCAAGTCTTCTCGCGACCGATTTGGCCGAGTACCTCGTGAAAAAAGGAACGCCGTTTCGCGAGGCGCACCAAATCGTCGGAGAGCTTGTTGTGCACTCCATAACAAAAAGTGTTCCACTGGATCAAATCGGGGTCGCGGAAATGAAAGCGTTTTCGCCACGCTTCGACGATGATGTGGCGAAGATTTTCGATATCCGCGGTTCACTTGCTCAGCGACGCGCGGTCGGCGCTCCGTCGCCCCAGAATATCGCGGCGCAGATCAAGCGCTGGAAAAGACTACTGGCCGAAGAGTAGGACGCGACCACAGCCTGCTCGCCGTGGCGAGGGCGCGCCGCCATCGAACCCAGCCGCCAGTGCCACAATGTTTGCCGCTGAGGACAGCGGCCACTACACTTCACGGGTTATGCAAGACATCTGGGAAACCGTTTCGAGTGAGCGGCATTTCGCCAATGCGCATCTTGAAGTTGTGACCGAGCATGTGCGAACACCCTCGTGTTCGCAGCCGCGGGCATGGACGATTGTGCACCGGAAAGCAGCTGTGATCATTGCGCCGATGACGCGGGACGGCAAAATCGTTCTCATTCACCAGGAGCGCATTCCGATCCGAACAGCAATTTGGGAAATGCCATCCGGCCAGATCGAGGCCCCCACTCAAGAAACCGTTGAGCAGGTCGCGCTGCGCGAACTTCGCGAGGAAGCGGATTATGAGCTTGCCAAGGACGGCGAACTTATCGCGCTCGGTCAGTACTTTACCTCGCCTGGCTTTACGGATGAACGGGGTTATTTCTTTTTGGCGCGCCCCGTGCAGAAGTGCAAAGAGGCATCGGCCGGAGACGAAGGAGAATCGATCCTCGATTGCCGCGAATTTAGTGTTGCGGAAATTCGGCGAATGATCGCCGAGAACGAGATTCGCGATGCCAACACACTAAGCATCTGGGCGCGGCTCGCGGCTTGCGCTCTTCTCCCGGGCGGGAGCTCTTAGCCTCTCAAGAGCGATGCGAAGACGCCTTGCACTCCCAAAGCGCTTCGCGCGAAATAGGCGTAGCATGTCATTTCCGTTTCGTCTGAGCTCTTGGTGTGCGTACGCTTTCCTGGCGTCGCTTTTCGAGTCGCCTTTATTTCGATATTCGATATTCGAATTTCGGATTCTGATCTGATGACGCTACGAGACATTTTCAAATTTCGCGAAGTGCCCGAAAGCGAAACTTCCAAGCCATTTCTGGAGCATTTGGAAGAGTTGCGATGGATGATTGTGAAGATGGCAATCACGCTCGCGTCGGCGATGATTGTTTGCTTCACATTTCGCTCGACGCTCGTGCGGATATTGCAGGCTCCGTTGCGCGACGTGGGATCACAAATCGGAACACTCAAAGCACTCGGTATCACCGATTCAATCGTGATCTCCTTTCATCTGGCGTTTTACGCCGGTATCGTTCTCTCCTTTCCGCTGCTGCTCTATTTCATCGCGGAGTTTGTGCTGCCGGCGCTCACCGCCGTAGAAAAGCGCTTTTTGCTTCCGGCTATTTTAGTTAGCTTCGCGCTCTTCCTTCTCGGTGTCACCCTTTGCTATTTTTGGTTGCTGCCGAAGACGATCCTTTTTTTCTTTCGCGACACCGAGTCACTCGGCTGGGCGCCTACCTGGACGGTGCAACAATATTATTCCTTTGTGACCCGATTTACGATCGGCTTTGGACTGGCTTTCGAATTACCAGTGGTAGTGCTGGCGCTGGTTCGATTTGGATTGATTACCTACAGGTTCATGGCGCGCACACGGCCTTACGCCGTGGTGCTGATCTTTATTCTGGCGACGATCATTACGCCGACACCAGACATTCTGACCTTGGTCGCGATGGCGCTCCCGATGTGTCTGCTTTATGAAAGCTGCATCTGGATTGCATGGCTAATGGAGCGCCGCGCTTCTGAGTCGATCCCCAAATAATCGCACGTGGCTCATTCCGTTTACGAGGTTCTTTTGCGTGCGTTTGCCTTTGTTCTAGGGGCGGCAGTCGGATCCTTTTTGAACGTCTGCATTTATCGCTGGCCTGTCGATCTTTCGATTAACAAACCGCGTCGCTCTTTTTGCCCGGCGTGCAAACAGCAGATTCCCTGGCATCAAAATCTGCCGTTGGTTAGCTGGATTTTGCTCGGCGGTCGCTGCGCGAATTGCGGCGCGAAAATCGCCTTTCGCTATTTCGCGGTGGAATTGATCGCTGCGCTGTTGTTCCTGATCATCTGGCAAGCCTTTCCGTGGCAGATGGCGATTGCGTACTGGATTTTTGTTTCGCTTCTGATCGTTGGAACATTTATCGATCTTGAACATTTTATCATTCCAGACCGCGTAACGATCGGCGGCATTATTGCTGGCGTTGTTTGCGGTGCGGCGGTGCCAGCTTTGATGGAAACCGATTCCCGGATTGCGGCGTGCGTTCGTTCTCTTCTGGCCGCAGCATTGGGTTATGTAATCTTATTGATCGTTCTCGAAGCCGGCAAAATCGCTTTTGGAAGAAAACGGATTGAATTCGACGCCCCGACGCCGTTCACATGGACCAAACGCGGGGATGATGCGGATCTGGTGGTGGGCAACGAAGAAAGTTTGTGGAGTGACTATTTTGCCCGGGAAAAAGACCGATTACTGCTTGAGTGCGACGAAGCCAGGATCGACCACCACAGCTATGGCAACGTGAGGCTGGACTTTCACTACGATCGCGTCACGGCTGACGGCCACGTGATGATGCTGGACGACGTCGCGCAGATTTCTGGTGTGGCGCGCGAACTTGTGATCCCTCGCGAAGCAATGGGCCGCGGCGACTTGAAATTTCTGGCGGCGATCGGCGCGTTTCTCGGCTGGCGCGCGGTTTTGTTTAGCCTTTTCGCGGGATCTCTTCTCGGTTCGATTGTCGGTCTGATCACGCTGGTCGTTGGAAAACGGGTCTGGTCAGCCAAGCTGCCGTTTGGACCTTACCTGGCGTTTGGTGCGCTAAGCTGGATGTTTTTTGGGAATACCTTTCTGCATTGGTACGCGAGCTTGCTAAGCCCCTAAGGCGAGGTCAAACATTCGACATTCGCGCTTCGTCACCGAGCATTGAGCGAAATGATTCTTACGAACGCGCGTTTGATTTTTCGCGATGGCATTCGGGAGGGCCTTGAGCTCGTTGTGGAAAAAGGAAGAATCAGCGCAATCCGCGAACGTAGCCGTGCGCGCGCAAACGAGGTTCTTGATCTCCACGGAAATTACCTCGCGGCCGGCTTCATTGATCTTCATGTGCACGGCGCTCTGGGTCGTGACAGCATGGAAGCTTCTGCAGAAGCGTTTCAAGCCATCTGCGACTATCACGCCAGCGGCGGCACCACTTCGCTTTTGCTGACAACGGCGACCGCGCCGCTCGATCGCATTACCGATGTTCTAAATGTTGTCCGTGATTGCATTCCGCGGCCCGCTCGGCGGTCGAGCCATACCATTAGTCAGATTGCGGGTGTTCACGTCGAAGGCCCATTTATTTCGAAGGCTAAATGCGGTGCGCAACAGGCCGAATTCATTCAAAATCCGTCGCGACCTTCGGTCCAGCAACTACTCCACCATTCGAACGTCATCAAACGAGTCACGATCGCGCCCGAGCTGCAGGGAGCGCTCGAGGCGATCGAGAATTTTTACACTCACGGGATCAGCGTCAGCGGAGGCCACAGCGATGCGTGGGACGAGGAGGCGGCAGAAGGTTTCGCACGTGGCATGCGCAGCGTCACCCACACTTTCAACTGCATGTCGAGCGCACGTCGCCGCGGCATTTATCGCGTTGGCGGTTTACTGGAGTTCGCCTTAAGCGAACCGCAGATCGGTTGCGAACTGATCGCCGATGGTCGGCACGCTTCGGGGACGCTGATGAAAATGTTGTATCACGCAAAAGGCCCCGGCGGGATTTGTCTCGTAACGGATGCAAGCGCTGGCGCGGGGCTGCCGAATGGATCGCACTTCTCGCTTTTTGGGAAGGATTGCATCGTGGAAGATGGCGTCTGTCTACTTGCAGACCGCTCGGCGCTTGCCGGTAGCGCTTCGCGCATGATCGACCTTGTCCGCACGATGGTCATGAAAGTAGACGTTCCGCTCCACGAAGCCGTCATGATGGCAACGGAAAATCCGGCGCGTGCTATTGGCCTTGAAACCAAAGGCCGCCTGGAGGTTGGCGCAGATGCGGATTTGGTCGTTCTCTCGCCAGAATTGGAGCTCGTGCGAACGCTCGCGGGCGGCGAGGAAATTTGGTCTCAGTAACACCGCGGCTTCAGTCCGGTGCGCTGACTTGAAACGGTTTGTCACTCGTTAGGCGCTTTCTTCACCGGGCTAAAGCCGCGGTGTTAATGAGAGGTCATAGTGACATCAGAAATTCAGCAATATCGAGCGCAGCCCGCGGTTTGCTCAAACGGCTGATATTTGCGGACCATTCACGCCATTGCCTTGCGTCATCGGCAAACGCGCGCTGCACCTGGGCGATGACTTCGCGTGGCGAATTTGCGATTACACCCGAATTGGTCTCGACGATCAACCGAGCATTGCCTTCCTCCTGACCAGCAACGACGTGATTGATGATCATCGGACAGCCGGCAGCGATCGTTTCCTGCACCGTCGCTCCTCCAGCTTTTCCGATCAGCAAATGACTGGCCTGTAGCATGCGCGGAATCTGGTTGGTCCACCCGAGGACCTTGATGTTGGGATCGGCTGCTGCCGTTTCGATGGCTGGCCGTAGTTTATCGGCCCGGCCAATGGTCACGGTGAGATCGACGCCAAGATCGGCGAGCCGTTGCACGAGTTCAGGCGCGTTACGTGTCGCGGCATGAATCATGTAGAGAACTCGGCGTTTGGAATTGGCCGAAGGGAATTGTCGATCTTGCGTGGAATCGGCAAATTTTGGACTTACAGGAAAACCAAACACCTTGATTTTGTTCGCAGCGATTCCGGCTGCTCGCAAGACCGCGGCGCTCTGTTCGTTGGGAGCGAGAAAATAATCGGCGGCGCAGCGATACCAGATTTTGTTGACGGTGATCGAGTCAGTCACGACAACGACGCTTTTGCAGAGCCTGTGGGGCCCCAAGATCTGCTCAAGTAGGTATGGATAAGCTGGAAAAGAGGAAGCGATTATGTCTGGTTGAAAGCGATCGAGTAAAGCAGCGAAGTGCTCCTTGAGCCGGGAAAAACGCTGGAAATTTTTGTCATAATCTTTCTTGCGATCAATCCATCGATAAACGCTTCCCCAAAAACGCGGCGCAAAATCAACCAGCCAAAGATAACTCTTTCGAACCAGTTCGTTGAGCAAGGGGTAGGTTTCGGCAAACAAATCGCGCAATTCTACTTCCGTTCCTTCCGGGGCGACGCGCGCCAAACCATCGCGAATTCCCCGCGCGGCGCTGTTGTGGCCTTCCCCGAAACTCGCGGTGAGGATCAATATTCGTTTTTTCACTAAGCATCAGGGTCGCGCTTGCGAACCATTTCGTAATGTCATTCTGAGCGAAGCGAAGAATCTCGGACCATTTCTTCCGTTTCCCATGAGCGATCATAGATCTTTGGTTGCTGCTCCCAGTCCTCGCTCCACTCGAGCCATCGCGGGTTCGTGTGCTCGATAAGGGCGACTTTCCGGCTGCGTCGCCAGCCCTTCAACTTCTTCTCGCATGCGGTCGCGTCGTTCACATTGCGAAAGTGCTCAAACCAAACGAGCCGATTCAATTGATAGCGTTTCGTGAAGCCCTCTGTCTCGCCGCGTCTACGTTGGCTCAGCCTGCGAGTGAGGTTATTTGTGATGCCAATGTACAGTGTGGTGGAATGCTTACTGGTGAGAATGTAGACCCGGTAATCGTGGCTACGCATGCAGTGGAAGTAATCAGAGATGTTTCGCTTCGCTCAACATGACAAGTGGAGCGAGTTTAATGGATATTTGCATCGGGCAAAGTAAACTCTCGGTGCAAATGAAATATCTCGGATTCCTCTGGCGCGTTTTGCGGCAGCTGGTTTGGGAAACGGCAACCGATACCACGACCGGGCTGGCGGCACAGATGGCGTATCTGCTTCTTTTCGCGCTGGCCCCCGGATCGCTGTTTCTTTGGCATCTACTCGGCTTGTTCGGCACCGATCCGACCAAATTGCATCGCATGTTTCTCCTCTTGAAAAGCTTCATGCCGCCGGACCCGAAGGTGCAGGACATTCTGGATTCTGCGATGGCGAATGTGGTGGTAACAGGCTCGAGCGGGCTGCTCGCCAACGCAGGCATCATTCTTGGAATTTATTTCGGGACTGTCTTCATTGCGACGACTTCACGCGCCCTCAGCCATACGTACGGAATGCGGGAAGATCCCCATTGGTGGTCGAAGTATATCACCTCATTTTTCATGCTTTTTTGGTTTGGGATTATCATCGTGTTCTGCTTCAACGCCATCGTCTTTGGCGAACGGCTGGCCGGTCTTGCAGAAGTCAATTTTCAGCTGGCTTTTCCGCTGCAAGCATGGATTGCGACGCTGAATTTGCCCTTTACCTTTGTGGCGCTGGTCATTCTCGCGCTCGCGCTTTATCTCCTCACTCCCGAAAATTACTTGACCGTCCGTCAGGCTTTGCCCGGCGCGATTTTCTTTTCGGTCGGCTGGATCATCGCCACCAAACTTTTTCAACTGTATGTGGCGAGATATGATCGCTACAACCCGACGTATCTCGCGCTGGCCTCCATCGTCGTGCTGCTCACTTGGATGTATCTCACTTGTCTGCTGTTGTTGCTGGGCGGTAAGTTGAACGCCATTCTTCGCCGCGAACGCGAAAAAATGCGCTCGGCTGCGCCTGCCGTGCCCGAACCTGCCGCGGGCGCAGCATGATTTAAGCCTTCGGAGTTGATCGTGTCGCGCGCTCTGTTACGCTCCGTCGCAGTGGTGCGCTTTCGCATTTGGCTCGCAACTGCGCTCGCCTCTGGCGCAATCGCTGGAACTCTCCTCCACGCGCAAGTCAGCGAAGAAGAAGAAAGTCGGCGCAATGAATCCGAGCAAATCGCGCCCCACGTTTCGCCGTCTCCGAAACCAAAAAAATCTCCGAGCCCGATAGCAAAAGCATCGAGGAATAAATCCGAAAAAAAACGCTTGGCTTCTGCAACCCCGGAAAAGGCACCAACCGCGATTCCTCATGCAAAATTAGCAAAAGAAGAGTCGACCAGCGACGATAAGGCATCCCAAGACGCACAGGACTCGCCGCGCCCTCGTAAAGCGAAGCCGGCGAAAAAATCTGACGACGAAGAAGAGGCAACGCCAAAGCCGACGCCACGCGAAACGCCCGAGCCCGGTGCTACGCCAAAATCAAAGCGGCGCCACACGCCCACGCCGAAACCGAAATCAAAGAAATCCCAAGAGAAGGAGGTTTCGCGCAAAACTAAAAAAGCCGGGAAATCCAAATCGGCGCGAAAAGAAGAGGAAACACCGAAACCGGAAAAAACGCCGCCACCCCGTGCGGGCGAGCGTGCCCCCGCTTCAGAACGCCCGACGCCCGCGCCGAAAGCTCTCGGTGCTGCTGCGCCGACGCCAGCGCCCTCAGCCGAGTCAAAAGTTCCGCGTGCTACTCCAAGCGGCGAGCGCGCTCAGGTCGTGATCGAAAAATCCGGTCTGGAAGAGGACCAGGGCCTCGAGCCTGCGCCGACGCCTCCTCCGAGACGAGGTTTCTGGCCGTGGTCTCGCAGTTCGAGTAATTATCGTTATCTAACGCGGTCCGTCATCGAAGCGATCCGACGCGCGCCGGTGAAACGGCGTCGCTGGCAATTCATTGTGGTGCACAACAGCGGCACGCGGCAGGGAAACGCGCGCGTCTTCGATTATTACCATCGCCACGTGCGCCGGATGCAGAATGGTCTCGCCTATCATTTCGTCATCGGGAACGGAACATCCACAGGAAACGGCCAGGTGGAAGTGGGCGATCGCTGGCGTCGCCAGATCAACGGCGGGCACGTGCACAGTGATTATCTGAACAACATTTCGCTCGGGATTTGTCTGGTCGGCGATTTCAATCGTGGCCAGCCGACGCGCGCGCAGCTTGACGCATGCGAGGAACTCATCCGCTATCTGCGAGAACGTTGCGGTAAGACCGAGAGGGGCACGATTCCTGTGCGGCCACACCGCGAAATGAATCCACCGCGTTGGCCAACCGATTGCCCAGGAGACGATTTTCCGTATTCCTGGTTTCGCAGGTTCTAGTAATCAAGGTTCGCGTTTTTTTCATGTCGAGCGACGTCGCCTGCCAAGCCGTAGCTTCATGCGAAGCCTGGAGACATCTCTAGATCTTAACAAAATGCAAGAACCCAGAGATTTGATTCGCTCATTCCCGTTCGCTCAGCCTCCGGCCTTCCCGTCTATGTCGCGGCTTCCCGGGCCGCTCCATTCTCGAGTTCGCTCGGAATGACAATCGAGCGAGCGTTATTTTCGATCCGCTACGATCAAATTGGCTTCCTTGTAATTCCAGCGATAACCAAATCCAAAGTCAAGCGGCGGCGGATTGCTCTGTTGATACAACCCCTGAAGTCTGGGCTGGTAATGTTGTTTGAAGAGATCGATCGGGCCGAGATAAACGCCAAAGAGACGCAGGTTCCACTTGTTTGGGTCGAAGTAAGCCAGAGGAATTCCGGAATCGTCCTGTACAATTCTGTTGCTGTGCGTGAGAATGAAATTGCGGATCGTTCCGAAGCCGTTTTCGAACATTAGATACGATGACGATTTCAGAAAACTTGAGCCGGCTCCGAGACGCTCACAAAATTTGAGGAAACCTGGCGCTGACTTGATTCCCCCATCGGAAATATCGGTGTTGAAATAATAGAGGGTTTGTGAATTGCCCGATTGATTATCGGCGTAGCGGATTCGCACCCCGGGGATGCCGCCTTTCTTTCCCGGCGCGGCCTCTTCAAATGCGCCGTTACTGTTGAGCCCGCCGAAGGTCACGTTCGTAATCGACTTATCGGCGCGTACGATGAAGACGTAGAGAATCGGCAACACACCGTTGAGGTTCTGTTGTTGCAGATCGACTTTCATGTCTTTGGTGATGAAGTAGGTCGTGTTGAGCGAGGACTTCATTGCGTTTTCCAGATTCCCCAGCGCGCCGGGGAGGTTGGGGATGCGCAACGGATCAGGTGGCGGCCCCATTGATTCCTTCCCGCAAAGCACGTACACCGAGGCATTAGGAAAAAATTGATCGACGTACAAAAAGTCCGGGCCGCTGAACATATAAAACGCGACTGGAACCGGCTGCGTTACCTCCGGAAGATTGGTGACTTCCCACGCGTGCAGCTTTTGGAGTTGACGCTGGTAAAGCTTGGTGAACTCGCCCTCGAAAAAAGCGGAATGCGCTTGCCATGCCTGATCTCGTGTGAGCGGCGCAAGCGGTGAATTCTCCGGAATGGGCATGCCGGCAAGGAACCGCGCAATGTCATTGGGTCCAGCAACGGCTGGAGCCACAGGAATGGCGCGCGGCGCGACCGGGGGATTCTCCTGTGCCGAAACGTTGAGCACGCTCGCGAGCATCATGGCTACAAACAATTTGGCTTCAAGTTGTAAGCTGCGGCCTTGCGCTGCGTCTCGCCTCTCCCCTTTACGAGAGCGGAGGGGCGGATGAACGCCAAACATATCCCAAATCTGTGCCACCTTGTTTCTGACGAATTGCGTTTTCATGCAGAATGTTGTCGTTGCGGTCGCTTTCGTGCACAGAAGTAGAGCAGCAGCCCCACGAGTGCGGTGGCGAGTCCGGCAAGCGATTCGACGGTCTTCCAGCGCAACAGATAAAACATCATCCAAAGCGTGATGACAGCGAAGATAATCGGAGGCATCGGATAAGCCCACACTCGGTAAGGCCGGGCGATTTCCGGGCGCGTAGTGCGCAACACTATCACGCCGAGTACAGTGAACAGCGAACAGAGCAACAAGCTAAATTGAGTGTATTGCACCACGCTTTCAAAGCTGCGTGTGAGCAAGAGCACATTGATGATGAGCAACTGGAGCACGATGGCGTTGGTGGGAATGCCGTGAGGATTCTTGCGCCCAAGCAGTCGCAGTAACCAATGATCTTCGCCCATCGACATGCTGACCCGCGGTCCGATCCATGTCATCGAGCTGATTGCCGAAACCAAGCCGAGGCAAATGACCGCGCCGGCAACCCCCCCGCCGTTCGTCCCAAAAATATGTTTACCAGCGATCAACGCTACTTCGAGTCGACCTTTCAAATCCTGGACCGGTGTCGTCGCAAGAAAGACGGCATTGAGCAGAACGTAAATCACGATCACGAGACCGGTTCCGACAAGCAGTGACCGCGGCACATTTCTTTCCGGCTGTTTAATCTCGCCCGAGATATAGGCCGCCGCGTTCCAACCTGAGTAAGAATACATCACGTAAACCAACGCCACGGCAAACGGCGCGCCAAAGATCGCGATCGTGTCGCCGGGCGCGGGCAGAAAGCTGATCGGCTGCTTTGGCTGTACAAATAATCCGGCAGCGATAAGGGCGCCGATCAGAAGCAATTTCACCAGCGTGGAAAGATTTTGAAACGCGCTGCCGACTTGGAGGTTCCCGAGATGAAAAGCTGTTACCACCCAAACAACGACAAATGATAAAAGCATCGGCGAGCCGACGCCGAAAACGCCGACAAAATATTTCCCGAACGCCATCGCGGCGAGTGCGATTGGTGCGGCAAACCCTACAGTAGCGGAAACAAATCCCGCCATGAATCCGAGCGCGGGATGATAAATCTGCGATAGAAAATGGTATTCACCCCCGGAGCGCGGCAGAGCGGCGCTGAGCTCGCCATAACAGAGCGCGCCGCAGAGTGCGGTGACTCCGCCAATGATCCAAAGCATGAGCAGGGGGAACCCCGACTGAATATCCGCGAGTTGAAAGCCAAGACTGGTAAAGATGCCGGTGCCAATAATGTTGGCAATAACGATGGAAGACGCCGTGACGAATCCGATAGTCCGCCGCGGCGATCGGGACATCACGCGACGAGGTTCAGCAACTGTAGGCATCTTCAGATCGACAATCCTGAAATTATCGGGACTAGCGAATTCTTTCGAAGCGGCATTGGAGTCCATAATTGGCGAGCGAGTCTTTTGTCATTCTGAGCGAAGCGAAGAATCTCTGATCATTTGTTTTGGCGGCGTGCGGAAGCAATAGTCAGAGATGTTCGCTTTGCTCAACATGACACCCTCCATTCCTGAGTTGTCAGAAGCCATTCCCGGTATCACGTTGAAAGTAGCATGAACGCATCGCTCTCGATTGAAACGGCCACCCAGCTTGCAGTCTTTCTTGCAAATCGTCCCGGGGCGCTTGCGCGCGTGTGTGAAGCGCTGGCTAAAGCAGAAATTAATATCCACGCACTGGCCACCTCGGACACAGTCGATCACACAGTGGTGCGGATGGTAGTAAGCGATCCAACCAAGGCGCTCATGCTTCTGGGCGAGGCGGGCACTCTCGCGCTAGAGGCCGAAGTGTTGATGATCGAAAGCGCGAGCCAGCCCGGCGTGCTGGCGAAAATCGCCGAGCGTCTTGCTGAAATCGAAGTGAATATCGAATACGCATATCTCGCCGGCGGGCGTGAGACGGAAAAAGGTCTGATCGTTCTGCGGCCGTCGGATGTGGAAAAAGCGAAGCGTGCGCTGAAAGATTTGTAGCCTGTGTAGACCAGTGCGAGTCGCCCTTGCATCTTAGTTTCCTTGGCGATTTGGGTAGGGCGCAACCGCCGTGCACGCCGATGAGCGGTCCCTGCAAGTTTACGGGCGAATCTCCACCGCCGTCCCATCCGGCGTCACGCGCCAGAGTTCTTCGATCTCTTCGTCGGTGAGTGCGATGCAACCCGCAGTCCAATCCTTCCAACGATGAAAGGCGCCGATCCAGCCGCGTCCGTTTTGAATTCCGTGAATCATAATGTCAAAGCCAGCTGAGACGCCGCGCGCGGCCGCATGCTTGTTGTCCTCATCTGAAGGATAAGAAATGTGCAGCGCGAGATGAAAACTGCTTTGCGCATTTCGGCTATCAATCTTGTAGATGCCTTCCGGTGTTTTCATGTCGCCTTCTTCCTGTTTCGCGCCGACCGGATTCCGGCCTAGCGCGATTCGATAACTCTTGATGTGATTGCCGTTGTCAAAGATCGACAATTTCTTCGCCGATTTTTCCACGACGATCCGATTGATTGCTGTCCCCGCCGGTAGGGGATGCCAATTGTGATGTGCGTAGAAGTACAGTGCCAGGGCACAGACTGCGAGCAATGCCGCCGATGCCACAATGATTTTGCCAATCACATCAGTGATCTTAGTAAGGTCGCCACAAATGCAACACGAGTGAGAATGTCGCGTGCGTGCCGAGTTGATGATTGCCAATGTGGACTCGATGCCGGATAAATGCGCGGCGCGTTTATGACTTCGGTACAGACTTTCCTCGGCTACCCCTATCCGCTGGGCGCGACGTGGACGGGGAACGGCGTCAACTTTGCCATCTTTTCCGAGCATGCCACCGGTGTTGAGCTTTGCTTGTTCGACAGCATCGAGGCTACAGAAGAAAACATTCGTATCCCGGTCCACGAACGCACCGATCAGGTTTGGCACGTGTTTTTGCCGGATATGCGTCCTGGACAATTGTACGGTTTGCGGGTTTCTGGCCCGTACGATCCGGAACGCGGGTTACGCTTCAACAGTTCGAAACTTCTGCTCGACCCTTACGCGAAGGCTATCGCCGGAGAGATGAGCTGGGCGGATGAGATGTTCGGCTATGTCATCGGAGACGCGAAGGAAGATTTGACTCAAGATTTCCGTGATGATGCGTGGGGAGTGCCCAAGTCGGTCGTCATCGACACCGGATTCGACTGGCAAGGTGACAAAAGTCCCGGTACCCCACTGCACAGTTCTGTGATCTATGAACTGCATGTGAAAGGCTTCAGTAAATTTTGGCCCGACGTGCCGGAGAATTTGCGCGGCACTTATGCGGCGCTGGGCAGCCCGCGGGCAATTGATTATTTCAAAAAGCTCGGCGTGACAGCGATCGAACTATTGCCAGTCCACGCGCACATCGACGACAAGGTCTTGATCGATCGCGGCCTGACGAATTACTGGGGTTACAACACGATCGGATTTTTTGCGCCGCACGCGCAGTACTCCAGCGGCGGGCAAATGGGTGAACAGGTCTCCGAGTTCAAAACGATGGTGCGCAGTCTCCACGCTGCCGGAATCGAAGTGATTCTCGACGTGGTTTATAATCATACTGCCGAAGGAAATCAGCTTGGTCCTACGCTGTGCTTTCGCGGAATCGACAACCCCGCCTACTACAGGTTGCATCCGGAGAAGCCGCGTTTCTACCTGGATTTCACTGGCACCGGCAACACGTTTAATCTACTCCATCCGCGCGTGCTGCAGCTGGTGATGGACAGCCTGCGTTACTGGGTCGCGGAAATGCACGTCGACGGATTTCGTTTCGATCTCGCCACCACGCTTGTGCGTAACCACGAGGGCGTAAACATGCTGCATCCTTTCCTCCAGGTCATCCAGCAGGATCCGATTCTTTCGAACGTGAAACTCATCGCGGAACCGTGGGACGTTGGAGAAGGCGGCTATCAGGTTGGGAATTTTCCTCCGCCATGGTCGGAATGGAACGGGAAATACCGCGACACGGTCCGCAGTTTTTGGAAAGGCGATGAAGGCCGAATCGGCGAGATGGGTTACCGGCTCACAGGCAGCCCCGATCTATACCTGCATAACGGGCGACGCCCTTACGCCAGCATTAACTTTGTGACCGCGCACGATGGTTTCACGCTGAACGACCTGGTCAGCTATAACGACAAGCACAACGAAGCGAACGGCGACGCCAACAAAGATGGCGACAACAACAATCTCTCGTGGAATTGCGGCGCGGAAGGTCTGACAGAAGATCCACAGATCAACGCATTGCGCGAACGGCAGCGGCGGAATTTTCTGACCACGCTTTTTCTTTCCCAAGGCGTCCCGATGCTCTGTGGCGGAGACGAGTGGGGAAGATCGCAGAACGGCAATAACAATGCGTATTGCCAGGACAACGAGATCAGTTGGTTCGATTGGACGCGCGACGAAAAGCAAAATCAGTTTCTGGAGTTCACGCGAAAGCTGATCCGATTTCGTGATGCACATCCCGTGTTTCGTCGGCCGAAGTTTCTTCAGGGTCGGCGAATACGCGGTTCGGAGATTCGCGACGTGATGTGGTTCAATCCCGGCGGGAATGAGATGAGCGACGAAGAATGGGCGTCGCCATTCGTTCGTTGTATTGGGATGCTGCTGAGTGGCGATACCAGCGATGTTCTCAGTTTCGAAGGCGAATCAATCCGTGACGAGACCTTTCTGCTGCTGATTAATGCGCATTACGAACCGATCCCTTTTGTCCTGCCTGGCCAGGAACATCTCGAGTGGCAATTGATTCTCGACACAATGGACCCAAACGGTTTCCTAATAGAACCAAAAAAATTCGCCTCAGGCGACGACGTCGATCTTGGCGGTCGCGCTTGTTGTTTGCTCCAACTGGTAAGCGGGACGCAAGCGCAGGCCCGCGAGGAATCCTGGAAAAAACGTCACGTCGAGTTTCCTCCTCTCAGTGCAGAGGAAGAACGCGCTCGCCGGAAATAGCCCGTTGCACTGAAGAGAAATTCAGCAACGCAATCTTGTTGCCAGAAGCGAATTAGTTTATAGAGATAGAAAGCGCACGTTTTGATGCGCGGCCAAATTTTTTGGTCAGTGATTTACCATGACACCAAGTTCTCTTGTTATCGTCACTGATCGAGGCGAGTTAAAAGCATATCGGGTGAACGAAACGCCGACGCGCGGACCGAGCCTGCAATTAGTACAGGCATTCAACATCACCGACGCACACGGAAGGTTGGTCGATAAACTGAGCGACCTGGCCGGACGCTTTCCGGTGACCAACGGCGCGGGCGCTCATCATGGCGCGGGCTCCATTGCCGAGCGGACGCAGTTGGCAACAGAAATGGACCGCCGTATTCATAAGGAGCTTGCCGATCAAATTACAAAAATTGTTTCCTCCAATGGAAAGGAAGGCTGGGCGTTTGCCGCGCCGGCCGAAATTCACGGGGCGATTGTCGATCTTCTGCCTGCCGCTGTCCGCGACCGAATCGTCGAACATGTGAAATCGGATTTGGTAAAAGTGGAACCGGCGAAACTTGTTTCGCGGTTTCGTTCGTTGCAGCAAATGTGATGGCTGATACTGGATACTGGACGCTGGATACTGGATGGAAAACAGCGCCGTTTGCCCCATCAGGCATCAAAAATCCAGCATCGAGTATCGGATTTATCTTGTTCCCTCAACATTGGAAGGCTCATTAGTATCTAATTAATCATGCAACTGCCTGTTAAGATCTCGTATCGGGGTCTGGAAAAGTCTGACCAGATCGACAATCTCGTTTTGGATTATGCAGCGCGACTCGAGAAATTTTGCGATCATATCAATCGCTGCGATGTGGCCATTGAACAAACCAATCACACACATCAAAAAGGAAATCCTTACCGATGCCGGATCGATGTGACCGTGTCGCGCGGCCACGAGCTGGTTGCTGACGAAAGACAGACGGACAATGGCTCGCACCAGCCGCTCAACAAGGTGATCCACGACGCGTTCAAAACGATGGAGCGCGAACTGCGCCGCGTTGTGGACAAGCAAAGACGCGACGTCAAAACGCACGCCGATTCACGTTCCCCGAAATAGCTGCAACGATGTTCGCAATCAGGTAGGGGCGATTGACCTCAATCGCCCGCGTCACGTGAACCACCCCACCTCGACGCGTCCGGTGCGAAAACAATTGGACCATTCGGCTCATTTTCACGGTCGATTCGGCGCGACCTATTTCATAACAATTTGCTGTCAACGTCGCGGTGTAAATCAGGTTTGCCTGAATGCTGCCTCAAGCATCTTGTTTGAAACGGCTCGACGCTATCATGTGTCGCAGCGGTGTTTGAAATTACTTCTGCTGATGCCCGATCACCTGCACATGTTGATTGGCGTGCCGGGCGATGCGCAACTTTCAAATCTGATCCGCAATTTCAAAAGGATCACGACCCGAATTGCGAACATCTCCTGGCAGCGAAATTTTTTCGATCATCGACTGCGGCATGACGAGAGCCTCGACGAGAAAGCAGCATACATCCGTGCAAATCCCGTCCGCGCTGGATTGATCGCTGAAGGCGAAGAATGGCCATACGCCATCGATGCCCGTGATCTAAATTCGCGTCCTGAGGCGTCGATTTCGCGCACAGCGGGCGATTGAGGCCAATCGCCCCTACCTAAATTCGGGAGCTTCAATGGCGTGTCCGCGCGCGTCGAGCTGGCTAGTCGACGAAAAACTCAGTTCGAAAACCTAGAACCATCTTCTCAATCCGAAAACATTGGGTCATCGGTGGACTGGAAAAAGCGCTTCGAGTCCGGGCGACTTGGTGCCCGGGAGATAAACGTACCCTGTAAATCGAGGATAATTGTCGGGGTCAGACTGCCAGCGGTAGGTGGCATCATATTCCTTACCACCGAAATGAAAACGGATTCGCAGCACTGGAATCTTATCGTTGCCTGCCACCGTATCGAATCGAGCAACGCATTTGTCGGCCTTACCGTCTATCGTCCGTGTGACTTGTAGAATGCCGTTGACGTCTTGAATTGTCACATGCCCGCTGTAAGTCGCAGTCGAATCAGGCTTGCGGCCAATGAGCTCATAATCTCCGGCCATGTAGCCACGCAAGGACTCGTCATCGAGTCGTTTGCTGTCAGCGTCCGCACAGACTGCGGAATTGGCGAATAACACTATCGCCATGATTGCCAGAAACGCTCTCATGCCACCTGACGAGAAAACTCTAATCACGACGTCTCGCGAATCCCCAATACGCGAGAAACCCTGTCAAAAGCAGCAGAGGAGCCACGACCGAAAAGAAACCGTACGGGTGTTGAGCCAGAGGAATACCACCTACATTCATGCCAAACAAGCCCGCCACCAGGTTGATCGGCAAGGCTAACACAGTTACTAACGTTAACACAAACAGCGTGCGATTAGTCTGTTCGTTGACAACGGCGGCCAATTCTTCCTGAAGCTGTTTGACCCGCTCAACCAAGGCCGCTGTGTCGCTGATGGCCGTGGAGAACTTCTCTGCGGCTTGTTGGAGGTTTCGAAGCTGTTCTTGTGTGATCCAATCAGGAGGCCGATCAAGAAGGCGAAAGAATGCAGCCGGTTCCGGGGCCAGAAGCCGTTGGAGTCGAACCAACATCCGCCGCAGAGAACCCAGTTCGCTGCGACTGACGGAAATGCGCTTAGCCAGCAGTCTGTCTTCCATTGGGTCCACTCGCGCGGTGGACCTGCGCACAATGTCAACCAGCACACTGGCCTGATCTCGCAACAAGTGCGACAGAAGTTCAATCGGCGAGCGAAAGACTTGACCCGCTTGCACCGCCGCCCGGAGTTTGTCTACCGAGCGCAATGGCCGGATGTGCGCGCTTACCAGCAGGCGCGACGTTATACATAGACTGGTCGTCGCAACTGCCGAGGCCTCAAATGTGAAATCAAAGAGCACGTCATGGATATGCGCCAGCAGTGAATCTGCGTCCTGCTTCAGACGAGTGGAGCCTACATCCCTATGCAACGATTCGTAAAAGGCATCGGGCAAGGTCACATACCGCCGTAGCCAGGGCTCAGAAGCCGCATGCGAAAGCGAAAAATGCAACCAGAGGAATTCACCCGGTAGGCCCGGGCCCGGCGCGGTCAAAAACTCAACCGCCGCCTGCGAAGTGATTGGCTGCGCTGGCTGGTCGGGGCCAAAATGATAGCCCCAGATCAGCCCATCCTCCTGGTCTGAACCGGAAGTGGGATCAATATTTTCCCTGGTGTTTTGAGCAGCCATCAGATCACTGGTCAGCTTGTTTTCTATAACAGGAAGATACCCAACCAGAAGGCGCTGAGCCATCCAGCACTTTGAGGATTGATGCGCATGAATCGAAAGCTTACAACAAAGTGCTGGGTTGCTCCCAGCGATTAGTTAAGCTTACCGAGGATGCTGTAGCGCGTTCGCAACGCAGCACAAACTTCTGCTGAGCGACAGTGAATGAGTCAAGTTGTACGGTCACGGGCCAGTCTGCTCGCAAATGGAGCCGCAGGGACGCGAGCGACATAGATGGGCAAACCGACAGGTCGAATGGAGCTTCTGGGAAAAGCGACATAGAAGGCAAAGCCGCGATGGGTAGTGGCGAGCGAGCTGGGAAGCGAACGAGTTTCAAATGAGTGGAAACGAATGAGTCAAAAGCTTCGGAGTTGGGTTCATCGATGGTTAGATGCGCACGACGTTATCATCCGCGCGGCGCGGGTGGCCTGCCACTTCGAATAAAAAAAACCAGCGATATGGCAAAGATGATCAATCCGACAGGACAAACGATCAGAGCCAGCAGCTCGGTGAAAAAAGAGATATCCGGCGCTGTCATCGGCTGTGGCCGCTCAGCGATGAAGTCGCTCAAATAATGCAAGGTCTTTCCGAGCGGGCCGAAAACAGGAGCAACTGTTACCAATCCGCCGACGATCATCGCTACCAGGCTTATTCGACTACGTCGCCGAGAGACGGAGTTCATGAGGTCTAACGATAAAGGTCAGCCGCCTCGAAAGTTTTCGCGAGTTAGCTACACTAGGTGGACAGGCCCAGTGCTTTCGAATTTCGCGCACGAATCACCAGCCAAATTTTCCGCGCGATGAAGAGCGCGACCTGACTCAGGATAGCCGCCCCAACTCCAGATAGGTAATATGCACCGAGCCATACCGCGACGCCAATGATGGCGAAGCATACGCCTGAAAACATCCAATATCCCGAAAGGATAAGTACAGGAACGAAGACAAACCGAACAACGGGGGCGTAGTTTGGAAGTTCTACAAACGGACTATAAACATAGCCGAGTATCGGAATGGTGAAGATGAGGTGAATCCAGCGAAGAATCGAACGTTTGCTGGCATTACTAATCATTCAATCCCTTTCCATTGAGAATTTGCCGCATACATTTTTCAATCCTGGACTCCCGAGTTTTGGATTGTTTCGCTCCAGAAAAATAAAGGATGTATCCTCTTTGCCGTCCGGGCGTCAATGCAGCAAAAGCAGTTTTCAAGGCGGGGATTTCATCCAATTTATTTTGAAATTCTTCGGGAATAGGTTCTGGATTCTTTTTAAGATTCACTTTTAAGCCGGCCTTTTCCGCTTCCATGGCTTCATGGATATAGGCTTTCAAGATGGGTTCCATCTCAACTATTTCTCGAACATTGGTGAACGGTATCCGGCGTGCCGCCTGCCAGCCAAATTTTTCAAGAATACCCTTGGGATCCTTTAACAGGGCACCTTTGGTAAACAAAAGCGCACAGAATTTTTTAAATCCTTGTATGATAACTATGTTACTGTTCTGAAACGTGTAACAAGGTTTACCCCACTTCAATTCTTCGGTCAGTCCACAATCAAGACTGATCCTTCTCAATTTCTCCATTTCTTCCCGCCACTCTTTGGCTCTTCTTAAATATGCATCGACCTTGGGATTCATTCGTTGAACAACATCAGGGGCGTCGCTTACTGGCCGCAAGCATCGCACAAGCTTTCTCGATCCGGCGTCTATGTGCCTCCGGGTCTTTGGGTGAATCCATCCAACTGATAAAGTCCCTGCGCTCGGTCGGCGTGAGATCGCTCCACTGAGCCTTCGCCATCGGGGTAGCCGCCAGGGCCTTGTGAAGATCGAATGACACTATTGAATAACAGCAGGGGCGTCGCTTTCCGGCCGCAAGCATCGAGCAGGCTCTCTCGATCCGGCGTCTCCGTGTCTCCGGCTGTTTGGCTGAGTCTATCCAAGTAATAAAGTCCCTGCGCGCGATCGGTGTGAGATCGTTCCACTGAACCTTCGCCGTCGGGGTAGCCGCGAGGGCTTTGCCAAGATCCGTTGGCACTCTGGGCTCTGATTCTTCTTCAGCCCGCTTAGGATTCATCTTGTTCATTTATTGATCGTCCGAAATAAAGTGACCTTGTATCTGCCTACAATTCCTTTTTCTTCTTGGGCATTCATGATTCGCTTGTAAATCTATTTATCGGCGAAACCGCGCCATTTACTCTGGCCTAACGATCAGCGCTTCAGTCGCGAACGCCTGGAGGTCGTTCCCACTTTCTGACGCGCTTTCGTAGGCTGCAAGCGCTTGTTAGGACGCCGCTTCCTGGGTCCTTTTCGCTGGGGCGCAGAGAGCGCACTGATCGTGACGTAGTATCCCTCCGGATCCCGGAGTGAGAACTCCCTTGTTTGAGTGTTCGGGTTCACGTGGGGCTCCTCTTCGAGCCGGGTGACGAGAGCGCGGGCTCTCTTTAGTGCCATATTGAAATCGTCGACGCGGAAGAACAATAGGAGCCCGTTGCCAGGTGACGCCTCGTCCGGGCTCATCAAGGAGGGATGCCCGTGTGCGCCCCACTGATGGAGGCAGAGCAACACGGTTCCATCCGTATCCAGGATCTGACCAAAGTCATCATGGCCCGGAGGCAATTTTCCCTGGCCAAAGAGCGACTGGTACCATTTGAAGCTGCCTGGAACGTCGCTTACGCCGATGATCGTCCATGTGCGTTTCATCGCATTTCCGCTGTTGGCCTAACGAGCTTGATTTGACTCTCAACTATCATCTCTCAACCCTCAACTTTCCCAGTACAACGGCCCAGCGGTTGGTTCGAGCGATTGATTAGGTCTGATGCGCTCTGTCATCAAAGATCAAAATACGAAATCGTATTACGTGCACAGAATACCACCCCAACTCGCGGGATCAATATCATCGATCGTTTGAGAAAACGTCCAAATGTGACCGCCACAATCCTCAGCCGTGTATTGCCGTTCGCCAAAAGGATAGCTCTCGGGCACACGAATAATTCTAACTCCGGCTGCCGAAGTTTTGGCATAATGCTGATCGACATTTTCGACGCGCACCAAAACGGAATGAACATTGTCAGCCTGCGCCGCAGCCGATCCCCGCTCGGTAACTACAACCGCCCCTCCTCCGAGCAATAGCTGAATACGATGACTGGCAATCCGAAGTCTTTCTCGAAACCCGAACTTCTCGCACAACCACTTAGCCGCTGCAGGTACGTCAGAATATGCAAGTTCAGGAATAACTACGGCATTGGGAATTGAGCGATTGTGGCGCATTGTGATACTCGGTCCTGACCTAGCGAGACGGAGCTGAGCCACCGCTGGCGGTGACGACCTTTGCTTTACTATCAACTATCATCGCTCAACTCTCAACCTTCTTAGTACAACGGCCAGCGGTTGGCTTCATCATTTGGTTAGGCGTTGATGTTCATGCTGACAGCGCAACCAGGAAAAGTACCATTCCCGCAAGCGCTGTGTTCCAAAAAAGAACCGAACGCAGCAGGCCATAGCCGGCCGCCGCAGCCTATACATACCCTAAGCGTGCCCAGAAATACAGGTGTGCACCCCACAGGGTTAGTAAGTTGTGATGGTGAGTCACATGTGCCACCAAGACGAGAGCGGCGAAAAAAGGAAAGGTTTCCAGGAAATTCGTTGTTGCTTGGTCCACCCGGTTCGCCAGCCCGCGCAGTGGCGGAACTGCCTCCTCTCGGCTGCTCGCAGTCCACCGGTAACCATACTGAAAACTGATCAGGTGCGAAGCAACTATCAGCTGCACAAGGCCAAGGATGATGCTGGCGACTGAAAGCCATAGCTCGGTGGTCATAACGTGCTGATTACCCCTAACGAGGCGGCGCTGAGCCACCGCTGGCGACGGCGAGCTTTCTTAAACTCTCAACAATCATCTCAACTTTCGTAGTACACCGGCTCGCCATTAGCTCCATCGAATGGTTAGGCGTTTTGCTCCTCATCAACCACGGCGTCAGCCTCAAACTCAACCAACCAATCAGGATCGATAAACCGCGATACCTCCATGATTGTGTTCGCGGGTCGAATCTCCCCAAAGAACTCACCGTGAACTTTAGCGACGGCCTGCCAATCCTCGATGCGCACAAGAAGTGTGCGAGTGATTGGTTAGATGCAGCGCTCGAACTACGGGCGCGGCGAAGGCGTCGACTGACTCTTCGGGGTCGGGGTTACTCTTGGCGTAGGTGATTTACTCTTCCCGGAAAGGCCTTTCTGTAACTCATCTGTGATTCTTTGTTTGACCATGTTCTGAATGGCATCGGGAAACGAAGGGGACGCCGTAGCGCTTGGTTGAGGTGCTGACGTCGCTCTGTTCTTATCAACCGAGCGCATGATCGCCGGCGCGAAAATCACTGACACAATGGCAAGTGTGAGGAGTAACGCCGCGATGATAAAGACCGCGAGCGCAACCGGAGAAAATCCTTTGCGCGTTGTGGCGGGAGGCTCGGTGCGTCGTGCCCCGGCGACACACGCCGGGGGCGCGGGATTACCAATCGTCTCGGCATAAAGGTTGACCAACGAAACAACAACTCCGTGTTTCACTTCCACATCGCCCAGTCCATGCAGGTAAGGCTGCCAACGACGATGCTGCGCCAGATCATCCGCGAAGCGTTTGCTCACCAGAATGTGACCTGCATCGCCGCAATCCATCACCCGACGCGCGATATTGATTCCGACTCCGGAAATGTTTTCGCGCGCGTTAGCATCCTTGACATGCTGGACCGGCCCGCTGTGGATTCCCATCCTTATCGGCAGGCTCGGTTGCGCGCGCAGAGCCTGGCTGACTTCTAAAGCGCACTCGGCAGGTCCCTCCACTGAGCCAGTGAAGGCCAAGGCCATACCGTCGCCGGTCGGTAAAATGATCAGTTGCCCCGCTCCTTCTGCTTCACGCACTACTTCGGTATTGCGAACAATCTGATTCAACTCCTGAAGCGCGTCTGATTGTTCGTCGGTCAGCAGCTTAGAGTACGCGACGATATCGATGAACAAGACATGCGCGATCTCCAGGCGCGGCTTGGTTTTCTCGTCATCCTGCATTTGCCCGGAATGTTAAGTGCACTCCGTCTATTGCTCTAGACGATTTTTTCGACCGTCATTTCGCCGATGGCAGGTTTTGCGAACAGCGCACTCACGATCTAACGAGAATCGAGCAGATTGGGAATTTGCGAGATGGACGGGATAGCCCGCGAGGGCGAACACCGTGTGATGGGAAGCCACGGGGTAGACGGAAAAGCCGCGAGGTAGCGGTGACAGAGCGAGAGCGAACGCATCAATGAACTGGGAAGATCATGAGTCAAAGAGAATGGAGTCCGCGGGAATGGAGCCGCTGGGATGTGAGCGACATGGATGGGCAGACCCGAGAGGGAGAGGCTTTCGGGCTGAAGCCGAATCAAGCGGTGCGACATGGACGGGAAGCCCGAAGGGTGTTTTCGCGGGAAGAAAACATCATAAGCCACGACTAGCGTTGAATACATGACGACGGGAGTGCGTGAGCCTGGCGAATGGAGCAGCGGGCCAAGCGACATCGAAGGCAAAGCGACGAGGGTAGGACCGAGTGAGTGTGGGCAACGAACGAGTTTCAATCGCACTAGGGTAGCCGGGCACATGGATGAAATCCAGGG
>Ga0209027_1000075_pt1 | contig 26598 bp, 21 predicted proteins | sample GraSoi013_1_20cm_3_FD_185821 | JGI IMG/M metagenome (GOLD analysis project Ga0209027, IMG submission 185821) | Grasslands soil microbial communities from the Angelo Coastal Reserve, California, USA - Sample 09_27_2013_1_20cm (SPAdes) (version 2) | ecosystem: Environmental > Terrestrial > Soil >...
AAGACCAGCGAGACGCCGTAGGAATCCTCTCCCTTACGAGCCCCTTACGAGGGAGAGGAGGATGTTCATTTCGGAAACGGGCCGGCCATGATCGGGCCGGGCATCAAGGGCGCCCAAGCTTCTTTACAGTGGGCACATTGCACTTCATTCCGACTGGTATTGCCGGCCCCTGAGTTCTGAATGATTGCAAACGAATTCATTTTCTGGCAATGCGGGCAAGTGAGATCGACCATAACGCGGAGAGGGGCGGGTTTTGTTTCCAGCTCCGCTGATGACGGAGTCTCCCTGCTGGCCCGCTTTCTAGCGTACAGGGCTTGATCGGCGCACGCGAGCAGTTCCTCGGGCCGGTCTCCCATTTCGTACTCCTTCCAACCTGCCGAGAAGGAGACTGGAATCTTCTGGCCCTGCCAGTTCACTTCCAATGAACCGAGACGTCCCAGGACAAGTTGCAACTGTTCCAAGGTGCATTCCGGAAGCAGAACGAGAAACTCATCGCCCCCTAATCGGACAGCCAAGTCCGATCCCCGAATGACGTGGTTCAAACGCGCGGCAAATTCCAACAAGACCTGGTCGCCGGCCGGATGGCCGTAGGTGTCGTTGATTTGCTTGAAATTGTTCAAGTCCACGGTGAGAACAGTCAGCGGATGCCCCTTGCGCTCCGAGCGAGCCACCTCCGCGGCCAAGCGTTGCTCGGCAAAACGCCGGTTATACAGACCCGTCAATGGGTCGACCATGGCCAGATTGCGAAGAAGGTCGGAGTGGCCCTGTTTTTCGGCCAGTTGGCGCCGAAGCCGCTTGATAAGAATTTCTTGACTGATCACATAGACGTTAAAGAGCACCACCAAAGCGATCAAACCCAAAACGACCTCAATGATATTGATCTTGAAGATGGTCTGCGCGCCTTGACGAATTGCGGGGAGAGCCAGGGCCGTGACTGCAAAGGTGAGCAGGAGCATAACAAAGATCGAATAGGCCCAGACCCACCAATCACGCTTCTCAATTTGCCGAAGTTGGTTCGCCAGTTCTTGGTCGGTCGCCTTTAAAGAGGACGGGAGGGGATGGATGTGCGGAGGGTCACTCATGGGTGGGGTTGAGGGGCCGGAGTCCCCAACCTTTCTAAGCTAATTAGTTGGGACTTTGGGGTCAAGACAGTTTTGTAATCATATTACAAGTTAGTTATGACTGCAGTTTATTCTGACCGACAGCGATCCAACTGGCTGAGAATACACTAACATGCCAGTAATGAACCACTTACGAAAGTTTAGCCCATTTCGGCGAGAGTTCTACTCTGCTTGGTACTCCTGTCCTATTGGTCAGTCGGAGTGCGCCTGTCAGACTCCCGTTGAACCAAAATGGTCTCGCTCTTCATCCTAGCGTTGTCCGTAACTGGCCTGGTGAGATTCGGAATCTCGCAATGGCGCGCGATTTGGATAGCGGCCGCCAATCAGCCGCTGTCTGATTCGTTGCAGCTAGCGGCGGGAATTGACACTGCGACCATCGGGGCCGGCGATTTCGGCTCGCTCCTCGACCTCTGCAACGAGTTGTCCCCTGAACTGAAAAAATCGAGTCCCTGGCTTAAGGAAGTAACGGTTTATTACCGTGCCATTGCGAAACTCGAGCAAGTTTTCAGAGTGAAGCTTCCCAGCATTTCGGCATGGGCGAAGAGCGAAATGCAGATCTGCTCGCGCTACGCGGCAGTCGTCCTTGACCAAAGTCTCTCAATGAACCTGGATCGCCAGCTCGCAGCGCGAGCCAGCTGACTCAAATAAAGCGGCTTCCATAAAAGCAGTTGACCACCTCAATGGACGGGGCTAGGAAAGAAGTCGCCCGCTGGGTGCACGCCAAAGCGCGAATCCGGTTCATTAGTGCTACCAGGTTCGGGCAATCCCGGTCGGAACTTCAAACCCACTCCTAAAGCCCTGCGGATTTCGAGAGGGTAATTGCGAGAGCGGATGACCTGGCGCAAGGCTGTGGCAGACCATAGCCAGGATCATCCCGGGCAACAATCAGGGAAATACCTTAAATGTTGCAAGCCATTGGCCTGAAAGCGGGGACAGCAGAGGCAGAACCGCTGCCGCACCTATGAGGTCTCGCCGCGGAGGGCGACCGCACAAAACGGCCTCGCATGTTTATGGCGCCTGCTAAAGCACTTGGGCAACACCACGTTAGGCGGTCGATGACGGGTCTGCCGTCGTCTTGGCGGGGGCTAGATCGGGGAGGAAGGCGGTGAGTATGCCGATGGTGGGAAGGAATGAACAGAGGTGATAGACAAAATTGAGGCTGGTGAGATCGACGAGTTTGCCGAGGAGCGCCGCGCCGATGCCCCCCAGACCAAAGGCGAAGCCGAAGAACAGGCCGGAGACGGCGCCGATTCGTCCGGGCAGGAGTTCCTGAGCGTAGACGAGGATGGCAGAAAAGGCGGAGGCCAGGATCAAGCCGATGATCACGCTGAGGACGCTGGTCCAGAAAAGATTGGAATAAGGCAAAAGCAAAGTAAAAGGCAAAACGCCGAGGATGGAAACCCAGATGACGTATTTGCGCCCGATTCTGTCGCCCACCGGGCCGCCGATGATGGTGCCCGCCGCCACGGCGCCGAGAAAAATGAAAAGATGGAGCTGAGCGTTCTGCAGCGACATGTGGAATTTGCCCATCAAGTAAAACGTGTAATAGCTCATCAGGCTGGCCAAGTAGAAAAACTTCGAAAACATCAGAGCCACGAGGATGGCAAGAGACAGCACAATTTTGCCGGTGGGCAAGGGGGCGTCGGCAGGCGCCGCGGCGAGATACGCGGCATCCACAGTGATGGATTTTGGCGAATGGGATTTGTAACGTTTTGTCCAGGTGCCGATGTTGGCTAGCAGGACAATCCCGAAGAAAGCCAGAAGGGAAAACCACGCGAGACTCGATTGTCCCTTGGTCAGCACGAACGCGGCGAAGAGTGGACCGAGGGCGGAGCCCGCGTTGCCGCCGACCTGGAAGAGCGATTGCGCCATGCCGTGCTGTCCGCCGGATGCCATGCGGGCGACGCGCGAAGATTCCGGGTGAAACACGGCGGAGCCAATGCCCATGAGGGCCGCTGCAGCCAGGACGGTCGCGTAGCTGGGGGCCAGCGCCAAAACCAGCAGGCCGGCCAGTGTGATGCCCATGCCCAACGCCAGGGAATACGGTTGCGGGCGGCGGTCGGTATAAAGACCCACGAGCGGCTGGAGGATGGAGGCGGTCAGCTGCAGCGTGAGGGCGATCAGGCCCACTTGGCCGAAATCGAGATGGAAGGCGTTCTTGAGTAAGGGATAGATCGCCGGGATCAGCGATTGCAGCGTGTCGTTCAGGAGGTGGCAGAAGCTGATGGTGAGAAGAATTTTGAAGACGGTTTTCTCGCCGGTATCTGCCGGAGCGGTTGCTCGAATGGCAGTCAAATTGGTGTCGCTAGCCATCTTGAGCCGGGGTCCCCGAACCAAAGGTGGAGGGCCACATAGTTCTTACTTTGCCGCCGCGGCCAGGCGGCGCGAGACGTAGTCGGCGACGTAAGCGTCGAAGAGATCATTGAGGCGATCGCAGACGGGACCGGGAGCGGGAATTCTGTTGCCGGCGACCTCGCCGACGCCGATGAGATTGCGATTTGTGGAAGAGACGAAAACTTCGTCGGCTGAGTACAGGTCTTCCGGACGAAGCGCCTGCTCGAGGACCGAAACACCGGCTTCCGGAGCGATTTCCATGAGGACGCCGCGGGTGACGCCTTCAAGGCAGCCGGAGGTGAGCGGGGGAGTAAGGACCTTGTTGTTTTTGACGGCGAAGATATTTGCCGAAGTGCATTCGGCGACTTCGCCGCGCTCGTTGAGCATGATGACTTCGTCGAAACCTTCTTTGACTGCTTCCGCAAAAGCCCAGACATTACTGAGCCAGGAGATGCTCTTCACGCCAGTCATGGGAGACGCGGCGTGGCGGCCGTTTTCGCGGAGGGCCAGGCGCACGATCTCGCGATGTTCGGGGAGGCCGGCGGTGTAAATGATGAGGTCGACCGGCGGCTGCTTTTCCTCGCTCTGCCAGAAGCCGATGGTGTTGTAGACAAGATAGATGCGTGCGCAACCTTCGGTTACTTTGTTGGCGCGAATGACTTCGTGGAGATGGACGCGCACTTTGGCCGCAGCGTAGGGCATGGGAAGACGGGTGATGGTGGCGTCCTTTTCGAGACGGCGCCAGTGCCGCTCGTAGGCAAAAGCCTCGCCGCGGGAGATGCGCAAGGTGGTGAAGATGCCCCAGCCGCAGATCAGGCCGGCCTGGCCGGGGGAAAGCCGCACTTTTTCGATGGGCTGCAGGCCATCGTTGTGGAACACGTTCGGGTGGATCACCTGGCCCTCACGAAAAGAACTCGAACTGTTTTCTATTGTATCCGAAAACTTCACTCTGAGCGGGCAGGAGAGCAGCCGTCGGCGTTCAGCCGAGGGAAAGCAGCAAGGCGGCCGAAGCCCGCCCTTCGTGAAAGTATGGTCTTAGTGAAGCCTTAGAACAGCAGCTTTAGAGCGAACTGAATTTGACGCGCCGAACCGAAGTCACCGGTCGGGAAACGCGTACTCTGAACTTGTCCAAATACTGCGTTAGTAGTGGTCAGGACGGGATTCCCGAAATTGGGGTGGTTGAAAACATCAAACATCTCAGTCCGGAACTGCGCGGTCACTTTCTCAGTGAGTTTCGTATCCTTCAAGACAGAAATGTCAGTGTTGATGAAGTTCGGGCCGGTGACCGCGTCGCGGCTCAGGTTGCCAGGATGGCAGGTAGGCAGGGCCGGAGGTAGTGCAGGGGCGCACGGCGAAACAAAAACGCTTTTGTTGCTAAACCAACCGGCCGGGTTTCCTGTCGTCTGGATCGGTCCGGTCACGTCGGGCCGGACTGTGAGACTGACCCCCGGGTTGATGGCCAGTGTGGGATTAAGCGGATTTCCGGTTTGCGCCTGGGTAACCCACCCGACTTGCCAGCCCGAGACGAGCCGGCTGGCCTTAAACGGCAGTTGGTAAAAGCCGCTCAAGACAAAGCGATGGCGAACGTCGAACTCCGATGGGCCATAATCTGCGCGCGGATTGTAGGCGTTTTGGAGGATGTAGGTCTCCCCGGTGGACAAAGAGTTGTAGTCGAGCGACTTCGAATACGTGTAGGAGCCAAGCAATTCGAATCCGTGAGAGAGGTGCTTATTGATGGTGGCCCACAACGCATTGTAGTTGGAATTTCCTCCGCTGTTCACTTGATTAATATTACCCAGCGAGCAGAGCGGATGCGGTGCAGTGCACTGAGACGGCAAAATGGGACTGCTGGCCGGAAGGGTTGGGAACGGCCGCGTAGATCCGTAGATGCCGTTCGTAACCAGCGGCTGATTGATGTTCTGATTCAGCTGCAGGTGGGTAGCCTTCATTCCAACGTAAGCAATGCTCAGGCCCATGCTGGAACTCAGTTGGCGCTCGATCGTGAGGTTCCAGTCCTGGGAGTACATATCGTTGAAGTTCTCATTAATTGCTGCTGGGCCCAGGCTAGTGCTTGCAAGTGATGCCGAAGGGTCCTCCACTCTAATAACCCCTGAACTGATCGAAATCGGTATGGCATAGGGTGGGTTGCCACTCAGACCGACTACGATGTTTGTGGTCGGGTCCTGGGTCAGGATTGCATAGGCGGCTCGTAGGGAAGTCTGGCCGTTCTTGAACGGATCCCATGCGAAACCCACGCGGGGCTGGAAGTTCTTGTTATTCGTATGATAAGGCTGGTTCGCTTGGACGAGCGTGCCGGTCGTGGGATCGAATTGGCTGAAATGGTTAGCGGCCTCGGACGGCGAAGAGTTCCAGGCATAGCGCAAACCGAGGTTGATGGTGAAGTTGGGCCTCCACTTGAAGCTATCCTGCAGGAAGGCGTCATAGGAAGGCTGCAGAATCTTGTCGTTTCCAGAGCCAAGTTGGACGGTAAAAGCAGACGCTGAGTCGCTGAGGAAATTTTGCATCGCGGTCTCAAGATTATTGTTATTCGCGCTGCCCGTCTGGTTGAATGTGAAGCTCCCAATGTTGAAGGCGATATTGTTGTTGTAAGCGCGGCGGATTTCTCCGCCAAACGCAAAGGAATGCCGGCCCCTGAGCCAACTCAAAGTATCGTTCAGCACCGCGGTAGTATCGCCACGCCCTTGTGGTTCATTAGTGGGACCGCCAAATCCCAAGGCATTACCCACGTTTAAAAAAGGCAAGCCCGAGGCCACGGGCGCACCTGCCGGCATGCTGATGTTGAACTTGACGGGATCCAGCAGCCCATTGGGCGTAAAAGTTAAGTGGATGCGATTAAAGCCCAGGCGGACGGTGTTGGCCAGCCAGGAGCTGAATGAATGGTCCTCGCTGAAAGTCATCAGGTGACGGAGACCAGAGCGAGTGTCTCCGAAGCCGGGAATGTTGGCGGGGATTGCTCCGCCTGCGGTGGGCTCCTGCCGAAGATCCTTCTGAATGACGTAATAGCCGTGTAGCCGATCCTTCTGGGTCAGCTCAAAGTCGATGTCCGCCGATCCCTGATTGAGGGCCACGTTGGCCAAAGCACCGCCGGTAAAACCAGTGAAGGTGTTTGGCTGCCCATCAATGTCGTGACCTGGCGTGCGCGCGCCGACAGGTTGCTGAGTGTTCGCGCCGGGAATCAACGCAATGATGCTCTGAATCGCCGGGGTAGCCGAAGTAACAGTTGCCCGATCATCGTGGCTGGGGACGGTACTCGTAACCGTCAGGGCCTGGTGCTGGCGGAGCCCTTCGTAAGCCAGGAAGAAGAACATCTTGTTCTTCATGAGGGGGCCGCCGAGGTCCACGCCGAAATCATTACGCTTGAAGGACGCTTGGGGATTGGGCGTTCCATTGGAAGTCACCGCCGGATTGAAGAAATTACGAGCGTCCAGGTCGTTGTTCCGGAAAAACTCAAACAGTTCGCCATGGTATTGGTTGGCTCCGGAACGTGTGGCAAGGTTTACGATGGCGCCGGAATTCCTGCCGTACTCCGCGGGGAAGGCGGAGTTGTCGATCTTGTATTCAGCGAGCGTATCGATCGGCGGCTGGAAGGTGAGCTGGTTCTGGACGTTGTCGTTCAAGTTGATCCCGTTGACCAGCCAATTGGTCGTATCCTCGCGCTGGCCCGCCGTATTGATTCCGAATGATCCTTGGCCGCGGAGCGGAGCCGAGAGAAAGCCGTTCGCAGGCGGCGTCAGCGTGCCCGGCGTCAGGAGGCTGAGATCCGTAAAGTGGCGACCGTTCAATGGGATTTCCTGCACGGTTCTATCGTTGATGACTTGGCCCATGCTGGTCGTGGTGGTATCGACAAGCGCAGCCTCGGCGAGGATCACCACTTTATCCGTGGCTGGGCCAACGGTCAGTTGAATATTTCTTGTGAGAGCGGTCGCCACATCGAGTTTGAGATTAGAGATCACCGCAGTCTGAAAACTGGAAGCGCTGACTTCGATGCGATAAATTCCGATCGGCAAGGCTGGGAAAAGATAGGCCCCGGTGGCGTCGGTTTGGATTGCCGATGCGACTCCGGTAGCTTGATTGGTTACCATCACTTGGGCGTTCGGAACCACCCCTCCGGTTGCGTCCGTCACCGTGCCGCTCAGCGCCGCGCTAGACTGCGCCAGCGCCGCGCCACCGAAGGCCGTCAAGAACATGACCAACAAGAAGAGGCGCAAGAAGTCTTTCCGAGCAAGCGATGAACCCGTACATTCCATGGCCATGATGCTGTACCTCCAGGTAGAAATACTCACTTGGGCACAATGAACAGCTCTGTGAACCGCTTTTGGGGCGTCGAACCTAGACGAATCCCGCGGAGCGGGCGGGTTCCGAGGCCAGTGCTGACATTCGCTCGCAGGCAGCGATTTTGCAGATTATCGACTCCCAGGACCTTTTTCGCAATCTCCATGCCAGAATGGCATAACGCACGTTTCCAGCGAAACGCAAGCATTTCAGCAACTTAGGGGTGCGCGATGCCGACGTGAAGGAATAAGCGGGAACTATCTCCCAAAAACCGAAGTGGCTTACGGTTTCCTGAAGATGAGTTTACAGATTATCTGGGCTGCAGAACAGAGAGTAACTGGGAAACGCTAGGGCCCGCAAGTGGCGGGGAGGGAGAGCAACTGGCCTTGGTAGATCCGATTGGCATCCTGGATCGCCGGGTTCGCGTGCGCGATACAGGACCAATAGGCCGCGTGGCCGAACTGCGTTTGGGCGATGCTTGTAAGCGTTTCGCCCCTGCGCACCATAATTCTTGATGTCGTCCGAACGGAGGAGACCGCCGCCGGCAGGTAAATCTGTGAACCTGCCGCGATATGGTTGGCGTCAACGATGCCCGGATTAAGGGCCAGGAGGTCGCGCCAGCGGGGACCCTTGCCGAGGTTCTGCTGCGCGAGTTTCCAGAGTGAGTCACCAGGTTTTACCGTCACTACATGCCATCCTGCCGGACCTGCAGGGGCGATGGGCGCGGCGGGCTCCCTAGGTGCCACGCGATTGCCAGGCGGGCGCGAAGGCCAGGTGCGAGGAGAAGCGGGCATGAAAACCTTGGGGCGCTCAAAAGGCGAACGCTTCACTGGCGGCTGGTAGGGGACAAATTTTGGTGCAGCAGGAGTGGAAACTGGTGGACGAAGCGGCATCACCGGAGGCTTCGGTGAAGCGAGTACCGCGTCGGAGAACGGAAGATGGAACTCCGCGGACTGCTGAAGTTTTTGTGACTCTTTCTGTCTGCGGAAACGGCGAGCGACGTCACCGAGGGGCGCGTCGGGAGGAAGCGATTGCGCGTCGGCTTCCTGGGATTTTTCCGCCAAAGGAGGAGCGGCCTGATTTTTCCTAGCCTCCAGTTGCGCGCGATCTTCCGGGGTGAGAATCCGAGCGCGTCTCAGGTCCTGCTCGGTGTAAACGTGCTTCGATTTCCTTTGCTCACTTTCCTTCTGAGTGCGCTGCTGACGAGCCGCTGCGGCGACATCCTGAGCGGAGCACGGGGCCACACCAATCATGACGCAAGAGAAAATCAAGAGACCCGTTAGGCAGAGACGCAGAGAAGCCCACGAACGCCCCAGCGCTGAGGAGCGGCCCACCGACCCCGGAGTGTCGAGATCAAGTATTGCCATCACCAACCGACCACGAGGGACACTGCTTACAAGAAAGTATATCGAAAAAGGCCGTTTTTGGGAACCAAGTTTTTGGGCCATGGTGTGCTGCAGGAAGCACACGGAAGGAGTTCATCATGAACTAAACAACCGTGCGGATAAGCTGCGTGACAGATGTCTTTCGCGAATCTTTTCAGCAGCTCCGGCCAATCATTCTCCAGGGAGTCTACTTTCTTTCTTGATTTCAGCTGGGATTGCCGGAGGCCCGTTGAGTTATGATCTGCATTCGGGTGATTCCGCGGGGGCGCCGCAAGGAGCAAAGAAACGACGCCGGCAATTTGTTTCTTCGACGATTTCCGCCGCCGCGATTTCTTGCTTGCCCAACGGACGAGACCCTTTTACCAGTTTTGCATCTCCGAAAAGCGCAACAAGCGAAATCGCAGAACGGTCCTCCGTTGTTCTGACGCCTGCTCCATCTTGGCGGGACCAGGGCATTCTCAACCTTCTGAAGTCACCATACGCCAGACTGAGGAACGTGGCGGTGCACGCCGTCACCATCGAGAATGGCTTCTGGGCGCAGCGCCGCGAAGTCAACGTCAGCAAGAGCATTCCTTCCATGGGCAAATTGCTGGAAGCCAACGGCCGGATAGACAATTTCCGTCGCCTGATCGGAAAGAGCACTGCGGCGCAGCGCGGGCCGGTGTATTCCGATTCCGACGTTTACAAGTGGACGGAGGCCGCCAGCTTTGCTCTGCAATCCGGCGAGCGTTCCGAGCTCCACGCTGCTGTCGACAACATTGCCAAGGACATGATGGCCGCACAGCAGCCGGACGGATACTTGAACACCTATTACATCGGCGAGCATGCCTCTCAACGAATGGAACCGAAGGTGCAACAGTGGGGCCACGAGCTTTACAACATGGGCCATTTCCTGCAAGGCGCCACGGCCTACTACCGAGCCACAGGCGACCGCGCGTTACTGGACGCGGGAATCCGCTTTGTAAATGAGTTCCTGCTTCCCAATTTCGGTGCCGGCGCGGATAAGAAGCCCTTGTTCTCCGGCCATCCAGAAATAGAATTGGCCTTGGTCGAGCTATATCGCATTGACCGGCGACAAACGGCAGCTGGACCTCGCCGGTTACCTCCTCGCGGGCGACCCGCGGATTCACGTGCAGCCTTGGGATTACGTCTATCATTTTTGCGGAACTCCCTTCACCTCGCGAACCCATCTCGAAGGTCACGCCGTGCGCGCCATGTACGCTTGCTGCGGGGCGGCCGACTATTACCTGGAAACCGGCGATCCGGCGTATTGGAAAACGCTCAACGTTTTGTGGAAGGATCTCGTTACATCACAAATGTACGTCACCGGCGGAGTTGGGGCGCGCAGCGACGGCGAAGCCTTCGGTGATGCTTATGAACTGCCCAATGCCCGGGCCCACGGGGAAAGTTGCGCGGCCATTGGAAACATGATGTGGAACTGGCGCATGCTTGCCGCCACCGGCGAAGCCAAATTCGCGGATGTGCTGGAACGCGCGCTCTACAACGGCATCAATTCCGGCATGTCACTCGACGGCACGCTTTACTGCTATCGCAATCCGCTGGCGTTTGATCCTTCCGGTGGCGACAAAATTCGCAACGATTGGTACGACACGACCTGCTGCCCACCGAATCTGGAACGTACCTTGGCCTCGCTGCCCGGATATTTCTACAGCACCAGCAGCGACGGCCTTTATCTCCACCTCTTCGACAATTCTGAGCTCGACTGGCATCTAGAAAACGGTGTCGGCTTGAAGGTCCGCCAGAAAACAAATTATCCGTGGGAAGGCAGCGCGGAAATTGTCCTCACCCCCGCCGAACCCACCGAGTTCACATTCTTCCTGCGTATCCCGGGATGGACTGACAGCGCAGAGGTCAGCGTCAATGGCAAGGCGGCCGCCGGCGCCACTCCCGGCCAGTATCTTCCGATGCGGCGCCGCTGGTCCGCCGGCGACGTTATTCGCGTGCAATTCAATATGCGACCCCAGCTTCTTGAGGCCAACGCACAAGTGGTCGAGAACAACGGACGTTTGGCGGTCCAGCGCGGCCCGCTGGTGTATTGTTTGGAGCAAATTGATCAGCCAGAAGGCGTGGCTCTAAGAGATGTGGCCTTGAAACTAGGCCCGAAATCGAGCGCACAGTTCCAGGAAGAATTTCAGAAAGAACTGCTTGGTGGAATCATCCTGCTGCGCCATGCCGGTGCGGCTTATGGAGAATCCGCGGAGCACAGCCTTCTTTACTTCCGCTATTCCGCCGAGCCTCGAAAATCACGGCCAGTCTCACTAACCTTTATTCCCTACTATGCGTGGGCCAACCGCACGGCGACACCGATGCAGGTTTGGACACCCATAGCACAGACATAGGCCGCGCCTGCCGGGTGGAAAGCCGCGGGTAGGGGCGGGCAGATCGATAGCGAAAAATCAGCAGAAAGGCGGTGCGCCCTCTGAATCAAGGGAGTGCCGAGGTATTTCCAGGACAGCTTGGCGATGACCACAGATGGGCAGGGCCAGGGAGCCGCAAAGAACTGCTCGTTGACAAAGATGGAGGCAAACCATAAGATTATAATTTACCTCAACAGGGAAAGGTGTGACTGAGCGCGATGAGGACGTACGTAGCCAAGGGTGAAGAAGCCGAAGCGCTGAAAGTGGGCGCGAACTGGTTTGTAGTGGACGCCACGGACGTGGTGCTGGGGCGCCTGGCCACGAAGGTCGCGCGCATGCTGATCGGCAAAGACAAGCCGAGCTTTACGCCCTATCTGGATTCCGGCGACCACGTGGTCGTGATCAATGCCGACAAGATTCGCATGACCGGTAACAAAGTCGAGCAGAAAATTTATTTTTCGCACAGCGGGTATCCCGGCGGGCTGAAAGAAGTGCCGGCGAAGAGGTTGCGCGCGGCCAAGGCTGACTGGATGGTGCGCGAGGCGGTTCTCGGCATGCTGCCGAAGAACAAGCTGCGCGCGCGGCGCGCGAAGAAGTTGCGCGTGTACCGGGATGCCGCGGGTTTGGCACGGCACGCGGGGCAGAAGCCGCAGGCAGTTTCGCTGTAATCGAGTTTCCAGATTTGTTTCTGCACGTTGCGGTTCTCCTCCGTTGTGTCTGACCGTCAAGCGGTCACCCATCGCAGGGAGCAAGCCGAGTGTGGAGTTTTTGAGGAGGAACGTTGAGTTCTACGGGTACGCCCATTGTGGGCACACAAACCTGGTTTCTCGGAACGGGACGGCGCAAGGAGTCGGTGGCGCGCGTGTTCCTGCGTCCGGGGTCGGGGAAGTTCAAGGTGAACGGCCGCACCATCGAGCAGTATTTTCCGAATCACGCATGGAAGCATGACGCGGTTGAACCCCTGAAGTTCACGAATATCGCCGACCAGGTGGACGTGGTCGTGACGGCGCATGGCGGCGGTGTCGGTGGGCAAGCGGGAGCGGTGCGCATGGGATTGTCGCGGGCGATTTCGCGGTTCAATCCCGAACTGCGGCCGGCGCTGCGGAAGAACGGATTTTTGACGCGCGATTCGCGAATGAAGGAACGCAAGAAGTACGGACAGAAGGGCGCGCGCAAGCGCTTCCAGTTCACCAAGCGCTAATTCTTAGGGCCCTGGCAACGTCCGGGCCACACCGAGCTCCAGCGGGTTGACGCGAGTTGGCGCGCTGAGATCACGGCCGGCGAGGAGCCGGCAAGAGGCTGTTCTGTGGCGACCTAAGCCGCCACCGCAAACAGCTATCCTATTAGGAGGAAACTTGGCAGTAGAAATTACGATGAAAGAGTTGCTGGAGGCCGGAGTTCACTTCGGTCACCAGACGCGGCGCTGGAACCCGAAAATGAAGGAGTACATTTTCGGCGAACGCAACGGGATCCACATTATCGACCTTCAGAAAACCCTAAAGATGTTCCGTGAAGCGAGCCGCTTCGTGAGCGAACTCTCCGGACAAGGCCGGGCAGTCTTATTCGTGGGCACCAAGCGGCAGGCCCAGGAGGCGGTCGCCGAGGAGGCCAAACGCTGCGGTGCATTTTTCGTGAATCACCGCTGGCTCGGCGGCACGCTAACGAACTGGGCCACGCTGCAAAAATCCATCAAGCGGCTGAAGCTGCTGAAGGCCATGAACGAAGACGGCCGCATCAAAGAGCTTTCTAAAAAAGAACAAGCGCGGCTGGACCGCGAGATGAAGCACCTGTTTCAGAATCTCGAAGGCATCGAGAACATGACGCAGTTGCCGGACGCCATGTTTGTGATCGATTCGAACGCTGAGGAGATCGCGGTGAAGGAAGCGCGGCGCATGGGCGTGCCGGTGGTTTCCGTCGTGGATACCAACTGCGACCCGGACGTGGTGGATTGGATCATTCCCGGGAACGATGACGCGCTGCGCGCCATCCGACTGTTCACCACGAAGATTGCGGATTCCGTGCTGGAAGGCCACAACGCCTACCAGCAGTCACAAGTGGCGGAACAGAAATCCGCCGAAGATCAGGCGCTGGTGGACGGCGTTGAGTACGTTGATACCAGCGCTTACGAACGGTACGAGAAGCAGGAAGGCGACTTCGTCGAAGGCGTTGTGGAAACTCCCGTGGAGCCTGCTGAGGCTGCCGAGGCCACTGTTCCTCCCGACGACGGAAAGCGCTAGACACATTGCGCCGGTGGGAGTTTCAATGAGGCCCGCACCGAGCGGCTCGGGGCGGGCCATTTCACAGATAACCACATCAACCTAGAGACTTCAAAGAGAGCGAAGAGAAAAAAGGATGAGTACACAACGGCCGGCTGTGCAAATCCCAGCACAACTCGTGAAAGAACTGAGAGAGCGAACCAACGCGGGATTCAGCGACTGCCGCGCGGCGCTTGTGGAAGCGGGCGGGGACATCGAGAAGGCCATCAGCGTCCTGCGCAAGAAGGGCCAGGCGGCCGCAGCCAAGAAGGCCCAGCGCGAAGCCAGCGAGGGCCTGGTGGGCAGCTACATCCATGCCGGCGGAAAAATTGGCGTGCTGGTGGAACTCAACTGCGAGTCCGACTTTGTGGCGCGCACGGACGCGTTCCAGCAGCTCTCGCATGACATCGCCATGCACGTCGCGGCGCTGGATCCGCGGTATGTGCGGCGCGAAGAAGTGACGCCGGAAATGCTCGAAAAGGAACGCGATATCTACAAGGCGCAGGCTCTGGCGACGGGCAAGCCGGAGGCCGTCGTCGAGAAGATCGTGAACGGAAAGATGGAGAAATTCTACGAGGAAAACTGCCTCTACGAACAGCACTACATCAAGGACGAGAGTGTGACCATCCACGAGATGATCACGCAGGCCATCGCCAAGCTGGGCGAGAACATCTCCATCCGGCGCTTCGTGCGCTTCAAGGTCGGAGAAGTAAGCGGCGGAGCGGCGGGGCCGGAAACGGCGACGGTGCCCGCGTAAAGAGCAAAACCTCCGAATAACAACTTTACCGAGCGTCGCGGTTTGACCGTGGCGCTCTTTTTGTTTGTAGTGCGTGAGCCTTGGCTCCCGCACTGCAAAACGCGCGATGCGCATACGGAGATAGTTTGTTACAATTCCCCGGATTTTAGATGGCTCAAACAGAGACTGATGGCGGCGACGACGAAGGCTGGTAAGAAGACTGTGAAAAAAGTCAAGCCGGCATACCGAAGGATCCTGCTGAAGCTGTCCGGAGAGGCGTTTCAAGGTCCTCAGGGATTCGGCATTCATGGCGAAACGATTCAAGCTATCGCACGCGAACTTAAAGAGGTACACGAACTGGGCGTCCAGACGGCCATCATGGTCGGCGGAGGGAATATCTTCCGCGGCGCCCGGCAGAAGGGTTTTGAGATCGACCGCGCTACCGGCGACTACATGGGCATGCTCGCCACGGTCATCAACGCGCTGGCGCTGCAGGACGCCCTCGAAAAAGAAGGCGTGTTTACCCGCGTGCTGAGCGCCATCGAAATGGAAGAGGTTTCCGAGCCGTTTATCCGGCGGCGCGCGGTGCGGCACTTGGAAAAGGATCGCGTGGTGATTTTCGCTGCTGGGACGGGAAATCCTTATTTTTCGACGGATACGGCAGCGGCGCTGCGCGCGATGGAAATCAAAGCGGACGTGATTCTGAAGGCCACGCGCGTCGATGGAGTTTACGATGCCGATCCAGAGCAGTTTCCGGACGCGAAATTCTTTGCAGCGATCTCCTACCGCGAGGTGTTGAGCCAGAACCTGAAAGTGATGGACTCCACGGCGATTTCGTTGTGTATGGACAACGGCATGCCGATCGTGGTGTTCAATATGAACCGGGCGGGGAATGTCAAGCGGGTGGTGCAGGGCGAGCGCGTAGGCTCCAAGGTGACGCCGGCTTAGAGCTAGTTGTCAGTCATAAGTCTTTAGTTGGTTGTAAGAATCGGTAACCCGGGCCAGTATTAGACTCATTCCCTGCACTCTTTTCTGAAATAAAGACCAGAACCAAAACTAAGGACTCAGGAACTAAGGACTTCGAACATGACCACGAAAGAAGCGATCGCCGCGGGCAAGACGCGGATGGAAAAGGCTGTCGAAGACTTTCGCAAGGAATTGGGAACGGTGCGCACCGGGCGCGCCAATGCTTCGATTCTGGACACCATCCGCGTGGATTATCACGGCACACCCATGCCCGTGAATCAACTTGGCACGGTGACGGTGCCGGAGGCAACGCTACTCGTGATTTCGCCGTGGGACCCGAGCGTGGTGCCGTTGATCGACAAAGCCATCCGGACTTCGGACCTGGGGCTGAATCCCACAAACGACGGAAAGGTGGTGCGCGTGCCGATGCCGGCGCCGACCGAAGAGCGGCGCAAAGAGATCGTGAAACACCTGCACAAGGTGCTGGAGAATCACCGCACGGCGGTGCGTAACATCCGCCGTGACGTCAAGGAAGCGATTGACAAACTGGAGAAGGAGAAGAAAATCAGCCAGGATGAACAGAAACGGGCGCTAGACGAGATGGAAAAGATTTCGCACGCGGAGACCAAGAAGATCGAAGATTTGTCCGCCGCCAAAGAGAAGGAAATTCTTGAGCTCAAGTAGCTTGTAGACGTCAGCTCTCCGTTTCGGGGCCAGCGGAAACCAAGGCGTATTTCTTGCCGATCACCTGAGGCAGCGTCTTTTCGACCGCCGGGGCGTCCCGCGTGCACTCCTGCCACATTAGGGTTGGGGTGCCAAGGTGGATTCGGCGGGAGGGGATTCCGGGCGGTCGACCGTGAAGTCCTGGGCTTGGTCGTTTAGTACGGCGCGAAGGAAGGCGCTGTAGTCGCCGGCCCGCTCCGCGGGGACTTCCCTCAGCACAAAGTGGATTTGCCGAGAAGCGATGACCGTCGGTCCTTTCGCGGAGTACTGCGATACAAAGGTCGCATAATCGCGCTGCACGGAAGTGCCGGTCGGCGCAGTGACCCTCGTGCCGGGGGGAAGATGCAGCGTCATGTGCGTCTCGACTTCCAGAGGCGCGCCGAGTTCGATCGGTGACGCCACAGCTCCCGCGGCTGGTTTCGCGGGGGGATCGGGCAAGCCTAGCTGAGGAAGCAGCGCGGGGATGCGCACCGGCTTCTTCGACCAGTTCACAAATTTGGGCATACTGATGTCGTAATCGACCGTAAAAGGCTCGCGGGTGGCGTACGGATCGGACGCGTTGACGCTGCCCACCTGCCCGCGGAAGCCGTCGGAAATAGAGAGAAGCTGCGCCAGGTCCTTCCACTTTTCTTTTGGCGATTGGTGAAAGGCCACACGAAGAACGAGTTCGTTGTCTCCGCGCATAGAGTAATGAACCTTGGCGGTGAGGTTGCCGTGGGCGGCGAGGGTGGCGTCTACGCTGACGAATTGCTTGGCGGGGATAGGCGATTCCCCGGGTACGGGAAGCCAGGTACTGAGAAAGACGTCCGTCGGCGTCGCTTCCAAAGGAGCATGCAGGTACAGCACTTCCACACCACGCAGGTTCGAGGGGATGGCCTGAAACGGCGCCACGTCGAGCGTCGGATCGAGCCAGATTATCTGCTGGTGATCAACGGCCGCGACAAGAAGGTGCGTGAAAGGCGAGGGCCTTGGGTATTGCTTTTCTGTGGGTTTCGGCGCTCCGCCTAACCCCCCGATTGCAACTAGGCCGGCGGACCTGCAAAGTGTCGTAAAGAGATTAAACTTGTCCTCAGCCGTCGCGTAGCCAGAGGAGAGAATCTCGTTCGCTGGTCGAACATGGAAACCTGTGGAACCAAGTGGAAGGTCGATGGTGGAGATCTTCTGCGAAACAAAGTCGTAGATGGCTTCAATCTTCTCTCCGCGTGTTTTTCCAGCAAGGGTTAACTCGGCAGCGCGTTTCGCCACTTCTGCAGGGGGATTTTCAGCCGCCAGGAGAGCTCTGCCAAGGCTCAGGGATAGCTCCAGCCAGGATTTGAAGGTGGTGAGAACTACGTCCGGTTCGGCCTCCATGGTTTCCAATGCCGCATCAGAATTGGATTGCGCGGTGTAGTTCCAACGGTAGAGCACTCGCGCGTCCGTGCGATTTTCGGAGGCCACGATTTCGTAAGGGAATTCGGGTGCAACGTGCAGCTGAACCTTCTCTGAGGAGGGCACGTCGATCTCGAAGAGTTCCTGGGAGACGACTCCGGAGCGGTCGAAAGAGTGGTCGAGCCAGAAGTCGGGGGCCAGGGGGCGTTGCTTGGAGACAGTGATGACGCGGTATTCGAGGATATCGGCGGGTTCGAGGCCGAGGATACGGACGGATTTGACGCGCACATCTTGGTAGGCGGGGGCGTTGATGACCGCGGAATTGGGATGGTCGATGATGGCGCTGGGCAGGATGTCGGCCGTGCCGCCGCTGGCATGGATGATGTGAACCAGCGGAATATCCACGGATTCGAAAGAGCGGTTGTAGTCGAAGTTGAGGCGGGCGAACTGGCGAACGCCTAGTTCGCTGTTGATGTGTACTCGGGCGTGCACTTCCTTGCGGCTATCGCCGCTGGCTTCGAAGCGGCAGCGGGTTTCGAGCAGCTGGATGTGGGCGGGGTTCTCAGTTTTCTCGGGCGGAGCGGTTTTCTCGGCCTTTTTGTCGGTGCGTTTTTCGACTGGCTTTTGAGCCGGTTCTTGGGCGGGGGAAACGCAAACGACGAGCGCAAGGAGTAGCAACAGCGAAGATATCCGCAAACAACGAAATGGCCCGGAAAGGCTCGGTGTGTTCACGAAAGGCAGTGTAGGGTGTAGGCCAGGAAGGGTAAAGGTGAAAGGGAACGAGAGTTGCGCGGTAGTGACCGGAGTGCAGCCTTCGGCAGGTTTGCCAGCGCAACTGCGGCAGCAAGCTGCCGCCGTCGAACGAAACCGTTCTTCGGCCGGTGCGTCTGTAGAGCGTGATAGAGTCTGTGTGCCCGGAAGGCGTAAGGAGAAGGCGGATGCGACGTATCTTGGCCAGAGTGGCGGTGGTGGCACTCGGATTTTCTTGGGGCGGAGCGGGGATGGCGCGGGCGGACAATCGGCCCGCCCCGAAGGGCCCAGATGAGGATGGCACGAAGCCGGCGCTCGTGAAGATTGCAGGCGAAGCGATGATCGATTCGCACGCTTTCCAATACCTCACCGAGCTGAGCGACGACATCGGCTCACGCGTGACGGGGTCGCCTGCTGAGAGAAAGGCCGAACAGTGGGGCGTAGCCAAGATGAAAGCCCTTGGCCTCGAAAACGTGCACACGGAAAAATATCAGCTTTGGCGCGGATGGACGCGGGGTATGGCGCAAGGGGAATTGCTCGAACCGATTCGGAGGCCGCTGCATGTGGATGCCATGGGCTGGACGGGGTCGACGCCCGCAGGGGGCGCGGAAGGCCAGGTGGTAACGGTGAATCTCTTCGATATCGAGGAGGAGGTCAAGCACGCTTCACGGCTTTCCGGGAAGGTTGTGCTGGTGATCAGCGAGGGTGCGCCAAAGAAAAATGAAGAGTCCCTGTTTGCCATCTTCGGAGATTTCCTGAAGGCCGCCGGCAAGGCCGGGGCAGTGGCGGTGATCGGAGGCCAGGCGGGGGCGAAGGCTTCGGGAATGAACCTTACGCACACGGGCATTCTCGGCTTCGACGCCGATTTCTCCATCCCGGTCTTGTCGATGACCGCCGAGGATCAAGGGCAGCTCGAACGGTACGTCGAGAGCGGAAAAAAGGTGCTGGTGCGCTTCAACGTTCAAAACACGTTTTCAAACGGGCCAGCGGAATCGGCCAATGTGGTCGGAGAGATTCGCGGGCGCGAAAGCCCGGAGCAGGTGCTGGTCGTCGGGGCGCACCTGGATTCCTGGGATCTCTCGGAGGGAACCACGGACAACGGCACAGGCTCGGCGAGCGTATTGGGCTCGGCGGATGCGATTGTGCGCTCCGGCATGAGACCGCGGCGGACCATCCGCTTTGTATTGTTTACCGGTGAGGAAGAGGGGCTGGACGGTTCGTTTGCTTACATGAGGCAACATCAATCGGAGATTGCCAATCATTTGGGCAACCTGGTGCTGGATGAAGGGCAGGGGCCGGTGAAGGAGTTCATGCTGGGAGGTCGCGACGATCTGCTGGCGAGCTTCCGGCCTTTCGCCCAGTCGCTCGCGTCGATTGGTAAGATTCCCGTGAACGACAAGGTTGAGAGCGGGACCGACACGCTGCCTTTCTCGATGGCTGGCTTACCGGGAATCAACATGAATCAGGATTCGCCGGACTACAAATATACGCACCACTCGTCGGCCGATGCGCTGGAAGCGGTAAAGCCGGAAGTGCTGGCGCAAAATGCCATGCTGATGGCGCTTACGGCCTATTGGATCGCCGACCGGCCGGAGCGTTTTGCTTCGCCATGGCCTGCGGAAAAAACCGCGAAGATGCTACGAGCGCAGCACCAGTACGAGATGCTGAACGCCTTTCACATTTGGCCCTTTGGGGACCTCGGGGCGGAGGGCAAGGAATAAAGGGGGTTTGACAAAGAGGAGACGATTCGGAAAGCCTTGCGGTGATGCCCCAGGATTTGGCTGGCAGGGCTTTCGGGAGAAGACGGGAAGGCAATATGGAAACATTCTGGCAAGACATTCGGCATGGCCTGCGCGTGTTGCGCAAGAGCCCGGGTTTCAGCGCCGTTGCGGTGTTGTCCCTGGCGCTGGGGATCGGGGCAAACACCACCATCTTCACGGTCGTGAATGCGATCCTGCTGCATCCCTTGCCGGTGAGGGACATTTCGCAGTTGGTGGAGTTGGACACGATCGATACCAAAACCAAAGTAGGTTTTGCCAACGCCACCAAAATTGGGATGTCCTTTCCGAATTTTCAGGACTATCAGAAGCAGACGGAAGTCTTTTCCGCTTTGTCATGCATCGTGCCGGTTCCGCTGACGTGGAGTGGCGGCTCCGAGCCCCGGCAGGTCAACGGGCAATTGGTGAGCGCGAATTATTTCGATGCGCTGGGCCTGCGGCCCGTGGCCGGACGATTTTTTCTGCCTGATGAAGACACCAAGCTAAACGGGAACAACGTGGCGGTGATCAGTCACAGTTTTTGGGTCAATAGGCTGGGATCGGACCCCGCTGTTGTGGGCAAGAGCCTGACTCTGAACGCCATGCCGTACACCGTGGTCGGAGTAACCCCCAAGGGATTCAAAGGGACATTCACGTTCGCGGGCGCGGAACAGATCTGGATTCCTTCGAGCATGTATCCGCAGGTCTTGGCCGGTCTGAACAAAGAGTTCTTTAACGACCGGCGATTTCTGGGAATCTTTTCAGTTGGCCGGCTCAAGCCCGGAGTTGGTCAGGAATCGGCCGAGGCTTTGCTGAAGACCATGGCCTCGCGGTTGGAAGCGGAATATCCCAAAGACAACGGCGGGCGCAGCGTGGTGCTGACGCCCCTGGCGGATGCGGCGGTCGGCGCGAATCAGCACGATCAGGTGGCGCTGGCCGGCATCATGATGATGACCGTCGTGGGAGTGGTGCTTCTGATTGCCTGCGTCAACCTGGCAAATCTTTTGCTGGCGAGAGCCGCTCAGCGTGAAAGGGAAATGGGGCTGCGAGCCGCTCTGGGAGCCAGCCGGCACCGCCTCATGCGGCAAATGTTGACCGAGTGCATTTTATTGTCGCTGCTCGGCGGCGCGGTGGGTTTAGCGATTGCTTATGTGGGCCGAAGTGTGCTGTGGTCGTTCCGGCCGCCATTCATTCAGCAGAATGACCTGGATCTCTCGCTTGATTCGCACGTTTTACTGTTCACCATGGGCATCTCATTGTTGACCGGCGTGCTCTTTGGGGTTGCCCCGGCATTGAAAGCCTCTGTGCCTAACGTGATGGAAACACTCAAACTGGGCGGGCGCGGAGGATCGATCGGCTGGGGAAGGAACAGTTTGCGCAGCCTGCTTGTTGTTTCGGAAATCGCGCTTTCGCTGGTCGGCGCAGGACTGTTCATCCGCAGCATGCGCGACGCGCAGCGAATCGATCCCGGTTTCGAATCGAAGAATCTTTTTATGATGGCATTCGATCTCGGCGCTTTGCACTACGAGGAAGGACGAGCGCAGGAATTCTTTCGCGCGGCTGTGGAGCGCGCAAATTCCACGCCCGGCGTAAGATCTGCGACGATCGCTTCAAACTTTCCGCTCGGCGGCGGCTTCGCGCGAACGGTTTTCCCCGAAGGAGAGGACGAAACGACCGGGTATCGCGGGACGTTGACGCAACTCGACGATATCACTTCAGGATTTTTCGATGCTCTTAAGATTCCGCTGCTGAAGGGGCGGGTCTTCAGCGATTCCGACCGCCAGGGTACGACGCCGGTCGTGGTCATCAATGAAGCGATGGCCAAACACTTATGGCCGAACCAGCAAGCCGTCGGCAAACGGTTTCATTTCTTTGGCGACCCCACCCTGCGGGAGGTCGTGGGCGTCGTCGGAAACACGGTGATCAATAACATCGGGGAAGTGCCCGTGCCGCTCGCCTATCTCTCTATCACGCAGGATTATTCGCCAGCAGTTACTCTGCAGGTGCGCACGACGGGAAGCCCGGAGGCACTGATCGGCGGCGTTCGCGCGCAAATTCAGTCGCTGGATCCGAATCTGGCGATCACCAATGTGCAGACCATCAGCGAGATTATGGATCAGGGACTGTGGGCGCCTCGCATGGGCGCGGCGCTGCTGACGCTATTTGGAGGGCTGGCTCTCTTGCTGGCGGCGATCGGCGTTTACGGAGTGCTGTCCTACTCGGTGAATCAGCAGACCCGCGAGATCGGGATACGCATGGCCATGGGTGCGGAACGCGCGCACGTGCTGCGTCTGGTGGTGGGCCAGGGTTTGCGGCTGGCGGGAGTAGGCGTGTTGCTGGGAGTCATCGTGGCCGTGGCGGTCATGCGTCAGCTTTCCGGTTTGTTGTTTGGGGTAAGTGCGTACGATCCAATCACTTTTGGGGGCGTGGCCGTACTCCTGGTGCTGGTGGCCTTTCTGGCCTGTTATGTCCCGGCCCGTCGAGCCACCTGCGTTGACCCGCTGGTTGCCCTTCGACACGAATGAGCGATTTCCCGTTCGAAAGGGTCAGTTGGCTGTTTCAAAACTAGCTCATTCTAAACAACTTGTTCTGTTTTATGAGCAGTTGAGGAATTCCCCATGCCAGCAGCTATGGTACCCTGATGCGGGTAGAAAAGGCCGAAGCCGTCTGGCATGGCGGGTGCTCAACCGAAGAAAACGGCACCACGATTTCCACCGCTAGAATTCGAAAGATTTGACAGCGCGCATTTTCTTCCCTATACTTCGGTGTTTGTCAGGGACGCTTTTTCCCTGAGTGGGGCGGCTCCCGATGGTTTGGAGTCGTTAGAGTTGGAAGGGAATTATCTTCGGTCCCGGAACAAAGTAAGACGGAATGGGACAGAAGAGCGGCCGGAATGGGGCGCCAGCCCCGCAAAGCCGAGTAAGCCTCTCCGAACTGAATCCAAGGGATTAGTTCTACTTCTTGGAGTGCGTACGGAGTTTCTTGCTGGTGGTATCTCCGGATTCGCAGTAGACCCTTCAGCACTGGGACTGCGCTCTCGCGCCATTTGTCTGCGCGCCTTGCGGGAGCCGCGCATCCCCTGCGCATCCATTTCGGATGCTCTGGGGATGAAAAATTACGCGCCATAGAGGGACGACTGTGCCGACGTTTTCACAATTGGTAAGGATGGGACGTGAAGCGGTGCGCATGAAGACCAAGTCGCCCGCGCTGGCGGGCTGCCCGGAGAAGCGGGGCGTATGCATTCGCGTGTACACGCAAACGCCCAAGAAACCGAACTCCGCGCTGCGGAAAGTGGCGCGCGTTCGCTTGACGAATTCGATTGAGGTGACCACTTATATTCCCGGCGTCGGCCACAACTTGCAGGAGCACTCCATCGTGCTGGTGCGTGGTGGCCGCGTGAAAGACCTGCCGGGCGTGCGGTATCACATCGTGCGCGGCACGCTGGACGCCGCGGGCGTGGAGAACCGCAAGCAGGGACGATCAAAGTACGGCGCGAAGCGACCCAAGGCCGCACAGGCGAAGTAAGGTGCAGGCTTAGCGCTTGCGCATGGAACGATTTTCGAAGGAGCGATAAAGAGCCATGCCACGCAAAGGACTCATTTTCCGGCGAACGCAAGCGACCGATCCGGTCTACGCCAGCGACATCGTGGAGAAGTTCATCTGTTCGATGATGTGGGAAGGCAAGAAGTCGACGGCGCAGCGCGTGTTTTACGGCGCGATGGATCAGGTGGCCAAAAAGACCAACGACGATGCGCTGAAAATTTTCAAGAAAGCCATCGAGAACGTGAAGCCGTTGCTGGAAGTAAAGACGCGGCGCGTGGGTGGTGCGAACTACCAGGTTCCGGTGGAAGTAAACCCGTTCCGCAGGCAGTCGCTGGCGATTCGCTGGCTGCTGCAGTATTCGCGGGAGCGCGCGGGCAAGACCATGGTAGACAAGCTCGCGGATGAATTGATCGATGCGGCGAATGCGCGCGGCGGGGCTATGAAGAAGAAAGAAGATGTGCACCGCATGGCGGAAGCGAACAAGGCGTTCGCGCATTATCGGTGGTAGGCGTTTCATAAACGAGAGGATTTCTAAAACAGATTATGCCCCGGGCATGCAAACTCGAAGACACCCGCAACATCGGGATCATGGCGCACATTGACGCCGGAAAGACGACGTCGACGGAGCGCATCCTGTTCTATACCGGTGTGACCTACAAGATCGGTTCGGTGGATGAAGGCACGGCTACCATGGACTGGATGGAACAGGAGCGTGAGCGCGGCATTACCATTACCAGCGCGGCGACGACTGCTTCCTGGGATCGCTTCAACAAGAAATACCGCGTCAACATCATCGATACGCCCGGCCATGTGGACTTCACCGTGGAAGTGGAGCGCTCGCTGCGCGTTTTGGACGGCGCGGTGTGTGTGTTCGATTCCGTCGCCGGCGTGCAGCCGCAGTCGGAAACCGTTTGGCGCCAGGCGGACAAGTATCGCGTCCCGCGCATCTGTTTTGTGAATAAGATGGACCGTATGGGCGCGGATTTCGACCACGTCGTCCGCACCATTCGCCAGCGCCTCGGTGCCCACCCCGTACCTCTGCAATTCCCCCTCGGACGCGAAGACAATTTCATCGGGATTATCGATTTCCTCGAGGAAAAGGTCATTGTTTGGCTGGAAGAAACGTTGGGCGCGAAATATGAGACCTTCCCCGTCGAGAAGCTTTGGGAACAGGCCTTCGTGGAATCGCGACCAGATGTGGCCGCTGCTCTGAAGGGTTCGGCGATCGACAAGAAGTTCTACGACGAGCACCGCAACAAGGTCGTCGAATATGTCGCAGAACACGACGACGAGGTCATCGACAAGTATCTAAACGAAGGCACGCTCACGCTGGAAGAGATGCGTAGGTCGATTCGCAAGTCGACGCTGCATTTGAAAATCGTGCCGGTGCTGGCGGGTTCGGCGTTCAAAAACAAGGGGATTCAACCTCTGCTAGATGCCGTTGTCGATTACCTGCCATCCCCGGTGGATGTTCCTCCGGTGGAGGGCGTGAATCCGGGAAATGACGAAACCGAGTTGCGCCTTTCCCGGGATGATCAGCCCTTCTCCGCGCTGGCCTTCAAGATCATGTCCGACCCTTTCGTCGGGCATGTGACTTACGTGCGCGTGTATTCCGGCGTGCTGAAGTCCGGAAGTTACGTATTGAACTCCGGCAAGGGCACGCGCGAGCGCATCAGTCGTTTGCTGCAGATGCACGCGAACAAGCGCGAAGAGATTGATGAGATCTATGCGGGCGACATTTGCGCCTGCGTGGGTCTGAAGAGCGTCAATACCGGCGACACTCTCTGCGACGAGAGCAAACCCATCATTCTCGAAAATATCGATTTCCCCGCACCAGTCATTTCCGTTGCCATCGAGCCGAAAACCAAGGCGGACCAGGACAAGCTGGGTGTGGCCATGCAGCGACTGGCGCAGGAGGATCCGACGTTCCGCGTTTCCACCGAACCGGACACCGGACAGACACTGATTTCCGGAATGGGCGAGTTGCACCTGGAAATCATCGTGGACCGCATGCTGCGCGAATATAACGTGCAGGCCAACGTGGGACGTCCGCAGGTGGCGTACCGCGAAACGATTCGCAAGAAGGCCACTGCCGAAGGCAAGTACATCAAGCAAACCGGCGGCCGCGGCCAATACGGACATTGCGAAATTGAGTTGCACCCGCTCCCCAGCTCCAGCCACGAGAGCATGAAGGAAATGTCCACGGACGATCTGGACGCCCTGGCCAAGCAAATCGTGGGCGGGCCTGCTGGAAAATGGAAGTTCGACAAGGAGCATCGCTTCCTGTTTATCGACAAGATTGTCGGCGGATCGATTCCGCGCGAGTTCATTGCTCCGATCGAAGCGGGCATCCGTGAAGCGTTGGACAACGGCATTCTGGCGGGCTTTACCATGGTGGACGTTGCCGCGGTTCTGATCGACGGCAGTTCTCACGACGTGGACAGCTCGGAAATGGCGTTCAAGATCGCCGGCTCGATGGCCTTCAAGGCAGCCTGCCACCGGGCGTCGCCGGTTCTTCTCGAACCCATTATGAAAGTGGAAGTCGTGGTTCCGGAAGAATATATGCAGCAAGTGTTCGGCGACCTGAATGCGCGGCGTTCGGCGATTCAGGGCACGGAAAACCGCGCCGGCAGCAACGTCATTCGAGTGGAAGTGCCGCTCTCGCAGATGTTCGGTTACGCCACCGATTTGCGCAGCCGCACTCAGGGCCGCGCCACTTTCACCATGCATTTTTCGCATTATGCCGAAGCGCCGGTTTCGATCGCGCAGGAAGTGATCGAGAAGGCCACCGGCAAAGCGGCCAGATAGATCGGGATTTGCTGTCCGGGGTTGGTTACCGGGTTGGTAGCAAGGTAGTTCAAAAGACTTCGACTGAGGAGCAGAGGACGAAATGGCGAAGGAGAAATTCGAGCGCAACAAGCCGCACGTGAACATCGGGACCATCGGTCACATTGATCATGGCAAAACGACGTTGACGGCGGCGATCACC
>Ga0209027_1000079_pt1 | contig 26107 bp, 26 predicted proteins | sample GraSoi013_1_20cm_3_FD_185821 | JGI IMG/M metagenome (GOLD analysis project Ga0209027, IMG submission 185821) | Grasslands soil microbial communities from the Angelo Coastal Reserve, California, USA - Sample 09_27_2013_1_20cm (SPAdes) (version 2) | ecosystem: Environmental > Terrestrial > Soil >...
GGGAGGCACCGCCGCTGGAGGACCTGCGGCTGCAGGTGCTGGGGGCGCGGATCGATGCCGATCTGGCGCTGGGCCGCCATGGTGAGGTGGTAGCCGAGCTGCGCCAGCTGGTGGCGGCCCACCCGCTGTGGGAGCACTTTCACGCCCAGCTGATGCTGGGGCTGTACCGCAGCGGACGGCAGGGTGATGCGCTGGCGGCCTATCAGGAAGTCCGCTGGGATTGGTCCGAGACGCGCCGGTTCACGCTGGCGCCGCAAACGGCTCGGGCCCTTCGGGACCTGCCTCGGGACGTTAAGGTCACGGTGTTCACCAACGAGAAAGGGCAGTTTGGGATCTATAAAGACCTCTTCCAGAACTATCAGTCGCGCAGTCCGAAGCTGACGGTGGAGTTCGTCGATCCGGAGAAGAAACCGGGCATGGCCCGGCGCTACGGCATCACCCGCCTTGATACGGCCGTTGTGGAAAGCGGCAAACAGGAGACGCGCGTGACCGCGCCGACCGAGCAGGAGGTCACCAACGCCCTGTTGCGGGTGACCCGGGATGAGCAAAAGAACATCTACTTTTTATCCGGGCACGCCGAGCACCAGCGCGGCGGCGAACTGCACCGATTCCGGCGGACTCTCCATGCCGAAATTCGGTGTCGTCGTTCCACCGTTCGCCACGGCGGTAACAGTCGCCGTGAACGGCTGACCGGCCGTGATGAACACGGGACCGCTCGCGGTGCTCGCTCCAGGATTCGCCAGTCCATTACTCGTGCGCTTGATATTCGTCACCACAAAGTTCGCCGGGACCGAGACGAAGGTACCCGTACTGCCGCGGATGCCGTTGGGCAGACCGGGATTGCCGGTCGTGGCGTCCTTCATCGACAGGCTCAAGGATCCGGCGTCTTTGTAGTTCGCGGTCACGGTGGCCTGGCCGCCGGCAAACGTGACGCTCCGCGTGGCCGAACTCGCCTCGGAGTTGGCGATCGCGGCGCCATTCACCGTCGGGACGATCGTACCGGTGGCGGGATTGACGTAAGTCGACCAGAAATTGAGATTCCTGGCGCCGGCATAACTCGCGATGATGCCGCAGGTGGGATCGGTCGGAGTCTGCCCGAACGCGGTCAAGTACACACTGAAGTTGTTGCCGGCGACCTGGGGCGAGGCAAACGCCGGCACTCCGCTCGCGGGATTTGAGAACGGCGATGAGGTGACGGTGAAGCCGCTCGGCGAGAAGCTAATGGCGCCCTGCGTGCCATCATCGGTGATGACCGTTGGGCTCGATTGTTTGGCATCGACGGTGACCACGGCGGGACCCGAGGAGTAGCTGAGCGCAAATGTCGCGGAGGCCTGATTTCCTGGAAAAGTGTAGGTCGCGAGTCCATCGTTCGGAACGGGATCCTGGAACGTGCCGCTGCCGCTGGTCAAAGACCAGGTGCCGAGGCCGGTGGTGGTCGAGAGCGTGATGGTGCCGCTGTAGGAGGTCACCGGATTGTTCGCGGCATCGAGCACCGTCACCGTGACGGCTTGGCTCAAGCAATAGAGCCCGTAGTTCGAGCCGGTGATGTGGAAATGCGTGGCGCCGGAGGGTGCGGGTTGCAGGGCCAGCGACACCCCGATGTTGGTGGCGTTGGAGCTGCCGGTGGCGACCCGCGTACCTGTGGCCGTGGAGGCGCTCAGTGCGCCATAGAACACCGCGACTTCGACTCCGTTCGGACCCGCACCGGCGCTCGCATCGAGCGCCTTGGACATTCCCGACGGCGTCGAAAGACTGGAGCCATTGCCATTATCGATGCCGTAGAGCGACACCAGCATGGTGTTCGTCACCCCCGGCGTGATCGACGGGGCGGTATAGGAGCTGCTCGAGCTGTTGGCACTCGAGCCGCTCGCGACGACGGGCGAGAGCGTCGACACGCCGCTGAATGCCGAAATACCGCCCGCGACGCGCGCACTGCTGCTCAGGTTCCAGGTGTAGTTGGTGGTCCCTGCCGCGTCCGCGGAAGTGGCCACCCGGTAATACACGCCGACGTCTATGCTGGAGCCGTCATTGCGGGTCAACACGGTGGTCCAGCCGGCAGGCGGCGACGAAATATCCGGTAGGTTTGACGAATTGACGCTCACGAAAGCCACCATGACATTGCCGGTGGCGAGCGGCGACGGCACCGTGAGTGTCAGCGAGCTCGAGGCGGATGAGCTCAGCGAGGGCACCAATGAGGACACGAAGGCAACCTGCGCCTGGGCCGCGGTCCCGGCCCCGAGCAGAGCCACGACGCCCAGCAGGCCGATCAGCGACGAGAATCCGCGCCATGTCAGCCGCGCCCCATTGAGCAAGGTTTCGAGACCGGTTGTAGAGCGAATCGGCATCAGGAGGTCGCGTCGGTAAAGGTCGCGCTGACCACGCGATGCACGTAGGACGGCTGGCCGTAGGTGCCGAAGCTTGCGGCGGCCTTGATGACGTAGGAATTGTTGGTCGCCGCACCGTTTAAGAATGCCGTGCCGACGCAGGTGACGACGACTGAGTAGCCGTTGAGCGACGCTTCGGTGAGATTCAATGTGGTGCTCGCCGCGCAGCTGCCGTTGGTGAGCGCACTGTACGCTCCCCACTCGATGCCGGCGCCGGCCGCGGCCAGCGCCCGTGACTGCAGCAGATCCATCGTCACGGCGTGCTGCTGTCCGGTGCCGACGCGAACGGCGACAAGGGCGAGCGCGCCCAAGACAACGAGCAAGAACAGCGCCGGCACCAATGCGAAGCCGCGCCCGCTCATGGCGTATTCACGATCTGCACTTCATGCAGCAGCTGCACCGTCTCTCCGCTATTGGTGAACTGCAGCATTAGCGTGGCGAGCGCATTGCGCTGAGCCGTGCCGGAGCTGTACGTGAATTGGCAGGCCGCGACATCCGCAGCCACCAGCGCCGCGGTCGCGCCCGCCGCGATCAGCCCGGCGTTGCTGGCGATCTGAGAATTCGCGATGCTATAGCCCGAATATCGTCGCACCGTGCCGGCGGCAGTGTCGCACAGGTAGGAAACGGGTCCGCTCACGAGGTAGAGCCGCTTACCGGGCGAGCCGTAGGCAAATTGGAAAGCCGGATTCAGCGTAATCAGATTGACGTTAGCCGCGCCCCCGGCCGCGACGGTGATCGTGGTGCCTACGGGCGTGATGACGTTGGCCATGGCGTAGGCGTTCGCGCCCGGGACACCGACGTTGTAGACTGAAATGTAGGAGGATGACGAGGACCACGGCAGCGTGAGTTGCGTGAAGGGTACCGTGGTCGAAAACGCGCCGTCCGCCGTGGTGAAGTCAAGATCGAGCGCGGGATTGCTCAATGGCCCGCCGTCGCGATAGCGCGCACCATCGATGGTCGCGAGAAATTCGAGCGCTGTGACCGTGCCGCTGGTAGTGATGCGCACGCTGTTGGGGAGGGAACTGCGCAGGTCGCGGCCCAGGAAGCGCAGCGCGCTTTCCGCGTCGTCGACGAGTTGGGCGCGCCGCGTTTGCGCGGTGTAGGCCGTAACCGGTACGACGATGAACATCGCCATGAACGCCACCACGACGGAGCCCACGGCGATCGTGATCACGAGCTCGATGAGTGTCACGCCGCGTTGCCAGCAGCGCCGATTGCAGGGCATCTGAGGGGCGGACGCGGGACGCACGTCAGTAATTCGTTCGATAGCCGGAGAGCGTCACGTTCACTGCGGGGCCGTTGGTGACGGTGACGTCGATGCGGCGCGCAGCCGCAATCCCGGGCAGAGCGGCGGTTTGCACCACGCTGACGCTGACCGTATAGGCACTCAGGGCCGCGATGGCGTTACCGAACTGATCCCTGGCGCCGGCGTCAATCAGACCGTTGTATTGGTCGACCAGGTTCCAGCTGCCGCGCCCCGTGTTGGGTGGCGTGCCATTCGGGTACACGACCCAGCGTTGGCCGATCTCATCCAGATACGCCTGCGCGATCGCGATCGCCTGTTGCTGCAGCATGGGATCGGCGCTACGACGGGCAACCGCGGCGATCGTGCCCAAGATCGTGGTCGCCGCGATTCCCACGACGGTGATCGCGACGATGAGCTCGATCAGCGTGAAAGCGCGTTGCGGGGAGCGCATGGTCATTGCACCTGAACGTCACCGCTGCCGGAATCGATGGTGATGCTGCGCGATCCTATAGTGAGTGTAGTCGCCGGACTGCTGCTGAGGCGGCCTTGGTCGTCAAACTGGAACACACCGGTGGGACTGACGCTAGTGTTCGACGGCGCACTGCCTTGGACGGCGTTCCCATCGGCCCCGATCACGGGTGTGGACCAGGTCGTGTCGGCGGGATTGCAGCCGTTGCCCAAGGGCGCTTGTTGTGCGGCGGCATATGAGTTGGAGGTCAGCGTGAGTTGCGCTGGACAGCCTGTGGCGACGGCCGTCTTTTGCGAGAGGCGCAGCGCAAAGGCCAGCTCGTCGGCATAGCCGCGGTCGGAAAAAACCTGCTGGGTAAAGAATCGCGGCCCGAGGAATACTGCCAGGATGCCGACGATGGCGATGATAACGACGAGCTCGGTCAGGGTGAACCCGGCGCGTGCACCCGCGCCGTAGGCGCGGCCCTGAGTGCTTTGAGCCTCGTGCTGTCCACCCGTGGACATGTGTCGTCCATTTGCAGGCGGGTCATGCCCCGCGCGGGATGGCGGCCGGCGACGCTAGCAGCCGGTCGTCGTTGGCGTTGGGATCGTCGGGGACGCACCGGCGCTCGCAGGCGGTGTATAGCTGACACTGCAGTTCGCCGGCGTGGGCGCACCCACTTTGGTCCACGTCGCCGTGCCGGCCGCGGTGGCTCCGGCGGTAAACGTGAAGTCGCCGGCGCCGCTGGTGTTCATCGCCGCAGCGATGCCGGTGGCCGTGGCATCGGGATAGCTGTTCAACAGATTGACAGTCGCGCCTTCCATCGTGACGCTCGCGGTATTGGAGGTTGCCATGGACAGGCCGCGAGCCAGTGCCGCGGCGCCCCGGACCGAACCGGCGAGGCCATTGACGGTCGCGACGCGCGCCGTTGTATCCAGCGCTATGAACTTGGGTATCGCGAAGCCCGCGAGAATGCCGAGGATCGTGATGACCACGACCAGCTCGATCAGGGTGAATCCGCGGTGTTGAGAAGTCTGCATAGTGAGCTCCAAGACGCCAGCGCGCCGCAATTTCGACGTCGCGATTATTCGCTTCGTATGAGCAATTATCGGCCGGCGCGCGTGACTTTTGAGGGACGGAGTGCTCCTTTTCCTAGCGCATTTGACCGATCTACTTGCCATATTTGACCGATTTGTGAGTGTCATCACAATTCGGCGCGCTTTAGCCGACGTGGCCCACCTTGGCGATCATGTTCCACATCGGCAGGAACACGCCGAGCGCCAGGATCAGCACCATACCGCCGACGCCGACGATCAGAAACGGCTCCATCAGAGCGGTGAGGTTCTTGAGACGATAGTCGACCTCGCGCTGATAGAAGCCTGCGACCTCGTCCAGCAGCCGCGTCAGCTCGCCGGTTTCTTCGCCGACCTGCAACATCTGCAGCACCAGCGACGGGAAGATCCCGGAGGTGGTCGCCGCGCGGCTCAACGAGTCGCCGCGCTCCACCGCATCGCGCAGGCGCAGCAGCCGCTCCGCCAGATATTCGTTGCCTGCCGAGCGGGACAGCAGGGTGAGCGCCTGAATCATGGGTAGCCCGGCCTCGAGCGAGATCGACAGCGAGCGCGTGACGCGCGACAGGATGGACTGGCGCAGCAGCTCGCCGAGCACGGGAACCTTGAGTTTGTAGCCATCCCAGCGATATCGGCCCGCCTCGGTGCGGACATAGCGCCGGAGTCCGATTAACGCAAGCAAGCTGCCGATAACCAGCGCCACTCCGTATTGGCGCACGAAATCCGAGCTTGCCATGATGACGCGCGTGGGCCATGGAATGTCGTTACCCAAAACCTTGAACAGCGGCGCGAAGTTGGGAATCACGAACACGGTGATCACGCCCACGGCCATGGCGATCATCGACACGACTATGATCGGGTAGCGAATGGCGGTCTTGACTCGATCCTGGACGTCCTGGTCCTGGCTCAGATAATCGCCCAGCCGCAGGAACGCAGTGTCGAGGGTGCCCGTCGATTCACCGATCCGGACGATACTCAGGAATAACGGCGGGAAGATCTCCGGATGGCGCGCAAGCGAGGAAGCGAAGTCGCGTCCCGACTCCAGACTTTGTAGCACATCGAGCAACGCGTCGCGCAGCATCACGTTGTGAGTCGACTGCGCCAACCCGCGCAGGCCGCGCAGTAGCGGCAGTCCGGACTTGGTGATCGCGTACATTTGCCTTGCGAACAGAACCAGATCCGCCTTGGTCGGACGTCGGGCGCCCAGGTGTTGCAACAGGTCCTGCACGCGGGTGTCGCGCGCTGATTCGGCCGCAATCGCGAGCGGCGTGACGCCGAGATTCAGCAGCCGGGTAGCAACCCCATCGACGGTCTCAGCTTCGAGTCTGCCCGTAATCAGATCGCCGCGCGCGGAGCGGCCGCGATAACGAAAATTTGGCATGGGCTAGCGGCTGGCCCTGAGTAGGTTCTCGACCGCGGCCTCAGCCAGCGCGCCCGCCGCAGCCGGCGGCGCGCGTTCCAGGTTTGATGGCGCGCCATCCAGGTCCATGAGTTCCTCGAGCCCGCTGCCCACCGCCATGGCTTCCGCAAGCGACGTCACCCCACTCAGCGCGAGGTCGATCGCGCCCTGCGCGAGCGGTATATAGGTTTCTTTGGCGCGCGCACATTGCATAAAACCCTCGACATCGCCACGGCGTATGATGTCGGCGAGCGCTCGATCAACATCGAGAATCTCGTACACCGCGGTTCGACCGCGGTAGCCGGTCAGATTACAGAAGGTACAACCGGCGGCAGTGAGGTGCACTTGGCCGTCGAGGTTGATGCCCGGCCGGCAGCTCGCGAGCCAGGCGAGCTGATTCACAGTGGGTACGGTGGGTTTGGCGCAATCCGTGCAGAGACGGCGCACCAGCCGCTGTGCCACGATGCCGTTGACGGCCGCGGCTATCATGTAGCCCGGGGCCCCCATGTCGAGTAACCGATTGATGGTCGCGACCGCATTGATGGTGTGCAGCGTCGAGAACACCAGGTGTCCGGTCATCGCACCGCGCAAGCCGATATCGACAGTCTCGCGGTCACGCATTTCGCCGACCAGGATGATGTCCGGATCCTGGCGCAGCGCCGTACGTAGCACCCGCGCGAAATCCAAGCCTATCTTCGGCATGACTTGAACTTGGGTAATGCGGTCCAGGCGGTACTCCACCGGATCCTCGACCGTGATTATCTTGACGTCGACTCTATTGATGTGATTGAGCGCCGCATACAGCGTTGTGGTCTTGCCGCTGCCGGTGGGGCCGGTCACAAGTACCATGCCGGAGGTGCGCTCGATCAATTGCCGGAAGCGCAGCTCCGTGGCTGCCGGCATGCCGAGGTTCTGGAGCGAGAGCAGCGCGGTTGACTGATTCAGGAGACGCATCACGACCGACTCCCCGTGCGTCGTCGGCATGGTCGCCAGACGCACATCGATGCCGGTATCGCGTACGCGCAGGCTGAAACGGCCATCCTGGGGTAGGCGCTTCTCGGCGATGTCGAGACCGCACATGAGTTTCAGGCGTGTGACCAAGGCACTCGAGACGCGCCGACCTTCGATGAGCTGCTCCTGCAGCGCGCCATCGACTCGCAGTCGTACGCGCAGCTTGTCCTCAGCCGGTTCAATATGAATATCCGACGCGCGCGCCTGCGTGGCATCCTGGAAAATGGTCTGCAACAGGCGCAGCACCGGCGCGTCGGTGGAGTCGGCCGCGGCCGACAGCTGCTCGATGTCGACATCGCCTTCCTTCAGATCATCCCGCACCGCTTCGGCCAGTGTCGCGATCTCGTCCGTTTGCCGATAGACGGCGTCGAGCGCCTTCAGCAGGTCTGCCTCGCCGACGAGGGCGAGCCGTAAGGGTAGCTTGAGCTTTGCCTGCAGCTCGTCGCACGCGTGCAGGTCCGACGGATCGGCCATGCCTATCAGCAACCCGCGCTCGTCGTGCTGCAATACCAGCGCGCGGTAGCGGCGGGCTAGCGGTTCTGCCAGCAGCTTGACCGCGTCGCGTTCGATGCGTATCTGCTTGAGGTCAACGAACGGCACCTGCAGATGCTTCGATAGGAACTGATGCAGCGAGGCTTCGGACAAGAAGCCGAGGTCGCTGAGCACTCGACCGAGTTTGCGTCCCGTGCGGCGTTGCTCGCTGAGCGCATTGGCCAGCTGTTCCTCGCTGATGATCTGCTGCTGAATCAGCAGCTCACCCAAGCGAATTCTGCGTCCCCTGGCCATAAGGGTGGGAGCGGCTCAGCGGCTTTCGGGGGGCTTGGTGAGCGGCGCGCTGGAATCGGGTGGCTCACCGCTGACCTGTTTCCATTGCGCATCGTTGTCGATGACGACGGGACGCAACAGAATCACCAGTTCCGAGTGCACTGCCGTCCGCTGCCGGCTGCGGAACAGACTTCCGACGACGGGCAAATCTGCGATGCCGGGCACCTTGTAGTCCTGCGTATTGCGCGTCGATTGCATCAGGCCGCCAATGACGATCACCTGTCCGCTCCTCGCTCTGACGATACTGTCCGATTCCCGTACCTGGCTCAGGGCGAGCGGCAAACTGTCGGTGGTGTTATTGACCGTCAACCGCTGGACATTGGAGGTGACCTGACTCACGGTCGGGTGAATGTGCAGGATCACCTCGTTGTCGTCGGCGATCTGGGGGGTCACATCGAGCGCAACGCCAGAGAAGAAGGGTGCCAGATCGACGTTGAGATTGGTCGCCGAGGAAGTGCCCACCACGGTATTGCTGGATACGCCGATGACAAAGTACTGGTCGGAGCCGGACTTGATGACGGCTTTCTGGTTGTTGAGGGTTGAGACGCGGGGGCTGGACAGGACGTGCGTCTTGCCCTGCGTGCCCAGCAGTTCGATGTAGCTGCTGAAATCGGCGGTATTGATCGCGAGCGCAAAGGCGCCGCCCAAGGTATTGGTCACAGTGCTGGTGATGGGATTGCCGCGGCCTACGGTTACGGGGTTGGAAGGCTGATTCAACAGGTTTCCGCTGAAACCGCTTTGCGGACCGGTCTGGAAACCACTGTAGGTCTGACCGCCATTGCGGCCGATCGCCCCCCAATTGATGCCGGCCTGGAAGGCATCCGACAAGTCCACTTCGACGATCTTCGCCTCGAGCACGACCTGGCGGCTCGAGACATTCTGCAGCTTGTCCAGGAACTGCGTGACGTCGCGCAGCTCGCTCGGCATGGCGCGAACCACAATGATGCCGGATTGTGCATTGATGACGACGCTGTGTCCCGCAGCCGCGCCAATCATGGATCGCAGGCTTGCCTCGAGGTCATGCCAGAAATCCGAGGCTGAACGAGTCGAGACGCTGGTGCCAGTGATTTCCTTGACATGCTCCCTCTGGTGGTCGGCGCCCGAGTTGAACACCGCGCCCGGGGGTTCACTCAGGGCGAGCTGCTGTGAGGCATCGTTACCGCTTTGACCGCCAGCAACCCCCGTTGCATTGGAGCTCTGCCCCACTTGGCCCGAGGCCACGCGCATACGCGAGGTTCCGCGGCGCTCGAGGTCGATGTAGTTCAACTGATACAGGCGTGTCTGCAGAGACGGCGGCATGATCAAAAAGCCGCTGGAGATAGGCCGGTAGTCGTAGCCGTACGCGTCCCGAACCGCGTCCAATACCTCGGTCACGGTGACGTTCTTGAGCTTGAGCGTGATGGTCCCGGTGTCGCCGGGTTGCAGCACGATATTGTATGGTGTGCCGTCGACCAGCCCGTCGAAGAAGGCACGAGCCGCCGCGCTGGTCACGTTGACGTCGAAGCGGGGCTCCTCGGCGCGCGCGGTCGATTCGAGCGCCACGAGCGCTAGCGGGAGCAGGAGCGGTGCCAGCAGGCCAGGATGGGGGCGTAGTTTCTGATGCATCTCACTGAGCTCCGGCTGCCAATCTGGGGACCTTCGCAATTCGTTTGAACGAATCGGGATGTGGCAGGTGCAGTTCCTGGGTGCGTCCGGCGTGCCGGTAGCGAACGCTGTTCACGGACACTTCTTCGATCGAATAGCTGCCGACGGAGTCGCCGCTGCGCACGACTTGGCCGTTGAAAATCGCGACAAGGCGGGAGTTGCTGCTGATAATCGCGCTCAGTACTGGAGCGGATTCATGCACGACCGCGAGCTGCGTCTTCGGCTGTGGTGGCCGTGTCGGATCCCGCGGGCCATCCGCCGCCGCCCACGGCGCGAAGGCCAAGGCGAAATAGAGGTAGGCGTGCTTCATACGCTCATCCAGTTAGCGGAAAGGCTAAGCACGCCGATCAGGATGCGTACCCGATTGAGCGGATAGTTCCCTGCGGTAAGGTCGAGCTGCTGCCAGTGGATCCGCCAGGGCATGCGTTCCAGCGCACGCAGGTAGCCCACGATGCTCGCATAATCTCCCTCGATCACCATTTCGACCGGATGCAGGAACGGACCGCGGTCGTTGGCGGCGGCCGCTCCCGGGGCTGCCTTCGGCCCCCGCGACAAACTCTCCACGGGTAGATTCGACAGACTCACGAGCTGCAGGCCGTGCTGACCGGCCAGGATTGCACGCAAAAGATCCGTCACCCGCTCGGGAGTCACGTAACCCTGTGCGGCGGAGCGCAGTTCTGTCTCCAGTGCGGCCAGCCGCTGCCTCAGAGCCCGATTTCGCGCCTCCGCGCCGATCACCGGATCGGCGATCGCCGTCGAGCCCGCTTGCTCAATGGCTGCCATCTGTTGCCGAGCCTCGGTAAGCCGCTGCTCGGCGCGATTCGCGCGAACCGTCAGCGGACGCATCAGAAACGATTGCCAGGAAAGATAGGCCAGGGTGAGGCCGGCACAGAATATCAGCGCGCGTTCGCGCAGCGACAAGGCATCGAGTCGTTCGGCCGCGGTGCCGACTCTGCGCGCGAACGCGTCGAGCGCCGTCATTTGCCGTGCTCCAATGCCGCCATCTTGAGTCCAGGGGCATCGAGCTCGAAGATCACTTGCGCCGGCGCTTCCCCGGGCAGCGCGCGCCGCATGGCAAGTTTGTCGAAGTTAACGCCATCGAGTGCAGGTTCCTGCGCCAGCGCTGTGAGATAAGCCGGTAGCAGGTCGGGATTCGTGGCGGCTCCGCGCATCGCCAGACGGCCGTCGCTGGAGCTGACGATGATAGTGCTCAGCCAAATGCCGTCGAGCTGCCCGTGCGCGAGCGCCTCGAGCCGCGCCGCGAATCCGGTGGCGGGTGTTGCCTTGCCGTCGCGCATGATCTCGAGCGCACGTTCGCGTGCGTCTATATCGGCGCTCAAGTTCCGAGCTTCGGCGTCGAGCTGTGGTAGGGTCAAGGTGGGTCGCAAGGCGGGGGCGGAGTGCGCAACGCGGGCGAGGTCCGCGCCTTCCTGCCGCTCGAGCTGATCGACCGAGCGCTCGATTCGATGGGTGCGCCAGGCGTCGATGGCCGCCAGCCCGCACATGCAGAGAATAAGGATCGCGAGCGCCGCACCGATGGCGCGCGCGGAAAATAGCCGCTTTTCCGCACCCAGAATGGGCTGGTACAGATTGACCTGTTGACCCATGGAAATGCTGCTCACAGCGAGCGGCGCTCGGCTCGCATGGCAGCGCCGACCGCCAACAGACAGGCCCGCTGCGTCGCTGGATCGACCGGCTGTGTGCAGCTCAGCACGGAGTTCAGGTCAAGAACGCCGACATCGAAGCCGGTGTCGCGGTTCAGCTCGGTAGCCAGAGCTTGCGCCTGCGGTCCGCCGGCCGAGATCACGATCTGGGTGATAGGTGGCTGGTCAAAGTGACGCTCGTAGTAGTCGAGTGAGCGCTGCAGCTCGAGTACCACGTCGGCGCTATCGAGTGGCGCGCCGGCTGCGCGGCCAGCTACGAGCCGCTGCGTGGCGTTCAGGTTCAATTGCCGCGCAAAGTAAAAGGTGGCGCCGCGGACGAGAACGAAGGTCGCAGACGCCTCACCGCAATGAAGTAGTGCGACGCCGTCGGCCGCCTCCGGCAAGGCGGAGGCGATGTTACGCAGGCATAACTCCGGGACATCGACCACATCCAACGTCGGCACGGTGGCAAGCGCCGCGGCATATCCGGCGACGGCGCTGCGCCGCGCGGCGACCGCGTACAGCATGCGCCCCTGCCCGCTGCGCTTCTGAGAAGGCACGTCGAAGACGTCGATGACAGCATCCTCTACACGAAAATCGATCGCCTCCTTGAGGCGCCAGCGCATGGCGGCGCGCAACTCGGCCGGCGGCACATCGGGCGCTTCCACCAGCGCGAGCTGATAATCCTCGGGCCGCAGGACGACACTGACGGGAAGGCGGGGTAGCACTGCAGCGCGCATCGCGGCCGTCATCGCCTCGGCCCCGCCCGCCGCGTCGACCGGCAGCAGCTCGCAGCGCTCGAGCACTAGGGGGCCGCCGTCGTTCGATAGGACCGCGACCGCGATCTGATCGCCGCTGAATGCGAGGCCGATGCGGCCCTTGGCCTTGGCGCGCCTTTTGAGCAATCCAAACACACGACGCTCCGTGCCGGTCACAGCAAGCCGGTTGTTCATTTAACGGAATCTAGGCGCAAAACTTGAATGGAACAGCCGAGCGCCTCCCGAATCGGCGCTTACATCCCCTCAGGAGCCGGATGGATCGCGACAGCCGTCACAGTTATTGATGCAAACGGTGTCGATATCTGTGCATGCAGCGACTGGGGCGACTGAAACGCCAGGGCATGCCACACTCGCGAAACCCAACCCTTTCAGGACCCACAGACCGGAGTTTTGCGGACCACAGCCCTGCCGAGATTCACTTGATCCAAGCCGCTTGGTCTTATTGTGATCCAGCGCCAGCTCTGGAACCGTTTGCTGCTGGGACCACGATGATTTGGCCATAGGACCACGGATACTCCTTCGAGGAATACAGGTAACTCCCGGCCCGCTCGAAAGTTACCGTCTTGACCTGTGTCGGGCCCAATGTCCCTGTAGTCCAAGAGCCACCTTGCCCAACGATCGTGTGCGGTAGATATCCGTTATTGATGAATGTCACCAAGGAACCTGCGCGAACTCGAGCTCTGTAGGGATTGAAAGCGTACTCATTGAGACGGTAACGGCGGCCGTTTGCGGGAATTTGCTCAAGAGTAAGGGTCTCGATCTGGTTCGTGTCCTCGATCGGGCCTTTGACGTCTTCTCGCGGCGGAGGTGGAATGGGTGCAGCTTGCGGCAGTTTGCCGCCTAGCGTAAATGCCCAGACTCTAGATCCGGCAATGAAGGCAACGTATTGCTGACCCTCAACGGCATAGCTCATGGGCGATGCATCGCCAACCGCACAATCAGTCTGAAATCGCCACAGTGTTTCCCCAGTCGTGGCGCTGTACGCTTGCAGAGTGCCATCGCCTCCCTGATGAAAGACCAGACCGCCCGCAGTACTCAGCGCACCGCCGTTACTTTTGAGACCGGAATCATCGTACGAGGGGAGTTCCTTTTTCCACACCACCTTGCCCGTGCGACTATCGAGGGCCGCTACCACGACTGCCGGCTGTGGAAAGTTCGGGACACGATAGCCGCCGCCGGTGATATCGAAGACATACGGGTCATCAGCGGTTCCCAGCTGCATCAAGGAGTCGGTCCCTTGAGCATAGAGGTAACCGGTCTTGGGGCTGAACGACATCGGTGCGATACGAACGCTTGCATATTGCGCCAGCCGATTGGGCACATCGTGAGACGGTGGGTCGTAGACGCAGCCAAGAAGAAAACCCGCCGGAACCTTGTTCTTCCAGCTATCGCAGGGAGGTAGGATTGATTCGGCACCGCGTGGAAATGGCTGCGTCGGTGCAGTGAAAACGACCGGATTTTGGGGAACCGAGCGCTCTTCGATCGGGGTCAGTGGTTCGCCCGTCGAACGATCGTACACGAACAGATAGCCGTCACCGCGCATCACCGCCACGGCTTTTCGCGCCCTACCGCCGGTCTTTGTATCAAACAGCACTGGAGACACGGACAGATCTGATTCCCATATGTCGTGGTGCACGAGCTGACGGTACCAGCGAAGCTGCCCTGTATTCATCTGCAAGGCGATGAGGGACACGCTGTAGAGATTGTCACCGGGGCGTACCTTGCCCCCTGTCGCCGGTCCGGGATTGCCGGTGACAAAATAGACCAGCCCGAGGGCGGGATCGGCGGCCCCGGCCACCCAGGGGCTCGCGCCGCCGGAGCGCCAGATTTCGCTGCGGGGCGGCCAAGTCTCATGCCCCGGCTTACCCGGTCCCGGAATCGTCGGTGTTCGCCACAATACCCGCCCGGATCTCGCGTCCACAGCAACCACTTGACCCCGGGAATGTTCGGTACCCAGCCCGAAGTACAGCACGCCATCAACGTAGAGCGGCGGACACGTGACCCCTCTTGCAAGCGGCAGAGGGTCCTCGCTGACTGATTCGTCCCAGGCTACGTCCCCGGTCTTCTCGTGCAATGCAATGAGATGTCCATTCACAAGTCCAGCAAAGACGAGCCCTACACCAAGACCGAGTCCCCAGGAACGAGAAATCGCAAGCCCCGATGTCTGCGCAGAGACGGGATCGCTGAAGCCCTGCTGGTTCACAAGTCTCTGGGATTCAGTTTGATGCATCCAGCGAACGCTCCCGCTGCGCGCGTCGAGTGCGTAAACACGTGCGCCTGCAGCGAAGAACATCAGGCTGTCATGCACGATCGGTGTCATACGCGATGTGGCACCGTCCGCAAACGGTTCTGATACCCACACGGCGCCCAGTTTGGTGATGGTTTCGAGATTTATCTGACCGAGTGGTACGTACCGGTTGTTCGCAAGATCACCATGAATTGAGACCCAATCATGGTTGAGTCCGAGAGTTCCCGCGACAACCCCCGTTGCTCTCGACAGCAGAAGTGCTACACACGCCGTGAGAACAACGGTTGCGCGCACGGGCCTAGCTCGACACAGCGCGGCTACCGGTCTCACTTCAGCTCGAAGGTTGGTTTGGAATGACTGCAGCATCCCATGTCTGAGCGTTCATGTCGGGAGGACCAGAAGCTCGCAATTCGCAAACTATCTGGCGGTATTCCAGCTCCGCTACCTGTAGCGGTGTGATGCTCTGGACGGCAGTGGCCTCGTCATCGAGGGTGGTGAGGAAATCCTCAAAGCGCAACGGACAGTCTTAGCTCGCGCGGAGCACCGTGCACAGCTCTTGATGGCGTCGGCGCTCCTTTGTCCGATACGGCGCAAGTAGATCGTCCTTGCTGACGCATAGCAGGGTCTTGTCCGCGCGCGCGGCGCAGATCATCGCGCTGGCTTCACCGGCACCGATCACGCGGCGCTCAAACCGCCCCTGCGGCAGGTTGTCGAGGCACAAGTCCCAGAAGGAAACGTAGAGATGGCTGGCCATGGCTCTCTAACCTCTGCCTGGCATCTGCAAAAATGATGGTACCGAGTAATTTAGCAATTGGCCGACGACTAATCTAGCAATTAGCCGACACTGAAACTTGCCCGGCGTGGCTGCTGCGACCGGCCACCCGAGAACGCAATCCTGCCGACTATCGCGACGCGGTCATGGGTTTCCGCGTCGCTCGAACGCTCCCGTGACACATCGCCATCGATGATCACCAATGGCCGCCTCGCTAAGATCTCCGTGTACCCGCCCAGGTTCAGGCGAGCGACCCGGTGCAGGCACATGTGCTTGCGACCACGGATCCGATCTTGATAAAGCTAGGGCTTGTCCAGATGCGTCAGGGTCCAGTCACGGCCGGCTCTGGTCAGTCGATACCGGCCATTGCGCTCGGGCGCGATGAGATAGGCCCGGCACAGTTCCTCGAGCACCAGTTCGGCCTGAGCCCGCGTCACATGCTGGCCGGGTATGCGGCCCATCATCGAGAACGCTGCCTCATCGGCACTGATGCTGTGCGGATACCTCTCGAGCAGGAGGACGATCACAGCCCGCTGCAAGGCTGTTGGACTGAAGTCGTGCGGCACAACCAGTGCCAGCTGTCGCTCACTTTGCCTGGCATGCCACCACGAGATAGATCTCGTGATCATCGCAGGCAATGCGACGCAGGCTCCGAGCAGCGCGAGCAACAGCCATCGACGAACTTGCGCGCTGCCGGCCAGGTAGCACGCGAGGGCTGAACGGGCGGCTGTGATGAGCGCCCACACGGTCGCCAGGTACGGTTTGATGTCCAGCCAGTGCCATGCGGCGACAGCTGAAACGATCAGGCCAGCCGTTACCTGAATCCAAACCTCGCGCCAAAATGGTTGCTTCGCGGCCTGCATAAGCTGCACCCAACGGTTAGGCAACGTGCGGCCGTCGTTGTTCTGCATTATGGAATTATGTTAACGGCGAGCGCTTCTGAGAGCGGAATATCGCTGTAGGTACTCGGAGAGGTGACTTGCACCTTCTCCTGGTACGCGGTTGGCATGAACTTCCGCTTCGCCTCGACGCCTCGACGCCTCGGCGCGTTCAGCGGACCGCTGCATAACCCCAATCCGCAGGGCACTTACGTAGTATTTTTATGTTCCCGCGCTGCTTGCGGCCGTACGGATGGCCGTGATGGCGGCTTCCGAACTCCGGCTGTCGCGGGACCGGCCCATCCAGCTGGCCTGACAGTCGCCCCCGGCTGCGAGTGGCACTTGCACGGTGTCGAGGAACTGCCCCTCGATGCTGTGATCCGCCTGAGTGCCGTTCACTTCGAAGTTGTCCTGACAGAGCACCAGGAAGTGATTCTGATGAGTGTGAAACTCATGGTGCTCCAACGTCCGGTTCTCGATAGTCCGGTCCTCGGCGCTCGGACCGAGACTCCACGCGGATCACCGTCGGCTTGCTTTGAGACGGTTTCCCTTCGGGCTGAACTGCGCGCGTGAGCCAGCAGCGACTTCGATCGCAGCCGGCGAAAGCTCGAGCCGCGGTTGCAGGACCCGCGGCCGTCGCGGCAGCCCCGAGCCCGCTTCCGATTCAGGCGGCTGAGATTCGGCCGCGACCGCTATCCTCAGCGGCAGCAGCGCGGGCAGCAAGAACCGGCAGCCTGCACGACGAACTTGCGTCGCGCCGGCAGGCTGCTGAAGTGCATGGGCCGAACTACTGCACGGTCAAGGTGACGTCGTCGAACACGAACGATGTCGCGAGCGACGAATCCTCGTGACCGTAGAACCTGATCTGAACCGTTTGCCCGATGTAGGCATTCATGTTCAGGCTGTGCAGCGAATAACCCGATGCCGCATTCACGTTGGAGTAAGTAGCCAGTGTCGCCAGTAGGGTGCCGGAACTGTTCAGGACCTGCACCCTCAACGCGTCGTAGGCGATCGAGCCGACCTCCTGCGTATCGATGTGCAGGTAGAAGGCCAATGTGGCACTCGCCTTGCCGGCCGGGATCGACACTGTCTGGGTCGCGGTGTCAGTATGCGTAAAGCCGTAGCCGTCCAGCCATGCAAACCACGAACCGCTGTGCGCGGTCTCGCCCGGGCAGCCGCTGTTGCTGCACAGCACCCCCGCAGTCAGTGCCCACGGCGCGGTGCTCCCGGTTTCGAAGCCCCCGTTCACGATGAGCTGACTACTGGTGCTCGCGGTCACGGTGATGCTCACGGTCTTGGTGCTGGACCGGTTGTTGACGCTGTCGTAGACCGTCTCGCTGACACTGTAGGTACCGGCACTGGCATAGGTGTGGCTGGGGTTTGCCGCGGTCGAGGTGCTTCCGTCGGCAAAGTTCCAGCTGTGCATGCCGATCGAGCCGCCCGAGTCGGTGGACGTATCGGTGAAGTTAACCGTCAGCCCGCTGATCGTGTAAGTGAAGTTTGCAGTGGGCGTGCCGCCGCTTGCGCTGACGGTGACGGCACTGGTCTTGGAGCTGGTGGAGCCGTTGCTGCTGTCGGTGACGGTTTCGGTGACCGAATAGGTTCCGCCCGCTGCATACGTGTGGGTGGGATTGGTGGCGCTCGATGTGCCGCCATCGCCGAAGGTCCACGCATGGCTGCCGATGGTCCCACCAGAATCCGTGGACGAGTCGGTGAATGAGACCGTCAGTCCGCTGGCACTGTAAGTGAAATTCGCGGTCGGCGTCCCGCCGCCGCCGCCGCCGCCGTTGACGATGGGGTGTGAGATATCGCAGCGATTGGTGTCATTCGACCAGGTGCTCTGCATCGCGAAGGAACCGGTGGAGAAGGCCACCAATGCGGCGGCGCCCTGGCCGGAGCTGATCCATGCGCACTCGTCCCCGTTCTCCTGTCCGGTGAACGAAGAGCCGGTGTTGTTGACCCATCCGCCCGCCGGATTCTGGTCGGTGAGGGTTTCGGCATATTCGTGGCCGCCGACGATGGAGTAGCCGTCGAGCGAGTTGCTGACGAAGTGCGCACCGCAACTGGCACCCAGGTCCGCGACATAGGGCATGTTGGTGAAGGCGATATCGCCGTACGGTGATGGTGCCGCGCCGCCGCCGCTCAGCGTGGTGTCGCCGTTGTAGTCGTGCCAGGCGCAGAAGCCGCCGCCCGGCGTGTTGAAGCCGTCGGGGTGGGTACCGGTCGGCGACAGGATCACGTATTGCGCGTCGCGGTTCGATGCTTGCGTGGTGTTGCCGAAATGTCCCGCTGCCTTGACTGCTTCTGCAGCCAGCTGCTTGCCTGAGGCCTGCGACGGCGAAGCGGCCGAATTGTCATACCAGATGCCGGCCAGGGCGCCGCTCGGGTAACCCACGTGCGGCGCTCCACTCGGACAGGACGTGGCGCCAACCGCAACCTGCGATCCATCGCAATACTGAGTCATCACGCCCGACCAAAGCTCGCCATTGGTGCCCAGACCCTTGATCCAGGCCTGAATATAGGGCGCAGCGTTGCGCGGGTCGCCCGTGAATGTCGCGTAGCCGTTGGAGTTCGTTCCCTCCGTGCCCCATTGCGTACCCCAAAACACCAGGTACACCTTGGGCGCGCCGCTGGTCACGCCGATCGAATCGACGCCGCCTCCGAAGCTCAGGGTCTCCGGGCCAGTGGCGGCAGCGGCGATGGCCGGCTCCGTCGCGCCAACCCTGCCTCGCTCTTTGTGTTCCGCATCGGCCGGCCGCACCACACCACGGTTGGCGGCTTCCCATGCTTTCATTTTCTCGTGGGTTTCCCGCGTCGGGTGGACGCCGTGTCGGTAGGGGTGACCGTAGCGCGGCGAATGCGGATTGATGGCATCCGTGGCATTACCGGCGTCCTTGGCGACAGCGACACCGGCGAACGCAAAAGAAACAAACGTGAGAAGGGCGAATCGACGGGCATGCATAAGTGGCTCCCCTTTGAGCCCCGTCCCTGCTAATCGCTCAGAGTAAGTGCGGGATGTTTTTTCTCGTCGTAGTCCTACTACGACGGGCACGGATCGTGCTCGCTACAGACTCGACCGTCAACGGGGTGAGCTACCTAGGGATTTGCACCCATCTAGCGGATGCTCGATGCCACGCGGATGTTTCCAGGTCGTACAACCGCAGAATCAGCTCGATGGAAGACGTGATAATCATCGGAGGCGGACCAGTCGGCTTCATCAACGCTCTCAGCCTAGCTCAAGCCGGAGTGCTCACGACGTAGTCATGTGCCGGGCGATATGGTCGATGGCCATGTCGAGCGCGATTTCGAGCGGGCGGCTTGAATGGGTCGTCTTGGCCAGGAGGAGCCCGCCCTGGACCGCACTGAGGAGGGCGAGAGCCAGCTCGTGCGGATCAGCTGAGGCCGCAAGCTGGCCGCACTCGTGCATCTTGGTGAGCCCTTGTTCGATGTGGCCGCGCCACATCGCAAAGCTGCCGGCAAGACGCTTTCGCGCCGGCTCGGACTCGTTGGCCAGTTCACTCGCGAGTGTTCCCAGCGGGCATCCCTTGCCGTGTGCGGCCTTGTTGAGCCGGACGATGGCGTCGCGCCACGCTCTCAGAGCAGGCAACGAATCCAGCGCCTCCAGGTGCGGTTGCTGGGCATCGAGAACGCGCTCGGTCTGTCGGGCGATCACCTCGAGGACCAACGCGTCCTTATCAGCGAAGTAGTGATAGAGCTGCGATTTGCTCACGCCGCTCGTGGCCATCACCTCGTCCAGGCTCGTCCGATCCACGCCGCGTTCGTAAATCAGATCTGCTGCGGCGTCGACGATGCGTGAGCGCGTCGCCGCTCCGCGCGCGGTCAAAGAACGGGGTTCGGATTCCTTATTTGTCGGCACGCATGCACGTTACAGCAACTGGACTTGACAGTCCAGTTATCCGCGCGTAGCTTGGACTGACCAGTCCAGTCTCATGGAGTCCACAATGACGCGCTTGCAAAATGGTCAGGGCTTTCCGGCCCTCGATGTCCCCGCGGTTGGCGGCGGCACGATCCGCATCCCGCAATCCCTCCAGGGGTCGCATGGCGTTGTGCTGATCTACCGAGGGGCCTGGTGCCCCTATTGCCAGGCCCAGCTAGCGGGGTTTCAGCGCGCAAGCGAAAAGCTGAAGGAGGCCGGCGTCAAGGTAGTGGCGCTGTCTGTCGATGACCAGGCCACGACGGTCGGTACGATTGAAAAGTTCGAGCTGAGCTTCCCTGTGGGGCACAGCGCCGACGCGGACAAAGTGGCGGCCATCACCGGGGCCTACACCAACGAGACGCCGCATTATCTTCAGACGACAGGATTCCTGCTGGCCCCTGACGGCAAGGTTCTGAACGCGGTCTATTCCAGCGGCCCGATCGGCAGGCTCGTGGCCGAGGATGTCATCGGCATGGTCACGTATCTCAAATCCAAGGCCTAAGTCGCGGCAGGAGCTAGGCCCCCGTTGTAATTTTGGTGCGGCACACCGGTGGGTGCGGGTCAAGACCGCATGCCGGCGTGGACCGTTGTGACTAAAACGGATAGCCGATTCCGGTGAAGATGGCGCTACCCTCGCTACCGTAGCCAACGTCGACGTAACCCACCACGAACGGCCTTGCTATTCCGCGGAACCCGATTCCGCCGACAGGGTGAAGCTGAGTGAATGGGATCGTGCCCGACCGGCCAAAGACGCGCCCCGCGTCCACGAATGGCGTCACTTCAATATCGACATGAGTCGAGAGCGCATCGAACGACAGCAGCTTGTGCCGCAGCTCGACCGTCATCGAGAAGGAATCCCGGTCAGTGAACCGTCCGGCTCCGAACCCACGCAGCGGCTGCTCAGCGCCGATATTGCTGCGGCCCCCGCCGATACTGCTGAGCGCCCAGAACGGCGCGTCATTGGTGTGAAGCAGATACCGGAGTGCGAGGTGCACCGCAAGGATCGTATCTTGGCGGAGCGGCCAGAATCCGCGGCCGTCGACTCCCGCTTCGCTGTATAGCGAATCGTTGAGCAATCCGCCGCGACTCGCCAGGCCGCCGTAAGCGACCCACTGCGTGCCGTGGCTGGGTATCGTCAGGTCGTCCCGTGTGTCATACGTGATAGATAGCCGCTGGAGGAGCTCCCTGTCCGTGCCCAGACCCGTAATGTGCGGGAAGCGCTGCTCGATCGACTCGATACCCGGCAATGTTCCTGGCAGCACGTCCACGGACCGTGCGCGGACGGTATACGCCAGCTGCCAGATTCTGCTGATGTTCAGCCCGATCTGAGCCCGGGCGACCTGTTGCGCTGCGGTGTAGTTTGTCTGGGAGCTCTCCGGCGTTTTGTTGCCGGTACCGAAGAAACGCGGAGTGCCGTCACGATCGTAGATCAGGCCTCCTGTGAACGACCAGGGGTCCCGCCGCGCGCGCCCGATCTGGTATTCGCCATCGAATCCGCGTTCGACGTGCTCCTTGATCTGCGCTACCACCGACCACTGCTGGTCCTCGGAAGGATACTCGTACAGGCGCACGTGCATACCGTATCCGAAGTAGGGATTGTGCAGAATGTCGGGAGCGATGATCCGATCGATGTCATGGTTCTCGTCGGTTCGCAGCCAGGTCGGCAGGACCCCGAGCGTCGTACCGCTATTGGGATCCGTCGCGACTTCCGGCACGGGAATGAACGGCGCGGTCGAGGGATTGAGCCAGCGCGCCAGACCCGTGGTCTGCCCAGGCGCTGGCGCTGGTACCGAGGGCGGCACGGGAGATGGCGGGCCGCCCGATTCCGGAGGCGGCAACTGGGCGAGGGCGATCGACGGCACAGCCGTCAACAGCACGGCGACGACGCCTCGCCACGCGGTGAGCTGGAAATCCGCAACAGAGTCCCAGAGTGCCTGCCCGCCGGTCGGATCGTGCATATGCTTGACAGCCGTCACAATTGCGGAAGTACCTCGCGCGCCGCACGCTCCACGTCAGCGGGAAAGTCGATCTCGATCCAGGGCGTTCCCGTGACGTCGACGACTTCGAAGATTTGGCTGGATTCCCGCAGCAGATCGCGTATCGCCTCTTCGTGCGGTAGATGGGCGCGCCCGTCATTGACGTAGTCGGCCACGATGCCGGCGAGTCGACGTGCGCCGACTTCGTCGAAGCGAAAAAACCCCACCGACTCGCCGATGGTGTCGTACCGTAGATCGCGGGCAACCTGCTTGCGCAACTCAATGGCAACGCCGCCCCGCACGCACAGCTTGACCGGCTCGTCCCCAGCCTCGAACTCCCGATCCATCAGCATGCGGTTGACCGGCCGGTGGCCTGCAGTCAATGCAGCCATGATGCGTTCGTGATACAGCACGTCGGCATCCATCAGCAGAACATCGCCACCGCGCGTCATCGCGGCTGCGACCGTGTGAACGGTCAGCACGCTGCCCAGCTCAAATCCGGGGTTCAGCACTATTTCGGGCCGAGGCTGCCAGCGCAGACTGTCAAGCTCCGCCTCGACCTGTTGGTGAGAAAAGCCAAGCGCCAGGACAACTTCTTCCACTCCGGCGCCTCTCAGCAACTGCAGGTGCCGCTCGAGCAGGCTTCGGCCTCCGAATCGCAGCAGGCACTTGGGCAGCTCCGTGTCCTGCGGTTGTTGCATTCGTAACCCTCGGCCGGCGGCGAGCAGGATGGCGCGCATGAAGACCCCGTGGAAGTGAGAAGGTGTGAATGGTACAAAATGGCGTACCCATGGTGTCGCCTCAAGCGGGCGCACCTAGGCCACGAGGCCGGCGGAGATCTTTAGTCGCGCCGGCGCGTTGCCCGCCTGGCAGGCGGAGTCATTCAACAGCAGGAGCACGGCTCGCACGGCGCCGCAGGGCCTGTTCGGATACGTGCAGACAGACCAGACCCGGTACCGCCAATAGCAGTTCGCGCGCGCGCTTCGCCAGCGACAACGCCAGCGCCACATCGGGACGCAGGTTCGCCAGAGGCGCCAATAGCAGATAGCCGGCCTCCTGCACGCCAAGCGACCCCGGTACCGCGAACGCCGCCCCGCGAATGGCCTGACCCAGGCTTTCCAGCACCAGTGCGTCGCTCCAGCTGACTCTGGAACCCACCAGCCAAAGGACCAACCACACCTCACCAGTGCCGGCGACCCAGCCGAGCAGACTCAGTCCGAAACTCGCCGTCACCTGCATGCTTTGGCCGTGCAGGCTCTTCACCGCGCCGTCGATCGCGTCTGCGTGGCCCGGCATCAGCGACCAGTCTCGGTTGCCCGCGAAACGCAGCGCCAACCGCATCATCTTCCCGAACAGACCACGACGCTGCAGCAGATAAAAGGCCGCGATCAGCAACGCGAGGACACCGCTGCCGACCAGCACCGGCGTCGCTGCAGCGCTGCCTTGAAAGGAATGCCTCGCCCGCTCCCCCAGCAGCGCCACGCCCACCAGGCCGAACACGATCTGTGCGAAAGTCTGGAAAGTGGTACTGACGGTGATTGCGGCCGCCGCGTCCGGGGCGGGCGTACCACGCTGACTCAATTGGCGGATCATCAGCAGTGGCCCGCCGATCTGGCCAGCGGGCATCAGGCTGCTGACGGACTCGCCGACCCAGCGTGCCAGCAGTGCATCGACCATCGGGGCGCGCCGCGCGCCGCTGGCGAGCAATACGCGAATCGCAGCGGCATCGAGCACGAGTGGCAGCAGGTGGAACAGGGCGACTGCTATCAGACCCCAACCGGCAAGCGCCAGGGTCGCGAGCACTGCCGTGACTCCCTGCGACACGAGCACGCCGATGAACAGGCACACGCCCGCCGCAAGGAGCCAGATCGCCGCGCGCGTCATGTTCTGCCAGGTCCGTCAGCTGGACCGAATTGTCGGCGCCGCGCGCGGCGCCGGAATACCTGGCGAAATCCGAAGTAGGCAAGCGAATCCTTCATATTTGACACGAAGCGCCACCAGCCGTGCATGCGCGGGTCGGTGAGGTACTCAAAAGTCAGCGACACGCGCGTCTCGCCTTCGCCAAGCGGAGTGATACGGTGACGCAGCGCATCGCCGTCGAAAAACACCAGCCCTCCCGGGGGAATCTGCACCGAGCCGGAAACTGCGTTCCTCCCCCGGTTGCGGGTGTGCAATTGGTAGTCCAGGCGGCACGAGGATTCCTCGATTACCCCAAGCAGCAGCGTATAGCGACGCCCGGCATAATAGGAAGTGTCATAGTGCCAGCCGATGTGATCGCCGGCTCGCGTGTAGAAGTACAGCGCATAAGCGTGAGGATCGTCGTCCGGCGACATATGCAGTCGCTCAGCCGCCAGCTGTCCCAGCCACTCGATCAGCGCGGGCGAGCGGTACAGGTTGGCGATGACGGGCGCCAGCTCGTCGATCGCATGGCGGCTGACACTGCCTCCCTGCTTGTGACCGGGAAGATAGTTACGGTTGACCGATCGCCCGACAGCGGCCACCGCGGCGACCAGCTGTGCGGTCAGCTCAGGGGGCAGAAAGTCCCGGAGAATCACAAAGGCTCCCTGGGACAGGAACTCGCGCCGCAGCTCCGGGGCATCGAAGCCGCCCAGGCGGACAGCCATCGGGTCCGTCATCGGGTGTACCCGCGCAGCACACGTCGATAGTCGAACACCACCCAGACGGCAAACAGCGGCGCGCCGATCGCGGCCGCTACCACAAACGGCGTGGCACCGTTGCACAACGTCACGAGCGGCAGGAGATACAGCACGTCCTCCGTCTCGAAGCCACCCATCGAGGCCTGTTTGCTTGCGACCTTGCCCGCCATCGCCTCGATGTGCGCGCGCAGAAAGAAGATCAGTGCAATCGCAATACCGGCGATGGTCCCGAGCGCAAGCGGCGGGACCTGCAGCACACGGGCGGACCTCGTGCCCACTCCCACGCCGATGGCCGTGAAAAGCAGGATGGTAACCACGGCGTCACTGGCGAGGTCGTACCAATGCCCGACCCGGCTGGTCTTGCCGCTGATGCGCGCCAGCTCACCGTCGGTGTGGTCCAGAAAATTCGACACGACTAACAGCACAGCGCCGAGATTCATCCACGCGTAGCTGCCCTGCATGAACGCGCCTGCTGCGGCAATTCCGAACGCCAGGCGCACGGTAGTCAGATGGTTGGGCGTAATCGGGCTGCACCGCAGCGGCCTCACCACAGCGCGTGCCAGACGAGCGTCCCATGGAGGCTTAGCTGCGCGGGCGGCGGGGAGCTCGGGCGGTTCGGGCATGGCAGAGGAAGTGAATGCAGCCGGCCCAATGGCGAATTGCCGGCATCTTACCCGTGTCCTTGCCACGCCACCAAAATGAAATGCCCTGAGCGGATCGTCGTCCGGGAATGTCGAGTAGTGCCGAAATGCTCACGGCGGTGCACAGCGACAACGCTTCTGGGTATCGTCCGTTGTTAAAGAAACTCCTGCTCGCGCAGCCAGAGCACCGCGTCCTCGAACGCCTTGGCCGCAGCTCGCCAGCGATAGCCCAGCTCGCGCACCGCTTTCTCGCTCGAGAAGAACCTGCGCTTGCGCGCCATCGGTATGGTTTCCACCGTAACGCGGGTGCATGCGCTTTCATTCTTGTGTCCTCGGCATCCGATCGTGGTCTTTCATGGGCACATGCCCGGCAGGTGCGCGGCGTTCGCAATGTCCGCATGCGGTTCGCGTGCCTTCGCCGATTGAGCCGTGTTGTCCGGCCGTGCTTTCGGTCAGATCGCGCCGGCTGAGCGCTGCGGCGATCGGCCGCGAGCTCAGTCCTAGGAACAGGACCAGACCGACGGTAAGTCCCCCGTAAATGGGGACTAC